>Ga0099828_10001375_pt1 | contig 16161 bp, 14 predicted proteins | sample CZO8metaG_2_FD_79338 | JGI IMG/M metagenome (GOLD analysis project Ga0099828, IMG submission 79338) | Vadose zone soil microbial communities from the Eel River Critical Zone Observatory, Northern California, USA - CZOApr15con2H1.8 metaG | ecosystem: Environmental > Terrestrial > Soil > Vadose... | reverse complement strand
CCCTCGAAGAAGATTTCCTCGCATTACGGCACCTTCATGTACCCGGAAACCTACATCATCAACCGCAACGGGCGGATCGCACGGAAAATCATCGGGCCGCAAAACTGGGACGGCTCCGAGCTGGTTTCCTACCTGCAATCCCTGCTGCGCAGCAACTGACAGTAGAGTTTCCTTTCCCCCGTGGAGCAGATCGCGCGCGTGCAGGTAGTCTGCAGATTCCATTTGCTCGCGTTTGCACTTGGGCGCATAATGAAACGCGCTCATGTCTCAATCCCTCTCAGGAGCATTGTTCCAATTGGCGATTCGCCCGCGGCTGGGCTCTTCAACGTTCGCCTCAAAATGAAGAATCCGAGATTGCAACTTGCCGTTCGAGTGCTGCTGATCGTCTGCCTAGTCCCTACCAGCGGGCCCTGGGCCGGGGAGCCGTCCCCGGAAAAGAGCTCCGACCTCTTGCTCTCGATACTTCAGCAGGAGTTGCAGCGCGCCACCAAGGAGCTGTCGAAATCGGACCCGGCGCCTTATTTCCTCAGCTACTCGGTATTCGACCAGGACTGGATGGCGGTCGCGGGGTCTTACGGCGGCATCGTCACCTCGGTGAGCGGCCGCCACCGCTCCGTCGACGTGTCCATGCGCGTGGGCACTTCGGCTCTGGACAACACCCACAACGAAAACCGGACGTCCGGCATCAGCTCGAGCGCGCTCCCGCTCGGCGAGGACAGAGACGCGATTGCCAGGGCCCTCTGGCAGTTGACCAACCGCGAATACCGCCAGGCCTCCGCTGCCTATTTGAACGTGAAGACAAGCGCGGTGGTGCGCACCGAAGAAGAGGACAAGTCGCCGGACTTCTCGGAGGAGGCTCCGCAGAAGCGCGTGGACAACGCCTATCTGGCCGCCCCCGTGGACCAAAAGGTATGGGAGGAGAAAATCCGGCGGTACTCCTCCTATTTCCGGAATTACGCCGACGTGTACAACTCCACGGTGACGTTCCAGGCGCAGAAGACCAGGTTCTACTTTGTCTCCAGCGAAGGCAGCGGCATTGTCACCCCGAGTGCGCTGGTCCGGCTGGTGATTCAGGCGGAGACGCTTGCCGAAGACGGAATGGAATTGTTCCGGGTGGAGAGTTTCCAGGCTACGGCGCCCAATGAGCTGCCGGCGGATGAGGAGATCTTGAGCCGCATCGTCAAAATGGCCGCCGACCTCAAGGTGCTGCGCGCCGCCCCTGTCGCGGAACCCTTCGCGGGCCCGGCACTGCTCTCCGGAAAGGCCGCGGCCGTGTTCTTCCACGAAGTCCTAGGGCACCGCCTGGAGGGCCACCGCCAACGCGACGAGCAGGAGGGGCAGACGTTCACCAAGAAAGTGAACCAGCAGGTCCTGCCGGAATTCCTGAGCGTCGTCGATGATCCCACGCGGCGCGAGCTTGGCGGGGTCAAGCTGGGCGGCTGGTACGAGTACGACAACGAGGGCGTGGCTGCCGGCCGCGTGGAAGTGATCAACGGCGGAGTCTTGAAAAGCTTCCTGATGTCCCGCATGCCCGTCAAAGACTTCGGCCAATCGAACGGACACGGCCGGGCGCAACCCGGCTTTATGCCCACCGGGCGGCAAGGCAACTTGATTGTGACCTCTTCGAAGACGACGAAAGATTCCGAGCTTCGTCAGAAACTGATCGAAGAAGTCAAGCGGCAGGGCAAGCCGCACGGATTGTATTTCGAAGATGTCCAGGGCGGCTTCACGTTGACCACGCGCTTTCTCCCCCAGGCGTTTCAGGTTCTGCCGGTGATGGTCTGGCGCGTGTATCCCGACGGCCGCCCGGATGAACTGGTGCGCGGCGTGGACATCGTGGGCACGCCGCTGGCGGCCCTAAGCCGCATCGTGCTCACCGGAGACACCACGCAAGTGTTCAACGGGATTTGCGGCGCGGAGTCGGGGAGCGTTCCCGTCGCAGCGGCGGCCCCGGCGATGCTGTTCTCCGAGGTGGAAGTGCAGAAGCGCGCGCATTCGCGCACTCGACCTCCGATTCTTCCACCGCCGGGCCTAGAGTCCAGCCCGCCCGGCTCTCCGGCGGGGGCGCGGCCATGAGCGCTGGTCCGAGAAGAGCCACGCTCGCCCTTTTCGCGTTGTTGGCGGCGATGTGCGCGCCGCTGCCAGGCAGCCGAAGCAACGAAACGAAAGCTGCTCCGCCCACCCCGCCGGACGACCCACTCCTCCAGGCCATGCTTGCCGAGCTCGAGCGCTCGAAGTTGCAGCTCAAAATGGAGAACGTCCCGGCGCCGTACTACATCGAGTACCGGGTGACGGAAATCGAGGACTACTTCGTCGAAGCCGCCTTTGGCGCGCTGCGACAAGAGCAGCGCGTGCGCACGCGCGTTTTGCGCGCCGTCGTGCGCGTCGGCGATTACAAGCAGGACAGCTATTTCGGTCAGGGCCTCGGCGCGGCCAACGTGATCCCGATGGACGACGACCCGATCGCGCTCCGCCGTCAACTCTGGTGGGTGACGGACCAGGCGTACAAGGCCGCTGCGGAGGCCCTCACCGCCAAGCAGGCCCTCTTGAAGCAGTACTCGGTGGACCAGCCAGTAGACGATTTCGCCCGCGCGCCTGTCTTGCAGTCCATCTGGCCGGTGGCCAAGCTGGAGGTGGATCCGGCGCGCTGGCAAGGCCTGCTGGAAACAAGCTCAGCGCTGCTCCGCAGGTATCCCGAGGTCCAGTCGCTCGAAACCTCTCTGAGATTCACCGCGCTGAACCACTATTTTGTCAATTCGGAGGGCACGGTCACGCGCCGCGGCCAGTCTCTCTACTACATGGGCATCTCCGGTTCCACGCAGGCCGAGGACGGCATGCGCTTGGACCGCTCGCCCTACTATCTGGTGGACAGCCCGCAAGAGCTGCCCACCCCGGAGCAGTTCCTCGCCGACAGCGTCAAGATGCTGGAGACGCTGAAGCGCCTGCGCGAGGCTCCGGTTGTGGAAGAGGAGTACCGCGGGCCCGTGCTCTTTGCCCCCGATGCCGCCAACGATGTTTTCGCCGGGCTGGTCGGGAGCAACGTGCTGGGCCGGAAGCCGGAACCGGGGAAAACGGTGCGCACAACCGGCGCATATGCCACCAGCTACCGGAGCCGCGTCCTGCCCGAATTCCTCTCGGTCATCGACGACCCTACGCTCAAGAACTTCCAGGGCCACTCCCTGGTCGGCAGGTATGAAGTGGACGACGAAGGAGTGAAGGCTTCGCCTGTTACGGTGATCCAAGCCGGCGAGCTGGTGAATTATCTGCTCGGCCGCCAGCCCATCCGCGATTTTCCAAGCTCCAACGGCCACGGCCGCGCCGCGCCCGGCGCCTTGCCCTCTCCGAGCCTCGGCAACCTCATCGTGCGGTCCTCCCAACCACTCTCACCTGAGGAACTGAAGAAAAAGATGCTCGAACTCTGCCGGCAACGGGGTATGCCCTACGGCTATTTCGCCGAAACCCTCGGCCCGCGTTACAGCCCCCGCCTGCTCTACCGCGTGTGGGAGAAAGACGGCCGCGAGGAGCTTGTCCGCGGCGCCCTCTTCAGTGGGCTGGACACCCGGGAACTGCGCCACGACTTGCTCGCGGTCGGGAACGATCCCGAGGTCAGCAACCGCCCGGGACCCGTCCCGGAGACGGTGATCAGCCCCTCCATCCTGTTCGATGAACTGGAAGTGAAGCGCTCCGACTCTGCCAAGGAAAAACTGCCCGAATATCCCCCGCCGGCCCTGTCCAATCCGCCGGCGCGGAAAAAATAGCCGCGCGCGGAAGCCGGCCCAGCCCGACGCCCCTGCTCCTGACGACCGGCGACTGGCTTCATTCGTAGCGGAGAGCCTCGACCGGGTTGAGACGCGCCGCGCGAATCGCCGGCCACAACCCGGCGGCCAAACCCACCAGCGTGAGGATGGCGGTGGAGACCGCGAGCGTGGGCCAGGCGATGTGCAGCACGATGTCGCCGTCGCGGGCCCGCTCGCCGTAGATGGCGCTCCACAGCGGCAACGGGCCCAGCATCGCGGTGAGGCCATACGCGAAGGCCATGCCCAGCAGGCCGCCCGCGAAGGTGATCAGCAGCGCTTCGGCCAGGAATTGCGCCAGGATGTGGCGACGGCGGGCGCCCAGCGACTTCTGCGTGCCGATCTCGCGCGTGCGCTGCATCACCGAAACGAGCATGATGTTCATCACGCCCACCCCACCGATCGTCAGCGTCAGCGCGCCGATAAACGCCAGCAGGACCTTCAGAGAGCCTGTAATGATGCCCACTTCGTCGAGCGTATTCACCACGTCCCAAACCCCGATCGCCCGGCGGTCCGTGGCCCGGAAGCCCAGCCGCTCGCCCAGCCGCTGGCGGATCTGCCGCACCACTTGTTCGTGAGCCCCGGCGCTTTCCGCTTCCACCGCAATCGAGCTCAGGTAGCGCGTATCGCGCAATTGCCCCATCGCACTGAACGGCAGGTAAACCTGCAAACTATCCGGCTGGTCGGTATCCTGCACTTTTCGGAGGAGCACGCCGATCACGTCGAAACTCATGCCGCCAATGCGGATCGCCTCCCCGACGGCCGGGCGCCCCGAGAACAGCCGGTGCTTCACGTCCGAGCCGATCACGGCCACGCGCGCGTGCCCGAGCTGATCGGATTCATCCAGCCAGCGGCCTTCGCTGATTTCGATCCTACGGATACGGGCCAGAATGGGATAAACGCCGTTGACCTTGAAATCCTGCGCGCGGGAGCCATAACTGACCTTGAACGTATCGCTGAACTGCGGCGACACAGCCCTCACCAGCGGCACGCCTGAGGCGATTGCCTCCATATCGGCGATCTGCAAACGGATCTGCTTGCCCGCTCTCTCGCCGCCTGCCTGCTGCGAGGTGCGCCCGGGGAACAGATAAATGACCTTGGTGCCAAACGATTCCAGCGCCGAGAGCACCGTGCGCTCGAGCCCTGTGCCGTAGGAGAGCAGCAGCACCACCGTGGCGATCCCCCAGGCGATCCCGAGCATGGTGAGGATCGAGCGGCGCGCATGGAAGCGCAGCGACTTCCAGGCCTCGGCGAACAGGGCGGGCAGGACGCTCATGCGGGCTCAGACCTCCCGCCGGATGGCTTCGGCCGGTGGCAGCAGCGCCGCGCGCCGCGCCGGAAGCAGCGCCGCAGCCAGGGCCACCAGCGTAAGCACGGCAAAGGCGAAGAAACCCACTCGCCAGGTGACCATGGGCGGCAAGAAACCCTCGGGGAACGGCAGTCGCTGGAGCGATTGCGAAATGCCCCACCCCAGCAGCAGTCCGGCGCCGCCAGACAGGAGCGCGAGTGCGAGCCCTTCGAGCAGGAACTGCAGCAGGATGTCGCGGTGCGTGGCGCCCAAAGCCTTGCGCACGCCGATCTCCTGGGTGCGCTCGCTCACCGAGACGAGCATGATGTTCATCACCCCGATGGCGCCCAGCGCCAGCGTCACAATCCCCACGCCGCCCAGGAAAACGTCCATGGCGTCGAAAATGGCGTTGAGGCGGTTGAAGTTCTCGATAGTGTCCCACTGCTCGATGGCCGAGCGGTCGTCGCGCGCAAAGCCGTAGCGGTGCGAAAGCAGCGCGCGGTATTGCGCCACGGCCTCCTTATGCAGGCCGGCGGTGATGGGCTGCACGATCAGGTTGCTGACCGCATCGGGATAGGTGTCCGCGTGGGGATGCGGGAAGTGGCGGCGCATGGTCGAAAGCGGGACGAGTAGGCGCGCATTGATGCCGAAGTTGCCTTCGCGGCCGATCCGGGCGATCGTGCCTACTACCTCAAACGGCACCTGATTGAGCCGCACCTGCTGGCCCACGGCACGCGTGTAGGGGAAAAGCTGCTTGCGCACTTCTTCGCCCAGCACGACCACCCGGCGCGCCTCGGCCACGTCTTGCGTATTGATCAGCCGACCGTCACCCACCGGCGTGTAGCGCATCTCCTGGTAGTTCGGCCAGATGCCCACCACCGCGAAGGAGACGTCGTTGGTATCGCTCTCGGCGCGAATATTGGCGCGGCTGAGCACGGGCGAGCAGGCGCGCACCGCGGGGCACTCGCGCGCAATCAGGCGGCAGTCCTGCTCGGTGAGCTGCACAAAGCGGTCCGTCTGCCCGGTGCCAGAAACCGAAGAGATGCGCCCGCCGAACACGAAGATGAGGTCCGTGCCGAGCTGCGCCAGGCGCCGGCGCTGGCCGATGCGGAATCCCTCGCCCACGGAGCCCAGCAGCAGCAGCGACATCACGCCCCAGGTGATCCCGAACATGGTCAGGAAGCTGCGCAGCTTATGCGCCCAGAGCGTCTGTACGGTTTGGCGGAGAACGTCGCGGGTTTGTACATGAATGGCCATCCGAGCTTCGTCCCAAGCTACTCGCCAGGGAACCCTCCGGATGCACGGGTTGATTGTCCCACACAGGCTCTATGTTGGTACGCCGCTCTCTCACGTGAAGTTCCATTGGAGGTGAGCGCGGCGCTTGGGGTAAAGTTGCCGTGGCGAGTTGAACTGCGGCGCGCCGAACGATCCCGCCTGACGCACCCCAGGGAGCACCTATTAGAACCAAGAAACCAACTGCAAGAATGCGGGTCGCCCTTCCGCAGCTTCCGCACCACAGGTTTGACTTGGCCTCGACTGCGGCCTAAGATACCCGCCGAGTGCTGGCTTCCTCCCCCAGGGTTGCAAGCAAGAGTGCGCAAGACCCCATTCCATAAGGGGCGCGGGCATGGACATTTCTTCCCACGATGTTCTTCTGGTCGGCGGCGGCGGAGCGGGTCTTCGCGCAGCGATTGCCGTTTCCGAGGTCAACCCCAAGCTCAGCGTGGCCGTGATCTCGAAGGTTTATCCGATGCGCAGCCATACGGTCTCTGCCGAAGGCGGCGCCGCGGGCGTGATCAAACCAGGGGACACCCTGGACGATCATGCCTACGACACCATCTCCGGCGGCGACTGGCTCTGCGACCAGGATGCCGTGGAGGCCTTCGTCCAGGAAGCGCCGCAGGAGCTGATGCAACTCGAGCATTGGGGCTGCCCGTGGAGCCGCGACCCCGACGGGCACATTGCCGTCCGCGCGTTCGGGGGAATGAAAAAGGAGCGCACCTGGTTCGCCGCCGACAAGACCGGCTTCCACATGCTGCACACGCTCTTCCAGACGACGCTGAAATACGATGCGATCACGCGCTACGACGAATGGTTTGTCACCAAGTTGCTGGTGGACGACGGCCGGGTCCAGGGCGTGACGGCCATCGAACTGATGTCCGGAAAAATTCAGGCCATCACGGCCAAGGCGGTGATCGTGTGCACGGGCGGGTGCGGCCGCGTTTTTCCGTTCACCACCAACGCTAACATCAAGAACGGCGACGGCATGGCGCTGGCCTGCCGCGCCGGCGCTCCCCTGAAGGATATGGAGTTCATGCAATACCATCCCACCGGCCTGCCCTTCACCGGAATCTTGATCACCGAGGCGGCGCGGTCCGAGGGCGGCTACATGCTCAATAAGGACGGCTACCGCTACCTGCAGGATTACAACCTCGGGACACCGCAGCCCAAGCCGGTGCTGCGTTCGATGGAGCTGGGCCCGCGCGACCGTTTGTCCCAAGCCTTCGTGAAGGAAATGGAGAAAGGCCGGACGATCAAAGGCCCCTACGGCGACGTAGTGCACCTGGACCTGCGGCACTTGGGCGAAAAGCTGATCAACACCAGGCTTCCATTTGTCCGCGAACTGTGACTGAAATACGAAAACCTAAATCCTGTTAACGAGCTGATTCCGGTGCGGCCGGTGGTGCACTACATGATGGGCGGCGTCAGCACCGATATCCACGGGGCCACGCCGCTCGGCGGTTTGTATGCGGCAGGCGAAGTCGCCTGCGTCAGCATCAACGGCGCCAACCGCCTGGGCTCGAATTCCCTGCCCGAGCTGCTGGTGTTCGGGGCGCGCGCCGGCCGGGCGGCGGCAATCTACGCGTCCGAACAGCCGGCGCCCTCAAGCGCCGCGCTCGCCCAGGCTATGGACGAGCAGCGGCGGCTCGAGGAGCAATTCCTTCGCAAGCCCGGCGGCAAGGAGCGCATTGCCACCATCCGGGAAGAGATGCAAAAGGCCGTGGAGAAGAGCGCGGGGATTTACCGCAGCGGGAATTCGCTGGCCGAGGGCGCTCAGAAACTGCGCGAGCTCCAGGAGCGATACCAGAACATCGCACTCGATGACCGCAGCTACACGTTCAATACGGAATTGACCGCGGCGCTCGAGCTGGGCTTCATGCTGGACGTGGCCGAATCGATTGTACAATGCGCCTTGCATCGGACCGAATCGCGCGGCGCCCACCAGCGCACCGATTTTCCCAAGCGGGATGATGCGAAGTTCCTGACGCATTCCCTGATGTATCGCAACGCCGACGGCACGTCCCGAGTGGAGTATTCGCCCGTGAAGATCACGCGTTGGCCGCCCGGTGAGCGCGTCTACGGCCAGCCAGCTCAGGCCGCGCAGGCAAAGGGAGGCTAAGCGCACATGGCGGAGACCATCACGCTGGAAGTGGCGCGCTACTCGCCGGAGCGCGATGCGGCGCCAACCTTCCAGACCTACCAGGTTCCTCTGCGCAAGGACTGGGTGGTGCTCGACGCGCTGAACTACATCAAAGACAAGGTGGATGGGTCGCTGACGTACCGCTGGTCCTGCCGGATGGGCATCTGCGGAAGCTGCGGGATGATGGTGAACGGCGAGCCCAAGCTGACCTGCGCGACCTTCCTTATCAATTACGCCCCGGGGCCCGTGCGCGTCGAGCCCCTGCGTTATTTCCCGGTGGTGCGCGACCTGGTCATCGAAATGACCGACTTCATGGTCAAACTCAAGAACGTGAAGCCCTGGATCATCCGCCGGGAGGAGAAAACCCTCTCCGAGGGCGAATACCTTCAGACGCCGCAGCAGCTCGACACCTACAAGCAGTTCAGCATGTGCATCAACTGCATGCTCTGCTACGCCGCCTGCCCGGTCTATGGCCTGGACCCGCTGTTCACCGGCCCTGCCGCCATTGCGCTGGCGCAACGCTACAACCTGGATTCGCGCGACCAGGGCGCCAAGGAACGTATGGAGATTCTCTCCCAACACCAGGGCATCTGGGGCTGCACGTTTGTCGGCGAGTGCACGGAGGTTTGCCCCAAGCACGTGGATCCTGCAGGCGCCATTCAGCAATACAAGTTGAACGCCGCGAAAGAGTGGTTCAAATCTCTGCTGATGCCGTGGGGCTCGAAATGAGAACCAGCGAAGTCACCCGGACGACCGAGTACACCCCCTACCATCCGCGCTGGTACCGCAGCCGCGTTTCTACCTACTGGTGGCTGTGGAAATGGCCTTACCTGAAATTCGTCCTGCGCGAGCTCAGCAGTATTTTCGTGGCTTATTTCGCGGTCCTCACGCTGGTGCAGATCCAAGCACTCAGCGAGGGACCGGAAGCCTACGCAGAGTTTCAAGAGTGGATGAAGAATCCGTTTTGTCTGGCGTTGAACGCCATCAGCCTTTTCTTTGTGCTGTTCCACGTGCTGACCTGGTTCAACCTAGCGCCCCGCGCGATGGTGGTGCGCGTGGGAGGAAAGCGCCTCCCCGATGCGTTGATCGCCGGAGCGAACTACGTTGCCTGGGTCGTGGTGTCGGCGGCCGTGACGTGGTTCCTTTTGAGGAAGATATGACAAAGAATCTACCGAGCAAGGCCCGGAGGCACCCGGAACCCTTCCTGTGGACGCTGTTTAGTGTCGGAGGGGTGGTGGCGGCCTTCCTGATCCCGGTCCATTTGGTCCTGTTCGGCCTGGCGTTCCCGCTCGGCTGGCTTGAATTGCCCAGCTATGAAAAGATGCATCTCCTGGCCCGGCTTCCCCTCGTTCGTGTGTACCTCTTCGTACTGTGCTCGCTTTCCCTGTTCCATTGGGCGCACCGGTTTCGCTACACGCTGTACGACGGCCTCCAAATCAAGCATCTGAACGAAGTGATCACGGTGTTCTGCTATGGTGGAGCGTTGCTGGGAACAGCGGCCGGTGCTTACCTGCTGTGGAACTTTCGGTAGAAGGAAAAGGGCAAAAGTGAGCGCGCCCAACGGTTGGAGGTTCTGTGGAGTTCAAACTGAAACCCATTTCCAAGAGCAGCATTCCTGAGGCCATCTCCAAGGTGGACCTCTACCGCGCGCTGAACGAGCCGGAAGAGGCGGAGTCCATCTGCCGCGACATCCTGGCGACTGACCCTGAGAACCAGCTCGCGCTCCGCCTGCTGGGCCTCTGCCTCACCGACCAGTTCACCGGCTCCGGCACGGACCGCTACGCCGAAGCTGAAAACATCTTTGACAGCCTGGCCGACCCTTACGAGCGGCTTTATTATAGCGGGCTGCTCTACGAGCGCCGCGCCAAGGCACAGCTTCGCGCCGGCCACCTCCCGCACACGCTACTGCCACTTTTCGAGAAAGCCATGCACCATTTTGAAGAGGCCGAAAAGATTCGCCCACCGGACAACGACGACGCCCTGCTTCGCTGGAACCGCTGTGTGCGGCTGCTGCAGAGTCGCCTGGGCTCCGAATGGATAAGAGAGATCGAAGCGTTCGAGGCGCACGACACCCCGCCAACGTAGAAAATCAACTGTCAAAAGTGAAAAGCTGGCAGTCCCCTGGAGCGCAGCCAGCCGCGCCCCGGCGCGCTTTGAACCTGCGCCCTCGAGGGTCAACTCTCGACTTTTTTCACTCGTAGCGCAGAGCTTCGACGGGGTCCAAGCGCGAGGCGCGGATAGCTGGCACCAGGCCGCTCAGCACTCCCACCAGCACCAAGATGCCGGTCGAAAGGGCCACGGTGGCAAGCGAGATGTTCAAATGAATGTCCACCTTGCCGGAAGTGTCTTTGAAGGCGGGGCCGAGAAATGGCAGCGACCCGACCGCTGCGGCAATGCCCTGCGCCAGCAGGATGCCGATGGCTCCGCCCAGCAGCGTCATCACCAGGGCCTCGGCCAGGAACTGCATGCGGATGTGCCTGCGGCGGGCGCCCACGGCGCGGCGCAGTCCGATCTCGCGGATGCGCTCGTCCACTGAGACCAGCATGATGTTCATCACGCCCACGCCGCCGATGCCGAGCGTCAGCGCGCCGATAAACAGCAGCAGGGCCTGGAGGCCAATGGTGATGCCGTCAATGATCGGGCGGAACTCCTCCCGGCCGAACATCTGGATGGCGCGTTTATCCGCGGGCGAGAAGCGCTGGCGTTTGGCGATGGCCGCGCGCACCTGCTCCATGGCCTGCTTCTCAAGGCGCGGAGCGACCGGCACGAAGACCAGCACGCTGGCATAGTGCGTGTCCCAGAGGTTGCCGGCGGCGCTGTAGGGGATAAAGGCAGACTCGTCGTCGCTGGTGAAATAGTTGCTGTTCTGGAATTTCCGATCCATGACGCCGACGACGGTGAAGCGCAGTCCGTTGATTTGCACCGTCTCGCCCACCGCGGGCCGTCCGCCGAAGAGCTTTTCGCGCAGGCGCCCGCCGAGAAAGACCACGCGGCGGCGCTCGATCAAGTCTTCCTGGCTGATCCAGCGGCCTGCGCTTGGCACTTCGTTGCGCATCTCGCCGTATTCGGGGCAGACGCCGCGAATCGCAGTATTGGCGAAGCCCGGCTCATGCGAGATGCCGAGAAAGCGCACGGTCTCGAGACATCCTTGCCGAACCAGGGGCGATTCCTGCAACACCACCTCGAGATCCCCCCTCTCGAAGCGCACCCGCTTGCCGGCGCGCTCGCCGCCCGCCTGTTCGCTGGTGGTGCCCGGCCAGCAGACCACCGCCCCCTTGCCGAAAGCGTCGAACGAATAGACCAGCACCCTGCGGAATGACGAGCCGTAGGCAATCAGGATGGTTACCGAAACGATGCCCCAGACAATTCCCAGCATGGTGAGGAAGCTGCGCAGCTTATTGCGCCGCAGCGCTTCCCAGGCCTGACGGAAGATTTCAGCCAACATGCCCATTCTTCCGCAGGGGCGCGTCGCGATGCGCCCCGCCGATTACCCTCCAGGTTCGTAGCGCAGAGCTTCAATGGGATCAACCGAGGCGGCGCGGCGCGCCGGATAAAGCGCAGAAAGCATCGCCACGGTGCCCAGCAGCGCAAGCGACAGCAGCGCCGATTTCAAGCTCGGCAGCAGACCGGCAAAAAACGGCGGCATGGGAATCAGGTTGACCAGCGCGCAAATGCCGTAGCCGACGCCCATGCCCACGCCACCGCTCAAAAACACCACGAGCAGAGTCTCGACGAAGAACTGTCCCAGAATAGCGCGGCGCGTGGCGCCAACGGCCTTGCGTACGCCGATCTCGCGAGTGCGCTCGCGCACGGCCACCAGCATGACGTTCATCACTCCGATCCCGCCTAGAAACAGCGTGGTGACGCCGACCGCGCCGAGAAAGTAGTTCATCCCGTCCACAACCATCTGGAAGGCTTTGGCCTCCTCGACTGTGTCCCAGATGCCCGCGGCCTCTTTGTCGTTCGGATCGAACTCGTGCAGGCGGGCCAGCGCCCGCCGCACCTGCGTCTTGCAAGCTTCGTGCTCTTCCCACGATTTCGGGACCACCAGCAGGCGGTCCACGCTATCGGCCGGCAAGGGAGGCGGGTTGGGAATATCCCGGATCATGGAGCTGAACGGGATGAAGATCTTGCGCACGTCAAAGCCGTCGTAGCTGGAGTTCTGCTGCTTTTCGCGCATGACGCCGATAACCGTGTAAGGGATGCCGTTCAGCATGATGGTCTCGCCCAGTGCGGGCCGCGAGGCGAACAGTTGCTTCTTGGCATCGCTGCCGAGAAAGGCCACGTGGCGACCCTCAGCTTGGTCCTGCCAATCGTAGAAGCGTCCTTCGGCCACCGGAAGGGTGCGCACTTCGGCGAACGGCGGCAGCGAGCCCGCGACCGTTGTCGTGGCGCTGTTATAAAGGCTGCGGACCGCGGCGGGATTACCCAACTCGGGCAGCACGTACTTGCACGCGGTGGCCTCCTGCTCGACAGCCCGCCAATCGCGGTCCAGCCAGATCACCCGCCGTCCGGCGCGCGCCCCGCCGGCCTGCAGGCTGGTGCGGCCCGCGAATACGATCATGATGTCTTTGCCGAAGCTTTCCGCCTGGCGCTTCTGGCCCACGCGCAGACCTTCGCCAGCGGCCACCATCAGCGTGATGGAAATGATCCCCCAGGCGATCCCGAACATCGTGAGGAAGGTGCGCAGCTTGTGGGTCCAGAGGGTGCGCAACGTATCCGCCAACAAATCGCGCAGGGCCATCGAGGATGTTCCCCTAAATTGAGCAGTCAACTCTCAAGCGAATCAGCAACCAGCCACCCGCATCGGGAAACAATCCAGTCTGACTGCTGACCGCGGACGGCTTTCTTATTGCAGGACGACCTTTTGCTTTTCGTTAAGGCCTGCGGTCAGCTCGGTCTTCACGCCGTTCGAGATGCCGAGTTTCACGGCCACCTTGCGCCGTCCCTTCTCGCCCTTGGGGTCGGGCAACTCGACCGAGGCGTTGCGGTCCTTGTCGTAGATGACCGCCGACTCGGGGATGAGCAGAACGCCTTTTTTCTCCTCGAGGATGATTTCGGCATTGGCGCTCATATTGGCCTTCAGCTCGCCCGAAGGGTTGTGGATCGAGACGCGCACCTCGAACGTGGTGACGTTGTCCTTCTCCCTGCCGAGTGGCGAAATCTTGGTGACTTTGCCTTCGAATTTCTTGTCTTTGAACGATTCCACGACGATCCGCGCCGGCTGGTGGAGATAGACCTTGCCGATATCGGCCTCGTCCACCTTGCCGAGTACATAGACTTCGCTGACGTCCCCCAGGGTCATCACCAAGGTGGCCTGGGAGCCCAGCACAAGGATCGAGCTGACGGCGTCGCCCACCTCGACGTCGCGCGAGAGCACCAGCCCGTCAATCGGGCTGACGATGGTGGAGTTGCGCAGATCTTCAGCGGCGCGCTCGAGCGCGGCCTGCGTCTGCGCCACCTGGGCTTTCGCGCGGGTCACCTCGGCGCGCGAGACGGCTGTATTGCGCAGCGCGGCCATCTGCTTGTTGAGCGCAAGCTCGTAGGCCTTCTCAGCATCTTCCAGAAGAGACTTCGCGATCAGGCCGTCGTTGTGAAGCTGCCGGGCCCGCTCCATGGCGGACTTCAGGAAGGGCACGTCGGGGCCTTCGGCTTCCACCAGGTTGCGCTGGTAGGTGGCCTCCGCAGCCTCCTGCGCCGCCTGCGCGGCTTGCAGGGTGGCACGCGCTTCGCGGACGTTGGCTTCGAGCTGTTCCTTGTCCAGTTCGACCAATACCTGGCCCATCTTGACCCTGTCGCCGTAGTCCACGTAGATCTTCTTGACGATGCCGCTGGCCTTGGACTTGATCTCCGCTTTTGCCAGGGGCTGCACCTTGCCCGTGGCCACCACGGCGCGGGCAATGTCGCCGCGCTCCACGGTAGCCAGCTTCGAGGGGTCAATCTGGGTGTTTGGGCGCAAGGCAGCATAGACGCCGATGCCGACGCCAATCAGCACTGCCAAGATGATGACAATCAGGATGATCCGCCGGCGACGCCGCCGGCCGTTCATGCCATTATTCGCCATGCTCCCGCCCCCGTCCCATGAGGTTGATGCCCTACCCCGATATACGAGGCCTGCGGGGCAAATTGTTCCGCGCTCGGCAGGAAAGAGCTACCGCCCTCCGCTTCGGGGTCCAGAGTCCGTCATGGCCCGCACGAGCCAGGGTACGCCCTGCGCGGTTAGACGTACACCGGAACAGAAAGTCTCTCGGCGGCTGGTTGCACAGGCATTCTTGCCGCCTCGCAGACCTGCTCAGCATAGGGGGCCACGCAAGAAATCCCTTTCTGCTGTTTTTTTGCTTGCCCGGTTTGCGAGAACCTGATAATCGGAGCCGCGCACGCAAGCCCAGGGCCCAGATCGAAGGAGACCGCAGATGGCTAAAGCGACAAAGTTCGATATCTACCAGGCGCACAAAGCCGACTATGTCACGCCCCAAAAGCCAGCGCTGGTCGAAATGAAACCCGCGAAGTACCTGGCAATCGCCGGGCAAGGCGCGCCGGAGGGAAAGGTGTTCCAGGCGAACATCAGCGCCCTCTATAACGTCGCCTTCACTGTGAAGATGACCCGGAAATTCGCCGGCCGGGACTATACCGTCTCCAAGCTGGAGGGGTTGTGGTGGGCCAACAGCGGCAAGTCATGCTTGGAGGTGTCCCCGAAAGATTGGAATTGGAAGCTCATGATCCGCACGCCCGACTTCATCACGCAGAAAGACGTGGATTCGGCCATCGCCAAGCTGCGGGAAAAAGGCAAGCCGGCGGAAGTCTCCGAGGTAAAGCTCGAAACCCTGGACGAAGGCCTGTGCGTCCAGGTGCTCCACGTCGGTCCGTACGACGCCGAAGCGCCCACAATTGCCCAGATGGAGGCGTTTGTGGGTGAAAAGGGCCTCCGGTTCCACGGCCTGCACCACGAAATCTATCTCTCCGATCCGCGGCGCGTCCTTCCCGCGCGCCTGCGCACGATCCTGCGCCATCCAGTGAGGTAGGCAGATTCCTGCCTGTCCCAGAAACTAGAGACTGAGCTTGCGCAGGCGCAGGGCGTTCGAAATCACGGAGACCGAGCTGAAGGTCATGGCGGCGCTGGCAATCATGGGGCTGAGCAGCTGCCCAAAGAAGGGATAGAGCACGCCGGCCGCCAGCGGAACGCCCAGGGAGTTGTAGAGGAACGCAAACAGCAGATTCTGGCGGATGTTGCGCATGGTATGCCGGCTGAGGCGGCGGGCGCGCGCGATCCCGCGCAGGTCGCCTTTGACCAGCGTGATGCCCGCGCTCTCCATGGCCACGTCGGTTCCCGTGCCCATGGCGATGCCCACCTGCGCTGCGGCCAGCGCGGGAGCGTCGTTGATGCCGTCGCCGGCCATGGCCACCACGCGACCCTCGGCCTGAAGGCGCTTCACCACCTCGCTCTTCCTCTCGGGCAAGACTTCGGCCTCGATCTCGTCAATACCAAGCTTGCGCGCGACGGCTTCGGCGGTGGCGCGGCTGTCGCCGGTCATCATGACGATCCGCAGGCCCGCGCGGTGGAGGAGGGGGATCGCCTCCTCCGCCGACGGCTTGAGCGGGTCCGCTGCGCCCACGAGGCCGGCCGGCCGCCCGTCGATCGCGGCGAAGATCACGGTCTG
>Ga0099828_10001374_pt1 | contig 16175 bp, 12 predicted proteins | sample CZO8metaG_2_FD_79338 | JGI IMG/M metagenome (GOLD analysis project Ga0099828, IMG submission 79338) | Vadose zone soil microbial communities from the Eel River Critical Zone Observatory, Northern California, USA - CZOApr15con2H1.8 metaG | ecosystem: Environmental > Terrestrial > Soil > Vadose... | reverse complement strand
TGCCGGGCGACCGTCTCCTGCGACTTCCCCACGACGACGACCGTGCGCTCCGCCGGAAACCGGGCGGCGAGGCGGTCCAGCGTCGACTGCAGGAGCGAGCGTCCCCCCTCGATCACCGCAAACTGCTTGGGGAGATCCTGTTCGTAGAGCAGGCGGGTGAGCGGACGGAGCCGCGCCCCGTCACCTGCCGCAAGCACCACCGCCCAGGGGCTCTTCACGGGCCGACTCATGGCTCGATCCTCCTCTTCGTCCTCGCGCGACTAGGCCGCTCCCCGCCGCAGGCTCCCCACCTGGCGGTGGACCAGTCGCGCGGGCCGGTTCCAGACGGCGAGCCAGTGGTCGGCGCGGAACTTGGCGTCCAGCCCGCCGTCGGCGAACACCACCGAGCCGCAGAAGAACCGGGCCTCCGGGCCGAGCAGGAAGGCGATGAGCGAGGCGACCTCGTCCGGCTTCCCGAGGCGGCCGCAGGGGTCGCCTCGAGAAAGGTCTCCAGCACCGGGTCGGACTGCGACGCATCGCGGGGCTTGCCGAGGAGCGGTGTCTCGATGAAGCCCGGCGCGACGGCGTTCATCCGGATGCCGGCGCCGATCCACTCCGGTTTGACCGCGCTGTGCCGCACGTACAAGGCCACGGCGGCCTTGCTCGCGCCGTAGGCCAGCGCCGGCCCGGTCGCGTCGGCCAGCTCGCCGGCCCGCGACTCGTCCCCGGCCAGGCACAGTTGCAAGAGCTCGACGGGCAGGTCGGGGATCACGGTTGCGGAGCTCGAGCCCACGCAGACGACGGCCGCGTCGCCACGGCGCGCGAGCGCGGGCCGCAGCCCGTCCAGCAAGGCGACCGTGCCGAAGTAGTTGATCGAGACGACGCGGGAGCCGGGCAGGTTTCGCGACGTGTCGACGCCGGCGCAGGTGACCAGACCCGCGAGTGCGTCGCCGGCGAGCTCGGTCACCTTCTCGATGGCGAGCCGCCTCCCCGCCTCCGTGGCGAGGTCGCAGACGACGTCGGCGTCGTGCAGATCGACGGTGATCACGCGGTGGCCTGCGGCATTGAGACGGGCGGCCGTGGCCGCTCCGATTCCGGACGCGGCTCCCGTAAGGGCAATCGCGCCGTTCGCATGCAGCGGAAGACGGGAGATCGGATCTGTCAGCATGGAGTCCTCCTTGTGCCTAGCCGTTCGTCTCCGGGCCCGACCATTCCTGGTCGGTGAGCTTCCAGCCGCCGCCCAGTGCCTTGTAGAGCTGGACGAGGCTCGCGAGGCGGCTGAAGCGGGTTTGTGCCAGCGAGTTCTCGGCCGGGAAGAGCAGCTGCTGAGCCTGGAGCACCTCGAGGTAGTCCGAGAGGCCGGCCAGGTACCGCTGGCTGGAGAGACGGACCGCCTCCTTGTAGGCGTCCACCGCCTGCGCCTGTTGCTTCTCCACCTCGGCGAGCTTCTGGAAGGCCACCAGGGCCGTCGACACCTCGGTGAAGGCGTTCGTCACGCTCTGCTCGAACCCCACCCTCGCCTGCTCCCACCGGGCCAGGGCGGCGCGATGCTGGTTCTTGAGACGCCGCCCCTGGAGCACGGGACTCAGGAGGTCGCCGCCGACCGACCAGGTCCTGCCGTTGCTGAAGAGATCCGAGACCTGGGGCGCCACGCCCCCGAAGGCCCCGGTCAGGCTGATCGTCGGGAAGAAGTTGGCGACCGCGACGCCGACGTTCGCGTTGGCCGCGACGAGCTCCTGCTCGGCCTGGCGCAGGTCGGGTCGTCGCTCCAGGAGGTCGGACGGAAGTCCCGCCGGGATCTCGGGAGGCAGGAACTGGTCGTTGAGCGCCGTCCCCCGTGGAATGGATCCCGGGTTTCGGCCGAGGAGGAAGGCGAGCTGGTTCTCCTGGGCCACGATCTGCCGCTCGAGGTTCGGGATGCTGGCGGCCGTCGAGGCGAGGGAGGCCCCGGCGCTCGAGGTTTCGAGGGCCGACGCGGTGCCCCCCGCCAGGCGCCGGCTGAACAGATCGTAGGTCTCCTGGAAGGCTCCGGCGGTCCGCCTGGCGATCTCGAGCTCCAGGTCGAGGGTGCGCAGCTGGAAGTAGCTCGTGGCGACCTCGGAGGCCAGGGAGAGCAGGACGCCGCGGCGCGCCTCCTCGGTGGCCAGGTACTGGGCCAGCGCCGCTTCGTTGAGGCGCCTGATGCGTCCCCAGAGATCGATCTCCCAGGAGAGACCGAGATTGACGTCATACAGGTTCACCGGTGCCGGGGGAAAGCCGCTGCCGGGCGACGGGCGGGTGCGGAACCACTGTCCCTCCGCCTGCACCTGCGGGAAGAACTCCGACCTGGCGATGCCGGCATTCGCCCGCGCCTCCTCGACGCGCCAGGCGGCGAGCCGGACGTCGTAGCCGTTCCGGAGCGCCTCGCCGATGAGGGACTTGAGGGCATCGTCCTGGAAGATCTGCCACCAGGCCTGGTCGGCGAGCGACCCGGCCTCGGCCGAGGCCACCTGCCCCCGGATCTGTTCGGGCGTCGAGACGAGCGGTCTCGTGTAGCCGGGTCCGACGGCGCAGCCGGCGAGCAGGCTGCTCACGAGCGCCAGGGAGACGAAGGCTCTCAACTCAGTCTCCCCCCGCCCGCCGGAGTCGAACGGGGGACCGGCGTCATGTCGGAGAGGATCATTCCGCCCTCCTCTTGCTTCGAGGATCGCTTGACCACGGCGAAGAACGCCGTCATGAAGAAGATCGCCATCACCACCGCGGTCAGCGTGCCGATGATGACGACGCTGTCGCGAATCCGCCGTGAGGCCGTCGTCGGGAGATCGAGCCTGCGCATCTCAGTCGCCTCCGCTTGCCGGGTTGGGCTGGAGCACCCGGTCCGTCTCCACCGGTCTCGGCTGGACGACGGTGCCGGTCTTCAGCGTCTGGATTCCGTCCACGACGACGCGATCCCCCGGCCGGGGATCGACCTCGACGACGGGGGGCGGCGTGCGCGGCGCCGTCTCAACCTTGCCGCACCCGGCCGTCGCGAGGAGCGCCGCGAGAGGAGATCCGGCGACGCCACGACGGAGCCCGCGCTGTTCCAGCCTGCCGATTACCATCTCCAGAGTCCGCCGTGACATGGTCTCATCCTCCGACGCCTCTTCTCTCTTCACACCGCGTGCCAACCAGCCAGGCCCTGAGGTTCCGGACGGCAAGGCGCTGACAAGTCGTCAGTTAGGTGCGAGCGCCACGTGGCGCCGCCGAGAAGAGCGGGTGTTCGGAATCAGACAGGTGCGGGAAAGCGATCAACATCCGGCTAGGCGGGAGCCGCGCTCGAGAGGCCCGGACTCAGGGTTCCGGCTCGGTGAGGGCCTGCACGTTCACGGAGACGTCGGTCATTCCGTCCCGATCATCGCGGTCATTCCGGTCGGCTGCCACGAGAGCGCCGGGGATCGGAGGGAGGGCTCGGGCGTCTCCTCCCGGCGACGGGAGCCACGCGTGCGCGGAAGCGAAGACGGGCGTTCGATTCAGCACCTTCTCCTGGAATTCCTCAAGGAACAGATAGATGACCGGCGTGACGTACAGGGTGATGAACTGGGACACCATCAGCCCGCCGACGATGACCAGCCCCAGCGGCCGCCGGGAGGCTCCGTCGGCTCCGTAACCCAGTGCGATCGGCGCCGCGCCGATCACCGCGGCGAGGGTCGTCATGATGATGGGGCGGAACCGGTCCATGCTCGCGTCGTGGATGGCCCGTTCGGGCGACTCGCCCGCCGTCACCCGCTGGCGGGCGAAATCGACGATCATGATCCCGTTCTTCTTGACGATCCCCATCAGCATGAACATGCCGACGAAGGCGTAGAGCGACGCCTGCTCTCCAAAGAGATACAGCGTCAGGAGCCCGCCCACGAGCGCCGTGGGAAGGGTCTAGAGCACCGTGAGGGGGTGCACGTAGCTCTCGTACAGGATCGCCAGGATCACGTACATCACGAACACGGCCAGGAGCATCAGGATCGTCAGGTCCCTGACCGTATCGCGGAACGTCAGGGCCTCGCCCTGGAGGCCGGCGCGCACGGTGGACGGCACGATATCCGCCGCGGCCTTGCCGATGAAGTCGGTGGCGTCCCCGATGGCCACCCCGGGTTTCAGGTTGAAGAAGATCGTGACGCTCGTGAACTGGTTCAGGTGGTTGACCGCCTGGGGGCCGAGGGAGGTCTTCCACGTGACCAGCGCGTTGAGCGGCACGAGGCTCTTCCCGTCGTCGGACTTGATGTAGAGGAGGGACAGGTCCTCGGGCTTCGAGCGGGCCGCGTCCTCGACCTCCAGGATGACCTGGTACTGGTCTTCGGGCTTCTTGATCAGGTAGAGGTAGTTCTGCGAGTAGGCGTTCCGCAGCAGCGCCAGGATTCTCGCCTCCGAGACGCCATAGGTCTTGGCCTGGTCGCGCCGGATGTCGATATCCAGACTCGGTGTGCTGTTGAAGTAGTCCGACGAGAGGGTCAGGAAGCCGGGGTAGCCTCGCAGCTTCCCCATCAGTTTGTCGGCCACGTCATAGACCTGGCTGGGGTTCACGCCGGACAGCGAGAAGGCGTACTGCCCCTGGTTCTGGTTCGTCGCCCCCGTGCTGATCTCCAGGACCGGATAGGGCCGGAGGAACGGGAAGACCCCGGGAATGGCGCCGAGCTTGCCCATCAGCCGGGCCGCCACCTGGGCGATGGGCGCGCGCGCCGCGGGCGGCTTGAGGAAGGTGAAGGTGATCCCCTGGTTGGAGGAGATGAACTGGCCGTTCCCCGTCATCGTGAAGTCGGTCAGGACATCGGGGTCCTGGTGGAGGGTCTCGTCGACCCGGTCCTGCAAAGCCTGCATCTGCTCGGGAGAGGACCCCTCCCGGCCGATGAAGACACCGAAGACGACGCTGCTGTCCCCGGGAGGAAGAAAGGCCTTGGGAACGACCACGAACAGGAGCCCGGTGCCGGCAAGACAGACGACCCAGATCAGCGCCGAGATCCAGCGGCGCCGCAGGAACCACCAGAGCGACGCGCCGTACCCGGCGAGCACCCGCTTCTCCACGCCACCGATGACCCGCTCCACCCATGTCCGCTTCGCGCCGTGCCCCCGGTCCTTGAGCAGCCGCGCGCACATGAGCGGCGTGAGCGTCAGCGAAACCAGGCCCGAGGCGAAGATCGCCACGACGATGGTGACGGCGAACTCGCGGAAGATGCGACCGACGAGTCCCGACATGAAGACCAGCGGGAGGAAGACCGCCGCCAGCGAAATCGTCATCGCCAGGATGGTGAAGCTGATCTCACTGGCACTCTTGAGGGCGGCCTCGAGAGGCGGCTCGCCGTGCTCCATGCGGCGCACCGTGTTCTCCAGGAACACGATCGCGTCGTCCACCAGGAACCCGATGGCCAGGGTCAGCGCCATCAGCGAGAGATTATCCAGGCTGTACCCAAGAGATCGCATCGCCACGAATGTCAGGAGAAGCGACAGCGGCAGGGCCACGGCCGGGATCAGCGTGTCGGTGGCGCGCCCCAGGAACAGGAAGATCACGGCCACGACCAGCACGAAGGCGATGAGCAAGGTCGCCTGCACATCGTCGACCGAGTTGACGATGGAACGCGAGCGGTCATAGATGGGCGTGATCCGCACCGACCCAGGCAGCTCCGCGCCGATCAGGGGCAGCTCTTCCCGGATGCTCCGGGCCACCTGCACGGCGTTCGCGCCGGCCTGGCGGTAAACGGCCACGACGACCGTGGCCGATGGCACGGGGTAGCCTCGCACCCAGAATCGCATGTTGATCCGCTCATCCTGGACCGAGTCGCGCACCTGGGCCACGTCGCGGAGGTACACCGGAGCCCCGCCCCGCGTCCCGACGATCAGGTCGCCGTACGCCTCGGCTCCCTCGAGCTGCCCCCGGGGGCGCATCAGCGCGGTGCCCGCCACACCGTCGAGCTGTCCCGCTCCGGTGTAGCTCGTGCCGTTCCTGACCGCGGCGGCCAGGTCGTCGACGGAAATGCCGCGGGCCCACATCGCGGACGGGTCGGCCTTGATGCGGACGGCGGACTTGGTGCCGAACACGCTCACGCGTGAGACACCCGGCAGGATGCTGATCCGCTGGCCGACCTGGGTGCTGGCGTAGTCGTAGATCTGACCCGGCGTGACCGAGTCGCTGGTGAGCGCGATATACATGATCGGCTGGTCGTTCGGGTTGGTCTTTGAGAACGTCGGCGGCGCGGGCAGATCGACCGGGAGGCTGCCCGTGGCCTGCGAGATGGCCGTCTGCACGTCGGTCGCGGCGGCGTCGATGCTCTTCCCCAGCGCGAACTGAAGCGTGAAGCCCGTGTGTCCCTGGGTGCTCTTCGAGGTCACGAGCTCCAGCCCGTTGATCTGCATGAACTGTCGCTCGAGCGGCGTGGCGATATTGCTCGCCATCGTCTCGGGGCTGGCTCCGGGATAGTCGGCCTGAACCTGGATGACCGGGTAGTCCACCGCGGGCAGGTCGTTGACCGGGAGCCGCAGGTAGCTGAGCGCGCCGAAAAGGACGACGGAGGCGGTCAGCACGGCCGTCATCACCGGCCGGCGGATGAAGGGCTCGGAGAAGTTCACGATCGGCCGCCTGCGCGCGGCGCGCGTGTTTCGCCGGCGAGGCGCGGCTCCTCGATGCGCACCTTCCCTCCGGGCATCACGCCGAGCTGGCCGCTCACCACCACCCGCTCACCGGCCTTGAGCCCTCGATCGACGACCACGAGGTCTCCCTGCCTCTGGCCGAGCGTCACGGGGCGAAGCTCGGCGGTGGAGTCTTCCCTCGCGACGTAGACGAACGGGCCCCTGGCCGAGGTCTGCGTCGCGGCCGCGGGCACGAGCACCGCCTCCCGGATCGTGCTCAGGACGAGGCGGATCTTGACGAACCGGCCCGGCCAGAAACGATGATCCCGGTTGGGGATCGTGGCGCGGAGCTTCACGGTGCCCGTTCCGTCCTGCACGGCGTTGTCGAGGAACGTGAGCTCGCCGGCTCCCGGCTCGTCAAGTTCGTCGGGGAGGCGCACTTCAACCTGAAGCCTGCCCTGCCTCATGTTCCGCTGCACGGCCGAGAGGTCGTTCTCCGTGACGGTGAAGTCGGCGTAGATCGGGTCGAGCCGCTGGATGACCAGGAGCGATCCGCTGTTCGCCGCGACGACGTTTCCAAGGTCAACGAGCCGATGCCCCGTCCGGCCGTCGATGGGCGAGCGGACCGTGCTGTACTCGAGGTTGAGCCGGGCGGTTTCGACCGCGGCCTGGCTCTGCTTGACCTGGGCCTCGGCCACATCGACCGCGTTCTTCCTCGTGTCGTAATCCGACTGCGAGACGGCGTTCGTTTCGATAAGGTGCCCGACGCGGACGAACTCGATTCCAGCCAGGTCCTGGGTCGCCCTCTCCCGGGCGAGCGTGGCCTCGGCCGCATCGAGCTGGGCCTGATAGGGCCGCGGGTCGATGGTGAAGAGCAGATCGCCCGCCTTCACGTCGGCGCCGTCGACGAAGTGGATCGCCGTAATGCGTCCGGAAACCTGAGGCTGGACGGAGACCACCTCCCGCGCGACGCACTTGCCGACCTCGTCGAGGTAGATCGGCACGTCCCGGGTGATGGCCGCAACGACCGACACGGGCGCCGGCGGCCGCTCAAACTCCTGCGGGGTCGCCTTCCCGCATCCGGCGAGAACCAGGGCCGCAAGGCCGGCCAGGCCAGCCTTGAGCCGCCGGAACCCCGGTGGGGCATTCACGAACGACTTGGTTGCCATTGAATTCACGAGTGGCCCCTCCTCAAACAGATCTTCTGGATGCGGGGATCGAGCCGCCTGGCGAATCGCCTGCACGCGCTGAAGTCGAGATCCAGAAGCGCGCGCCGCTCGACCGGCGTGAGCAGGAGGCCCCTGGCGATCACTTCGTCGAGCACCGCCTCGGGGCTCGACTCGAACCGGCGACGGAACTCCTCGTCGGTGGCGAGCCTGCCGATCACCTGCTCGACGCTTCTTTGCGACATCTCCATGTCCTCCCGCGTCCTCTCCCTTTCACGGAGCGTGCCAACCATGCCGGGGCCGAGGGCCTTGCCCGCAAGAGCCTGAGGTGGCGGCAGTTACGGTCGAGCGCTCGGTAGAGCGGCCGGGAGGTCCGACTGCCTGAAATCGGACAGGTGTCGGAAAACCCGCGTTCCTGGCGAGGTCTGGCCAGATCGGCCCGCCGCGAGGGGTTCTCATCGCCTCGGCGGCGCGGGTTCGGCCGCCACGGGCTGGACCGGATCTCCGTCGGCGATGCTGTCGCCTAGGTTGAGCGCCACGCGCTGTCCCTCGGTCAGGCCCTCCAGGACGCGCACCTGCACTCCATCGTCGCCGGCGAGTCGGACCTTTCGGAATGCGACACGATTCTCCTCGGTGACGACGGCGACGAAGGGTTCCTTGCCTCGAAGCACCAGGGCCTCGACCGGAGCCTCCAGGCCCTGCGGGATCCCGATGCGGAGCGCGACGCGGACGAAGCTCCCTGGCACGATCCGTCCGTCACGATTCTGGAGATCCACCTCGACGAGCATCGTGCGGGTCTTCGGGTCGAGCTCTCCGCTCGCCCGCGAGACGCGGCCGACGCCCTCCCAGCCCGGCTGCTCGGGGAGGGTGATCTCGGCGGGGTCGTCCACGTGGACAAATGGAGCGTCCCGCTGGTCGAGGTAGGCGGTGACCCGGAGTCGATCCGTCTGCGAAACCGAGACGAGCGGCCGGGCACTGGTCTGGGCAGCGGTCGCGTTCTGCAGCAGCGCGCCCGGGTCGGCGTAGCGCGCCGTGACGGTCCCGTTGAAGGGTGCGCGGACGATCTCGTACGCCTTCTGGGCCGCCAGAGACCCTACGTTCGCCTCGGCGGCGTCGGCTGCGGCCAGTGCGCTCTGCGCCTCCTGTTCCGAGACGGCCTGGGTCTGCGCGAGTGGCGCGAGGCGATCGGCGATCGACCGCCTGTCCCGGGCGTTGGCCAGCGCGGCCTCGTACTGTTTGTCGAGTTCCGGCGACTCGATCATGGCGAGGACCTGCCCCTGCTGGACATGATCGCCGCGGTCGACGCGGATGTCCTTGAGATACCCGCTGATCTTGGCGTAGACCGTCACCGACGCATAGGCGCGCGCCTCGGCCTGCGCGGAAATGGATCGCTCGGGTTTCGAGCGCGCCACGGTGACGACGGCCACGCGTGGACCCCGATCGAGCGCGGCGGCGCGCGACAGCGCTTCGGCGCTCGTTTGCTCTGCGCGGGTGAAGCGGAGCAGGAGAACGCCCGCCACCGCGACAATGACCGTGACGAGGCCGGTGACGTAAAGCTTTCCCCGGCCGGGTCTTCCTTGATTCATACGAGCCTCCCTTCCGGATCCTCGCCGCGCTCTTCCGCCAGGAAACGCTCGTCGAGGAGGTGCTTCGTCGGCAGTTTCACGCGCAGCAGCGAATAGATGACCGGGACGATGAGCAGGGTTCCGACGGTCGCCGCGACGAGGCCCCCGATGACGGCCCGTCCGAGCGGCGCGTTCTGCTCGCCTCCCTCGCCGAGAGAGAGAGCCATGGGCACCATCCCGAGGATCATGGCGAGCGCAGTCAGGAGGACCGGGCGCAGGCGCGTCTTGCCGGCCTCGAGGGCCGCCGCCAGGGGCGAGATCCCCGACTCGACACGGATGTCATTCGCGAAGTTGACGAGCAGAATCGAGTTGGAGACGGCGATACCGACGGCCATGATCGCCCCCATCATCGACTCGACGTTCAGGGTCGTCCGCGTCAGGGCGAGCATCCACAGGATCCCCGCAAGCGCGCCGGGCACGGCCATCATGATGATGAAAGGATCGAGCCACGACTGATACAGGATGGCCATCAGGCAGTAGACGAGCACGATCGCGAGGATCAACCCCAGGCCGAGGCTCCGGAACGACTCATTCATCACCTCGCTCTGGCCGCGGAGCGTCACGCGCATGCCGGGCGGCAACGTTCCGAGCCCGGCGATCGCTTTGCGGATGTCGCTCGCCACGCCGCCCAGGTTTCGGCCGTCGATCCCCGCCTCCACGTCCAGCACTCGTTGGACGCTCGAATGGCTCACGAGGGTGGCGGTCGCTCGTGGATACATCTCGGCGATGTTTGAGAGGCTCGTGGTGGCCGCCTCGGGCACGTTGGCGGGCGGGGGGAGACCATCCGCCTGGAGGAGCGTGCCCGCGCCGGGCGGGGTCAATGGCGTCGACAGCAGGTCCGACACCGAGCGCATGCGGGCGAGCGGGGTCTTGACCGCGACGGTGTAGTTGACGTTGTTGGCCGGATTGAGGAAGTACGACGGCGCCACGAGGGCGCTCGAAGACAACGAGATCAGAAGGCTGTTGGCGACGTCGCGCTGGGCGAGACCGACCTCGGCCGCGCGCTCCCGATCGACGTCGATCTGCAGGGCGGGGTAGTCGAGGACCTGCGCGATCCGCACGTCGGCGGTCCCCGGAATGCGGCGCAGGGCGTCCCGCAGGCGCCGCGCCACTTCGTAGGACCGGCCCAGATCGGAGAAGTCGATCTGAACGTCGATCGGCGCGCGCAAACCGAAGTTCAGAACCTGGCTCACGATGTCCGCCGGCTGGAAGTAGAAGGTCGATCCGGGAAAGGCGGCGGGAAGCTCTTCACGCAGCCGGCGCATGTAGGTCTCGGTCGAGCGATGGCGAGGCCTGAGGGCGATCAGGATCTCCGCGTCCATTCCCCCGATGTTGTCCGTCTGGACGAACGCGAGATTGTAGAAGATCGGGACCCCGAGCATGTCGTTGATCGTCTCGAGCTCGTCGGAGGGGACGATCCGACGGATCTTCGCCTCCACGGCCGAGACCATCTCCTCGGTTCGTTCGACGCGCGTGCCGGCCGGCGCCCGAACGTGGAGCTTCATCAAGCCGGCATCGACGGCGGGGAAGAAATCCGCCCCGACCACGAAGACCAGGCCGAAGGAGAGAGCGATGAGGGCTCCGGCGACGAGCAGGATGAACGCGCGGTGCGCGAGGAGACCCTCGAGCAGTCGGCCGTAAGCCGCCTGGAACCGGGCGAAGGCGCGGTCCCGCGCGGCGTTGAAGCGGTCGACGGCACTCCTCCCTCGAACGCCGTCGACGCGGCCCGGGTGGGGTCGTTCGCCGCGCATCAGCAGCCACGCGAGCACCGGCACGAGCGTCCGTGAGAGAAAATAGGAAGCAAGCATGGCGAGGACAACCGAGAGGGCGAGCGGCGTGAACAGGTACTTCGCCGGGCCCTCGAGGAGGGCGACGGGGAAGAAGACGATGCAGATCGAAAGAGTGGCGACGATGGCGGGCACCGCCACCTGCCGCGCGCCGTCGAGGATCGCCACGGTCAACGGCTTGCCGAGGCCGCGGTTGCGGTGGATGTTCTCGACCTCGACCGTCGCGTCGTCGACGAGCATGCCGATGGCGAGCGCGAGGCCCCCCAGGGTCATGATGTTGATTCCGTGTCCGCGGAGCTTCAGGCCGACGATCGCCGAGAAGATGGCGAGCGGGATCGACGTGCAGACGATCACCATGCTCCTCCAACTGCCCAGGAAGAGCCCGATCAAGAGCGACACGAGCAAGGAGGAGACGATCGCCTCGAGGACGACCCCCCGGATCGCGGAGCGCACGAAGACCGACTGATCGAAGTCCACCTTGAGCTCGAGACCCCGTGGGGCCACGGCTTCGATCGCCGGCAGCGCCTCGCGGGTCGCATCGACGACCGCGAGCGTCGAGGCGTCGGCATGCCTCAAAATCGTCAGGTACGTCGCCCGCCGCCCGTTGACGCGCACGATGTTGGTCTGGTCGGCGAAGCCGTCGGACACGCGGGCCACGTCACCCAGAAGCACGGGCATGGCTCCGACGACCTTGACCGGGATCGACGCGAACTGCTCGACGGCGGACGGGCTCGAGTTGAGCAGGACATTGTATTCACGATCGCCGATGCGGGCGGTGCCGGCGGGAATGATGAGATTCGAGGATTGAAGCGCTGCGACCACGTCGGCCGGCGAGAGGCCCTTGCCGGCGAGGGCGCGCGGATCGACGTCCACGTTGATCTGTCGCTGCTTGCCGCCGAACGGCGCCGGGGTCGAGAGCCCCGGGATGGTGAAGAGCTTCACGCGGACGAAGTTCAGGCCATAGTCGAAGATCCTCTCCTCGGGCAGCGTGGGACTCGAGATCGTCAGCTGCGCGACCGGAACATTCGAGGCGTTGAACTGGATGACGTTCGGCGGCGTCATGCCCGGCGGCAGGATGCGCAGGATCGTGCTCGAGACCGAGCTGATCTGGGCGATCGCCGCGCCGATCTCCGTGTCCGGCTGGAAGTAGATCCGCATGAGGCCGATGCCGGGGATCGACTGTGATTCGATCCGCTGGATCCCGTTGACCGTCGTCGAGTAGGCCCGTTCGCTGATGAGGACGACCCGGCGTTCCATGTCCTCGGCCGACAGGCCGTTGTAGCTCCACACGACCGCCACCACCGGGATGTCGATCCGCGGAAAGATATCGACGACCATCCGCGTCAGCGACAGGACCCCCATCAGCAGGATGAGGACGGCCATCACCGCCACGGTGTAGGGACGCCGGAGCGCGAGCCGGACGATCCACATGCGTCCGCCTCAGTCCACGACGCGGAGGACGATCGTGCCGTCGCCCTGACCGCCGCCCGGACGCCCGGGCGCCCCGAGTTCCGCTTGCATGTGGCCGGGTCGGGTCCGCTGCGACATCGTCGCCTCCTCCCGTCTCCTCCCGCTCTTCACGCCGCGTGCCAACGCCGCAGGCACCCCGAGCCTGGAGGTCAAGGCGCTGAGACGGCGCCTGTTACGCGCGACGGCCACGCGGCTCCGACGAGCGGCTCGGGTGTGTGGATTCAGACAGGTGCGGGAAAATGGTCGGCGGTCGGGCCGGCGGAGACGCGTGCGGGGATCAGTCGCCTGAACGGGCGGAGCCGGCGTCCAGCCCGTGCTTTTGCATCCTGGAGTAGAGCTGCGAGCGGGTGATCCCGAGCAGGCGCGCGGCCAGCGAGCGGTTGTTCCGCGCCTCCTGCAGCGCCTTCGCGATGAGGTTGCGTTCCACCCCTTTCAGGCTGACGCCGCTGGCGATCGGGGTGCCGGGCTCCGCCTGCACCGGCCGGAGCTCGGCGCCCGGCCGCCCCACTCCGATCGGCAGGTGCTCGACCGTGATGAGGCCGCCGTCGCAGAGGATCGTCGCCCGCTCGAGCGCGTTGCGCAGCTCGCGGACGTTGCCGGGCCAGGGGTAGGAGAGCAGGGCGTCGAGCGCGTCGCGCGAGATGCCCGCGGCCGGGCGGCCCACGGCCGGGCCGATCTCCTCCAGGAAGGCCTCGGCCATCGGCAGGATGTCCTGGCGCCGCTCCCGGAGCGGCGGCAGCTGGATCTCGAAGACGCGCAGCCTGTAGTACAGGTCTTCGCGGAACGCGCCGCGCGCGAGGGCCGCCTCGAGGTCCCGGTTCGTGGCCGCCACCACGCGCACGTCCGCCTTCATCGGGCGCGTTCCGCCGAGACGCTGGTACTCACGCTCCTGCAGGACGCGCAGGAACTTGGCCTGGACGGCGGGGCTCATCTCGCCCACCTCGTCGAGAAAGAGCACCCCCCCCGCGGCCTGCTCGATCCGGCCCGGGTGCGCGGCCATCGCCCCCGTGAAGGCCCCCTTCTCGTGGCCGAAGAGCTCCGACTCCAGGAGCGTCTCCGGCAGGGCGGCGCAGTTGAGCGCCACGAAGGGGCCGTTCGCGCGGGACGAGCCCCGGTGGATGAAGCGGGCCACGACCTCCTTGCCCGTGCCCGACTCTCCCGTGAGGAGAACGGTGGTCTCGGTCGGGGCCACCTTGGCCGCCTGGGTGAGGACATCCTTCCATTTCTTCGAAGTGCCGATGACGCGACGGTACCCTCGCGTCGTCTCCAGCTCGTCGCTGAGCGCCTGGACGCGCTCCTCGAGTCGAGCGGCACGCTCCCGCGCCTCCGCGGCCCGCCGCCCCTCCTCGGCCAGCCGCTGGTGGGAGAGGGCCAGGCTCACGTGGTCGGCCACCCGCCGGGCCACCACGACGTCCTCCTCCGAGTACTGGCGCGGGGTGCGCGAGAGGAAGAGCAGCCAGCCGAGGCCGCCATCGATCCGCAGCGGGATCTTGAGCAGCGAGCGGACCCCATCCGACCGGCACCGGCGGAGGCGCTCCGAGCCGGCATCCGGCTCCTCATCGACATCGGGGATGAGCAGGTACTCCCTTCCTTGCTGGCAGGCTTCATGGTCGCCCGCCGGCATCCTGGTCGGGAGACCGGTGACCGGCTCGCCGGACACGGCGTCCACGGTGATCTCACGACGGTCGGCGCTCAGTGAGGTGAGGATCAACCGGTCGTGGGCCAGGACCGGCTTCACCACTTCCGAGACCCGGTTGAAGATCCCGCGCACGTCGAGCGCCTCCGCCATCACCTGGAGCAGCGAGTCGATCGCGTCCAGGCGGCGTCTTCGCGCGGTGTCGAGGCTCCAGAGGCGCTCATGCTCGAGGGCCAGGGCCAGGATGTCGGCCACGGGCTTGATGGCCGCTTCATGCTCGGCCGTGAAGACCCCGGCACGATTCGACGCGAACCAGACCGTGCCGGCGAGGCGCCCGCCCGCCAGCAGGGGGGCGCGCAGGAGCGACCGGACGCCCTGCCGCAGGATCTCGGCGTCGACGGAGAACGTCGGGTCCAGCACGCGAGTCGCATCGTCGATCCGCCCGGCGCTCCCGAGCTGCGGCCGTATCGAAGGGGAGAAGTCCCCCAGGGAGAGCACGCGGGCGAGGTCCTCGGGCACGAAGCTGCCGGCGACCGCGTAACGTCTCACCGTGTCCGGCGTCTCGAGGCGCGACACCCCCATCGTGTCGAAAGGCAGGATGGTGGCCGCGGCTTCGGCGACGCGCGCGAAGACCTCCTTCACCTCGAGGGTCTCCGCGACGACCCGGGCGATGCGGCTGAGGGCGGCGAGCTGCGGATCAGCTTCCATCGGTGGCGATCCGACGCGGGACCGGCAAGGCGCCGGCTCGTTTCGGGAGACGGCGATTCAGGACGTGCCGACGCCTTCCAGGCACACAGCCTCTCCCCCTCCTGTCGGCATGGGGGTATGGTATCACACAGCTCCTGGAGGTCAACACCACGAAGGCGACGGCGCGGCCAGCGGGTGGGGCGGGGCGCAACGGTGGTTGGCTTCCGCCGGCCTTCGTCTGCCTGCTCCTGGCCTCGACCGTGACACGGGCGACCGACGAGATCCAGGTCTACAACGCCGAGATCAATCCCCCCGGCCGGTTCAGCCTTCAGCTCCACGGCAACTACGTCCTTCGCGGACGCACCGCGGCCGAGTTCCAGGGCGGCATGGTGCCGGACGGCGCCTTCAACGGCACGCCGGAGTTCGCGCTCGGCGTGACCGATTTCTGGGAGGTCGGCGCCTACCTTCCTTACGCGGTGACGCGCGACGGCGACATCGAGCCGGGCGGCGCCAAGCTGCGCACCCTCCTCGCGTCCCCTCACGCCCACGACCGCCGGTTCTTCTATGGCGTCAACTTCGAGCTGAGCCATCAGCCGCGTCTCTTCGAGGGGAACCATTGGAACTCGGAGATCCGCCCGATCATCGGCTGGCGCCGCCGGTCGATCGAGTTCATCGTCAACCCGATCGTCGACGTCGCGCTGAGCGGCCCGCGCCGGACCATCGGGTTCGTACCCGCCGTGCGGCTCGCCTATCTTCCGTCGCCGGCCTGGGCCGTCGGCCTGGAGCACTACGCCGACTTCGGGCCGATCGACCACTTCGTGCGCCCGAGCCGGCAGCTCCAGGAGCTCTATCTCGTGGCCGACTACTCCGGCCCGGCGATCGACGTCGACTTCGGCATCGGGCGCGGGCTCACTCCCGGTTCCGACGACTGGACCGTGAAGTTCATCCTGGGGTGGTGGTTCTAGGCGCCGCGCATCCAGGCGAGACAGCGCTCGAGCTCGGAGCGCATCGCCGCCGCGGACGGCGCGTGGTACCGCCAGCCGTGACCGGGCAGGACCCACTCGAAGCGGTGGTCCAGAAGGCGCTCCATGGAGCGGATCTGCTCCTTCCAGGAGTACCAGCAGGCGTCGCGGAAGGCATGGAGCCCCCGGCGCTCGGGCGACCAGGCGAGATGATCGCCCGTGAACAGATAGGTCTCGCGATACAGCAGGACCGTGTGCCCGCGCGTGTGGCCCGGCACCGGGATCGCCAGCAG
>Ga0099828_10001373_pt1 | contig 16180 bp, 13 predicted proteins | sample CZO8metaG_2_FD_79338 | JGI IMG/M metagenome (GOLD analysis project Ga0099828, IMG submission 79338) | Vadose zone soil microbial communities from the Eel River Critical Zone Observatory, Northern California, USA - CZOApr15con2H1.8 metaG | ecosystem: Environmental > Terrestrial > Soil > Vadose... | reverse complement strand
CTCCGAACTTCCCAAGACTGCCACCGGAAGCCTCCAACGTTTTAAGCTGCGCCAGAGATTCGAGCATCTGTGATCTCGAACCTGAATGTCCCACCCCGCCACGGAAAGCGCAGGCACAGCCACCCTCGGCTCTCTTCACACCCAGTACTTGCAGTAGCTTAGCTTCGTGCTTTTCTAATCCTTCAACTTTCAGAACTCCACGGCCAACGCCGTCTCCACCTCTGTCGGCCGGCCATTCACTGGATAAGGCTCAAATCGCCACCATCGCACGGCGTCGATTGCAGACTGCGCCAACTCCTCGGGCCCGCTCACCCGACGCATCCCCATCACGGTCCCATCTCTCCCGATCACCACATCCAGTACCACTACGCCCTGCACCTTGGCCTGCCGCGCTGCCTCGGGATACGTTGGTTCGACCTTGTGTCGGATTCGCTGCTCCATCATTTTGGCTGGCACCTTGATGGGCACATAGTCAGAAATATCAGCTCGGTTAGGAAGTTTCGACTCCAGTTCTTTCCAGCCCCGCTGCCAATGCCACCAGCCCAAGGCTGCCGCCACGGCAAGCACTGCAAGAATGGTTGCAAAAAGCCGCTGGATTTGAAGACTGCGCGGAAGTTGGTGGGAATCTTCGTCGACGCGCAATGGCTCAGTTGCGATCTCCGGCTGACCAAGATCAGTGCTTTCGCGCGGCGGTTCGCCGATCTTCATTTCCGGCCGGGGCTCTCCCGTGCATCGCGCATAGTAGCGGATCATCCCCTGCTGCTCCACCGTTAGCCCGAGGAACTGCAAGCCACAGCGAAGCCGGTCTTGATACCGCACCACGGCGCGCGTCCGCACCGGCACACCTATGTAAGGGAGCTGGAATTCCACGCCAACTGGCTCGTTCGGGAACACTTCGCCCGCGAGCACCGCCCCGAGTCCACCGTCTCCCACATCGAGCGCGCGTCCGGGAACGCTGTCTGGGATGCCTGACCGTAACACGGTCACATCGACTGGTATCGCGACCTGGTAGCGAGGAACACTCCTCCGCACCGTGCGCTCACGCGACAGGGCCGGCGCTACTGCCGTACTCACCTTTCACCATCCGGATGCAATTTGCCCACCTCCGCTTGGTCTCCTGGGCCAGAGGGACACGAAACGGCGCAATGTGAGGGTATTTGCGTGAGTATAGCACCCCTTTTTCCAGATTGATCTGGGTGAGTTGCCCCTATTGTCAACAGAGGTAATGTGGGTAACCGGAGGTTGTGGTACACAGGTCAGCGGATTCGGGTGGCGGAACTTGTGCGGGGGCGGGTGCCCGCGCTTCCATGCCGAGCGTCACTCGACGCGGGCCACTCACATGACTGCAAAGACTACAAGCACCAAAAACATCGCAGCCCGGGATTGCCCCGGGCTATCCAGCAAGGATATTCTTGCCCGCCCCCGCAACACTCAGGGCGGCGATGGTGCGCTTTGCAGCTTCGATTACGGCCAGCGCTTTGCCGTGTCCTCCCAGCCTGCGGCGCGCGCCGTTTGCGGCGTTGCGTTTACCGCCGGCTGCTGAAGACGGATCGGTTGCTGCGGGGATGTGGAGGTCGCCAGTGTCGGCTTACTGGCCACTTCGCCAGTCGCATCTTTACCCTCATCCGACAGCAACGGCGCGGCCACCCGCAGCGCCTCAACTTCCTTCTCCAGCCTCGCGAGTTCGAGCTCTTTTTGCCTGAGGACCTCGTAAACATTCTTCATACGTGAGCACCTGTGCATGTTTTCAATGGAGTTGGAGCGAATGTTCGCACTTTATGCACGCTTAACGCTTTTGTCAAGAACAGAAGAGGTACGATGCACTTCTTCGTTTGTCCCTTCGTGCCTCTTAACCTGTTTTGATTGCATTTTTTATTCCTCCGGCTGGTTCTTCGTGGCTAATCCAACATCCTTGCCTATGTGGGGACGGGCGTCCTCGCCCCTCCAGGCCGAGCGAAACTCGGCTAAGAAGGATGTGACCACACGAGGAGCATTATCAAAAGCAATACCACCGCGAGAGTGCCGATCAGGTATTTATGCCCGACCACCCAAGTTTCGCCACTCCCCGTCGCTTCCATTCCGCCCATAAACCGCGACAGAAATTCCGGAGTCTCGCCGTCTTCCATGTCCTCGTCATCGATCGCAAATTCATCATTCGGGAATTTGGACTCGCAGTCGAGACACAACGTGCGTCCTTCCGAAACCGGGAAGCCGCACTCACCACATTTGCGGATGCCCGCCAGTTCGCTTTTTACTTCGTTATCGGATGCTTCCGCCTGACCCACACTTATCCCCGAGGTTTCGAACTTCTGCGCTCGTGAAACTTCGCTGTCAGGAAGTGCGGCGACGCTACGGTCTTGCTGTGAAGGCACTAGCAGTTCAGGAAGTTCTTCACTTTCGACGCGGGTCTTAGTCGCTACGGAATTCCGGCCCTGCGTGGAGCAAAGGCGGAGTCCGAAGGTCTGATCTTGGCCCGCTGCCTCAAGTACGGGAGGAAACGCGCCATGAGCAGGGCCATCAACCCGCAGCGGGCCGAGTTCCGATTCCATTGGTTTCTCCGGCCCCTGATTGGCGCCCGAATTAGCTACTCCGATCTTTTCGGCAACTCGCTCCGCCACTTGAGGGGAATCCGAATTCTGAGTGGAGCAGCGCTTTAGGGCGGCGCGACCTGCGTCCTTATCAGCATGGGGCTTAGCCTCCGAGACCAGAATTTCCAGCTCAGATGATCTTTCCGCTCGCGCGTGAGCCCGGATCTCTTCCGCTTGCTCCGCAACCGATGCTGCCCCCTGTTCCTCCGCCTGCCCGGGCTTGGCCCGCGCCGCTTCGGCATGATCCAGCGCGGTGTGAACCATCTCTCCAAGGCGTTCGAGAGCCGCAATGTCGCGCTGCGCAAACGCATAAGCCTTCTCTGAGAACAGCTCAAAGACGCCAGTGATTTCGTTTTCGCGAAGCAAGGGCATCACTAGGACTGAGGCGATGCCCAGCGCCCGGCAGCTCTCCCGATTTACACGCGCATCCGTGTCTGCGTCGTCGCAACGCAAAATTTGTCCCGTGCGGACGCTTTCCCCCGAAAGCCCTGAATCTACCTGCAGGTGCGCTCCCAACTCCGGAGCGGATGACCCGGAGCTGGCGCGACACAGCATGACAGCGCCCTCACGCAGTGCAATCGCGGCGCCGGTCGCTCCCGTAATGTACTGGGCGCGTTCCGCCAACAGTTGCAACGTGGCGTTGAGATCCCGCTGCGCCATCCCAGATACTGAGCCGTCACCCTCGTCGGGGGGCGAATACATCCCAGTATGTGCCGGGTGATCCTGGCTGCTGGGTTCAGCATCCTGCTTTTCAACCTTCTTCCCGTGGGTCTCCCGCTGATCGCTCTCGACCCGCTCCAGTTGCTGCGGGTTAACCTCTTGTGACGAGATTGTTTCTGTCCAAGTCTGGGAGAAATTGTGGTCGAGGATTGAGTAGTGGTCCATGCCGAATCTGTCGTTCTCTCTGCTGGCCTATTGCTGCGTTCAGGAGCAGGAAAAGCCCGGTTCGGGTCAGGGTATATGCCCATAGCCGTGCCCTACTGCCCCGAGTGAGATTTTGAGGGTCTTGCTCGGAGTTTCGCTCCCAGAAGCGGGACTGTCAAGCTAGAAGCTCACACGAAGGTCTACGACCAAAGGCACTGGGAATGGCTGCGTTCTATCCTCGCGTTCCGCAATTCGATCTGCAGCCGCCGGACAAGCCTGATTAGCAGATGTTCTGGGTCATCAACCACGGCATCCCTTACGCGGGAATGGGCCCTCGGGACGGAGAGATGCCGGATGACAAGATTTGCAGCGTCGTGACTTTCCTAAGCCATCTCAAAAATCTGCCGCCGGCGCCGGATGTGCAGGCCCAATGGCGTGGTCTTCGGCAGAACAAATGAAAGCAGAACAAGTAGAAATGAGACTGAAGATCTTTTTTGAGCAAGAGTCCAATCCCTTCGTGTTACTTTGTGTCCTTCGTGGTTAAAGATTCTTGTTGTTCAGCCCTTGGAATTCCGCCTCATCCTGCGCGTCCTCCGTGGTTAAGAAGTTCTCATCCATGCCGCAGTGACAACCCCGCCACCGCCGCCACTGCGATGATCACAGGCTCCGGCACCTTCCACCGGAAGAGCACCGCCAAGCTCACCACAGCGATCACGACGGTCGGTAAGTCATAAATCGAGCGCCGCGCCAGGACCACGACCGCACCTGCGATGGCGCCAGCAGCAGCTGCCGTGACGCCACGCACGAACGCATTCAACTGTGGATTCTTCGCCCACCGTTTATACGATGGCGCCAGGACCACTACGACCAGATACACGGGCAAGAACACGCCCAGTGCTGCCGCCGTAGCGCCCTTCGCGCCCGCAACCAGGTAGCCGATGAAAGCCACCGTGATTACCACCGGTCCCGGCGTGATCATCGCTACCGCCACCGCGTCCACAAACTGACGATCCGTGAGCCAATGGTGTCCCTGCACTACTCCGCCATACAAGAACGGGACAATAGCCAGGCCGCTGCCGAAGACAAACATTCCCGCCTTGGCGAAATACACGAAGATTTCCCACAACCGGCTGTTCGCAGGCAATACTGCGGTTGCCAGGAACAAGCCCGCCGCGCTCCGCACGCGCGCCCGCACTGGAAATGATTTGACCAGCATCGCAACCACACCGCCTAACAAGAATAACCAGATGATCTCGCGAGAAGTCCACGCCGTCGAAACCGCCAGCACCCCGAAGATTGCCCACAGCAGTTGATCTTTCCCCAACGTGATCTTGGTAAGCTTGAAAGCGGAGCGCGCGATAATTCCAATCACTGCCGCTCCGATCCCGTAAAACATTCCCTGCATCCACGCCAGCCCGCCGAAGCGCACGTACGCCGCCGATAGCGCCAGCACCATCAGGAACGACGGCAGGATGAATGCCACTCCCACCAGCGTTGCACCCAGCACTCCCGCACGCAGGTAGCCCAGATAAATAGCCAGTTGCGCCGCCAGCGGACCCGGCGCGAGTTGCGCCAGAGCCAGGCCTTCAACATAATCTTCTCTGCTGATCCAGCCGCGCTCATCGACTAAATCCTGTTGCATGTGTCCAGCGAGCGCAATCGGCCCACCGAAGCCTACGGTTCCCAGCCACAGGAAGTAACCGACGAATCGTGGCAGCGAAATAGGTTCGTGTTGCTGCGGTTTGCCTCGAGCTGTCCCTTGAGAAACGTTCATTCTTCGCGTACTTTTCGAATGCTTTGCGTCCTTCGCGAATCCCTTGCGTCCTTTGTGTTAGAGGCGCTCTTCGACGTGAAACTACGTCCTCTGCGTCCTCTGCGGTAAAAGGTTCTGCTTACTTCTTCGAGTTGGTCAGGTCCAGCGCCGCCCGCAGTCCCTTAGCCAACTTGGCCGCATCATCGTTCGCCCAGAAATGCATGAAGAACAGCCGCGGCTCTTCCGTCAGCATGTGGCTATGTACCGCTGTGACCTCGATTCCGTTCTCTCGCAGCGCCTTCATCACCGGGTTCACCTCTTTCCCGGTCAACACAAAATCGCCGGTAATCGCGGCCTTGGCATTTCCGGTTGGCTGGAAATTCAGCGCGGTTGCCACACCCATCGAAGGTGGCACGACGATTGCGCTCTCAGTGATCGTTTCCGCCCGTGGAACTGAGATCTGCAGAATCCCGCCATTGACTTTTCCTGTGTGCCCCAAAATGTCCTCGATCTTCTTCTGGTCAATCCCCAGTGCATCCGTCGACGGGGCTGCACCGCCCGCATCCAGCCCCGGTGTCTTGGTCAGTGCCAATGCGTCACGGATCGTCTGCGCCATCTTCACAGCATCTCCGTGACTGTCGAGATGCATGTACATCACGTGTGGCGACTCGCCGATCAGATGATTGTGCACCGCCGCAACCTCGATTCCACTCTCCTGCAACTTTCGCATGACCGGCTCGACTTCATCTTCGGTCAGCACCAGGTCACCCATGACCATCGCGCCGCTCTCCATACGTTTGAAAGCGGTCCACGACCCCAGCGCCAGTCCAGGCTTGATTGCCACACCATTGAGCGTCACGTGCAAGTCCTTGCGCGGCATGCCGAACCGGATCACATCCGCGGTCACCTGCCCTGGCCTGCCCATCGCATCTTCTACCTGCTTCCAATCGTTGCCGGGATTTTGGGTTGAGGGCTTTGCCTGCTGCGCACTGGCAGCGCTGGTCATCAGAAATGCAATGCACAGCACAGCCACCGCACCGCTCACACGAATGAGACCACCACGATTGACCCTTCGAAATCTTACTTTCCGCATGACACACTCCTTTCCCTAAAATTCAGTTCGACTTGTTTTTGCCGATCATGGCCGCGATCGCAAGCTGCAGTGGCCCTTTCGATGTGCCAGCCTGTTCTTCGGGAGGCTTCACCGCACGAAACGCGCGATACAGAAAAATGTCGTAGCTGATTTTCATGCCGCCTCCCAGCAGCAGAGGCGCGGAAAACGCCACATTCTGCATGAATATTCCAGCCAGAGAAGATGTAATCGCCCAGCACACGTTGCGTGTAAGATTTGTGATCCCGCTTGCAAACGTGCGGTCCTCGGCCCGCACCACCGCCGCGATGTAAGATTGGCGCGTGGGAACGTCCATCTCCACCAGTCCTTCGCGCAGCAGGAAAAATACCACTGCCAGCTTGAACGATGGAGCGAAGGGTACTGCCATCAGAAAGAGACTCGACGGAAGGTGTGTGAATACCATCGTATTCAGCAGACCGATTCTCCGTGCCAGCCACGCCGCACCCAAGTGTGAAACCGCATTTAGAACGTGAACCGAGAAAAACAAAATACCTAGATTCTGCACGGGCACTCCAAAGCGTCGGAAGAACCAATAGGAGACCAGTGCATCCGTCAGGAATCCGCCACCTAAACTGTCGAGCGAGAACAGCGCCGCCAGCTTTGCAACGATCCTCTTGGTCTCCGGCGCCACTGAAATTGCGGGCGATGGTAGCGCTGCCCCTGCCCGCTCCACGCGCGACGAAAGCAGCAGGTATGAAAACATCGTCAGAAGATTCAGTCCCGCGTAGCCGAGAAAAACGCCCTTGTACGATGTCCCTACATCAATTGCGGACCACCGCTGCAAAATGTAAGGAATGCCCGCGCCCAGCGCTCCCAGTGCATGTCCACTGTCCAGAACCAGGTTGTACCAGGAGAGTGTCCATGTTCTCCGTTCGGGGGAAACCAGTCCCGGAATAATGGCCTGTTCCAACGCGAACGCCGCAGTGCGATCCGTCCCCATGCCATTGAGCATTCCTATGAATGCCAACGGCAACAGTCCTGCAAGATGCGAACTCAACAGCAAGCCCAACCCTCCCACCGTGCTGAGGAGAGCGAGAACAGTAAGGCTCCGCCTTCTTCCGAACGAATCTCCCCGCAGACTGACCATCGCGGTCGCGACTGCTCCGCCAGCCAGCCCGGTTGCAATCACCAACCCTATTTCGGCCGACGATGCGCCATCATGAAACAGATAAATCCCGAGCAACACGCCCAGCAACCCGATGCCGAACGACCGCAAGAGCGCGGCCCCGCAAATCAGCACTAGATCGCGTTTCACACCCATCTTCAGCTCTCGCTCGGTCGGCAATACTCGTAGAGCGCGTCATAAACGGGAAACTGCCGGGCCAGCCGTTCTTCATCAGAGAGGCCCATTGCCGCAAAGCCTTGGGCCAGCGCACGCAAGCCGACTCCCTCGGCCGCAGCATGTTCCTGGCCTTTGATATCTGCTGCCCGCACGATCAATGCCAGCCGTGTCAATGCTGGATCGTGCAATTCGAAATCTTGGATAATGGCTTCAAACGAGCAGCGTTCGCCCCGATGGTTCAACTTGACCTCGCTCAGTCGTGGGGCATCGAAGGGGGTCGCGTTCACCTGTTTGGCGGTTTCCAATAGCTCGGTCTCATTCACAAATAGGAACTCTGCCTGCGGATCTACGAACCGCCGGATCAGCCATGGACACGCCACCCGATCGACCTTGATGTTGCGCCGCGTAATCCACTTCATGCCGTACCTCCAGTGTTCACCGGCGGTCGCCAGGCGAGACACGCCCCGACATCCCATCCCACTCACGCAAGCCCGTGATAGAGGCCCTCGATCAAATCCATTCCGCGCTGCAGCAGTTCCTCATCCGCTACGCCCTGCTTCGCCCAGCCATTCAACACCTGATCGATTCCTAATGCCTCCACCCGTCCGAACTTTTCGTCTCCCAGATCAGCGTCATGGATCATCTGCGCGACCTTGCGCACCTTGGCTTCGCGAATCGCAAACTGCTTGCACAGAGTCTCAAAAGTGCAATCTTCTCCGCGGTGCCCGAATCCCTGGGCATGGAACATGTCGAACGGAACGGCTTCCGGATGATCCACCGGATCGTCGCCAAAGACGAATCGCGGTTTAGGATCAATAAAACGCCGGATCAGCCAGGCCGACGAGACGCGGTCAATTCCCGGCTGGGGACGTGTCATCCATACGCGATTCAGGTACTCGCGTCCTTTGCTCTTGCTGCTACTCGCCGGTCTTGCCCCATCCGATTCCTCGCTCCGAGCCAGCAGGGCTTCCACTCGGCCGCGTAGCGGGCTCTGAAAGAAGTCAATTGCAGAAAGTTCCTGGAAACGTCGCCGCAGCCGGCTCAGCCGCCCCGCTGGCCTGCGAGCAGGCGAGAGTGCCACCAGTTTTTTCAAATCGCGCAATAGACTCGCATAATCCTTGGACCGAGCCTCCATAAAGAGCTGCTTCAGTTTCTGCTCAGGCAAATCGTCGAACGCTTGCACCTGTACCACGGAGGCCTGCCCCTTATAATTGCGAATCGCCGTCGCCAGCCACTCCAATTTCTCCTGATTCGCCGCCGAGTTCGGTAACACATACCCGGAACTCCGCAGCGCCAGCACCCCGTACCGCTGCAGCTTGCGCCAAACCTCCACTCGTTGGCTGGCGCGGCTGGTGGGGAGACTAAATACCAGCAGCAACCACGGCACCTTGTCGTTGTTAATCGGATGCGTTACAGCCATTGCAATAATGTTATATCCATAACATGCATATCATGGCAAGTCACATCCGGGGCGAGAAGACATATTGGTAGAGACGGATCGGAAGCCCGAACCCGAAAGCCCCGCAAAGCGGACTGCCCTCATTGGCTGCGTCAACCAATACTGGTGTTCTCGTTCCCCTACCACATCCCAGTGGGACAAAAAACATCCAGATTGCCTCAGAGATGATGGACGTCACTGTCCATGGTAAAAACGCCGCCTGCCCGATAAACTGGCAGAACCATGACTTCACCAATGTCCGCGCCGGACAACCCTCTGGCGGTCCTGACGTTGATTGGCGCGCCAGCGGTATTCACCAATGCCTCATCAGTCCTAGTCTTGGGTACGGGCAATCGTCTGGCACGTGTTGTGGATCGGACTCGCTACATTGCGCAACAACTAAGGAATGAAAATGATCGAACGCTGTGCCAAATGTACTCAACCCAGCTCGAGCGCCTGGAAAAAAGGGGACAGAAACTGGTTGGCGGGATGACGTTTTTCTATACCGCCGTGGGTTCGTTCGCAGCCGCGAGTCTGGTTTCCCTGCTAGGCGCCATGCTGGCCGAGACCCATTATCGGCTTTCGTTTGCACTGATCGCTGCACTTGTTTTGATCGCGAGCGCGGTCGGATTTGTTGGACTTTCGTCCGGATGTACGCTGTTAGTACAGGAGACGCGATTAGCCCTGCAATCCTTGCGCGACGAGGGCAGAATTATTCGCGACAGTCTTCGAGAGCTCTCACATAAGCCGTGAAGTTCTAGCCAAAGCTTTTTCCACAACAGTTTCACTACGCCAGCACGAGCCTAGAATCAGTCCGTCCGACGCCGCGTTGACTTGCCCTAAGCGTAGCGCCTAAGATGCCGGGCGACGGTTAGTTCCTTCTCTATGATCGGCGAGACCATCTCCCATTACCGTATCCAGCAGAAGTTGGGTGGCGGCGGCATGGGCGTGGTGTACAAGGCCGAGGACACGATGCTCGGGCGCTTCGTCGCCCTCAAGTTCCTGCCCGATGAAGTGGCGAAAGATTCGCAGTCGCTGGAACGCTTCCGCCGCGAAGCCCGGGCCGCCTCCGCCCTGAACCATCCCAACATCTGCACCATCCACGAGATCGCGAACCACGACGGCCTCTGGTTCATCGCCATGGAATACCTGGATGGGGTTACGCTGAAGCACATGATTACCGGCCGCCCGCTGGAGACTGAGCGGCTGCTGGAGTTGGCCATCGAAGTAGCCGATGCGCTCGATGCCGCACACTCGGAAGGCATCGTGCACCGTGACATCAAGCCGGCGAACATCTTCGTGACCAAGCGAGGATACGCCAAGATCCTCGACTTCGGATTAGCTAAGGTGGCAGGCCCGGCTAGCCCAAAAGGTGCCGCGAGCAACGCGCAACTCACGCTCACGGTGGACGAAGAGCACCTGACCAGTCCGGGAACTGCCCTGGGAACAGTGGCGTACATGTCGCCGGAGCAAGCGTTGGGCAAAGAGCTAGACGGGCGTACCGACCTGTTTTCCTTCGGCGCCGTGCTCTACGAAATGGCCACCGGGTTGTTGCCCTTCAAGGGCGACACTTCCGCGGCCATTTTTGACGCTATCCTGCACAAGATCCCGACCGCGCCGGTGCGGCTGAACAGCGAGGTGCCGGTGGAGCTGGAGCGAATCATCAACAAGGCGCTGGAGAAGGATCGTAACCTGCGCTACCAGTACGCGGCCGACCTGCGAGCCGACCTGCAACGGCTGAAGCGTGATACCGACTCGGGACGGCAAGCCATACCAACCCTGGGAGCTCCGCCTGCTGCTTCCCCTTCCGCCAGTGTGACTGCTGTAGCCGCGGAACACGGCGGCACCGCCGGCCCCGGCCCTCTAGGTCAAGCGCCCGAACAGCACGCTGGGACGGCCGCTCCCAGCCATTCAGGCCAGGCGCCCGCGGAACATGTGGGCATGGTCGCCCCCGGTCGTCCAGGCCAGGCGCAGCCTGGCTCCAGCTCCTCTCAGGCCATAGTTCGCGAGGAAACCACCGGGAAAGGCACGACTTCAGCCCTGGGCGGGATGTCAGCAGCACCGTGGAAGAGCGGGGCTTCAGCCCCGCGTACCGTAGGACCAGACACGCAGGCTTTAGCCCCTGAGGTTCTACGCGGCAAATTCTGGAAGATCGCCATCCCAGCCTTGCTCCTCCTTGCCCTCATTATCGGCGGCCTATTCCTTCGCTCGCGCCAGTCACAGACTCTGACCGAGAAAGACAGCATCGTGCTGGCGGACTTCGCCAACACCACCGGCGAAGCTGTCTTTGACGACACGCTCAAGCAAGCGCTGCGAGTGCAACTGGAGCAGTCGCCTTTTCTCCACGTCCTTTCCGACCAGCAGGTGAACCAGCAACTTCGATACATGGGTCGCTCGAATATGGGCCGCTCAAATAATGACCGTCTCACTCAGGATGTGGCCCGCGAGGTTTGTCAGCGCGCCAGCAGCAAGGCGGTGCTGGCAGGCTCCATCGCCGGCCTGGGCAGCCATTATGCCATCGGGTTGAACGCCATGAACTGCCAGACCGGGGACTCGCTGGGCAGTGAACAGGTGGAGGCCGATAGCCGTGAACAAGTACTCAAGGTGCTGGGCGAGGCTACTACCAAGATGCGGCAGAAGCTGGGAGAATCGCTGGCCACAATCCAGAAATACGATGCGCCGGTAGAGCAGGCAACCACGCCCTCGCTTGAGGCGCTTAAGGCCTACACCGAGGCTTGGAATCTGCATGTCAGTGAAGAAGAAGCGAAGTCTCTTCCGTTCTTCAAGCATGCCATCGAACTGGATCCTAACTTCGCATTAGCCTATGCGGCCATGGGGCAAGCATACGCAAATCTCGGCGAAGACGAGTTGGCCATCCAGTTGATGAAGCAAGCCTTTGACCGGCGCGACCGGACGAGTGAACGCGAGAAGTTCTACATTACCTCCCACTATTACAGCATTGTTAGCGGAGATATGCCGCAGGCCATCCAAACCTACGAGCTGTGGGCGAAGGCATATCCGCGAAACGACACCCCTGTCAACAACTTGGCGGCAGCCTACAATACTCTGGGCCAACATGAGAAGGGGCTTCAAGAAGCCCAGGAAGCCGTCCGCCGCGAGCCGAGTAACGCCAGCAACATAACGAACCTCGGTTTCGCATATCTTGCCGTGAATCGCTTGGACGAAGCCAGAAGCGTTTTCGAGCAGGGACTGGCGCGCACACCCGATAACCTTGGAACTCACCTAGGAATGTACGCAATTGCCTCCGTTCAGGGCGATGCCAAAGCCATGGAGCGGCAGGCAGCCTGGGCACTCGGTAAACCGGTGGCTGAGGGCATCTTTTGGGCGATTGAGGCGGACACGGCGGCGTACTACGGCAAGCTCGCGAGTGCAAGTGAACTGTTCCGACGCTCGGTCGTAGCGGATCTGCGAGATAACTTGAGGGCGAATGCAGCGGCTGCAAAGGCTGATGCCTCTCTGTGGCAGGCTGAGTGCGGCTACCTGGAACCGGGTCGCCAGGGTGCGATCGCTGCACTGGCCGTCACACCCAATGTGCCGGCGAAGATCATGGCTGCCCTTACCTTCGCAGAAGTCAAGGATGCTTCGCACGCAGAAACGATCGCCAAGGAACTGAGCCAGCGCTTCCCCAACGATACCCAGCTCAATAACATCTGGCTGCCGACTATCCGGGCAAAGGTTGAAATCAGCCGTGGCAATCCCGCAGAGGCGATAAAGCTCCTTCAGACTGCTCTGCCCTACGACCTGGGACAAAACCCACCCCTCCCCTCTCTCTACCCTGCTTACCTTCGGGGGCAAGCTTACTTGCGAGCGCAACAAGCCAATCCCGCGGCCGCTGAGTTCCAGAAAATCCTCGACCACAAGAGCATTGTGGGGAACACACCGGTCATGACCCTGGCTCATCTCGGCCTTGCCCGTGCCCGCGCTCTGTCAGGCGACACTGCCGCCGCCCGCACCGCCTACCAGGATTTCTTCGCTCTCTGGAAAGACGCCGACCCGGACATCCCCCTCCTGAAGCAGGCCAAGGCGGAGTACGAGAAGTTAAAATAATCGGCATTCGAAAATCAAAAATCAACCATTGTGGAGGATGCATGATCAGCCGCTTGTGGCACGGGTGGGAGAACGCCGACGCCTACGAAGATTTGCTCCGGAGAGAGATTCTTCCTCGGATTCACCGGGTAAAGGGATATAAAGGCGCATTCTTGCTGCGGAAGGATGCAGGCGATGAGATCGAGTTCGTCACGCTTACAATGTTTGATTCGATGGATGCAGTGCGTGCATTTGCCGGAGACAATTATGCAGTCGCGGTCGTACCGGCGGAGGCGAGAAAACTGCTGTCACGATTCGACGCGAGGTCGGAGCACTACGAGACAATTCTGCGATTGGAGTGAGTGGCAATTTGCGATTTTTGATTTTCCATTTGACGAGTGGACAGAGCAAATGACACCGATTGGAGTTCGTCGAAGAGCTTCTAGCACAGCAGTTGTATAGGTTTTTGCGATCCCGCCCTTCCGGCTAATTAGTTTGCAAGATTGAGCCCGCAATGCACCTAGAACTTTCCACCATCCAGGCGGCGCAAAAACTGCTGCGGCGATATCTGGCGGTAACCCGGCTTGTGCCTGCGCCGTGGCTTGCCCGGCAAACCGGCGCGAACGTCTACCTCAAGCTCGAAAGCGAACTGCCCACGGGATCCTTCAAACCTCGCGGTGCACTGTATACGCTTTCGGTGAATCTGCCGCGCCAGCCGATCAGGGAAGTGATTGCTGCGAGCACGGGAAACCATGGTGCCGCCGTCGCCTATGCCGCGCAGTTGATGGGCCTGCCCGCGAGAATTTTTCTTCCCGAGAATCCGAATCCGGTGAAGCGAGCCCGAATCGCCGAACTGGGCGCGATCATCGTAGAACATGGTCGTGATATCACCGATGCCTTCCGGCATGCCTTGGTGTACGCGCAACAAGACGGCATCTATTTTCTGAACGACGCGACAGACCCGGATATCACTGCCGGTCCCGCAATCATTGGGTGCGAAATTCTTGAGCAGCTGCCTGCGACCGATGCGATCTACGTGCCTATGGGTGACACGGCCCTAATCAGGGGAATCGCTGCAGCCGTGAAACATCTATCGCCCAAAGTGAAAGTCATCGGTGTGCAGGCGGAGCGCGCGCCTTCCTACTACCTGTCCTGGAAGCGCGGTGAAGTTGTGACTACCGACGCGTGCGACACGGTTGCTGACGGTCTGGCCACGCGCATCCCCGATGAGAGAAATGTCAGTGCCATTCGCGAAATGGTCGATGATGTTCGTCTGGTCAGCGAGGAGCAAATGCTCGCGGCGATTCGACATTTGTTGCTCGAAGAACATGTAGTTGCCGAGCCCGCCGGTGCTGCAACCACGGCGGCACTCCTCAGCTCGGATCGATTACTAGGGGTGAATATTGTCTTAATCATGAGCGGCGCGAACGTCTCGCCGGACGTGCTGCAGCGTGCGTTGTGCGTTTAAGCCGAGGCGGCGAGGAGGAACACCGTCCCGGGCCAGATTTCCAGAGATTTCGAACCCAAGTTGAAAATTGAGCTTGGGCGGGAGCGCTGAACCACAGTGCTTAACCCCACCTGTTGTGGTCACCCGATCAGTTAGCTACAACTTCTGGCGTTTTCCAGATTGAGTCCGGTACCCTGCCATCGACCTATAACTTTCTTATTGACAATAAACCTTTTAGGCGTAAGATGTGGTCAAAAGTGGTCTAAAGTGGTCATAAGAGTAGAGCTCGTGGGCAGCGGTGATTAGAGAAGAGGCGCCAGTGGGATTTGAGACTGACACCCCGAAAAACAGCCCCAGCGAACCGCCAGTGACCGATATTTTGACTGCTTTTACCTCCCTCGCTGTTCTTTTGACAGCTGTCACGAAGTCCCAAAGCCCGGTAAAGGGCAGAACGCATGTTTCGCGGCAATCACCCAACCCGCGTCGACGAAAAAGGACGACTCAAGGTCCCCGCGGAATTCAAGCGCGTGATCGACGAGAAGTACGGCACGCAATTTTACATCACGAGCTTAGACGGGAAGGTTGCTCAAGTGTATCCCTTCGAGGAGTGGGAACGGATCGAGCAGAAGCTGGCGGGGCTCTCCACCTTCAACCCTACGAAGAAAAAGTTTCTGGACCTGGTGAACTACTACGGGCAGGTCGTCGAGATGGATGGCCAGGGGCGGTTGCTGATTCCGCAACTGTTGCGCGATTCGGCGCAGATCAAAGGCGAAGTGGCGGTGTTGGGAAACCTGACTTACCTGATCGTGCGCAACCTGGAGGCGTTCCGCAGAGAGATCGGGGAGCAGTCGTTCACGCCAGAGGATGAGAAGACGCTCGACGAACAGGGCATTTAGTGGACCAAGGGTTTGGGAACGACACCCCCCAGCGGGGTGGGCATGGACAGCAGGTTGGCCACGTTTCGGTTCTTTTAAAAGAAGCGATCGACTTTTTAGCCGTCCGGCGTGGCGGGACATATATCGACGCCACGGTGGGCTTGGGCGGGCACAGTTACGAAATCGCAAGACGCCTCGGCGCACCGGGTCATTTGATTGGGCTCGATAAAGATCCTGCGGCGCTGGAGGTAGCCCGTGCGCGGCTAGTCGCACCCGGAGAGGCCGAAATACGGCCCGCCCAGGAATCCGGCCTATCGCAGCCCTCCCCACAATTCGAGGGTGATTGGCCGGAGATCAGGTTGCTGCACGGCTCGTTCGCAGAAATCGGTCAGCGGTTCGGAGCAGCTTCGGCTGACGGGCTGCTGGCTGATCTCGGCGTGAGCAGCCTGCAATTGCAAGACGCGGCGCGGGGATTCAGTTTTCAGGCGGAAGGACCGCTCGACATGCGGATGAACCCGCAAGCCGAGCTGACCGCTGAACAAGTGGTAAATCAGTTCGACGAGCGTGAGCTTGCCGATCTGATTTACGAATTCGGTGAGGAAAGGAGGTCGCGGAGAATCGCCAGAGCCATTGTCCGGTCGCGGCCGATACGTACTACCTCGCAACTCGCGGAAGTCGTAGCAGCCGCGGCCCGGTCAATGAAACATGAGCGGATTCATCCTGCGACACGCACTTTCCAGGCTCTCCGAATATT
>Ga0099828_10001366_pt1 | contig 16211 bp, 14 predicted proteins | sample CZO8metaG_2_FD_79338 | JGI IMG/M metagenome (GOLD analysis project Ga0099828, IMG submission 79338) | Vadose zone soil microbial communities from the Eel River Critical Zone Observatory, Northern California, USA - CZOApr15con2H1.8 metaG | ecosystem: Environmental > Terrestrial > Soil > Vadose... | reverse complement strand
GTCTCACCCTCGTGGTTCTTCATGACCATCTGCCTCTGGGAAAGATCGCCAATGACAACAGCTCTTTCAGCCAGTTTGCCAGCGATGAGATGGGAAGCCTTGTGCAGACAGTCGCGTTGTTTGTTACGCTTGCGTTCCGATACTCGCTTGTACACTTTGGAGAGACGGATGTACCGGCGCGACTTCTTCTTACAACGGTCGCGTTTGGAACGAATCTTGTCCAGTTGCTTGTTGTAAGAGCGGTAGCCTTTGAACCCGCCAATGTGGTAAAAGCGTCCCTGGTCGGTAACGCCTACGGCTAAGGTCTTGATGCCCAGGTCGAAGGCGACTGTGCCTTCGTCACGCATAGGGCGCTGCTGGCGCTTGTTGCGGGTGTTGTCTTCGGAGTCCTGTTCCTTATGTTGCTCCCCATCATCATACACAAACGAACAGTAGTAATTGCCTCGTGCATCCCTGGACACTGCTACCTCCCGAAAGTGCTCAGGCGGCGTCTCGGTAAGATGGGCCGTGATGTTGGGGTCGCGTTTGGGTCCCCAATTGCCACCGCCACCTGTGGGAAGGATCAGCGTGTTCCCTTGTATTTCCAGGTACATGGCTGGATAACAGAGCGTGAAGAACTCGTGACGCGGCTTGAACCGTGGAAACCCTGGTTTCTTTTCCCCTGCTTTGACTCGCTGAAAGAAGGCTTGCATGGCTTTATCCAGGCGGAAGTACACTTCGGCTAAAAGCTTACCATAGACAAAGCGTAAATCAGGGTCATAGGCTTTGCTCTCATGCAACGACTTCTTGGCGGCCTTGAGGTTCCAGCGCTCTCCATTGCGCAGTCGCATCACCCACCAGTTGTACAGCCCCCGAGACTTGCCCTGCATGAATTCCAGGGTCGCGGCGTCCTGCTTGCTCACTTCAATCTTGATTTTCTGGCACAGGAACATGGTTCACCTTTCTGTAAGACGTTCGGCTTGTCCTCTTATTCTATGAGAGAAGGAAAGAGACGGAAACCCCTGAATGCGTAAATCGGGCGGAAACTCCGCCATGTCTTCACCTTTCCAGTTGTGTAAGTGATGTTCTCTGGCGTAGACGCTGCCTAGCTGCTTCATAAAAAAGGCAATGTCGTACTGCTTGCACGCATCGCGCAAGCTCCGCGCCCATGACAATTGCATTGGTCTGTGCTCTGCTCCGCTATACCCTCCGCAAATCACCCAAGCGATCTTCTGAAGCTTCAACCAGCTCTCTAGGGCTATCTCTTCAACCAGGGGTTCACAAGACAAAAAGATCACTGGAGCGGGGAGATCAAGCACATAGGGGATGCGCTTTTCTGCGGCACTCTGCGTGCCAACCGAGGTGCCTATCCACACATGATCAGGCCAATGCTGGAGCCAGGTTTGCGGGACAAGGGTACGGATGAACTTGGGGCGTTTGGTCAAGAGTTGCCAGTCTAAATAGGGCGCCTCTTCAATGAGCGTCCAGAGTCTTAACCTTGCCTCTGCTACCTGGGAATGAGGTTCAAACACATCGGCAAGGCTGGCACAAAACACCTTGAACCGTCGCCCTTGTGCCTGGGCTTCTCTATTCCATGTGCGCGGGTCGCTTGCGGTTTTGGTGAGATGGCGGTTCGATGCAGAGAGCGGCCCCCACACGTCTAACTGGTGCCGCTTCGCCCAACGCAGCGCGTAACAGTCTCCGCATTCTGCTTGCGTGACTTGCTGGCAGCCAATCCAGGGGTTGTAGGTTTTATCGGTCCATCCGATAGTCGTGGTGTTACCCATGTGCTTTACTCCTCAACCATGAGAAACAGGTGAATATGGGTGATATCGTCTGGTAACACCTCGTTCTCCCCTATCCCCGCAATGGTGGCTTTGTCGATGCCTGGCTGTGACAAAAGCTGCTGCAAGGCGTCTTGTTTGGTTCTTCCTCTCATGCGCTGTTTGATCTGCTGCTGCTCCTCTTGACTAAACGTGTAGACCCAGGTGCCCAGAAGAGAGAGGGAGACCACCGCTGCTGTTTGTGTGATGGTTGCTTGCTTGACCGTCACCTGGAGAGAGCCTGCCAGACGGTAGCCTGTCCCGACTTGCGTTGCTGCCACATGAGCAAGAAAGGCGGTTGCTTGTGCCTGAAGCGCCTCTTGCTCGTAGGCAATGGCTGTACATGAGGCTGAAACTGTGACTTGGACCGTCCTCGCCTCACTGCCTGGGCGGTGATCGGTGGATGCTGAGGGGAGACACGTCGGGGGAGCAAGGGCCTCACCCGCTCTCAACTGGCTGGTGAGTGCTGCGCGTGCGCTCTGCAAGAGCGAGGGCGTGATCGTATCAGTCCCTTTCTGGATATCTGCCTGTGTCACGATAGGATAGTCTCTCGCGTCTTGTCCTCCGCGAAATTGGCTATTTCTCACAAACACCGCGATAGCAATCGTGGTATCAATATCCCCTGACGCCATATTTCCGCTGCTTCCTGGCACGAGCGCGTGGGCGGTCATGGTTGCCTGTCCATAAGCGGGTGGGTTGCCTGGGGGAATAGTCACCGCTTGATCGAGTGACACCGTGATCCCGTTTACACTGGTCAACCGAGTTCCTCTTGCAATCGTTTGAGCGAGAGCCTGTCCGTTATACAAGGTGAGGATGCCAACGGCGGCGCGGGCGTCCTGATGGCCGTGTCCGGTTGCTTGGGTTCTGAGGGATTGGGTCAAGGTGAACTCAGGCAAGACTCGCCCCTGGAGACCGTTCGTGTTTCCTTCTGAAACAATGGGCAATGCTTCAGTGGTGCTGATGATGTGCGCCTTCGGAGTGATAGCCACGGTGATGGTCGGGGTAAGCAAGGCGGTGAGTGTACTATCAGCCAGATCAAACAGCACAAAAAAGCAGAGGATGAGCAGGAACGAGAAGAAAAACGGCGGTTCTTTGGCTGCCGTGGTGGGCTGCTCTGTCAGGGGAATCTCCGTGTCTGGGTCCTCCTCGCTGTCAACGATGGTGGGTTCCTCCTGGTCAAGTGACACTTTGGAGAAGAGGATGCCCCCTCCGGCGACGGGATAGACATGGATGGTGACGTGCTCCTCCTCGGGGGGTTGTGCGTCTTCCTCTTTGCCTGGCCCCTCAAGGGTGGCAAGCAGATGCTGTACGTTCGCATCGAGATCGTATGACTGGCTCATAAGCTCCCTCTCTGGTGTGGGGGGATTGCTCCCCCCTGGTGTTAGTGTGACGGTTGAAGGATAAACTGCCCGTTCTGGTTGAGATAGATGATCTGTGTGCCCTGCACGGTGACGATCATGTCTATCTTGCCATCCCCGTCGACATCCTGAAACCGCAAGGTGACAGGGTAGAGGTCGGCATCTGGCCCATAGAGGTGTGGCCCTTCATAGATTTTCGCTTTGGAGCTATCCCCGCCTGGAATCTCGATGATGACCACCCTGGCGTGGAAGTTCATGGCAATCAGGTGTGTCTGGTGAGTCGGGCTGTCGCTGTGGCCCACCACCACGTCATACTGTGCGGTTCGTGGGCGTCCGTAGGTGGCATCTGCCTGGTGGAGCATCCACTACGCGCCCAGAGCCTGCATCCCGATCCAGGCAGCAAACATCAGCAGCATCCCGACTCCTAACCACAGCAACGGGTGCGCCCGAAACCCGCTGCTTGGGGGGCGTCCTGGTGCGGCGGTGGGGATATCCTCGGTGGTGCGTGTTGCTCCTCTGGCGGTCGGCGCTCCATTGACTGGCTGCGCTGACCGCCTGGCAGGGATACGCTGCACCTGGTCCGGGTGAAACTGATAGCGGGTGTTGCCCTGCTGCGTCGGAGCCAGGTTGTAGCGGCGGCTACTGTTTGGTAGTCGTGGCGGCCACACGTCATCATAGCCACCCTCTTCATCATTGTCGGCTGCGATGACATGCCCCCTGCTGTCCTGGTAGGTAGTGTGCTTTCCTCGTGGTGGCTTTCGGTCGAGCCGTTGGGCGGGTTGCCTTGATCTGGCTTGGCTGTTGGTGTTCATGTGTCCTCCCTCCTCCTCCGCTCTTCATCACGGTGCAGGGCGCACGGCATCAAGCGAGCATCCGATGGCAGCCGACTCTGACAGCGTGGGCAATAGGCGTACTGGCCGCACACCACACACAGCTTCTCCCCCAAGGTGAAGGTGGGGTGCCAGCGGTGCCAGTCCAGCGCACAGTTGGCACGCGCTCTGGCTTTGGTGCGTTGAAGTGGGGTCGTTGATGCGTGTTTCGTCATGGTCGCTCTCCCTCTTCCTCCTCCTCATGCCCAAGGATGCCGTGCTGCTGATATTCCAGCACACAGGCTGCTTGCATCTGCTGGGTCAGCACCCCCACCCGTTGGAGGTGTTTGGTCGCCTCGCAGAAGAACCGGCGGAGCGCGGCGTGCTCCTCCGTGTCGAGAGGATGCCACGTGTCACTTGCCAGCCGTTCAAGCTCGAAGAGTACATGCATCCAGTGATCGGAGGCCTTGTGCAGATCGCGGACGACCTGTTCACAGAGGTCACGAGCGGAGAGGATATAGCGGTGAGAGTGGCCCTGACACGCCTCGTTATACTGCTGCAAGGCCTCTGTCTCCAAAGAGAGGGCAGAAAAGACCTCGGCGGTCGCGGTGAAGGCGGGAGCACTCAAAAACGTCCCTGCAAACTTGGCCCACTGGTGAGCCACGCCTTCCAAGGGCATCCAGGCCATGCTAGGAGAGAAGGGAACCTGATGATCGTTGTCATGAACTAATCGCTCGTCTGCTCTTTTGATTGTCGTCATGGTGCTCTTCCCTTCACAGCATTTTGCCCGCGACGAAGTCCGTAGCTTCCTCGGGGGTTAGCAAACCATCATCTACGAATTGAGCCACCTGGGCAATTAAGAGGGGGTTTTCCCTACAGAAACAGGCAGGGTCGAGAAAACAAAAGGGGTTGTCGTCAGTGTGTAGAGGGTCTTCCTCCATGGGAAGGACAATCGGGTGTTGGATATGGTCAAACATCGCATGTGCCTTTCAGCCAACACAAAACATTGACAGGCACTAGGAATCGTGGCATACTGCCACTAGACCTTGAGCCTATCCTGGCAGCATAACTCTTTCGACACAGATGTGCTGCCACTGTCATACTACAGTTCAAAGGGTGGGCAATTTCTGTTTGTGCTATGCCGAACTTTGCGAGAGTGACATGGCACACAACAGCTTCATGTGAGGTCAACGGGGACGCTTAGCTAAGATAAGCTAAGCGTTTCTTACTGCTGCGGGGGCATCACCCCTTTCTTACGGGCTAACTGTCTTAACTTGGTATGTGTTTGTATTGAAGTGTCCGATATATTACGAGAATATCATAGATATGTTAGAATGTCAAGCGATTGACGGCCTTTGCAGGAGAAAGTATACTCATGTCATAATTGTTCTTATGGAGGTGAATCTATTGCCTATTACAGTTGATGGAGAGAATTACTACACAGCGAAGGAGGCTGCGGAGTATTTAGACATATCCAGAGACACATTTTACCGTAACGTGAAGGACAGGCTACCAACCTTTCACTACGGTGCTTTGAGACGAGAGTATTTTCGCCAATCTGACCTGGATAAATACAGAGGTATTCGTCCTGCCGAGGAAGACCGATAAGGCCGGAACTAAAGCGACATTTAGGAGTAGCGCTAATTCTTATAACACGAGAGGAAAAAATAGAACCGCTTCGGAAGGTGAAAAATCTTTGCTGCTTGCAGGTTGGGCATGAGTTCCTTGTGTGATTTTTCTTCTATCCTACCACACTTTCACCGGTTTTCGGATAAGGTCTAAGTCGGGAGAACTGGACGCCTCAAGAGATATATTTGGTCGCTACCGAATCTCAAGAGCGGCCCAGCCTGTTGAAAAAGTCAACTGATGAGCTTTGAAAAATGCGAACTACCATATTTTGCTGCTAAAAGTGCTGCGAATGAGCATCATCTGAGAGACATTTTCGATGTTTTTCTTCTTCGTAAAGCTCTACAATAGAGTTTTTCAACAGGCTGCACCATATTTGAGACAGTAAAGAAAAGCTATTGGTGTGGAAGAACGCGCTTTAGAAAATCAAGAGCGTTTGCAAGCTCCGCTATCTGAGTTACTTGCAAATCCCAATTAATGGTTCCTAAAGCTGTTTGAAATGGCATTAGTCTGGTTACTGGTCCCCCAATAAGCCCTGTCCATGTTTCTATAGTAGGGGTAGCAATCGCTACATGATACTCCCAAGAATTCGGAATATCCTGTTTTGCATCAATAAATAATTGTCTTCCTTCCTCCGTTTTTATGGCATCTGCGTCTGCAACGACAAGAACGGCACCACTATCAGAAACACTTGTAGGGATTAGTTTTACAAGAGATGGTATCTCAGATACTTTTCCCTCCACCGAAATAATACGTACATTGTCCAATGTTAAATGATCGTGGGTATGAATGTAATTGAGCAAAGAGCGAATTATTAACTCATCTATATGGCCTTCACAGAAAATAAAGAGAGGTCTAGATAATATCGCTTCTGAGCTTCTCCGAACCTTTTGCAAGTCCTGCCAAGGTAGGTATATATTTCCTGTCTGCCCTGCCACAAAAAGCTTTTCAGTAAGCATAGTTGTAAACTTTACGCCCTTATTATTGTTATCCCCAATAATAGCCCTGATATCATTTCCATCAAAAAGCAAAATATTAAGAGCTTTTCCATGTACTAGAGCATCTTCACAATCGTCAGAAAACCCAAGCATCGATATAAACACTCCACACGTTCCAGCGAACTTTCCATCAACCTTGCCTTTGAATGCATAAATTGACGATGCAGGTAAAGGGGTTTTGTGCCACTTGGCTTCAAGCAGAAATGTATGGTCATTCCACCAAAAAGCTCCATCAATTTCTTCACCTGTTGGTCTGTAAGCGAGAACGTGTCGGATCTTCTCCATTTCCAGCATGAGACCGAGAACCTTCTCGAAGGCCTTACCACGAGTTCTAGGATCAAGTTTTTCCGCATCTGCAAATGCTTGTTGCAGTGAATTCATACACATTCCTCAACCAATTCGAGGCTTCTATTCTTGACATTCTCTCTTACTGATGAGCTTTATCAAGGCCTTTTTCAACACCTTACCTAGTTTTTGAGATAGGGCAAAGCATCTATTTCCTTTACTCTAACGGTTCAGAACGTTTAACGAGGTGTCCCGTATTTTTGTCAACTTTCTGGCAGCGTCTGATTGCAAGATAACTATTTCGACGCATTTGCATTGCCCTGTCCACAGCTATCCTTATAGGTCTTACCATTCCTTGCTTGAGGCCATATCGAAATGTAGGATATTTATTGGCATATTGCATTAAAAGGTTTCCCCATTTTTCTCCTTTTTTAGAAACCCCATACAAGTGTTCAGGTAAGGCTTTCTCTGCCTTTTTTAAAAGTTCTTCACTTTTTATTGCTCCCTGAATAGCTTGATGCAACAGATCACGCTTTTCTAGATTGGCATCGCTTTGAAGCGCAAGTTCCCAGACTACCTCTTCAAGTTCAAGAATATCAAAATTGGCATATTCAAAGTCGGGAGCTGAAATGAAAAAAGCACCGCATATCTCATCTTGCTCTGCGGCTTTTCTCACAGCTTGATAGTTTCTACCTACATCTTTGTCAATTGACACAAAACTGAACACTCCCAATCGAATATCTTCACGCAAATTGTCTCTAAAGGTGAGCCCATTACTTTGTGCTACTGCTCCACGTAAATTGACCACTTCTATATTGACCGTCTCTAAAAACGTTTCATGAAGAATGTACCACTCAGTTGTCCCCTCAACATACCAACGAAGACGAAGACCCTCATTTGCTCCAAACTGCCGTGTGAAATCTCTCATTGCCTGGTCATTATCAAGAATTCTTTGTGAGCCATAAAAATCCTCCTTAAATTGAGGGTTAACCCAACCGAAACCATGCTGATCTTCTTCTAGCAAAAGTGTACCATGCGCTTTTTCAGTAGCGCGGCGCAACATTTCAGCCATTATTCGTATTTGTATAGCTCCACCTAAATGCCCTTCAAGCTTTAGGGCAGACCTTCCTTGAGCAATACGTAAAAGAGTATGGACATGGCGATTGGGGTCAAGTAACTGGGTATCTGCACAAAGGTCTAGGTGTAACTGTTCAAGATACTCAATGCCTGTATGCTGATAACAGGCTGCTACATCTGCCCATTGTTCGGCAATATCTACCTGGAGCTTCTTATAAGCTTCGGCATTTGAAATTAAATCTTTATTGATCGTTTTCTTCATTAAAGTTAAACGCACAGTAAGCCCGTTAAAAATGCTCTCAAACATGCAGGGTTCGGTTACAACAGCTAAAGAGACAATATCATTCCATGCCTCTATTCTTGGAATAAATTGGTCTGAAAGTGTCCAATGGTTAAATGCAGATAAAACGAATGCTAGAACTTCTGGAAAAGCTTTTTGATTGAACATCTGCATTCGAGAGATATTTATATCAAGCATCCTATTCAGTTGAAAGAGGACATAGTATCTGAATGGATGAAAAAGAAGCTGTACATCAGCTAGAAGTTCCCTAGAATTTTTAATAGGTTCTCCCCATCCCTTAGATCGTGGGCGAATATGGCGTTCATCAGAATAGATGTGCTGCCCCAGGTAGTCTAGCCCACAATCAATAAGTCCAATACGACGTAGTTTTCGAGAACTCACAACCAGATCAGCTTGCAACCATCCCAAATTCCATAATTGGATTATGTCTTTCTCATCCCCAAAAAATAGAGCACGATCATGACCAAAACGTGCTAACTCATCGGCGCTTAAGAAATCCATTTGCCAGATGTACCGTCGCTTTGATATTAACCTCTGCAAAGTGGGATCAATCAGCCGTGATGTGTGGGGACTTTGAGGTAATTTTGACATCTCTTCCTAAACATGTATGTTAGATATCATCTGGAACGCAGTGGAAGATGAGTATCTAACTATCATTATGTATCTTCTGTGCTCGATTCCGATGAGGTTTTCCGGGAAGACGAGCCAGATGATACATAATTTCATTAATTTACCAGCGCGGTAAAAAAACTATTTAACCCCCCTATGCTAATACCCTCTGGCTAAAACGTCAAGCATTTATCTCGAAGCGGTCTCATAATCACCCCAGCCTGTTGAAAAAGTCCTTGCTGAGCTTACGAATGTATGAGTTTAGTGGGTAATGCTTTCCTTAATGGAGAAATACGAGTAAAAAGGACTTTTTCAACAGGCTGGGCCCTTAATGATTTCATACGCCGACGACGTGAACGATATAACGAGGATGACGAAGACGATTAGCGTTTGACCAACCGCCTAACCACTATCTCTCACTTTACTGGTTATAGTTTTGCTTTCTAGCCCTTCCCGAATCTTCCCGTATGGAACACGGGAAGATTCCAGCTTCTTATCAAGGGCATTTATAGGCCATAAATCCTGCTGTAAAACGCTCTCCTGTCAAGGGATGCTTTGACTTTGGGTGTATGAAATAGTTGTAGTAGAGGGCCGATAAATCGGTGGTGGGCGCGATAAATCGGCCCCTACAGCCCATTCACTCTGTTTGCATATTGTCTTCTGTTCGCCTGCTTGCCTGCAACTATTTCATACATGCTTTGGCTTTTAGTGCTATAATCTCCTCGGAGTGAGCAATCGATGGTAGATCAACAAGTGGAACACACCAACCCCAAATATATCGGTATAGACATCGGTGGTACCAACACTCGTGTTGGCGTCTTTCAATCATTGGAATTATCAACCTTCGAGCTTGTTGCAAAGTTTCCCACCTATCAGCAGTACCAACAGCAACTGCAAGCCATCATTGGAGCTATACAGAGGAGCAACCTGGAACGTATAGCCGGTATAGGCATCTCCATCGCTGGCCGCATAGCTAGAGACGGACGGTCTGTCATTATCGCTCCTAACCTCCCTGAGTATGTTGGTCAGCCCTTTGCCCAGGACATAGCCCGGCAGTTTCGCTGTCCCGTATATCTTGCTCACGATGCCGTATGTGGACTCCTGGCCGAAAAGAAATTTGGACACATTCATAATTTCGACCGCTGCGCCTATCTCACCGTTTCCACAGGCACCGGTGCCGCGATCCAACTCTCCAAAGCTTCGATCACCCTTACCTCCTCTATCGAGATCGGGCACCAGATTCTCGATGGCAACCAGCGCGTTTGTTTGTGCGGACAGGTAGGCTGTCTGGAAACCTTCACCGGCGGCAAGCAAATAACATTGCGCTATGGACGTTCCCCTGCTGAAATTACTGACACTGCTTTCTGGGAGAACTTCTGCCATAAGCTCGCCCTGGGCCTGGTCAACCTGGCTATGCTCACCAGGATAGATGCTATTACCATCAGTGGAGCTATTGTACTACAGAATACTTTTCTGCAAAGCTTGTTACAACAGAAGGTTCATGATATGATAAAGGGAGCAGTACTGGAGTTGGGCATTGCTACGCTGGCGGAAAATGCTCCATTAGTGGGAGCCGCGCTTCTTTTAGAGGTACCTGAAGACACAATTTTGCACTAGAGAGTGGACTTTCCTCTAGATTTCTCTTGTCATTAGTCCCTACACCCTTCCCAAAAATGCTCCTTACCCGATAGCTTTCTATAGAGATAGTGGTGAAGCTACCAGGCGTGGAATGTGTTTGTAGGGGCGATGCCAGCCGCATTCGGGGAATGGTGAAGGCAGTGCTCGCCCGTTTTGAAAGGGTGCGATCATGAGCCGGTTGAATCGCTATACCAAAGAGGCTCGCCAGGTGCTATCGAACGCTCGCGAAGAAGCACAGCGACTCAGGCATAGATCAGTAGGGACCGAGCATTTGTTGCTTGGCATACTCAAGTTGAATGACCCTTTCATCGAAGGACTATTTTCAACCTTCCATGCCAGTACTGAGAAGGTAGTGCAAGCGTTAGAATTTGTCGTAGGGCATGGCAACAAAACGCCAGTGGGTGAAACATCCCTCGGAACAGCAGCGCGTGCGGCCTTAGCCTCAGCTGAGCAAGAGGCCATGGCGACTCAATCGGAACTGATCGGGGTAGAACACCTGCTTCTAGGCTTGTTTAGCGAACGGGATGGGGTAACAATAGGAGTATTAGAAAGTTTTGGCGTATACCTCAATCCAACACGACAACACGTCGTCGCCCTCCTTGCTGGCGGTCGTGAAAATTACATTGCCGCCAACCAGTACCTGGTCAGGTATAATGCCACACCCACACTCAATCACGTCAGCCGCGACCTCACGTCGGCTGCCATGGCTGGTACGCTTGATCCCATGATTGGCCGTGAAGCTGAATTAGAACGCGCCATGCAGATTTTATCGCGTCGTTCGAAAAACAATCCTGTGCTTATTGGTCATGCCGGTGTCGGCAAAACAGCCATTGCCGAAGGGCTGGCTCTCCGCATCATCCAGGGACAGGTGCCAGAAAATTTACTCAATTGCCGTGTGGTCGCCCTGGATGTCGGCCTGCTCACCGTCGGCACCAAGTTCCGCGGTGATTTTGAGGATCGCTTAAAGCGCATCACCCAGGAAATCATTAGTGCGCAAGGTATCATTATCGTCATCGACGAGTTGCACACGCTCGTTGGCACAGGGGTGGCCGAGGGATCAATAGATGCCGCGAACCTCTTCAAGCCAATGCTGGCACGCGGCGAATTTCAGTGCATTGGGGCCACCACGCTGGATGACTATCGCAAGACGATCGAGGCCGATCCCGCCCTGGAACGCCGTTTTCAACCCATACAAATCCCCGAAACAACCCCACAGGAGACGTTGGAGATTCTGCGAGGTCTGCGTTCGCGTTACGCGGACTTCCACCAGGTCACGCTCACTGACGAAGCCCTGTTGGCGGCGGTGCAGATGTCTTCCCGCTATATCCAGCGCCGCCACCAACCCGACAAAGCCATTGACTTGATCGATGAAGCAGCAGCCCGTGTCTGTGTACAGCGTTCAGTTGCGCCCGATCAGATTCGCAGGCTGCGTGATGAAATAATCACGGTACAGAAGCGTAAAGATTATGCCATCGCCCATCGCGACTTTGCCCTGGCCTCGAAGCAGCGCAATCAGGAAATACGCTTGGGCCAGCAATTGCGCACAATGGAGCAGCAAAGGGCCGCCTCTCAGGAACAGGATCGCCCCATCGTTGGCGAGCAGCATATCGCCCATATCGTGGCCATGTGGACTGGTATACCCGTTGAGCAGATTGCTGCTGAAGAAGCTGAGCGTCTCCTGAAATTAGAGGACGAGCTTCATTGCAGAGTGATTGGACAGGATGCCGCGGTGCAGGCGGTGGCAAAGGCGGTACGGCGTTCCCGTACCGATCTGAGAGATAGTCGGCGTCCTATTGGCTCATTTATCTTCGTTGGGCCAACCGGCGTTGGCAAGACCGAGTTAGCGCGTACCCTTGCCTCAGCACTTTTTGGCGATGAAAACGCCTTGATTAAGCTAGACATGTCAGAATTTATGGAGAGCCACCATATCGCTCGCCTGGTGGGGGCACCTCCAGGATATATCGGCTACGAACAGGCTGGTCAATTGACCGAGGCGGTGTACCGCCATCCTTACAGCGTCGTCCTCTTCGATGAGATCGAAAAGGCCCATCCCCAGGTCTTTGATCTCCTCTTACAGATTCTCGACGATGGCTGCCTGACCGATGCGCGCGGACAGAGCGTTGACTTCAAGCATACCATTATCATTATTACATCCAATGCTGGAACTGCCCAGCTCGAACATCGTGAAGTGGCCTTTACATCAAAAAAGCGCAGTGAGCAGCAGCGGCAGGTCAGGGCACAAGAACGTATACGTTCGCAGGTCTTACCTGCCTTGAAAGACCTCTTCAAACCAGAACTGCTCAACCGCATTGATGAGATCGTGCCTTTCCACGCCTTAGAGCCGGAGCACTTACGCCAGATCGTCGACCTGATGATTGTCCAGACACAAAAGCGTATGCAGGAACAAGAGTTAGCCCTGCAGGTCACAGATACCGCACGTTGTCTCCTGGTCAAGCACGGCTATGATCCTATCTACGGGGCGCGGCCATTGCGCCGTACCATACAAAGAATGCTGGAGGACATGCTGGCAGAGTCCATCCTGCGCAGCCTCATTTCACCGGGCGATACGGTTGTTGTAGATGCCGTTGAAGATGGACTCTCTCTACATATTCCTGCGCTTGCTCACGAAGATGCACTATCCTGAGCTGGTAAGGCGTAAATATGGGTTCCACCAATTGTAGACGGTGTTGCCTGATTCTTTCAGAGAGGGCGTTTGAACGTATACGTCGTGCCATAATTATTTGTATATACTGCTACTAACTCCCAGCCATTCAGGCCAAGCTCCTCAATAGCAGCTAAATAGTCTGCCACTTCTACCGTTTCATTCGCCTTTTTATAAGCCGTAAGATAGCCTCTTTCCTGGTTAAAGGATAGTACACAATATTCCCATCTTTGCATGAGAGTTTCCTTTCTGCCCAAGCAAGCTTGTTGCATACATTCAAGCATATTTGCAGCAAAAATGGCTACCACAAAGTACTATTCTCTCACAAGGAAAGGGTAGGTTCCAGCAAAAATCGGGGGCTCGATACAGGAGCACAATGCAATTGTGCTCCTGTATCGAGCCCCCGATTTTTGCTGGAACCCTCTGGCATGAAAATAATATTGTCGAGTCGGCCTTTTTGGTATATAATACATTTAATAAGGCATCGAAGCTGCTGTCACAGCGGAGCCTGGGGAAGAAAGGCCAGAAGCCAGGTAGAACCCCACGGGAGTTCCCGTTATAGAACTGGACCGTGTGAGTTTCATACTACAGCGGTTGATGAGGTCTTCCTGGTAACAGTGAGATAATGTAAGGTGGTACCGCGTTTCTTACTCGCCCTTACACTGCGGTCAATTTTTGGCTGCTTTGTAATGGTTTTTTTATTCATCACAAAAAACAGGAGTAAGAAGATGGCGATACTACAAGAGAACAACTTTCGAGAGCGTGAAGATCGCTTGAAAAAATTCTGGCAAGATAACCAGATTTATGCCTTCGATGAAGCGTCGGACAGGCCAATCTACTCTGTTGATACACCTCCTCCATATGTATCTGCCGACCATTTACATGCCGGGCATTTCCTGAGCTACTCACAAGCTGAGTTTATTGTGCGGTATAAAAGAATGAAGGGATACAATGTTTTTTATCCCATGGGCTTTGATGATAATGGTCTTCCAACAGAAAGATTTGTTGAGAAAAAGTACCATATTGATAAATCAAAGATCACAAGACACGAGTTTGTTAAGCTGTGTCTGGAAGAGACAAAAATAGGTTCTCAAACTTATAAAAGATTGTGGACAGACCTGGGTATCTCTGTTGATTGGTCAAAAACATACAGCACCATTGACCCATTGTGCCAGAGGATATCACAGTGGTCATTTATAGAGCTTTACAAGCAAGGCAAGGCGTATCGAAAGAAAGAGCCGATGTTGTGGTGTAGCTTCTGTCAGACTGCGCTTGCTCAAGCTGATTTGGAAGAGAGAGAAGGTAGCCCCTTAAACGTTCACGAAAGGTGTGGAACAGTTGTAGAGTTTATCCCTACAACGCAATGGTTTATTGATGTTCTGCATATTAAGGATGAACTGATAGCACTTGGCAGAGAGCTTCACTGGTATCCAACGCACATGAGAAACATGTACGAGGATTGGGTAAATGGCCTGAAGTGGGACTGGTGCGTATCAAGGCAGCGTTATTATGGCGTTCCTTTCCCTATCTGGTTTTGTAAAGGATGCGGGGAGATCATTCCCGCCGATATGAGCAAGCTTCCTGTTGATCCAACTGAAGATAGCCCTTCTATAGAGGCGTGTCCTGCATGTGGTAGTAGGGAGTTTATTCCCGACAGTGATGTTATGGATACCTGGGCAACTTCATCTTGCTCGCCGTTCATTATCCCTCAGCTTGTTGAGAATAAAAATGTAAGCGGAAAGATTTTCCCCAATTCTTTGCGGCCTCAAGGATTTGAGATTATTAGAACATGGATTTTCTACACAATGGTAAAGGCATATTATCACTTTGGCACTATTCCGTTTGCCGATGTAATGATCGCAGGACATGGTCAGGATGAGCGTGGTAGGAAGATTTCAAAAAGACTTGGGAATTACATAGAGCCAGAAAAACTTTTAGCAGAGTATGGTGCTGATGCAATACGCTACTGGGCTACAGGTGCTACATTGGGAGCAAATCACCGCTTCGATTTAGAGGATATTAAAAAAGGGAAGCATACCGTTAACAAGCTCTGGAATGCTGCAAAGTTTTGCCTCACCTATATTGAGGCGAGACAAAACTTTGCAGCATCGCCAGGCTCTGGTATCGCATACAACTTAGAACCTGAAGATAAATGGATACTGCATGAACTGAACAATGCCATTCGATCTTGTAGTGATGCTTTTGAGAGGTATGAATATGCAGAAGTAAGGACAGTTTTAAGTACGTTCTTCTGGGGAACGTTCTGCGATTATTACCTGGAGCTAATAAAGCATAGGGCGACGCAGGAGAGTGCTAAATACACCATGTTCATTTGCCTTCTCACCACCTTGAAGCTGTATGCTCCTATCCTCCCATTTATTACAGAAGAGCTATATCAACTGATGTATAAAGGACATGAAGGAGTAGAAAGTATTCATAAAACGCGCTGGCCTGAATGCAACAACGGTTGGATCATGGGCGAGCAAGCATATGAGCAGATGAAATACTTTATAGAAGAAGTAGACGCAATCAGGAAGGAGAAGAAAGAAAAGGGTTTGAGGTATAAAGATGTATTAGACATCTACACCTTAAAGACTGAGATGGGCATGGCCTCCTTAAGAGAGAAGCTACAGATAATCTTTAGCATTCAGGAGATTTCCCCAACAGATGGCTGGACTGAAACTTTTATGCCCAACAACTCGTGAAATCGAGTGAATTCATTGCACACTACACAGAAAGTGAGATGCACATGCCAAATTGGAGCCAGCACGACCTGCATTCACATATGCATGTCTACTCTTCCGATAATCTGAATGTAGGTCATATAGCAGAGGTCTATGAAGATTCTTTTCTTATACACAAAGGGTATTTTTTCCCCAAAGATCGCTATATCCCCTACAGTGCCATCGAGCACGTTGAAAATGACCGCGTGCAACTCTCTATGAAGGCCGAGGATGTGAAACTGATGGAATGGGAGAAGCGGCCAAATTTTGAGGAGCACAAGGGGGATCCGACTCAACTCTTTTATGATCGTGGGCACGGCGTC
>Ga0099828_10001363_pt1 | contig 16222 bp, 1 predicted proteins | sample CZO8metaG_2_FD_79338 | JGI IMG/M metagenome (GOLD analysis project Ga0099828, IMG submission 79338) | Vadose zone soil microbial communities from the Eel River Critical Zone Observatory, Northern California, USA - CZOApr15con2H1.8 metaG | ecosystem: Environmental > Terrestrial > Soil > Vadose... | reverse complement strand
CGGTGCTGTATGGACCACGGCGAGTAGCAGCAGCAATGGGACGCCAGTTCCGCCTGCAAACAACTCAACACTCTCGGAAGTAGGCGTGTTGACCAGAAGGTGCATGAGTTCTCGCCCCTCGGCCGAAAGTGCCTGCGCTGTCGCGCACGTCGCGGCTTGCTCAAGCTGGCTGTCGCGATATAGCGTCCCATACTGTTCGAGATACCTCGTGGTCTCAGACGGATCAAGCAGGCGCAGGAGTGTCACGTCGGTGCCTTTTGCACTGGGGACCGCCGCGACACCCTCAGGTCCCGGCTGTGCCACTCCGTCGGGTTCCCCAGCTACTTGGCCGACAAGTGTGCGTGCGGCGACCGGGTACTGTTCAAGCAGGTGCGTTGCGACAGCACTGATCGTTTGGAATGAAATAAAGAGGGTTGCCGGTAGGCTCCCGCTCCCGACCTTCCCCTCGAGTGTCTTGTGTAGGGCAACGACGGTCAGTGAGTCAATGCCGTAATTGATCAGATCCGCGTCGACATCGAAGCGCGCCTTGTCGATCTTGAGGACGCTCGATAGCAGACCTATGAGCGCCTCGGCGACCGCCGCATGCGCGGGTAGGACCGCGTCCGTCGTCACTACGGTTGTGGCAACGGACACGGACGGAGCACTGTAGGTGACGGATGTAACCTCGGGGGTCGGCATAGGCGCAACCGGCTGAATGGTTGTGCCATCGTCCCGAACTGGATTCCTGCGCGGCACGATTCCCATGCGCTCAAGCACCTGATCTTCAACGTTGAGCGCGGTCACCTGCGTCGTCCTGTTCGCCACCGCTCGCTCAAGAATTGCGGCACCCTGGGCCACCGAGAGTAAGTGGATCCCCTTCGCTGCAAGCATGTCGCTGACTTCTGGGACAGCGCCCTCCCAGTAGCCCCAATTAAGGGCAAGCACGGGCCAGGGCGTGTGCTGCGCCCAGTAGAGTGCAAAGACGTCTTGGAACGAGCAGGCCGCGGCGTAAGCGCCCCAGCCGATGTTGCCGACATAGGCCTCGGCGGAGGAGAAGAGCGCGACGAACCCAACACTGCGTCGACGGAGCACCAAGTAGAGGGCATACGTGGAGTCAGTCTTGGCCGCAAGCGTACGTCTCAGCTGTGCTTCGCTGAGGTCCTGGATGCGAGTGATTTCACGCACCATGGCCATGTGCAGGACTCCGTCTATCCTGCCGTATTCACGTTCGATAGTGTCAAACGCCTGTGTCATCTGTCCCACGTCTGCGGCGTCAGCTACGATGTAGCTCAGTTGACCACCCAAACGTTCGAACTCAGCGATTTGTGTTGTAATCGACTCGTTGCAGGGTCGACGGCCAATCCAGATCAATCGAGCCGACACGGAGCGCGCAAGATAGTGGCTAAGCCGGGCCCCGACCGTGCCGGCCCCGCCAATGAGCACATACACCCCGTTCCGCTTAAATACTGGCCTCGACGCCTCTTCCAGATCATAAGGATGTAACTGCTGAACGTATGGCTGACCTGCACGGATAGCGAACTCACGGCGGCCACCGACGCCGTCGATGACATATCGCAGTGCGGCGTACAGGTGGCCGGCCGGCGCGGAGTCTTCCTCGGAGAGGTCAATGTCGATGATCTCGGTTGCAAGTTGTGGATACTCGCGCACGACTGCGCGGGCAAGCCCGAGCACAGCCGCGGTGTAAGGCTGCAAGCGGTCGTCTGCTCGCACACCACTCGCGCCGTTGGTTACAACCTTGAGCCGGGGCATCTTTCCGCTTGCCCGCTGTAGGCCCTGGAGCGCCTTGACTAAGCGGAACAAGACCAGCACGCTCTGGGCCTGCAAGCGGTCGAATGCTGCCTTCGTCCCGGGTTGCCAGTCCGCGATGTGGTAGCCACCAAGGAAGTACACAGTGTCGAAGGTATCAATATGAGCAAGGCAGGCATTGATCGCATCCTCATCGGACACGTCGATCTCCCAAGTGCGCTGTGCAAGCAATTCGGTGCGCGTACCGAGCACGATCTCATAGGTGTCTCCTGGCGGTAGCAGTCGCTTCAGCGCATCGATCAGAAAGGATGCGGCGCGGGGATAGATGAGTACCTGGCCCATAGCGCGCTGCGGTTTCGCATCGGTGCTGGGCACTTGTGTGGGCGGGACAACTGGTGACCACCTGGGGCGGAACACAAGGCGCTGGAGATCTCCACCATCAATGGAAACTCTTGCACTGATATGGCCATCGTGCTCGAGCCCTTGAGACGTGTCGACCGCCTCGCGGCGAGAAGGCAGCGTTGGCTGATAGATACGCTCGACACCCGCACGTGCCGCTGGCCGTTCGACCCAGCAGCGCTCTCGTGCGAACGGATAGAGGGGCAAAGCGATCCGCCTCGGCTTGGGGTCTGTGTAGAGGTCGGCCCAAGGAATTACGACTCCGGTGCACCACAGGTGTCCGAGACGCTCATATCGATGTGAGGATACGAGGCGAGCGACATAGGCCTCCTCCTCGGCGCGAGCCGCGACGTTTGCCGCGACATGTAACACCCTGCCGGTCCAACTTTGATCGAGAGCCTCGTCTCCCGCTAGATAGCTGCGTAGTCGCTGCTGCAACTGCGGCAGCGACTGTACCAATGTCGCGAAGCGGTGTTGCATCGCTTCCCGGCCGACTTGTAAGGTGTAGGCCATTTGCTCTAGCAGCACTGGGAACTCTTCGACGCTGCTTTGTTTGCTGCTGGAGGCACGTCGCGTCACGACCGCAATTAGATCTCCGATTGTAAAGGAGTCAAGCAACTGCTCATCGATGGCAATACCAAACTCGTTCTGCAGGTGAGCGATTAACGTGCCGAACATGCTGGGCCCCCTCAGCAGATCATTTAGCCGGTCCTCGTTGTCGAGCAGCGCGGCCCTGACTCCGGTTATGTCACTGATTCGATCCAGTAGCTGCTCAGCGATCAGCGCTTGGAGTGGAGACGGAGATGGCGTAGCGGGGCAGCTGAGCTGGCGCGTCATATAGTCGAGCAAGTTCTCGGCAACCACGCGCAGACGATCTTCGGTTTTCGCTGAGAGCACGATCAGCTGTTCGGTCTCGGGCAGGCGATGCACAACCGGCATCACGTATTCCTCGAGGATGACGTGGGCGTTGGACCCACCGACGCCAAACGCGCTGACGGCCGCGCGCCGTGGGTAGTGTGTGTATCGTCCATTCTCCTGGACCATCGGCGCTTGCCAGGCGGTCAATTCGCGCTGGACGTAGAATGGCGTATTGTCGAACTGGATGTTCGGATTGAGTTTCTCCGAATGGATCGATGGCGCGAGTTGTTGGTGCTGCATCTGCAGTACTACCTTGGCGATGCCGGCGAATCCGGCGGCCGATTCAAGGTGCCCGATGTTCGACTTCACTGAGCCAATCGCGCAAAATCCCGTGTCCACTGTGTATTTCCGGAAGGCATTGGTCAGCCCGCGGATCTCTATCGGGTCGCCAAGTGCGGTTCCAGGAGCATGAGCTTCAACATAGGCAATGCTCCGCGGATTGATGTCGGCCTTCTGCAGCGCCGTATCGACCAAGTTGGCCTGGGCCTCAGCGCTCGGCACGGTGTACCCACTCGACCTTCCACCGTGATTGATGGAAGTACCCTTGATTACGGCGTAGATGCAGTCACCATCGGTGACTGCATCTGCCAGGGGCTTCAGCAGCAACGCGCCCACGCCGTCACCAGGCACATAGCCATTGCCATCGGCGGCAAAGCTGCGGCAGCGCCCGTCAGTAGAGGCGAATCCCGTGCGGCTCAACGCCAGATACTTGTGCGGGTGGGAGGTGATGTTAACGCCGCCAGCGATCGCAAGATCGGTCTCGCCCGTGCGGAGGCTCTCGCAAGCAAGGTGAACGGTGGTCAAGGATCCGGAGCACGTGGTATCGAGCGCGATACTTGGTCCTCTGAGGTCAAAGAAATAGGACGCCCTGTTCGCAATGGAAGCGAAGGAACTCTCCGTGCTCGCGTCGAGTGTGCCGTAGTGCTGGTACGCCCCCCACATGGCGCTGACATAGAGGCCGACACGTTTGCCGCGCAGGCCGTCGCGCGTGTACCCTGCGTCTTCGAGCGTATGATGAACTGTCTCTAGGAATACACGCTCCTGCGGGTCCATCTCCTCGGCCACAAGATTGGATATGTTGAAGAATAGTGGGTCAAAGCAATCCGCGTCTTCGACGAACCCGCCCCACTTGCTGTAGGATTTTCCCACCATCCCTCGATCGGGGTGCCAGTAGTCTCTCCAGTCCCAAAGCCGGTCGGGGATCTCCGTGATGCAATCGTGGCCCTGGCTGATGTTTTCCCAGAACTCCTCGAGGTTCCGTGCCCGTGGGAACCGACCGCTAATCCCGATGATCGCAATTTCGTCGCGGACGTCGACACGCAGGTCAAGCGCACTACCCTGCACGTTGGAGACAACTGCTTTTTGCGTCTGGACACGCAAGGCGGACGAGGCCGTGCCTATCGGGACGACCTTGATTGATGGCTGATCTGCTTCTTCCTCCGCCGGCACAGCAGCCAGGATAGCATTCGATGCGATGGCCGGGGTTGTGTCAACGACCGCTCCCTCTGGCGCTGGCGCTGGTGGGGTGGGCGCAGCCATGCCTCCGGGGGCGAGCGCGCCATGAGCCTGAATCGCTTGCGCTCTCCGAGGCGTGGCTGTGGGGACGGAGGTGAACGCGCCGCCCTTGCCTCCGTATTCCTCCACGAAATACCCGAGCAGCGACTCTATTGTCTGGTACTCGAATAGCAGCGTCTTCGACAGGTCACCGAAGGTCTCCTCAAGGCGTCGCACGATTGCCACACTCATCACCGACTCGACGCCGTAGCTCGCGAGTGGCTCGTCCTCCCTTAACTGGTCTTCGGGGATCTTGGTCTCTTGCGAAATGGCCTGTCTGACCACTTTCACGATGTCGATGGTTTGCGGTTCTGGGTTCACACTGAATACTTCCGTCGCGCGTGAAGACGTCACTTTACTCACCTCAGCTTTCTTGGTCTTCCCCCCGAAGACAGGCAAATCGAGTGGAGGACTGCATCCGGCTCTTATGAGGTGGCGTACAGCGGCAGCTTGACCGCGGCAGGGTATGCGGAGGCTAGGAAAGCCTCGAACTTTGCCTGGTCTCCGTAAGCACAAATGTAATGCCCACCTGCTGTGGTCATGCAGCTCGCGAGTACGCTGGTCGCCTGGGCGCTATCGATCAGCTCCAGACCTTTGGATCGGATGTAATCCAGATCCTGGCGCGGCACGCGCATGCCGCCGTCCGACCACACCGGCCAACTCATGGCGAGTGCCTTGCCTCGTCTCAGTCCGCGGCTCGCGAGCGAGTTTCTATAGGCTGCATATAGGTCAGCGTACCGGTTGGCATACGCGTAGTCGCTTGCCCCAACGGGACCTGTGACCGAGGCAAGCGAGGAGAAGAGCACAAAGAAGTCAATCGGCTCTGCCTGCGTCGCCTCGTCCAGGCAGGTGGTGCCAAGCACCTTCGCTGAAACGACCTCCCGTGCGACGCTCAGTGACTTGAACAGCAGCAGCCCTCCTTTTGCCTCGCCAGCGCAGTGGAACACCCCGCGCACTTCACCCAGATTCGCGTGCAACGCAGCGAGCGCCTGTGTCAGCGCCACACCATCAGTAACATCTGCTTGGAAGTACTGCACGCGCTCGGCGGGGCCTAGGGCCTTGAGCACCTCCGCACGTTCGCCGATTGCGGGTGAGCGCCCGATCAGGCCGACCTTCGCGCCTTGCTGCAGCAGCGCGCGCGAGAGATGCCTGCCGATGACGCCAGCCCCACCAGTAATCAGATATACGCCCCCGTGCTGGACCGGCAGCGCTTCCCAGCTAGCAAGGTCCACCTCCGGCTCGAGACGCCTCACCTCGTGCGTGCCTAAGGCTAAGTTGAACCTGTGTTCGATGCACTCTGCCTTGCTGTCCGAGGCTGTTTCTACTGCCTGCAATAGCAAGTTGCACACGATGGGCAGATCGGGCTCGTTGACGCCCATACACTGCACGAGCTTAAAGCTCAACTTGGGGCTCTCGTGCTGCACGACCTTCGCGAAACCAGATAGCGCTTCAAGCGTCGGCATGTCCTCCTGCTCCGAAGTCGAAATCAGACACAGGACGACACAGCAACGCTTAAGCTGTCGCATTGCTACTAGCCGCTTGGTCAAGTCGAAAATCGTGTCAAAACCGAAACGTAGTTGTTCGTGCGGCGGCAGCAGGGACAGCCGCGAGCGGTTGTACCAGAGGACAAGAGCTTCGGGGGGTGTGCTGATCAGGTCCCCAAGTACGCTGTCCCAAGGCACGGCCGAACCACAGCCAGGGTTGGGCTTCGCATAGCTGGGCAAGAGGGCGTCCGCGAGTACGCGCTGACCGGCACGACAGAGCGCGTCAGCGAGTGACGGTAGGCCAATCGAGACATGGCAGGCACGTGCGAGATCTAACTTGCGGCCGGGGGGCGTCGACTCAACAACATGCCAACGCTCGCGGAAAAGCTGCATGTCAACCCTTGAGCGTGCGGCAGGGCGCTCAAGCGGCAGACCAGTGCATTCCTCAAGCTCGAGCAGGACCTCGCCGTCGGGTTTGAGCACCGTGAGGTTGTACCTGCGCAGCGCCTTGTGGCCGATGTTGCTCTGGACGAGAACGACGTGCACATAACACTCCTGTGGCAAGGCGCCATATGCAGTGATCTGTCGAACCGTGAAGGGCATATGCGTCTGGGTGCCACCGCTCTGATGCTGGCCGAGCATCTGGTGTAGCAGCGCGCTCTGAAGCGCGCCGTCAGCCGCAGCAGGGTGTAGGCACAACTCAGTCGCGGACTCGGCGAAGTCGTTGGGTAGCACGATGTGGGCGATCGCTTCGGACTCCCCACGCCACAGCGTGCGAATGACCCGGAGAGATGGCCCATACGCGATTCCCCAGTCCTCCAGCCGCTCGTAGCAGACCTCCGCTGAGTATTGCTCGGGGCAGCGCCGCTTCAGCGCCTCGACATCGGTCTTAGAGGGCTGGCTCCGGAAAGCGACCGGTTCGAGCAGGGCTGAAGAGTACTCCAACTGCTCTCCAGCCTCCTCACCGCGGAATGCCAGCTGGTACGCGTTCCCGCGTGGCATGAGTGATAGCTGCAGCCGCTTGGGCAGTTCGTCGGTGAAGCGGAGCGCGCGTGTCCAGACCAGCCCTCTAATCCTAGTCGGCCGGTCGCCGTATAGGTGCCCCGCGACGCCAGCAGCAAACCCGACGTAGGCGGCTGCGGGCATGACGCGCACGCTATTGACCCGGTGGTCCTCGATAAAGAACTCCTCGCCAGTGAGCCTCAACACGTATCCGGGCTGGGCGCGGTCGTTGGACTCGACCAGCCTAGGGAAGCGAGGACCAACGCTGTATGCTCGCAACACTGCGGGCCAATGGCTGACGCGGGCGAACGGGTAAGTGGGCAGAGAGGTGCGCTGGGGAAGACGCTCGCCATAGAACTTGAGCCAGTCCACCGTGAGTCCCCAGGCCCATGCCTGCGCCAGATCGGGCGGTGGCAGCGAGGTAAGCGCTTCGGGTGGCGCTTTGACGACTTTGGATGAGAGATTCTTCGTGTTGCTCCGCGCGTTGCTGTAGAAGACTCCCTGGGCCGTGGACTCGCCTCCGCAAACTGCGTCGAGTCGATCCACTAGCTGATCGAGCGAACGCGCGACGATCGCCGCACGCTCGCTGAAGGCCTCGCGGCCGACTCTCAGAGTGAAGGCAACGTCTTCGAGTCGCAGGTTGTTCCTCCCAGCGCAGAGTGCGTCGCGCAGCCGCTCAGCGTATTGCGCAAGCTGCTCTTTGCTGCGAGCCGAGAGCGGGATGACGGTTGGCGCTGGCTCCTCCGATTCTCGGCCCCCTGTCGGCGGCAGGTATTCGCGCACGATGACGTGCGCATTGACGCCGCCGAAGCCAAAGGCGCTGACCCCAGCCGCGCGCGGCAAGCTGTGGCCTTTGTGGTCTAGCGGGGCGTCCCAAGCAAGCGCCTTGGTCTGGAAGAAGAAAGGCGTATCGTCTACGTCGATCTGGGGATTGAGGGTCTTCAGGTGGACGAGCGGAGGTAACATCCGATGGCGCAGCATCAGGATCACCTTGATCAGCCCCGATATGCCAGCCGCTGCCTCTAGGTGGCCGATACTCGTTTTGACCGAGCCGACGCTGATCCGCTTCTCGTCGGGTAGGGCTTGGCCGCGGTCCCGATACAGCGTCGCGAACGCCTCCTTGATCCCCTCGATCTCAACCGGATCACCCAGAGACGTGCCTGTGCCATGGGCCTCAATGTAGCCGACCTGTTGCGGGTCCACGGCGCTGCGTCGATATGCGTCTACTATGACCCGCGCCTGAGCCCGAGAATTAGGCGCAGTCAGTGCATTCGCCCTACCGCCGTGGTTGACTGCTGTGCCACCGATCACCGCGTATATGTGGTCGTGGTCAGCCTCGGCCTGTCGCAGCGGCTTCACGAGTAGCAGGCCCACTCCCTCACCGCGCACGTAGCCGTTCGCGCTCACATCGAAGGTCTTGCACACGGAGTCAGGTGATAGCACGCCGACCTTGGCAAGGCTTAGGTGGGGGAAGGGGTCGATCATAATGTTGAGCCCACCGACAATGGCCATCGAGCAGTCACCGCTCTGAATAGCTCGTCCCGCGTTGTGCAGGGCCACTAGCGAACTCGAGCAGGTCGTGTCGATTACCTCACTCGGACCGAGCCAACCATAGTAATAGCTCACACGATTAGTGAGGAAGCTGCGCCCAGCGCCGGTTAGCGAGAACTGGTCGATCGGGTAGTTAGCCTGTTGCAGGAGTGAGGCGTACTCGTCGCCAGTCGCACCGACATAGATACCGACCGGTTCGCCACGTAAGTCCGCCGGGCAATAGCCTGCGTCCTCAAGGGTCTTCCAGACGCCCTCAAGCATCATGCGCTGGCGCGGATCCATGAGTTCCGCCTCACGGGGCGAGATGCTGAAGAACGCCGCGTCGAACTTGTCGACGTCACGAACGAAGCCAGCCCTATTCACCGTCGTGACGTTCTCCTCCCGCTTCGAGTCTCCATAGTAGGCGCGCCAGTTCCAGCGCTCGCGCGGGATGAGTTCGATGCAATGCCGCCCGCTCACAAGGTTGGCCCAGAATGCGTCGATTCCCTCGGCTTGCGGCATGATGCAGTGAATACCGACGACAGCGAGTTCGCAAAACGCCGACCCCGGCGTCTGCGTCGGCGGAAAAGTGTGGCCGGCAGCTACCGATCGGCCGTGCGTGTTGTCCGTCGCCGTGGTCGTTCGGTTGGCGGCGTGTCCCCTATCTGCGACGCCGGAGGCGAGAGCCTCTGGGAAATGCTCTGCGAGGGTATCGGCGATATCGGTGACGCTAGCGCAGTGGAACAGCTTGGCCGGGCTGATCGACGTACCGGTAGCCTCTGCAAGCTTCGCGCTGAGCAAAGCGAAGTGCAAGGAGTTTACCCCGAGCATACTGAAATGGGTGTCGGGTTGGACGGCCGTGGGGTCGAGCGAGAGGATGCCCGCCACGGTCGAGCAGAGTAGGCGCGTGAGCGAGGCCCTACCGGAAGCGGAGGGCCGAGGCGCCGAAGTATCCCGCCCGGCGGGGTTAGCGTTGAGTTCAACCTTACCGCTCGCTATACGTCCGAGCAGGTCATCCAAGGAGGCTCTCGCGAGCCGCTTACGATCGACCTTCCCGTTTACCGTCATCGGCAGCGACGGCAGCGCGTAGACCTGGGACGGGACCATGTAGTCGGGCAGGTGATCCCTCAAGCTCTGCCAGAAGGACTGATCGGTGATACAGTCATGCATCGAGCGCGACGTACCGAACCCGACGATCAGCCGGTTGCCAGGTGTGTCCTCGCGGACTACCGCTACCGGGCTGCCGAGACCGGATTTGGCCAGCGCCGCCTCGACCTCGCCGAGCTCGATTCGGAACCCCCGGATCTTGACTTGGTCATCGACCCGTCCGAGGAACTCGATGTTGCCATCGTTCATGAAACGGGCCAAGTCGCCGGTGTAATACATTGTCATGTCCGGCCTGTCATGGAAGGGATCGGGTACAAAGCGGCTGGCCGTCAGATCTGGCGCGTTGAGATAGCCTGAACTCAAACACTCGCCGCCGATGTATAGATGACCGGGGGTCCCGACTGAACACGGCTGCAGCCGCTCGTCGAGGATGTAGTAGCGAGCGTTCTGAATCGGGCGACCGTACGGGATGCTGGTCCATCCGGGATCGATCTCACCAATCGGGTAGTAGTTCGACCAAACAGTCGCCTCTGTGGCACCGCCGAGGCCGACAACCCGTGTGCTGGGAAATACGCCGCGCACATCTCCGGGCAGGCTTAGCGGTATCCAGTCGCCGCTGAGGAAAACGAGCCTCAGCCTACGGTCGCGCACGCCGCCTGCCTGCCCCTTCAGGCTGGGCATCACAAACTGCAAGTAGGCTGGGGCTGAGTTCCAGAACGTGATCGGCTCCTGCAACAGCAGGTAGGCGAGACGTGTTGCGTCCAAGCGGTCCTGCTCCGAGACGAGGCGGATCGACCCTCCGTACGCGAGCAGGGCGAACACGTCGAAGACCGACAAGTCGAAGCCGAGCGAATTGACGAAGAGAACGCGGTCGTCTTCGTTGAAGCCGAACGTCTTTCCCGCCCACTCGATGAGGTTGATTACTGGCCTGTGGCAAACGACCACGCCCTTGGGCTCGCCTGTACTACCACTGGTGAAGATCACGTAGGCGCTGTCGTCCGAGCGCGAATTGACGACTGGTGGCGAGTCGCCATCCTCCGCTTCGATCAACGAACGCCTTGCGTCGATGAGCACGACGCGCTGATCCTCATCTAACAGCGCCGCGTAAGGCGTCTTGCTTATTACAGTGTTGACATCTGCTTGGCCTAGGATGGAGGCGATGCGGTTGCGCGGATCGGTGATACTCAGCGGAACATAGGCAGCGCCGGCCTTAAGGATAGCAACGAGAGCAATGACTGTGTCGAGCGAGCGGTCGAGCAGCACGCCGACGAGCACTCCGCGGCCGACACTTTGGCGCTGTAGATAGCGAGCCAACTGGTTCGCGCGGCGCTCAAGCTGCCCGTATGTGAGCGTACCCTCGTCCGAGACTAGAGCCACCCTGTTAGGATTCCGCGCCGCCTGTCGCTCGATCAATCTGTGCAGGCATTGCTCGCGGTCGTAGTCGGCGTCCGTGCGGTTCCATTCGTACATGGCGGGTGCCTGCTCGACTGCCCGCTGCTGAAAGTTGGGGCGATCCCGCCGAGTGGACCGCAGTCCGAGTTCTGCCAAAGGCCGCCGCCAAGCCGCATCATCTGTCGCCAATTCTTCGAGCAGGTCATGGTATTCGTCAAGCATCGCCGCCGCGATGGCTGGAGGGACATGGTCGACGCGAACTTGCCAATACGAATCGAGACCGCCCTCGGTCTCGACCACCATCTGGTCTATGTCGACGCCCGGCGTTGATGACGATGCACAGACTTCGGTGATGCCCGCACGAGTGTGCACGGGCGCGTTGAGACAATTAGTCAGTACAGCAGGGAACTTGGCGCGGCGGTCGCCCCAAGCGCCGGCGCCACGTAGCGCTTCAAACGGGTTGCCCCAGTCGTGGAGCGAGTCGCGCGAGAGCGTATCTGCGATCTGGTATAGGCGCTCTTCGAACGTTAGTGAGGGATCGCTCTCGCTGGGCAGCCAGGCGAGAGATGAACAGTCTCCGTAGGCCTGAGCGAGGTCGGGCGAGAGGCTGCGCTGATAATAGCTAACCCCAACGACCGTGAGACTCTCGCAGTGAGACCAGCGATGCAACACCTCGGCGTACAGGCTCAATAACACTGCTACGGGCGGAACCCCACGCTCTGCTGCGCTGTCCTTGAGCATCTGCCAGCGATTAAACTTGAGCGCGTAGCGCCGCGAAAGAGCCGGGCCAGCGGCGATCTGGCAAGGCCATTGCGGACCTGGCGGCAAAGCTCGGAACTTGCGCGCCCAGTAGAGTTGGTCGGCGGCGTACGCGGCGGTCCGGCGGTAGTGCTCGCGCGCTCGCGCATAGTCGCCGCAGGTCAACTGGGGTCGTACGACTTCGCTGTCGCCCTCGGTGTAACGCCGGAACAGTTCGTCGTAGAAAAGCCAGACACTATAACCGTCGAATACGAGCAGGTCGAGCAGCACTTGTAGTCTTGCCGTGCCGCCATCGAGCAGCGACGCGCGCACAACGAAGTGGGGCCAGCCCAGCTCACGGTGCATGGCGCGCTCCATCTCCGCTCGTGTCTCCTCGAGTCGGGCAAGGAGGTGATCTGCATCTAATCCGCGCAGGTCGTCGATCGGAACGGGGTAAGAAGCGTTGGCGAACTCAATGAACTTCGCTTGATCAGCGCGCAAGACCGAGCGCAGCATGGCGGAGCAATCGATCATCGCGTTGACCGCCGCTTGCAGGCGCTCAGGATCGAAGGATGGAAGATCGAATTCGCGGTATACCGCGCCCGGCTGCTCGCTCGGGTTGATCAAGCGATGCGCCAAATAGGCTTGCTGTAGCGGCGTCAATGGAATATCGATGCCATCAGGCGATGCAGCCGACCCAATGAGGGCACGCCGACACTCATGTAGCGCTCGCTCGGACAAAGAACCCTCGGTTAGGCCTGCCGAGGCGACTTGAGAGAGATTCAGACAGACACTTTCAAATAGTGCATCAATGAGGCCAGGTTCGAAGCGTTCGTATGCAACGTCGCAGGCGAGGTGCAGGCCGTCAGTGCGCTCATAGGTCTGGAAGTGTATATCGATCCCTGGGGTCTGTGAGACTGTGTAGTCGACGTCGTCTAGCCAGTTCGCCGCAGACTGCGTCGCATAGCCGATACCGAGTGCGCTCGTAAACACCACAGGAATGAGCTGAGCGCGCACCCCCTCTGCCGCGAAGCGCATTGCTGCCACGCCGCTCACGTACCCATGGTCGAGGTCCCGCCAGAGCTGCCGCTGGTAATCGTGCAGGTGGTCGGCGAACGACCATTCGGGACGGTGATCAACAATGAAAATGCCGGTAGAGCTGAAGGGACCGACGATTTGGTCAATCTGAGGGTGAAGGCGCGGGCGGTTGTAATGCGTTAGGACCAGAGAGAAGCGGTCGCCCCAGCCGAAACTACGTAGCTGCTCGGCGAAAACGCCCAGCACCGCAACGCTCGGTGACACGCCCTCGGCTGCTACTATGGTTTTGAGCCGGGACCAAGAGTCTGGCGCGCAAACCCAATGCAGGCGGCGACGCCTGTGCGCATCAACCTTTGGGTTCGCATCATCCGTCCGGCGATAAGGTAGCTGAGGTCCTTCGGGCCAATCGCGCAGCTTCTGCACCCAGTAATCCACGCAGCGGCGATGCCCAATGCTGCCTTCGAAGGCCTTCATGCTTAGGACGAAGTCGCGGAACGTTGCCTCCGGTGCTGGCAGCTCGGCGTTCAGCGAATCGTAGAGCAGGCGCCACTGACGGTAGAGCAAGCTAGCGCTCGCGCCATCAACGATCCACGAGTCCATGCTGACGTGTACACGCGACGCCGAGCCAGGCACCCGCGTGACGCGGATATCGAACAGCGGCCAGTCGCCTGGCTGGTAGACCCTGTGGGACATCTCTGCACGGACGACCTCGAGGTGTTGATCCAGTGCCTTGGGGTCGGCGGCCACCTCGTAGCACGCGATTGAGAACACAGGTGCATTGATCGGGACGGACTGCGTTCCATCCCGATCAATGCGTGCTCGCAGCATCGGGTGGATGTCGAGTAATTGCCTCCAGGCACGCTCGAGGCGATCAACGTCGAGGTCGACTACCGGAAACTCGAGGTACATATGGGCACCGACTGGATCCGACTCGGGTATATGCTTCGCCACGAAGTGGGCGGCCTGCAGATCGGTCAGCGGAAAAGGCTGTTGCGGTTCACCGGCGCTCAGCCAGCGCGGATGCAGGGTGTTGGATTCGAGGTTATGGCCCGGCGCATCCGTTAGGCGCGCTTTCATAGTCAACAACAACTGCTTCTTTGTTTCGCGGTTGAAGGTAGAGAAGCTATTATCCGGCATCGACTGACCCTATCCTTTCGCTCAGTTGTCGGTGGAGATGGTCAAGCTGCTCGTCGGACGCGGCATTGAGGTCGAGTTCTCCGTTCAGAAAGCATTCGAGCAGTCGCTCCTCGCTGTCACTGGGCTTGTCTGGTCGCGTGCCCTCGGGTCCCAGCTTGCTGAGCCGTTCCGCGATCTCATCGATGCATGACCCGTCCAGCATCAATTCCAGCGGCACGCCGAACCCCAGCCTTCGCTCGAGGGTATGCTTGAGAGAAATGGCCTTAAGCGAATCGAAGCCGTAGCGGAACAATGTATGCTCACAGGACACAGTGGTCGGATCAATACCGAGCAGCTCGCCAACAGCCTCGGCGATCGTCTGGGGCAAGCTGCGTGCCTCATCTGTCCTGTTTGTCGTGTTCCTTGTCCCCCTGGATCGCTCGCTGGACGATGGATCGACCCAGAAGCGCTGCTCAGCGAAGGCGTACGTCGGGACACGGATGCGTCGTGGCGAGTCACCCTCATACAGTAGGCGCCAGTCAGTCCGCAATCCTCGGGCAATCAAGTCAGCGACCATGAGCATACGCTGGAGGTAGCTATCTTGTGACGGCGGAGCGAAGCGGAGTGAAGCGACCAATTCAGATAGGGTTGCTCCGGCCGTCTTACCACCGACTGGGCCGTCAGGGCAGTTCTGCCGAGTGAGGCTGCTAGGATCTGAGCCGGTGTCAGCGTGCGCGAATACTAGCGGTTTCACTGCCGGTGTTGTCTTCTCCTCAAGAATATCCCCTAGCTGCGAGAGCAACTCATCTACGTTGCGTGCGACGAACACATAGCCGTGCTCGAAGAGCCTGCGACCGACCAACAGCGAATAGGATAGGTCACGCAGCGCGTGGCACCTGCCGTTCGCCCCGACCCAGCGGTGTAGCGTACCGACTATACGAGTTAGTGTATCTGGAGTAGAAGCCGTGATGGGGACAAGGTAAGCGGGCTTATTAAGACTGTTCTCAGTAGGGATCGGTGTTGCCTCTTCAAGCACGCAATGAGTGTTCGTGCCGCCGATGCTGAAAGCGTTAAGCGCAGCTCGGCGGATCTGGCCTGGGCCCACGTCCCAGGCACGGCAGACTGTGTTGACATAAAATGGGCTGTCGGCAAAGTCGATTAGTGTGTTCGGATGAGTAAAGTGCAGGGATGGAACCAACTCGCCGTGATATAGGCAAAGTACAATCTTGATCAGCCCTGCAATTCCTGCGGCAGCCGTGAGATGTCCGATGTTTGTCTTGACTGAGCCAAGTGCACAGTATTGGCTGCGCGCCGTGAATCTCCTAAAGCTGCGCGTCAGTGCTTGCACCTCGATCGGGTCACCGAGTCGAGTCCCTGTTCCGTGCGCTTCTACGTAGCCTATCGTATCAGGGTCGACCGCCAGCTTGCGGTAGAGTGACTCTTGGAGCGCGCACTGCGCTTCCCCATTCGGAGCGGTGATGCCATTGGACCGGCCGTCTTGGTTTACTGCTGTGCCGCGTATCACGGCATAGATGTGGTCACGGTCGCCGATTGCATTACTTAATGGCTTGAGTACAACGAAACCTACACCTTCGCCGTGCACAAATCCGTCGGCGCTTTCGTCAAATGCTCGGCACTGGCCCGTCGGCGAAAAGATGTTGAGCTTGCTCGTCGCAACGTAGAAATCTGGATCGTTTGTCACACAGACCCCGCCTGCCAAGGCCATAGTGCACTCGCCATCAAGCAGGCTGCGGCAGGCCAAGTGCACGGCTACCAGCGCTGACGAGCAGGCGGTGTCTACGACCAAGCTTGGTCCGTGGAGATCACAAAAATAAGAGATGCGAGCCGCGAGTAGAGACAGGTCGTTGCCGAGTAGGGTGTGGGCGTTTGGTGCCCAGCCAGCTTTTGCGATCAGCGTAGGGTAGTCAGGCTCGCGTGCGCCAACGAACACGCCAACGGACTGCTCGCTCAAACAACGGCCGGTATAGCCCGCATCCTCGAGTGCGCGCCATGACTCCATCAGGCAGAGTCGTTGCTGGGGGTCCATCACGCGCGCCTCGGCCGGCGAGAGGCCGAAGAACGACGGCTCAAACTCGTCGGCACCTGAGAGGAACCCACCCCACTTGCTGTACGAGCGGTGCTCACGTGCGGGGTCTGGATCGAAGATGGCCTCTGCGTCCCAGCGCCCAGGCGCGATG
>Ga0099828_10001354_pt1 | contig 16249 bp, 15 predicted proteins | sample CZO8metaG_2_FD_79338 | JGI IMG/M metagenome (GOLD analysis project Ga0099828, IMG submission 79338) | Vadose zone soil microbial communities from the Eel River Critical Zone Observatory, Northern California, USA - CZOApr15con2H1.8 metaG | ecosystem: Environmental > Terrestrial > Soil > Vadose... | reverse complement strand
CTGGTTGCGGATTCGCCGGCTGCGGCGGCGGTGTGGAACGTGGCGGCCCGGGAATTTCCGGCGCCTGCGTTACTGGCGGCTGGCCGGTCTGGGGTTGCGCCGTGGGCTGAGAACCTTGCGATTCAGAACCTGGCAATTCAGGCTTGGGCAGCTTTGGCGGCGGTGGCGAATACGGCGATTCGGGGCGCTGAACCGGTTGCGATGGGGGCTCTACGTTTTGGGGAGGTGGCTGGGTTTCAGGCGCCTGCTGCGATCCCGGCGGAGCTTGCGGTACTTCGGGCTCGGTCACCGGAGCGCCATTACGAAACTTAAGGTGGATGGGGCCGCCCTCGCGTCGTTTAGCTTCGGCCTGGGCCTCGATCCGGTCCCGGACTTTCGTATCATTCTGCTGGGCGACCGTGCCTACTTTCAGTCCTTCCACATCGTGGCGCGTGGCAAAGGTGACGCGGGCGGCAGCTTGCTGGGCCTGGCGGGCGCGGGCGTAATAATCATCCGCAGTCTCGCGGTCGCCATCCAGTTCGGCAAGGTAACCCATGTTGTTCAGGGTGAAGGCGTCGCTTGGGTTCAATTTGTATGCCTGCTCGATGTAGCGCCGCGCCGCCTGCGGGTCATTGCGATTCAATGCGGAAACGCCGCGAAGGTTGAGATGAGCCACCTTTTCGTCGGTGTTTTCGCGCTTACGCATCTGGCGTTCGACGTTTTTTGCGTTCGTGGCCGCTACTTTGCTGATGGGCTGGCCGCGCCACTTCTGGTTCAAGGTGACGATTATGGGTTCGTTCGAATGCAACCGCGCCGCAGACTGGTAATAGTCGTGCGCGGCTTGCAACTCGCCTTCATTTTCTTTGGTAAATCCGAGGTTGTTCAGGGTGAAGGGATCTTGTGGATTCGCAGCCAAAGCCTGCTTTAAGAGTGCTTCGGCTTCCTGAGGACGACCATGCGAAAGCAAGCGAATTGCTTCCACATTGGCTCGGTTAGCCGCCAGGTGGGTGTCTTTTACACCATGCACGGCTTCGGAGAAGGGTTGTCCTTCAAGCTTGCGCAGATTTGATTTATCCACTTGCGCGGCGGAAGGGTATTCGCCGGCCAAATTGTAGTAGCGCTGGGCGCGATCAACGTCCCCCTGCAACTCAGAAATGTAGCCGAGATTATTTAGCGTGAAGGGATCATCGGGATCGAGCAGATAGGCGCGGTAAAATAACTTCTTGGCTTTGTCGTACTGGCGTTTTTCGACGGCTTTCACTCCCTCCCGGTTGAGTTGTTGCACGGGAGTGGGTTTGCTCCTCGTAGGAATAGGAATCCGCAGATCGCCAGCCATTGCAGGAAGCGAAAACAAGGCAGCGGCCAGGCACAATACAATCGCAAATCCAAGCGCTTGCAAGGGCATGGAAATGTCCCGCGACGAAATATTCTGAGACGAAATATCCTGCGACTCTGGGAACGGCCTGAGCATAGCTTTTCCTACGTGCTTGTGCCTGCAATCTTAGGATGCGAGGGCGGCTGCCCGGTTGCTTAGCCGGGCGGCGTGGAATAGGCCAAAGACTCACAACGATATAGCGGCCAAGTGCATCCCAAATAAGCTAATCACATCGCGGAGTGTGCACATGGGTCGTTTTGGGTTGCTGATCATCCTGGTAATGGCTGTGCTCGGCGGAATGACGCTTGCGCAGACGCCTGCGAATCCATCTGAAACGCCGGACCCGCCGGAGGCGACCAGTGCGCAGGGGCAGGAGAGTTCGGCAGCGGTGTCTCCAGCGAGCGAAGCAGCGAGTCCCGACGCCGCGCGCGAACGCGAAGAAACGCGCGACAGCCTGCTCGATTTGCCTTCTTTAGCGAAGGATAACGTGACCCTAATTGGCGGCCGGGTGGTGAAAGTGGATCGTGTTCTCGACCGCATGGAAGTGCAGGCGTTTGGTGGAAAGAGAATTGAGCTCAATTTTGATGTGCGTACCCAGATCTCGCGCGATGGGGTGAAGGTCGCGGCGAAGGAAATTCGTCCCGGCGATCGGGTGTACATGGATACCGTCCTAAACGATAGGAAACCCTTCGCCAAAAGCATACGTATTGTCACGACGCGCGGTCCGATGAATGGTCACGGACAAGTGGTGTCCTATGACCCCGGTAGCGGCAAGCTGACGCTTCGCGATGAGCTTTTCGCGCAACCGGTCACACTGCGGTTGACGCCGGAGACAGTAATTCGCAAGGATCAAGGCACAGGATCGCCAGCCGACTTGCAACCGGGGACCCTGGTGGCAGTGAGTTTCACTCCCGGCGGAGAAGGGGTCGCCCGCGAAGTGTCAGTGCTGGCGGTGCCGGGCTCGTCGTTTGCGTTCTCTGGTCCTGTCACTTATCTCAACCTCGCGTCACGCTTGCTGGCGGTGGCCAATAAGACCGACGGCAAAACCTACGACATTGCGTTCGCTCCCAACACGGCTGGAATCAGCCGTGATCTGCAGGAAGGAGCCGATGTTACGGTGAATGCCACGTTTGACGGCAAGCGCTACGTTGCGCAGAACATCACAGTCAACACCGCTTCCAAACCCTGAACACACCTTCCGCTTGATTCCCTCTTGAGGCGCATCGCACTAGCCGCCGGGTAGCACTGATTGCCGAAGCTAATCTGAATCAGTGGTTAGCTAGCCGGTCGGTGTGGCGTTTCTGCACCTACTGCAAGTGCTGATAGGGGGAAGTCGACTCGGTGCGGGGACGAAGTGCACCCTTTGACGCCTTGGAGGGGAGCAATATATTGAATTTCATATTTTACTAGTTAAGAAATAGGACTAAAGGCCTCTGTTTGGCACGTTTTGTGACAATGGCCGCTGAAAAGTCCTTCTTTTTCCACATTTTTAAGGTGTTCGGCTGATTGTGGCGACACCGCAAAATCCGTAGACTTCAGCAACTTAAGCCCACAACCCTGTTTGGAATAGGACTGCCCTGGCAGTGCTTCACTCCATGTGTGTCTGCCGTCGAGGAGGGCAGGAGGGCGAACTCTACGAGGTTTTGAATAATGAAATTACGTACATACCTGTTAGCAAGTGCGGTACTAATGTGGCTCGGACTCTTCCAAAGCGTAACGTCCGCTCACGCCGAAAGCACCATCAGCTGCCCGCCTGGGCAATACGACATGCTGGACTGGATGACCATGGATTCCGATCTGCGAGGGTCGAAGTACATGGCAGGCACCGCAAATCCCCTCTACACGGACATGTGGTCGACCAAATTCTATTGGACCAAGAGCGGCACCGGGTATCCCTGGGATATTCAGCTGTATGACAACAACAACATTTACTTGTGGATCACGGAATATGCCTGGAGCAATCCTAGCAGCTATAAGAAGTCCACCTACGACACCAACATGCTGCTAACACACAGGTGTGCGACGGCAGGGTTCCCCGGGTCAACTATCAAAGTCGCCAACACCGCGTATCAAATCTACACAGATTGCAACCACCACACGGACCACACTCTGAAGACTGCGAATAACCAAGTCTGGGGTCCTTACTATCTTTCGCTGGGGGGAAATCTTCCCAACAACATGAAGGCTCTGGTAGTGAGCTATCGCTATAACTGCGACAGTAACTACGGTAACTGCGGGGACAAGGAAGAGTACTACCTGAGCCAACGCTATGGGTTGGTTCAGTGGATCCATTATGCATTAATAAAGGGCGTCTACCAGCAGCAGCAGAAGAGCGTGTTCAACCAGATAAAGAGCGGCACGACGACTCCCGATTTCAAATGCTTCTGACCGACTGGTCAGAAGCAGGGCGGGAGTGACACTAAATCGGACTACTCAAAAGTCCACTCACCAAAGTGACCATGGTCGAAGTCAGACCTGACGTTAGTATCGGCCCAACGAGAAAAACAGTGAATACCGGCAATCGATAGTGCGGTACCGCCCGCACTGGTTCAAGCCGGCGCGTTAACGGGGTGGAACCCTCCGCATTCTGCCCCCTCGTTCTCGAGGTGCGCATGCGTCAGTGCCTGCTTTCTTTTGCCTTGTTGTGTTTGGGATTGCCTGCTGGCTTCGCAGGAACCCTCACTATTACTCCTACGACTACTCTGATCGCGGAGACTTCAAACAACACCAGCGCCGCTAATTCTTTTCAAGCGCAATCCAACGGCGACATCGGCGCTTCAAATATCAGCAAACTGGATATCCACACGCTTCTGTATCCAGGGGCCACGACGAAAATTTACGCCCACCTCATGCTTTGGTTTGGTGGGCCGAGCCCGATGAACGTCGGCTATAAGTCCAATGATCCCGCACAAGTCCATCGCCAAATCGAGGACATGATCAGCCGCGGAATCGACGGTGTGATCATGGACTGGTATGGCCCGGGAAATTTTGAGGATGCCGTGGCAAAGCTGGTCATGGCAGAGGCGGAGAGCCACCCCGGTTTTACATTCGCCATCATGGTGGATAAGGGGGCACTGCAGTGGAATTCGTGCTCGGGATGTAATCCACAACAAGCCCTCATTAAGCAGATCCAGTACGTCCAGGATACGTACTTCCCTTCTCCCGCCTACATGCGAATCAATGGGAAACCAGTTATCACCAACTTCGATCTGGATTTGCACTTCACTCTCGACTGGAACGCAGTCAATGCAGCCGTGGGTGGAACACCCCTGTATATTTTCCAGCACTCAGAAGGTTTTAGGCACGCGCTGAGCGGCGGAAGCTATGCCTGGGTCGAGCCGACCACAAACGATTTTGCGAATAGCTACTTGACGAGGTTCTACACCGCTGGAGAAGCAGCGCCGCAAGAAGTAACCATTGGCGGCGCCTATAAAGGATTCAACGATACCCTTGCCTCCTGGACGATGCACCGCATCATGAGCCAGCAGTGCGGCCAAACCTGGCTGGGGACATTCGACAAAATTAACAGCATCTACAATTCCGGCCACCAAATGGGAGGGCTACAACTGGTGACCTGGAATGATTATCAAGAAGGCACTGAACTGGAAAGCGGAATCGATAATTGCGTTTCTCTGTCGGCAAGTCTTTCGGGAAGTGTCCTGCAATGGAACATTACTGGGAAGGAAAACACGATTGACCACTATGTGGTCTACATAAGTAGAGATGGGCAAAACTTGATGGCTCTAAACACAAGCGCACCGGGATCACGTTCCCTGAACCTGGGCAGCTACTCGCTCGGCGCAGGGAATTACACCGTATACGTGCAAGCTGTAGGAAAAGCGACGTTGAAGAATCAGATGTCTCAGGCGGTGCGCTATACAGTGCAGGGCGGGCCCGGACTGAAGGTCACACTAACAGCCTCGCCTTCAGCAATCACCATCAAATCGGGACACTCAGGCAGCGCCGGTATCACGGTTACTCCCGAATCCGTACCGTTCAATGGCACGGTCGCGCTTTCCTGCTCTGGTCTTCCGGTGGGATTGGGTTGTTCCTTTTCCCCGGCTACGGTTGTTCTCGGAGGCAGCGCCGTCGGATCGGTGCTCACCATTTCGTCCGTTTCCGTTGCTGCGGTTCCAGACACGAACGACCTGCCGGGCCGACAGTTGTTGCGGTCCATTGGTTTCCTGGGGCTGGGCATCCCCGGGCTGGTGTTGTGCGGCCAGCAGAGCCGAAAGAAGATGATGCTTCCCGTCTTGTCGTTCCTGCTCATCTGCGGGATGCTGCTGCTCAGCTCCTGCGGAGGGGGACAAGTCAGGCAAGCCAGCCAGGATTCCACGCTCACGATGCCAGTGGGAACTTTCGCCGTCATCGTTACCGGCAGCTCGGGAGGCTTGCAGAGCACCACGACCGTCAGCCTGACCGTCCACTAAATCGTCAGGATCCTGTTGAAGAATGTGTGGCGAGGGCAGCCATGAACGCCAAGCCGTCCAGTTACGCAAAAGCAGAGCGCCGACAGCGGAGCGCATGGGCATCCAGTGCGGCAATCGGCGTATTCGGGAAAGCGACTGGAGAACTTCGATGCGTTCCTGCAAATCAAATGAGCGAAGATATTCCCGAATGACCCGCGGCATAGTCATATGCAGGGCGACAGAGAAATTCTGCAAAGCCATGGCCTGCTGCCGCTCGGGAGATTGCAGAAGCTGCAGCAGCATGGTCGCCAGGCTAACATTATCGCCCGCCCGGTAAAATTCAATTGCGAGCCCTTCCTCTTCTGCCAGTTGACGGAAGTCGCGAATGTCCGATGCGATGATAGGAACACCGTACTGGCACGCCAGGTGGGCTACTCCGCTGGATCCTGCCGAAGAGGAGTAAGGCATCACGGTTACGCTGGCGCTGCGGAAGAGATCGCCAATCGCCGCTTCTGGGACATAGCCGGTAAAGTCAATTTGCGGGTCATGGCCGTAACGTTCGGCGACCGATTCTACGTAGCCCGGCGTATTGGGATGATTTCCACCTGCCACCACCAGGCGTACCTCCGGCATTTCCAGGGCAACCGACCGAAAAGCCTCAATCATTGGCTCGAGCCGCTTGTAGGTCCCCCACTTACCAAAGGCAAGCACGCGCTGAGCCGATGGGTCACGTCGCGAAAAGTCGGGGTATTCAGGACGACCGGAAAGGATTCCGTGGGGGCGAAAGTGCACATGCTCGGTGCGATATTTTTCACGCAGAATTCGGCGGTACGCCGGCAACAAAACAGAAACAGAATCTGACATCAGCAAGACGCGAGTGATTAGCGCTCCCGCCACTCTGTAAAGCGTGGGGAAATGAACCCCAGCGTCCTTGAGGTCGACGGTGTCCATGAGCTGATGCAAGGTCACATGAGTTTGAAATCCAGCCAGACTGATCAGAGCTGGGGCCGCGAGGCCGATGGAAGCGGGGAGCGCTTTATTTCCATAGCTGGCAAATCCCACGTTAAACCAGACCACATCAGGCTGCAGTTTGCGAATTTCGCGGAGCAGACACAACGGGTTGGTAACTCGATTGAAGTCCCAGCAGCGAACGACGGAAAATCCTGGAAGTTCGGGTTCTGGAGATGGCAGTTCATCGGCCAGAACCGTCAGACTTAACAAAGGGTTGTTCTGAAGTTCACGGGCGATGTGATACCCGTATTCATTTAACCCGCGGCGGCTGGGCGGGAATGACGTGACGAGACAGATTTTCATCGCTGACCCGGCCCGAAAAACGTTTCACGGGAGAGTTTTCCAAGTAACGAAAAATAATCCAGCGCCACCTTCACGTCGGCTTTGCTCTTGCCTGCGTGCCGCAGGCCAAACTGGAAAGGTATTTCCACCGCCGACTTAATGCGGGCGCGCACCAAAATCTCGAGCAGAATCTTGAATCCTGCTGGTCGTAAATTCAGACCCTCAAGACATTCGCGCTTCACCACAAAAAAGCCGGACAATGGATCTTTGACACGGCGTCCGGCCCTCTGTAAGGGCATGCTCACCAGCGTCCCTAGTCGGGAGACGGCGTGCCGTGCCGCGTTCCAACCATCGGGAGAATTTCCGTTGGCGTAGCGGCTGGCGATAGCAATGTCGTGACCGGCGCGAACGCCTTCAATCAGGTCCGGTAGCAACTCGGGAGGATGTTGCAGGTCGGCGTCAATGACGCCGAGAAGATCGGCGTTGGTATAACGCCAACCGTGAATGACGGCGCCTGCAAGACCGCGCTGGCCGCGCCTGACTAGCAGCCTGATTCTAGGATCAGCATCCGCATGTTCGCGGACGACATCTTGCGTTCCGTCCCGGCTGTCGTCATCCACGACGAGTAACTCATAATCCAGATCCGAAGATAATAGTGCAGTACGGATACGATCGAGCAGTACCGGAATGTTCCCGGCCTCATTCAAGGTGGGAATCACCAAGCCAAATTTTCGGAACGAATTCACTACCTGCATGTCGGAGCCCAATCCCCTGGCATAAATTTCGTTGCTTTCTTTGGATGGAGAACAGGAGAGAACCGTTGGCTGGCTCAGGTAATGTATGTCCTGTATCCGGGGCAAAGGAACGGGCGTCAACCGCCGGGGGTAGACAGGGTCGTAGCCGCTCCCTTGCGGAGGCGAAGACATCAAGGCGAGTTCAAATCCCCAACGTGCTTGCTCGACGAGACAACGCAGACCCGTTTTTTCCGCTCCTGACAGCTCGCCCGCAACCGTTCCCGAATGTTGCGCTGAACTTCTTCCGGATTGCCGGGGTCGATAATCGCCATACGGGCCAGCGAACCGAGCGACAAATAGGCATGCCGGTAGCGATAAAGGAATTCCACCGGATACTCAGGTTTCCGCCGATGAGCAGTTTCTGGTTCGGCGTCCAGCACGTAAGCAATGTCGGGTTGCGGGATCAACTTCATCAACAGCCAGGCGTAAAGTCGTACTAGCTTGCTGTCGAGGCGAAGGGTAGCCAGTTCGTCGTAACTGTATCTGTCAAAAATGATCGCGTCAGGTTCCATCCTTCGCAATTTTGCGACGACTGAGCGAAGGCGGATTGCATCGCAAAGGTACAGCGCGCAGCGTCCCAGGGTGAGATACCAGCGACGCACATTCTTGTCATTGCGGTGCACCGGTTTTTCCGGGCTGCCGATGCCTTTTTCCCCTTTAAAGACCTTCACCATCGCGTCTTCGCGAAAACGCTTTAGAACGGCGACGTCATCCCAGAACTGCAATCGAACCACGCACATTCCGGCTTCACACAACAGAGAATGGAGGCCCTGTATTTGCGTGCTCTTGCCAGCTCCATCAATACCGGAAAAGCTGATCAAGAGTGGATGATCTGCGGGTCGCACTTCAGACGGGCTGGGCAGGGTAGAAAACATAATCACGTTAAGGTGCAGCGTGACCCTCATCAGTGAGCACCAGGCGGTTTGCTGGGCGTGGCCTTGGTGAGGCCTACGACGGTTCCCACTGCGACCCCGGCGGCGGCCAACAAACCCATCTTGAGAAGCAAAGACCGGCTCTGCCGCTGTTTGGCGGGCGCCATAGCCGCGCCTGCGGGCTTCGAAGCCGCGCCACCCGTTGTGCGCCCCAGTTGAGCAGCGGCTGCGCCGGCCGGTTGCTGCTGGTCAGGAGTTTTCTTCTGGTCTTCATTCTGCCGTGGCGTGTTCTGCGCCGGCGCCGGAGTGGGGTCTGGCGGCTGTTGCGAATTTTGTGCTGGCTGCGGGTTAGCTTGCGGTTGAGAATCTTCTTGCGCAGGAGCACTCGGTGCGCTTGCGTTCTGCTGCGTATTAGCCGGCTGCGCCTGCGAACCCGTTGGCGGCACGGGGTCTGCGGCCTGGGCTTGGGCTAAGGAGACACTGGGGGTATCTGGTAATTGAGCAACTTGTTGCACCCCAGCTTGCTGTACCCCAGCGTCGGGCTGCTGTCCGTTTAGTGCCGCGAAGAGTTCGGGCGCTCCAGCAAGCGGAATGACCAGAAAGACGCCGATCAGGCGGTGGATCCAGCGGCTCATTGTCATGCATCCCTCTAATGAAACAAAGTACCGACGTGCTGCTTATGCTTGCTCTGCTTCCAAATGACCGAGGCTGGCTGACGGGAAACCCAGGAGCAAATCCTCCGTCTGCGATGCCGTGAACGGCCCACCAAAACTGGCCGACGCCTCCTCGGGACTCTCGAAGATTTCAAACAGACGATCCAGTTGGGTTAGTTCTAAAATCACCATGGCGCGCACGGAGGGCGAGGCGAGTTTAACGTCACCATCGCGCTTTGAGGCGTCACTCATGCATTGCAGCAGCATGTCCACGCTGGCTGCGTCCATTTCTTCTACCTGGGAGAGGTCAAAAACCACGCGCGGACGATCCGCTTTTAAGAAAGGTTGCAACTCCTGCATGATGGCCCGTACCTGCCCAGCATTAAAGCGTGCCGGCAGGCGTTGTATTAGAACCGGCGTTCGAACTTTTTGCATAATTCTCCTTGATTTGCCCATTCAACGAAGCGAGCGGTTACGACGAAGGAGCAATTTCGCCGGCCTTATGGAAAGATGCTGGTTCCACACATTCGGTTGGCGCGACCAGGTCCCGAATCCCATATGCGGTGGGGCTTTTCAGGGGGTTCACCCCGGTCCGGTGACGCGCCGATGCAGAATGAGTAGGACCGATCAAGCGGCGATCCGCGATCTGTAATTCGATATTGCGGGCCAAGTGTAATAATCTGCCGCCATCGACGACCGCATGCGTAACTTCCAGTCCAGGACCCAGATAGGTGTAAGGCAGCACGCTGGAATCGTCCACGACCGTCCCACAATCGACCTGGCAATGGTGTTCGATGGCGCTACCGCGAGTAATTAAAGCGGCCGCCATGATTTCGGCATGTGCGCCCACGTATGCGGGCGCAAGGATTCGGGCACGCCGGTCAATGGCAGCACCAGCTCCTACCCAAATTCCAGGTCTAAGTTCTTTGCCCACCGGTTTAAGATCGCAGCGCCCGGCAAGCGCGTCCTGCGCCAACCGACGGAAATCATAGGCACTCGCCAGTGGATTTACGTACCCATAAAACTTATAGCGTGTGCCTGGCGGCGAATCTCCGCGCAAAACACTCTTAAGCACATCTGCCCACCCGGATCCTTTGGCAAGGCTCAGGACAAAAATGTGCACGGGCCCTCGTGTACCTTCAACACAGGTGAGCACTTCGCCATTTTCCCGGTGGAACTGTAATAGATCGACAAAATCCAGTTCAGCGTAGGTCCCTAATCTTATTAAGAAGACAAAATCAATTTTCCGCTCCGCGAATTGAAGGAAGAGCTGCTCCGCCTCTGCCCATAAATTTTGAAATGATGGTTGCGATCCGTCCGCGGCGGGGTGTGCGAATTCCAAGCCCGCGGGATGGTGTGGATCACCGAGGAGACAGATGGGATCCACTTCACATATCTGCAGCCGATTGACGACCCGCTGCAGGACAGTGGCGCCGAGGAAATCCGACAGGACGAAGCGACGTGCAGAAAGAGGATTAGTCCGGGATTCTGCCTCGAGTACTGCAAGCGAAGGGGCGCCCGCCGTTTCGGCAGAGTTCCAAAGCTGGGTTATTCCATCTACAATCAAAACTGCGGCTGCTCGCACTGCATGTCCCTTTCCCGTACGGCCGAACTGTCAGCTTAGGCGATGGCTTCTTTCGGGTACCCCGTCACCCCGGAGGTTGCCCGCTCGTCGCGGAGTTCCGGAATCTCGGAAATACGCTCTGCTCGAACCACGCGGGTTCCGGCCGATCCGGCTGCCGGCGCAGACACACTCACCTTGGGGTGAGACAAAAGAGCTTCGCGTATTTTGAGCCGCGCTTTATGAAGCTGTGATTTGGAATTGCCGACGGAACAGTGCAACAGCCGGGCAATTTCATGGTGCCCGTAGCCCTCCACGTCGTGCAAAAGAAAGATGGTGCGATAGCCCTGAGGCAGTTCGCCGATCGCACGAGTCAACGCAATGCGGTCCACTGTTCCCCGCAGGCGTCCGTCGTCCTGACAGAGATCAATCTTTTCTACTTTTTCGTTCGGCGTGTCGGCGCGTTGGTCGAGGGAAACCTGGCGCAGAGCTTTCTTCCGGAAATGCATGAGCGTCGTGTTCATCGCCACGCGATAGATCCACGTGGAGAGGGCCGAATCACCACGAAATGTGGCGAGTTTACGGAAGACCTGAATGAAAGCATCCTGGGTCAGGTCCTCGGCCTCGGCGATGTTGCTCGTCATACGTAAACAGAGGGAATAGACGTGGTTCTTGTGGGACTCGAACAGTTCCGCAAAAGCATCCTGATCACCGCTAAGGGCACGCGAGATCAGTTGATGTTCCGGACGCATTGCCGTGGCATCTGTCACTTTGGATCTCCTTTCCTGGCACCGGTCGTCTAGCCGTGTCACCGCGGGTCTAGTGCGAGCGTGTTCAGTTGCGCTGAGTGTAAGTGTGAACAGCAGAGTCCACTATCGGGTCTTATTTGTAATCACTAAGCGAAGTTGCTGTACCGAAATATGATTAGGAATGTAAGACTTAGGAGTGGTTCGTGCAGCTGATATCCCGCCCAGACAGGGACAGGCAAGCCCTTCGCGGTAGCACTGTGCAACGTTATGCAGTAATACCGAAAAGCATGGGTCAGATTGAAGTGACGTAACGCAGCCACAATCTTTGCCGCGGTTCCTAGCCCGTTGTACTCCGGTTAGAACAAGCGACGTTGTTGGGGGCCACACTGGCAACGGCAGCAAAGAGCACATCAGTACAGGAGATACTGTTTGCGGGTACAGCGAGTACCGGATGGTTTTGCCTTACGACTCGCTCATAAAGTGGCGAAGTTCGCAGCTCGCCGTTGCAGCAGGTGCGATTCAAGATTCAGAGGATGCTAGAAAAGTAGTTATCAGGCGAAAAACATCAACTCCAACAGAGAGGAGATAAATTCCATGGACCCATCCAGTAAGACTTGTCGAGCATGTGGCCAGAGCTTCAGCTCTGAGTCCGAATTGCAAGAACATCGTCACTCCATGCACCAGTCGGAGATTAATCCGACGGGAACGGATATCGAAGAAACTGATATTCAGGGAGAAGACGAAGAACAAGTTGCATGAGCCGGCGGCTAGGCGGTAAGCCGTCCATGCATCACGGGTGCCGGGAAGACTTGCGGAGAAGTCGGCCCGGCGCCGTGCTGTTTTTGGCGCTTACCCGAAGTCACTAAAGGTCCTTCCTCAGGCGTTTCCTAATATTTGTTGTCAAAGATCAAGACTTCGCTAAAGACTTTCAAAAACGACAAGAATAAGAAAAGGAAAAGGGACCGGCATACGCCGATCCCTCTATTTACGCGGCTTTAAGAAGAGAAGGGCTCGATCGCGGACACGTGAATCGTCTTGCTAGAACTGTCGAGAGTCCCAGTAACCTTCACATTTTTGCCTTCGTAGGACTTTGCCTGGTCCTGATTATCGAGCTGGTACGTGGCATTGCTGGTCTGATCCTGAAGCACGAAATTGCCATCGGCTTTGACAATCTTGCCAGTAAAAGTCTGCTGGCTTTGAGGTGTCATCTGACTGTCGGAGCCTGCTGGACTTGGCGAAGCTGTTTGACTTCCAGACGGAGTAGCGCTCTGACTTTGGGACCCGGATGGAGCGCTGGGCTGCTGCTGGGTCTGCGCGTTGGGGTCGGGGACTTGCGGATTGTCGGGCTTCTGTTGCTGAGCGAGCACAGATGTTCCCAACGACACCAGTCCGAGAACGAGTGCAGGAATTTCCAGTCGGCGGAACAGATTCGTCACTTGCATCATTTTGCCTCCAAAAATATAGGGGAGTTTTATTTTCGCGAACGAAGAATCGTTCGCATGCGCTCTGCCAAACCATAAGTGGATGAACGTGCGTGACTTGTGAATGACTCTCGTAGTACGGCGATGCAACGACGACGCAGTGCAAGTAAAATTTTCCGCCGCACAATTTCCGGGACCTTAGAAGTGATCAATGACCTTCTGGGCTGGTCTAGAGTTATCAGCAATGCCGTCTACACGAATCAACGTACTCGAAAACAGCGACTCAACTCGCCTCGATCATTGCAAGATGGGTCCCACGTTCGCAGTGATCTAGCTCCTACAGCAAATCCCGTAGGGAGCTACCACATGTACCCGATAGGCCTGAGAACTAAATAATTTCTACATTGGCTTGGCAGCCTTGGTGCAGCGTCATGCCGTGACTTACATCCACGCTCTCCAATATAAGGAGAATCAACTTGTCGCAGTTGACTCTTGTTGACTAATTAAGTTTTTTGACTAATTAGGTTTTGTGCGCAAAAGCTAAGGTAATTTTTCAATGCAGCTACAGTAGGGGTGGGATTGTAGAAGGGTGTTCGCCAAGTTAAGTTTACGCGAGATGCGTTCCTCAATATTCCAACCACCCCGGGCAGGCGCCTAGAAATTAAATGGTTTCTCGACGCCCGCCTCCCGCCCTTTGAGTTAGTTAGAGCAGAAGAAGGACAGCGCAGGAACTCGTTATGAACACCAACCAACTCACCGAGTTGTTCACTGCGGAACTAAAAAAGACTCGCGATGCGGAGAATCAGTTGGCCGACGCTCTGCCCAAAATCGTCACCGCTGCATCTTCGCCGTTGAGGGAACTTCTTCAGGATCACCTGGAGCAGACAAAGGATCATGCAGCGCGTTTAGATATGATTTTGCAGGTGGTGGGCGAAACTTCCAACCGAGAGAGTTGCAGGGTGATGCAGGCGATGATCAAAGAAACTCAAGAGATCGTGGGGCAAAAACTTGCTGCCGATGTTCTGGCCGCATCGCTCATCGCGCATCTACAAAAAATTGAGCATTATGAGATAGCAAGTTACGGAACGCTGCGAGGGTACGCCACTGCATTGCAACAGCGCGATACCGCGGCACAGTTGCAGGCGACTCTCGAGGAGGAACAGGAGGCGGGTCGGAAACTTACGATCCTTGCGCAAGTGGTCAACGCTGAGATTGCGCGCGATGAAAGCAGTAAAAAAGAAGAGCCGTTGGAGGCGAAGCTGACAGATGAAAGCTCTCCGAGCACTCCTCGGCGGGCGGCATAAGCGACATAAGATCATAGGTCGCCGTGGTCTGTGTTCAGAGGTGAGAACTTGGTGAATCTTCGTATCCTGCTAGCTGACGATCATGAAGTAGTTCGGCATGGCGTGCGGGGGCTACTTGCGGGCCACCCAGGGTGGGAGGTATGCGGCGAGGCAACCGACGGGCGGGATGCCGTGAACAAGGCGCTCGAATTAAAACCTGACGTTGTGGTCCTTGACATTTCCATGCCTAACTTGAACGGGCTCGAAGCTACCCGTGTAATTACGCAGGCGCTGCCTCAAACCAGGATCCTGATTCTGACCATGCATGAATCAGAACAGCTTGTGCGGGAAGTACTGGAATCAGGCGCCCGCGGTTTCTTGCTCAAATCCGATGCCAGCCACGAACTGGTTGCTGCCATTGAAGCCCTACAGCGGCACAAGACTTTCTTTACCTCAAAGGTGGCCGAACTGGTGCTGGAATCGACTCTGAGGAACAAATCTCGGACGGCGGAAGAAGGAGGTCCGCGCGAAATTCTCACGCCGCGAGAAAGGGAAGTCGTCCAGATGCTTGCGGAAGGCAGAAGTACGAAGGAAGTGGCTACCGCGCTGGGTCTTAGCGTGAAAACGGCGGAAACTCACCGCTCCAACATTATGCGCAAACTCAACGTGCATTCGATCAGCGAACTGGTGTTATTCGCGGTGCGAAACAACATCGTCCAAGTGGCGTAACCGCGGATGACAATTCTCGCATTTCGCAAAGTCTCGCAAGCGCCCCGTTTACATTTCCCGGTCCAGCGCTGATATCGCGTGACGACCCGGCATACGCGGGAACATCCCGGTTTGTACAGTGTTTTCCTTAGGAGGCTAAAGGCTGTACTGGATTCACCCGCCTGAGTTGAGCGCCTAGACTTAATGGGCTGTAAGGATGAATGCAAGCAAGTCCGAAGGCCGAACCTGTACCTGAATTCTAAGAAAAATTGACCACAATTCATTGATCAGGCAGGGCAATTCCGGAGGAAGGAAATCGGAGGAATGAGGATGAGAAAAGTTTTGTTACTGCTATCGATCGTACTGCTGGCTACAGCGGTGGTCTGGGCGCAGACACCCCCCAGCCAGAGTCCGTCGCCGGACCAATCGAGTCAAAGTCCGTCGACACAATCGCCGTCGACCCAGAGTCCCTCGCCGGACCAGAGTCAGACGCCGTCAACCCAAAATCCGTCAGCTACATCGCCGTCCACTTCTCAATCGCCATCAACATCGCCATCAACACAAACCCCTTCCGGCCAGTCATCCACGACCGATTCGACGAGCGCCGGAAACTCAATCCAGGGCTGCGTAAGCGGAGCTAATGGTAACTACACTCTGACCCAGACCAGCACTGGCAATGTGATTAAGCTTGTCGGGAGCACCGATCAGCTTCAGAACCATATAGGACACGAAGTCCAGATCAGCGGGCAGATGACTTCTGCCGCAGCGGGAAGCAGCAACACCAGTCCGGGCGCGACGTCGAGCAGCAGCCCGAGTACGGGTGATAGCAATTCCTTCCAAGTGAGCTCCGTCACCATGATCTCGGATCACTGCGGTTCGAGCTCCACTGGGGCTGCGGGAGCTACCACTCCTCCATCGTCGGCAGCAAACACTCCCTCGAACAGCTCAAGCGATACGTCGAGCATGGGCCAATCGAGCACAGCTGCCGCGCCCAGCAGCAGTGCGACCTCCACTACGCCTGATACGAGCGCCAGTGCAGCTTCGCCCAGCAGCAGCGCGAGCACAACGACTGCACCCAGCAGTGCGACGTCCCCCACTACGCCTGACACCAGTGCTAGTGCGGCTTCGCCCAGCAGCACGAGCACAACGACT
>Ga0099828_10001350_pt1 | contig 16258 bp, 16 predicted proteins | sample CZO8metaG_2_FD_79338 | JGI IMG/M metagenome (GOLD analysis project Ga0099828, IMG submission 79338) | Vadose zone soil microbial communities from the Eel River Critical Zone Observatory, Northern California, USA - CZOApr15con2H1.8 metaG | ecosystem: Environmental > Terrestrial > Soil > Vadose... | reverse complement strand
GGGCGCAATCTTCGGCATCATAGACGTCTACTTTGAACCCTTCGTCTATAACCCAATTCAGTTCCTTCTTGATTACCCGCTGGCATATGGAGCCTTGGGGCTGGCGGGGTTCTTCAGGGGCAGGTCTGTCTTGTACTCGGGTTTGGGGGTCGCCATCGCCATTGGATGCAGGTTCGTCAGCCATTTCTTCTCAGGAATAATCTTCTTTGCGAGCTTCGCTCCCTCAGGCGAAAACCCTGCCCTCTACTCTGCGATCTACAATGCGACCTATCTTCTTCCAGGGCTCTTGATCAGCGAGTTCGTGATTCTTGTGTTGGCGAGGAGCGGAGCCCTCAAGTTCAGGCTCTGACCCCCGAGTGGGGAGGTAGGACGATGAGAAGATACAACGGAGGGTACGGAAAGGCCGACCAGCAGGTCATGCAGGCAGTTTACAGACACTTGGGGCGACGCGACAAGAATGTCATTGTGGGTCCTGGGAGAGGACTTGACAATGCATTCATCGGCCTTGAGAACGGCAAAGTGATGGTGATTTCAACGGACCCAGTTTCAGTGATTCCCCGGATCGGAACGAGCAAGTCCGCATGGCTTAGCGTACATCTGATCGCGTCCGATGTCGCCACGTCTGGGGTTCCTCCAGACTTTGCTGCCTTCTCCTTGAATCTGCCTGAGGAGATGGGCGTTTCGCAAAAAGAGGAGTATATCTCATCTCTGGGCGATGCTTGCAAGGAGCTCAATGTGACCGTGGTGTCGGGGCATACCGGGACCTATCCGGGGGCAGGTTTCACGGTGGTGGGGGGAGGGGTGATGTTTGCCTTTGCGAACGAAGGCGATTATGTGGACCCCAGTATGGCGAGAGTCGGGGACCGAGTACTGATGACCAAGGGGTCTGCAATCGAAGCGACTGCGTCTCTGGCATGGGGATTTCCAAGCCTGACGGAGAAGAAAGTAGGGAGGAAGCTCTTTTCCGGCGCGAAGTCCCTTCTAGATGAATGTACAGTTGTGAAAGACGCCATGATTGCAAAGTCAGTCGGACTGGGAAAGGAAGGGGTCTCCTCAATGCATGATGCGACGGAAGGCGGAGTCCTTGGCGCCCTCGATGAGATGGCCCATGCATCGACCAAGGCATTTGTTGTCGACCCAAATTCGATTCTGGTGTCTGAAGAAACCAAGGCAGTCTGCTCGGCGTTCGGCATAGACCCCCTTACGTCTTTGAGCGAAGGGACATTGTTGCTTACATGCAGACCTGGGCGGGTCAACAAGTTAAGGGAGAGAATGTCGCGTTCGGGAATCCGAATTGCCGAGGTCGGTATTGTCGAAACTGGCAGCGGGCTTTGGCTGAGCAGCGAGGGTGGCCATCGCAGCAGGTTCCAATCCCAACCTGATGGTTATTGGGCAGCTTACAATGCTGCGGTCAGAGCTGGGACCGAGTGATTTCAGGGTCCGACCAGATCGAAGCAATCGTTTGATATGACAACTGTCCGAGGCTGGCGACGAGACTAGGATGTCGTCAACAGAAAATGCCGCCCGTGCTTTGAAGTCCCTGAAGGACGAGGAGTGGAGGACCCTTGCAGGCCTAGAGCGAGCCTCCACTGGGTATGGCACCCCTGACCTGGGGAGGCTGTCAAGGATGAGCAGGCTTCCTCCGGAGAGAGTGAAGTTTGCCATCGATGCTCTCGAAAGGAAGCGCCTGGCGTCGCGGAGGGGAAACGGGTTCGTCCTAACCAGGGAAGGAGTCGAGCTGATGGCCCTGAAGGACTACGTGAAGAAAGATCTGATTTTCGCTCTCGGGGCCATAATTGCGAAAGGGAAAGAGTCGGACGTCTACGAAGCGTTGACGGAGGAAGGCTCAGTGTATGCTCTGAAGGTCTACAAGATAGGCAGGACAAGTTTCACGAACGTGAGAAAGAAGAGGGTAAGGGAGAGCGCTGAGTTCAGGAGTTGGGTCACAGCGAACTACAATGCCGCCCAAAGGGAATATCATGCTTTGAGAAAACTCGAGGGGCTTTCACCCGTCTTTCCCAAGGCCGTGGCCTACAGCAGAAGCACGGTGCTGCTGGAGGAGCTGTCTGGCGTTAGACTTTCTCAGAGGCCGTACATGGAAGACCCGGCAGCAGCGTTGAAGGTGGTGATAGAATCGATGCGAAAGGCATACGGAAAGGCCAGACTTGTGAATTCAGACCTGAGCGAGTACAACATTCTGACCGACGGGAGTTCCGTTTGGCTCATCGACTGGCCCCAAGCCGTGGAAGCCACTCATCCGAACAGCGGCGAATTGTTGCTTCACGATGTGAATGCGGTAACTACATTTTTCAGGAGGGCGTACGGAGTTGAGACCGACCCAAAGATGGCTTACGACTACGTCGTGGGAAAGAGCTCTCGCCTAGAATAGCTCGATCTTCTTCTCAAGAATCATGTTCGTGACACGCCGGATGTCCGCCAAGGATTCGTTCATAATCGATTCGATCTCCCCATTGACCGCCGAGATTTTCCCTCCATCGTTGAGCACGACTGCAGCGCTCGCGATGAGCGGCTCGTCGATTGGGTTCCCGATACGGCTCAGGATTCGAACGTAGGATTCCCTGACAGACGGGACCTTTTTCACGATCTCCCGGGCAGTGAGAACAGAGAGTGCGTTTAGAATCTTCCCGGTATGGTTGACCGGGTTCTTCCCGGCAGTGGCCTCCATGGAGTATTGCCGCATTGGAGATATCAGCCCGTTGACTCTGTTGCCCCGTCCAGTGTTCCCGTCGTCTCCCTGCTCGGCCGATGTCCCGGTGACTGTAAGGTAGAATTCCCCGTGCTTGGGGTTGTCACCCGCGTTCAGCTTGAAATTGACGTCAAGATTGACATCGGATGCAAGCTTGTCCAGGTGTTCGGAAACGTCCTTGATGACGCTGACGTAGTGGCTGGCGTCGGGCGTCTTTGAGCTGACCATGGCCGCAGCCACTGTCATTTCCAGCTTGCGTCCTCGTCTCATCGCCATCACTTTCACGTCTTCTCCCACCTCTGGGTACTCCTTCTTGAAGCTCGGCGAATTGAGGAGCTTCTCGGTGCCGAGGACTAAGTTCTCCGTCGGGGTGAGCGGCGCATACCCCACTCCAATGGAAGTATCGTTGGAAACGGGCATTGCCCCCTTCCTCATGAAGACGGCTACGAGGTCCGGCGAGCCCTGTTTGATTTTTGTATCGATCACCATATGCTCGTCAGGGTCCAAGAAACGCATCGTTTCCTTGATGAACTCGCGGATTGAGTTTCGCGCGATCTCCTCGACCGGGACTTCTACTTGTCTGCCCTGATAGGGGACCAGTTCTGTAGCTCTACCGGCGACCATCATGTAAATCGGAGATATTATCGATCCCCCACCGAACTTCGGGGCTGACCTTCCTCCGACGAGAATTCCCTTGTCGACGTTATGATGCAGTATAGCTCCGAAGTGCTCCAGATAGTACCTGCAGAGACCGAGTGATACCGCTTCCGAGGCGCCGTCAATCAGGCTGTCAGGGTGGCCCTTACCCTTGCGTTCGACTATCTCGACGTCCAGGTCTTGGACGCTATGACCCCTGATTTCCTCTACGTGAAGCGACCTCGGCACTCGGCTGGTGCCTCCCTAAAGTCTGTCCTCTATCTTGACATAGAGGACGTTGTTGCCGCGGATTACGACTTTGCCGTAATTCGCTACCTTCGCACCGTTCTCGGATTCTTCGGCGTCGACCAGGATGACATTCATGTAGGGGTCGACGTTGGCCATTTTTCCCCTGTACTCGATTTCATTTTTCAGTCTTACCGAGACCATCTTGTTCGTGGCCTTCTGAAGGACACCCAGAGGACGTTTTGTCTGAGAAGGTGCTTGAGAATTCACTTCGGACTTTTTCGCAGTCCGCCGAATCAGAGTTAAAAAGACATCGGTGCTGAAAGTGTGATGAGACGGGGTTTTCAAAGTCGTGACAGAATCAGAAGCAACGGCGAGAAAGGCGGTCGAAAGAGTCTCCGGGTTCCCTTATCTCGGCTCGGGCTCCAAGGCCATTGACAGGTTGCTCGGGGGAGGATACAGGGCGGGCAGGCTGACTGAAGTCTTCGGCAGAAGCAACACCGGGAAGAGCCAGCTCGCGATGCAGGCCTCCCTCCTCGCGGCGAAGCAGGGGATTCAGACACTTTTCCTAGACACCGAGGGGTCGTTCAGGCCGGAGAGGCTGGAGGAAATGGCAAAAGCGCGAGGGTGGAAGACGGATGGAATTCTCGAGAAGATATTGTACGTCAGGGTCGATTCGTCCTCGGAGCAGATGGAAACCGCGCAGAGGATGGAAGCTAGAGCGCCCACCGCCCCATGCAAGCTTGTGGTCGTCGATACTCTTACGCGCAACTTCTCTTTGGACCTGCCAGGGCGGTCCAATCTTTCGAGCAGGCAGGCCGCCCTCGACGTCTATCTCAGCCAAATGGCCAGGGATGCATATCTTCACGGGAGAGCGTATCTGTTGACGAATCGGGTTACATATGGGGCCTCCCACGACGTACGAATAGGCGGAAGGACGGTGGAACAGCTGGTTGACGCTTCGCTGAGGCTTGAGAGGCAAGGAGACGAAGTAAAGGCCCAACTTATGTCAACCGGTGAAACCGTCACTGCAGTCGTTGACATTGCAGGCCTACAGTAAATCTTCCTGATATCGATTGTCGCTGAGTCAAAAGGCAAGAAGTACGTTGATGACAGCAGATGTAAAATCACCCAATTCAATGTAAAACTAAATCAAGTTGATAGCTTAAGGAAGGTTAAATATCGTGTAAAGGCTTGTGCTCACGAGTAAGGTCGTGCAGGAGAACATCAATTCATTACTGGATTCTCTCAGTAGGTCCGAGCTTGACGAGGCGAAGAGAAAGCTCGCCGCCCTGTCCAGTGAAGTGAAATCAGAGAAGGACAGAGGGAGCCTCCTCGCTGCCGCAGGAATCTATGCTACCATGACAAAGGGGAAAGAAGGAACCCTGCAGACCTGGGAACCCGAAAAGGTCGAAAGGGCGGCAAAATCAATCACCTTGAGTCAAATGACGGACGAGTTCGACACGGGGTACGCTGAAACCCTGGTCAGCTACTCAAGGCTCAGACAGAATAGCCGGCAACCTTCAACGTATACAGAAGTATCCAAGTAAACAGGAAGACCATCACGAAACCACCGATTCCTGTGGTGTATACCTTACCCTGCGACTTGTTATCCAGGGCCTTGTACCAAGTGAATCGGGCAAGGTAGTACGAGGCGAGGTACACAGCAATCCCGATGGTAAGCCCTGTCGTGTAGTCGTTGGAGACGAATGTCTGGGTGGTGAAGCCTGCGACGGCTGCAAGGCCGATCCGAAGCCAGTATAGCTTATCAAATCCCGGCATCGGCTGGGGTTTCATGGCCGAATTATCGGGCTTTGAAGTCTTGGTGTTGGTCAGAGAAATCGATTTGGCGCTTCGAGGAACCTACGTTAATAACATTTATTCGATTGGAGAGTCTCAACTAGTCCGTTTTCGGAAGCCGCCGGGCGAAGATGTGTGGCTCGTGGTGTCTCCCAGGCGAGGGGTTTGGGTATCCGGGGCTGTGTCGGAGAGGGCACAGACCACCGAATTCACGTCGAAATTGCGGGCAGAGCTGGAGCGGGCAAAGTTCAGCCGGGCGTCCCAGGGGGACCTGGACCGAGTTTTCGAAATTTATTTCGAAAAAGAGGAAGGTCGGAAGATGATTGTAGAGTTGATGCCGCCGGGGAATATCATAGTCACAGATGCGACCGGGAAGGTTCTTCTTGTAATGAGAGAAGTTCGTTCGGCCGCGAGGCGTGTGCTCCGCGGCATCGAGTACAATCCTCCCATCCAGAGGAGGCAGAGCCCGCTCGATGTCCAAGCGGAAGACGTCAGCAATATGGTTCGCGCTGAGGCGACCGTGGGCAAGGCTATAGGAAAACACGTCGGAATGCCCAGGAAATACGTCACTGAAGTTCTGCAGAGATTATCCCTGACAGAGGAGACCCCGTCCGCGAACCTCCAAAACAGGGAGGCGGATGTGGTCGATGTACTCCTAGGGATTGTCAAGGAGGCACGTGAAAGCCCCAGCCCCTGCATCTGCGAGACTCCCACCGGGGACGACATCTTCGTAATCCCGCCTCGGGGGCTCAAAGTGAAAGAGGTTGGGAAAAGCGTCTCCGAGCTCTGCGACAGAATGTTCCTTCAGGACATCGTGGCCGATGCGGCGACGCCCGCTCCCGACGAGGGAAAGCGGAAAGAGCTGGAGATAACGATTTCAAAATTAAGAGAAGACGTGGGAAGATACTCGGCCGAGGCAACGAAGCTGAGGCTGGCCGCAAAGTTGGCAGCGGCCGAGCCAGTCGGGAAAGCCCTCCAGATTCTCAGTGACTCGGGCGTCTCCTCGAATCGAGAGTTGGCTTCCTCCGCTTCTGTCGCTTCTTTTCTTTTCGACCGAGCCAAGGAGCTCGAGGAAAAGGCCGCGGAGGCAGGCAAGGCCGCGGTCAAGCTGACCCGAAAAGTTCCCGAGGCTGCAAAGGACGCACGACGTACCAAGCCCCTTGCGAAACGGAAACTGGCGTGGTACGAGAAGTTCAGGTGGTTTGTCACCAGCGAGGGCAGAATGGCCATAGGGGGCAGGGACGCTCAGACCAATTCTACACTAATCAGCCGACACATGGAGGACAACGATGTCGTATACCACGCAGACCTTTTTGGGTCCCCGTTCTTCATCCTCAAAGAAGGAGCGGAACAGACTGAAGGTGAGATCAGGCAGGTTGCTCAGGCGACTGCGGCTTTCAGCAGCGCCTGGAAAACTGGTCTAGGGTCGGCTGACGCCTACTGGGTTACCCCCGGACAGGTCAGCACTGCGGCCCCAAGCGGCGAATATCTTCCACGAGGCAGCTTCGCAATCATGGGGAAGAAGAACTTCGTAACGAAAAATATTGTTGAGATAGCCGTGGGGCTGGACGGCGCGGGGAGGATAGCGGCAGGACCCGAAGATGCGATAAAGACGCAATGCGCCAGATACGTAGTCTTGAAGCCACACAGGGAGAAGGGTTGGGAGACCGCGAAGAGGGTGCTAAGCGACCTCAACACCATGTCTGGTAATTTGAGTCTGCCACTAACGGTGGACGATGTCCTAAGAGCTCTGCCATCGGGGGGCGGGAAAGTTGTCCGCAGGGTCGGCGGTGCTAATCCATCAACCTGACCGCGAGCTGCACTAGATGCACTCCGCGACGATTTCCGCGACGTCCCTGACTCCCATCTCAGTGTTCGTGGCCTTCGTCGAGTCGTCGAACATTGAAAGACAGAAAGGACATTCGGTCGCAATCTCCTTGGCTTCTGTCCTGGCAGCCTCCTCGGTGCGAATCGCCGCCATTGAACGTTGCTGAGGAACCTTAAACCAGTAGTTGGATCCGCCGGCGCCGCAGCAGAAGGTCTTCTCCTTCTTTCTTCCCATCTCCCTCACTTCAGCCACCGATGCATCAAGCACCTTGCGAGGTTCGTCGAAGACGTTGTTGTACCTCGCGGCATAGCAGGCGTCGTGTAGGGTCACTGAGATCTTCTGGACCTTGTCCTTTGGGATTCGAATTTTTCCTTGGCTTATCAGGTCCGAAATAAGTTGGGTGTGGTACACCACCTCGAAGCTCCCCCCAAATCCTGGATATTCGTTCTTCAGAGCATTGAAGCAGTGTGGGCAAGCCGCGATTATCTTCTTGACTCCGTAGGCATTGAGCCTTCCGATGTTGTCGTACGCGAGTTCTTGGTACCTTCCCTCTTCGCCCAGGCGCCTAGCCGGGTCCCCGGTGCAATTCTCTTCGTTCGCCATGATCGCAAAGGAGACTCCCGCATGCTTCAGTATCTTCGCCATCGCCGCAGCGACTTTCTGGGCGCGCTGGTCAAAGGAGGAGACGCAACCAACCCAGTACACGTATTCGGCCCTGGGGTTCGATGAGACGGTGTCGACTCCCAGGCCGAGAGCCCATTCTCCTCGGGTCGCGTTCTTGAGCCCGTAGGGGTTGTGACTCTGGGCCAGGTTCTCGAGCATTGCGGATTTCTCCCGGTCGATTTTCCCCTTCGCAACCAGTTCCCGCCGCAGATCATAGATGATGTCAAGGTGTTTGACGCTTACGGGACAGCTGGCGACGCAGGCCCCACAGGATGTGCAAGACCAGAGTTCTTCTTCACCGACCGTCGAGAAGGGATCGTCGGAGGCACCAGCGCCCTCTGACAACAGACTAAGTTTCCTGACAAGGACCCTTGGCGAAAGAGGTCGTCCGGCTGCGGTCGCTGGACAAGCAGCCTCGCAGGCGCCAATCTCCACGCAAGAATCGTAAGAAAGCTTCTGCGAAGGTTCGAACTCAGATACTTTTCCAACGCCCACACGAATCTGTGAAGGGTCGGTCTTCCCGGAAATGACGTCGACGAGGCTAAAGGGTGTCTTGATTGAAGCCAATGGCTTGTCGAAGTGACCGATGAGGTTCACGCTTGGCCTGCTGTAGTAAATCGCCACGAGGCCGTTCCTGATTATGCCGAGAACCCCGCCCACCAACGCCAAGCTCGGCAACCAAAGGAGGATGAGTTCCGAGGCAGTGAGGGCGATGGCGAGCATGAGCACGACCTGCAGGTAGGTGGACGCCGAGGTGAACGACTTGCCAGTCTTTAGCTCCGCTTCTACCCTCTTGCTCTGGACAAACCGCTGCACCCTCCAGGCGAATGCCGCCGCGAGGCCAGCGAAGAGTGGGACTGAGACTATCAAGATTGCCGTCTTTAGAAATGGCACATTGTCAATTGTGGGGTCGAGGATCGAGTTTGCGATGGTGAGTCCTACGCCCAACGCGATGGAAAGATGCATTAGGAAAACCGCGTCGCCAGCCGCTAGTCGCCGTGCCTCATCCTTGGTCAGGCCCAGGAGCCTGCGTGGGCTCAGACTGACGGAGCTCCGGCGGGCATGCAGGAAGGTGCTGAAGATGATCGCGGCTACGCTGGCGAGCGAAAAGATGTAGACCGTGAGGTAACCAGGGTCTAGCCCTGTCATGTTTCATCTGCCAGCCATGACCGTTTATAGCCCTTAGCGGGGCGAAGCAACTTCCACGTTCATGTGCGGTTGGCCAGAGCTTTACGGATAGCCGGGATGACTTGGTACAGGTCTCCAACTATCCCGTAGTCAGAGGCTTGGAATATCGGAGCGTCCTTGTCCGTATTGATAGCCGCCACTATCTTGGAATCTTTCATGCCAGCTACGTGCTGCAACTGGCCGGATATCCCGACCGCAATATAGAGTTCAGGTTTCACTGTCACTCCTGTTAGGCCGATGTGGTGCTCCTCCGGGAGCCAACCCAGGTCGGAGGAGAGTGGCCTTGAGCATCCCAGCGCACCATGCATCTCCTTGGCCAGGTCTTCGAGCATCGCGAGGTCTTCCTTCTTCTTGATGCCCCGTCCTGCGGACACGATCACCTTCGCCGACTTCAAGTCGACCGAACCTGCGGCTTTGCTTTCTCTGCTGAGGACTCTGATCTGACCGTCTATGTGGCCGACGTCGAGTTCTCTGGTTTCCTTCGGAATCGACCCTGACCTAGGGTAGGCCCCGACCTTAACCGTGGCAATTGAAGGGAGGGGACACGCGACCTTTGCGACGACCTTCCCCGCGTACACGTTGCGTTCGGCGAATAGGTTCTGGCCGTCGGAGCTTACCTTGAAAGCCTCTGAGAGGCAGCCGACCTTCAGCTTCGCGGCCAGCCTTGAAGCGACCTCCCTTCCGTTCCGTGTCGCCCCGATTAGAATGGCAGCCGGCCGCAGTTCCCGCGCGGCCCTGAAGATTGCTTCAGCAGCGACCTGGGGCGCGGGCTCGGAGGAGGGAGGCCCTTTCAAGACGAGCTTGCCTCCCGCAGAGTGCGTCCCGTTCCTCGCCTGTCCAAGGTCAATCACCGACGGCCCTGCGGGGATATTCATTGACAGGTCGAGGGCCGCCGAAGTGACTTCATCTGAGACTCCTTCGCTCTCCGAGTACACCCATACAGACAAGCTCACTTAGAGAACACCATCTTTCACTAAAGCCTCGACCAGTCTGGCGGCGGCTTCGTCCGGGCTGCCTTCTATCATCACGTGCCTTCTGCTTGACGACTGGGCAGCCATCGAGACCACCGAGGATTGCTTGCGGGTGCCCTGCTGCACCAGTTGATCTCCGTTCATTTCCTCTATGGGTTTCTTGGAGGACTGCATTATCTGGATGAGCGTGGGATATCTTGGCTCGTTAATTTCGCTCACGACCGAGGCGACGAACGGAAGCGTTGTTTCGACCACCTCTATAGTGTCCTCCAGGGAACGCTCCACCTTGGCGGACCCTCCGTCGACCTCGATCTTCCTCGCGTATCCGGCATATGGAAGACCCAACAGCTCCGCGAGCATGGGGGGCACCTGCCCGTCGTAGGTGTCTGACGAGCCTTCGGAGCATATCACTACGTCGCACGGTCCGGTCTTCGTTATCGCCGCGGCAAGAAGCTCCGCCGTGCGGAGCGTATCAATCGCGAGAATGTCGGCAGAAACGATGACACCCCTGTCCGCTCCCATGGCCAGGGCCTCCTTGAGCGTCTTCCTGGCTTCCGGTCCCCCGACGGTGATTGCGACTACTTCTCCCGAAATGGCTGACCTGAGGCGCAAAGCCTCTTCGACTGCGTTCTTGTCGAAGGTGCTCATCATACCAACTGCCCCGTCGACTTGGGGCTTCCCGCTCGAGTCGATCCTGAGTTCGGTCTCGTCAATTGCGTGTTTGACGCAGACCGCGAGCCTCACGAAGCCCTCGCCAACTCTCTTCTCGCTATGAGCATCCGGAGCACTTCGGATGTCCCCTCCCCGATGGTCAAGAGGCGTGCGTCGCGCCAGTGCCTGTGAATTTCGTCCGAGGTATATCCATATCCGCCATAGATCTGAATCGCCTCGTCGCAGACTTTGAGGGACATCTCGGTAGCGAAGACCTTCGCCTGAGAGGCTTCTGATGAGAAGTCTCCTCCCGATTCCTTAATCGATGAAGCATAGAAATACAAGAGGCGCCCGGCGTTGATCTCTGTCTTCATGTCAGCTATCTTCTCCCTAATGAGTTGGAAATCGGAAATTGATTTCCCAAACCCGCGCCTTTGCCTTGCGTATCGGAGCGCTTCGTCGTACGCTACTTGGGAGATTCCAACGTTCAAGGCTGCCACGACAATTCTTGCGCCGTGAAGGATTTCCTTCGCGTAGTCTGCCCCTTTTCCCTCCTCACCCACGAGATTTCCGCCTGGAATCCGGCAATCAGAGAAGACGACCTCTGAGGTCCTGGATCCCCTCATGCCCAGCTTCTTCAGGTCGTCGCCGAACTTCATCCCCCGATTGGGGGATTCTACCAGGAAGCAAGAAGGGCCCTTGGATGTCTTGGCGAAGACTAGGTAAACGTCTGCATCGCCCGCGTTTGTGATGAACATCTTGGACCCGCTGATGGAGTACTCGCTCCCTTTCCGCTCTGCGACTGTGGCCATGGTCCCAGCGTCTGACCCCGAGGCCGGCTCCGTTAGCGCGAAGGACGCGAGGGACTTTCCAGAGAGAAGGTCCGGGAGGAACTTCTTCTTCTGGCCTTCGTCCCCGTACCGATAGATTCCCTCCGACACAGCGTTGTGGATCTCCAAACTTAGGGCTATGGAGGCGTCTGCTGTTCCCAGCAACTCGATGGCATTCGCATAGACTGAGAAGGGAAGCCCGAGCCCCCCGTACTCGGATGGGAAGGGAATCTGGCACATCCCATGTTGGAGGAGCGCTTTCCTGGGCCCCTTGATTGAAAGTTCTCCTCTGTCGAACTTGTAAGAATTCGGCAAGATCTCCTTCTCCATGAAGGAACTCAAAGAGGATAGGACCTCAGAGTATTCATCATGCTTCTGAGGGTGGAACACCTTGATCAGCCGCCTGTGTTCGGGGCTGTATATCGCCAAGGGATTGAACTTGAACTTCGCTGATTCAGGAGGAATTTAATGGTTCTCGTGCTTGCACGAGAATTCCTAATAGTCTAGTGGGGCGCGCGGACGCGTGGAACTGGCGGAGCGCCTGGCGCAATACGCCCTTTCCGTCGATTACAGCAAACTCGACCATGGGACAGTGACGCAGATGAAAGCGCGAATCATCGACGCCATCGGATGCGCGATCGGGGCGTCGGGGGAGAAACCAGTCAAGATTGCGAGAGAGACCGTTCGTCGCTTAAGGAGTGATGGGAATTCTACAATCCTCTGCTCCAATTCGGGCGCGTCCCCCGAACTGGCCACCTTCGTCAATGGGCTGATGGTGCGCTACTTCGATTTCAACGACACCTACCTTTCAAAGGAACCTGCGCACCCGAGCGACAACCTGGCGCCTTGCCTGGCAGTCGCCGAGGCTGAAGGCTCGACGGGGAGGGACCTGATTGTCGCTGCAGTCGTCGCCTATGAAATCCAGTGCAGGCTTTGCGATGCGGCCGACCTCAGACACAGGGGATGGGACCATGTCAACTACGGACTGGTCTCGTCTTCGTTGGCCGCGTCCAAGCTGATGAGGCTAAGCTCGCGAGAAGCAACACACGCCGTCAACCTCGCTCTAAGCGGCCACATCGCCATGAGACAGGTTAGGGCCGGAGAATTGTCAATGTGGAAGGGGGCATCCTTCGCAAACGCCGCAAGAAACGCCGTGTTCGCTGCCATGCTGGCCAGAGAAGGTATGACGGGCCCTGCCCCCATTTTCGAAGGTGAGATGGGCTTCTTCCGTCTGGTCTCGGGTCCGTTCAAGCTGAGTGTCGAAGGATTCGGGGGGAGGAAGGGGAGCTTCAAGGTGAACGAGACGTACGTCAAATACTGGCCAGCGGAGTATCACGCTCAGTCTGCAATTTGGGCGGCGTTGGACGTCAGGAAGAAGGTGAAAGACTTCGGAAAAGCTGAGTCGGTACTTGTCGAGACGCACGAGGCTGGATACAACATACTCGGAAAGGGCTCGGAGAAATGGACGCCTAAGACGAAAGAGAGCGCGGACCATAGCCTCCCTTTCATCGTGGGCAGTGCCCTCTTAGACGGAATAGTCGTCAACGAATCCTACTCTGAGAAGAATCTGTCAGACCTTTCGAAACTTCGCTTGATCAAGAAGATCAGGGTCGTAGAGGACCCACGGCTCACTTCGATGTACCCGGACAGAGGGATGCCCAACAGGCTCACAGTCAGGGAGCCAGGAGGGAGGCTCATCACGGCGCAGGTTGACTTTCCGAAGGGGCATCCAAAGAACCCAATGACAAAGGGTGACATCGAAGCGAAGTTTTTCGGATTGACACGGAGGTACATGGGCAAGAAGGAAGCAATGGAAGTACTTCTTCGATTGTGGAAGCTCGAAGCAGTGAAGGACTTGAGGGAGCTCCTTGGTCCCCTCCGCGTCAGGCGGGGATCAAACGCTTAAAGCGAGTAAAGTTCCCGGGCCTTTCGTATGCGGCTCGCACTTGGTTTCAACCCTGTGCTGAGCGTTCAAGATGCGACGGCCACCGCATCCAAGGCGGAGGCGAAGGGGTATCACTCGGTTTGGATGCACGAGAGTTTGTTTCAGCGTGACGTCGTAACCTACCTCTCGGCCATGGCCAGCGCAACCAAGACGATCAGGCTCGGTTCCGGAGCTATCAATACATTCACGAGGCATCCTGTGACGGCTGCAACGACGTTTGCGACATTGTCTGAGCTGTCCGGAGGAAGGGTTACCCTTGGGCTTGGACTAGGGAGCTTCCCCACGATTCCCCTGATAGGCCACCAGATTTTTCCTGTGGAAAAAACGAGACCTCTACGGCGCATAAAGGAGTATGTTCAAGTTGTGAAGATGGTTTGGGAAGGAGGAAAGGTGCAGTTTGATGGTGAGTTCTTCCACGTGCACGATTTGACTCTGGGTTTCAAAACCGGAGGAGTCCCAATATTCATTGCCTCACTTTCCCCGAAGACACAAGCTTTCGCAGCGACCGTCGCAGACGGGGTCATACTCTCGCCGGCTCTCAACACCGCCTGGGGGACAGAAAGGATGGTTGGGAATGTGCAGGCGGGGGAGAAGGCGAGCGGAAGGCAGGTCGAAAGGGCCTCCTACATGCTGACGTCTTTGGACCCGGACCCTCAGAAGGCGAAGGAGGCGGTAAGGGACTACTACTTCTTCGTCTATCAACTGTCGGAAGTAGTGCGACCGGAAGTGCTCGCTCCGTACGGCGTCACGGCCGACGACCTTAAGCCTCTCAAGGAAGCGTGGAAGAAAGGAGACGTCCCTGAGGCGAAGAGGCTCGTTCCTGAGCAAGCAATCGAGGCGCTCACGATAACGGGAGACGGCGACCACGCGGAGGCGCGGTTGAAAGAATACGAAAGGGCCGGAGTGACACTCCCGATTATCATGCCCATCGGAAACGTGCCCTATGCCCTAGACGAACTTGCGCCTTCGCGAGAAACCTGAGAGCCGTCAACGTACTAGGGGTCAGAAAGGATTGCCCACCGGGACAATGATGGCGAGGACCAGCGAACCCATGTACAGCAGCGAAAACCGAAGGGCCAGGGCAGCAGTCCTGGGGTCCGCGTTGTCTGGTACCTCGCCCCGGAACATCTTGCTTAGGCGGAACGCCTCCGGCGAGGTAATGAATACCAGCAAAGACCAGATTGGGAGGAGGCGGCCAAGGATTCCTGCGATGACAAGCAGGTAGACCGCCCCGAGGATCCAAGCGTAGACCCTCTCCGCGCTCTTTGCGCCGATGGCGACTGCGAGGGTCCTCGTCCCGACCGACCCGTCGTATTCGACGTCCCTGATATTATTCGCCAACAGTACCTCCGCGACCAGAAGCCCAATTGGGAGAGCAGCCACCGCTGGAGCTAAAGAGTAGCTCCCGGTCTGAACCATATACGAACCCAGCGGGATGAGGAGACCCCACATCGAGAATACTGTGACCTCTCCCAGGCCCCTGGCCTTGAGGACAAGAGGGTCCGCGGTGTAAAACACGCTCCCGATTATCCCGACACCGGTTACCGCGAGAATCAGTATGCTGCTGACGAAGGCGAGGTACAGGCCGGCTACTATGGTGACGCCGTAAAGAGCGATGGAAAGGCCCAGGATTGAGGAGAGGGGAGTCTGTCCGAAGGCAGCAGGATGCAGCCTGTACTTGGTGGTGGGGGCTCCTACCTTGTCCACCCCGTGCCTGACGTCAAAGAAATCGTTGAGGATGTTGGTCGCAGCATGAAAAGCGACCATGCCTGCAAGAGTAAGAGCGTACAGAATCGGGTTGAAATGGCCTGCCAATGCAGCCGTCAGGGTCCCCATGGTCACCGAAGAGAAGGTCATTGTGAACGACCATGGCCTGGTAGAAAGGAAGACCGTCTTTGCGTCCATGAGCCTATGCCGTTGGGACGGACCGATATTAACCGTGCAGTGACATGATTCGGTTGTACAGCCGGGAGGCAAACTTCTCTTGGCTCAAATCGTGACCATAGGCCTTTATGCGGAAGCACCCGCGCCTTGGATTGGTTGGTCGGGCGCACCAAACTCCTGGCAGGTCTGGCCGTCGTTGTCAGTTCGATGCTGATCCTCTTTTCAATCCCAAGGACCTACTTCGTGACCACGACTTTCATTTCGACAGGTTGCATGATGGCGGCGCGCTATCTTGTAGGGCCTCCCCGAGCCCGACCTAGATTAAAACTGGTTGCCTTGGCGGCGGGATTAATATCCGCGTCCCTGCTGTATCTCGTATTCTTCGCCGGATCGCTCGCATTGAAAGCGCTGATCCCGGGCTACAGTGCCGAATCAGAAGGTTCGATTTATTCACTGATTGCTTCCCCTGCCAACCCTCTCCCCCTTCAGGTGGGGGTTCTCCTCTTCGACGCAACGGGATACGAGTCGTTCTTTCGAGGTGTGCTCCAGAAAAAACTCCAGCCGAAGATGGGAGTAGCTGCAGCTCCATCCATAGCCCTTTTCGAAGCCGTGATACACCTCGCGACCTTCAACCTGATTTGGGCGGCAACGACCTTCGTTGCCGACTTGGTCTGGGGACTAACATACTACTTTGGAAGAGGCTTCCAGGCCAGCTTCACCAGCCACTTCATCTGGGACTTGGCGATCTTCGTGATTCGGCCGATAATATAGCGCCTATCGCCAGGATTGAAGGATTTCTCCTTATATCCACCGGCTGGGTTCGCGGGCCGACCATGCTGGCGGGGAAGTTGCTTTGGGAACCCGACCCTGCTTTTGCAAGGAAGACGAATATCGCAGCGTTCACAAAGT
>Ga0099828_10001349_pt1 | contig 16264 bp, 18 predicted proteins | sample CZO8metaG_2_FD_79338 | JGI IMG/M metagenome (GOLD analysis project Ga0099828, IMG submission 79338) | Vadose zone soil microbial communities from the Eel River Critical Zone Observatory, Northern California, USA - CZOApr15con2H1.8 metaG | ecosystem: Environmental > Terrestrial > Soil > Vadose... | reverse complement strand
GGGGACGATAAAAGCATCCCCCCCGGTCTGTGTGATCTTCAACCCTCCATTGGACAGCCATGCCCGGCAGGCCACGTCCTGCGTATTGCCGAGCTGCGGGGTGGCGATGGTTTTTCCGCGGAAATCGGCCGGCTGTGTGAGTCCGGAGTCCGGCTGGACGACCAGGGCTGCGCCGCCCGTGGCTGCGCCGGCAATGATTCGGACTTCCTCGCCGTTGGATTTTGCGTAGGCATTCAATGTTGGGCTAGGACCCACGTAGGTCAGGTCAATGGAATCTGCCAGGATCGCTTCCATGGCGCTTGGCCCAGCATTGTAGATGTACCACTCGATCTTAACGTTGCTTCCCAAACGCGGCTCAAACCATCCGTGGCCGGTGCGAGAGAGATGTTGGGCCACCAGGCCTTGGACATGCGTGATGTTCGGAAAGTGTCCCACGCGGATCGTATCCTCTGCAGTTGCACCAGAAACTGTAGAGAGAAGTGCACAGATTCCAAATAACAACATGCGTATATTCATGATTTCCTCATCGCAATTCGGTCCCTCAAGGCTGTGGCGGTGTGATCTTTTGGCGCGGTTCCAGACCCGGATAGATGGGCAGGGCAGCGAGTGCTTCTCGATGCCGAATCTGGAGTTCTTCCCGTTGATCTGGTGCGAACAGCGACCCTCCGGATCGAACCGTTGCCAGATATTCCTCAGGCTCGAAGGTCACATCGAAGGCTGCCGAAGCTTCCGGCACGTTCGGCATTTGACGGTCATATTTACCGATGTCGGGTCCAGGGCTGTGTCGATCATGCACCTCGCTGAGGGAGAGGTACGAATGGGGCCTCGTACCGATAGCCACCCATTGGTAGTTTCTTCCTCCCCCTGATCCGTGGCATGGCTCAAGTGGAAGTAGGCACGCTGGGCTGGCGTGGCCTGCGCCAGGGCCTTTGAGAGAGCCGGGGCGAGCGTGGCGATTTCCTCATCCTTGAAGGCTCTGGTTCGGTCGGCCTCCCCGGCATACAGCCTGTGAATGAAGTTACGCCGTTCCCAGGCGCGGACACCCCGGAGTAGCGTGCCCACCTCCGTCGCTGTCAACGCCGCCGGGTGCGAATTCGATGTCGAGTTGGGATCTCCCTCCAAGCGAACCGTGTTGAGCCCCGATTCATAGATCGTCTTCTGAGGTGAAACTGGTTGACTCCGCAACCGGTGATCACCGTGAGACCTAGGATGATTTCAATAGATCCAAAGCGGATGCCTCTGCATGCAAGTCGAATCGCCTGCTCGATTGTTTGATGGTCCTGCCGGTCTGATCGTTCTGCGTTGCCCATGATGACGGTTCTGCTCGCCTTCGTGTGAGGGGCTATCGCATGACAATCTTCCCGCTCTTGTCCCAGTACCAGAAGACGGACAGATTTGGATAGATAGCATCGATGGCATTCTGGCCTGCTACGGTAAACTGACAGCCGACGGCGACCAACCAGTTTTGAGAAAAGTTCCATTGAAGCGCCGGCTCCACACCGATAATCGTAAAGCCATTTTTCTGTCCTGCGTTGATCTGGTGTCCGTCTGCCCGCCAGGTGAGTCCGTGCAACGTGCTGATTTCGATGTTGTACCCGAACCCGGTCTGGTCATTGAGTATGTGCTCGAAGATCAAGCGTGTGTTGACCACATCGCCGGTGTAGGTGTTCTTTCCGCCGATCTCTCCGGGCGCGGCGTAGGTATAGAACACGGCTGCGCTGATGCGAATGGGTTGGAGGATCTTTCGTGTCATGAGTCCTTGTGTCAGCCCATATTCCCCAAATCGCGTACTGGGGAGTCGGCCGAGTGGCGAGAACCCGCCTGGTGGCTTCTCTGCATCGGCCCAACGGCTAGTGGGTAGCACAACCTGCGTGTAATGAGTAAGGGAAGGGCGCCAGCTTTCAGGGTCTTGGATGATTGGCCGGTATTTCATGATGAGCGAGGTGTCGCCCAAGCCTGTCGAGCTCGTGCTCTGCCCGTTTTGGGTAGCCCAGAACGAATTCATCGAAATGGCGGCACCTAATTCGATGTGATTGGTCAGTCCGTAGGCGGTATTAATGGAGGGCGATACTTGGTAGAGATGAACCGGTCCGTTTTTGCTGTCGGTCGGAACGCTGAGACGATTGCCGAAGCTGCTCTCTCCGATTTGTGAGAAAAGGAATTCTCGTATTGAGAGTTGCCCCTTCGGTTGCGTATCAACAGACTGGAGGAGAACGGGACCGTGGGACAGGGGATTCCAGCTCTGGCGATACTTCTTGATCTCCTCATCTGTCGGGACCCAGTCAAAGCTGTGAGCAGGAATGGGAGAGGCCAGTTGGAGCACCAATTCAAGCAGGATGAGAATGGATAGCTGGTGACGAAAGAATCTGATTGTTTTCATGATTATGTCTGCCAATCGGTTATATATCTATATTCCGATCGTGATTATGATATTATAAATATATTAAGTTTGTTCGCTTTGTCAACAATTATTTCCTAGATTCTAGTTTCCATAATACTTGACTAATGTCATGAAAACTTGATATCTGACAAATCCACTATGGGTGAAAAAAACAAGGCCGAACCGTCCAGTAACATTGAGAACCATCTTCGTACACTCCGCACCGCAAAAGGTCTTTCCCAAAGCGATCTCGCGACCATGTCAGGAATTACACGGCAGGCTGTGTGTGCCATCGAGGCCCATCAATACCTTCCCACGACTGCTGTTGCACTTCGTTTGGCGGGAGCTCTGAATTGCCAGGTGGAAAATCTCTTCCGCCTTATCTCGACCGGTGAGGAGGTGGTAGGTGAGTTGATCACTGAGTCGGCCGCTGAGTCTCTGGCTCATCATGCGCGAGTGAAAGTTGTCCACGTCGGGAATCGGCTCATCGTGAGGCCGGTGGCGCACCTCGGTGAAGTGCTGAATTATGCAATCCCAGCCGACGGCTTGATTACTGAGGCAACAAGTGCTTCCTCACGAGGTGACAAGACTTCCCGGCCCGTACGGGTGCGCTTATTGAGAGATCGTCGGTTGATCGAACAGGAAATCGCGGTGGCCGGGTGCGATCCCGCCATCTTTCTCGCGGGGGAATATTTACGGCGCTACACAAACACCGCCACGGTGGTTGGATGGACGATGGGAAGCGGCGCCGCGGTAGACGCGTTGAAGCGAGGAGAAGTTCATATTGCAGGTCTCCACATTGTCGATAGCAAGTCCGGCGAATCGAATCTGCCCTATGTCAAACGGCACCTCAAAGGATATGAGGTGAACATCGTGACCTTCGCTCGCTGGGAAGAAGGCCTGCTTGTGTGCGCTGGCAATCCCAAGAACATTCGTGTGATTACCGATCTGGCACGTGCCGACGTGCACCTCATCAATAGGGAAATAGGTGCAGGCGCGCGGATCCTACTCGACCAGAGGTTGTCCGCTGCAGGTGTAACGTCACATCATGTGAAGGGCTATGACCGGCTTGCATCGTCGCACCTCCACGTGGCGCGATTAATTGCGGAAAGACAGGCGGATGTCGGCGTTGGGGTGCGTTTCGCCGCAAATTATTACGGGCTCGACTTTGTTCCGCTCCAGGAGGCCCGGTACGATCTTGTCGTGCCCAAAGCCTATATCTCCGCGCACCCCACCGTGCAAAGGTTTTTTGACACGATTGTGATGCGTCAGTTCAGGGCTGAGGTCGAGGCGCTCGGGGGCTATGACACGAGGGACACCGGCAAGCTGCAAACATTGTAGATGAGCCGAGAGTGACGGAGGTTCGATGCTCAGAACATCCATGCGGAATTTCGTGAGAACGACCGTGCTGATCGTCGTCGTTCTGGTAGCCGGAGGAATCGGTTCAGCCGTAGCGAGCGAGCCGCTGGTCGTTGCCGCTTCTCCGAGTCTGGCCCAGCCGCTTGAAGGGCTTGCGAGGGCGTTCGAAGCCAGTCATCCAGATGTGAAGGTGCGGCTGTACTTTGATTCCGGTCTGGATCTCCGTCGCACGATCGCGGCCATGGAGAATAGTCCCGTGGGACAATACTTCATTGGGTCAGGCCCCATTCACATTATTGCACCGGGCGGCGATGAGCTGATCACTCGCTTGGAACAGAAATATTATGTGCTGCCACAGGCACGCCGGCCGTATGCCACCGTCTCATTGGTGTTGGTCGTGCCTGAATCGCTCGTCGATGCGCCGTTGTCGTTTGATGCGCTTGCCCAGAATACTCGGATACGAGTGGCCGTCGCAGATCCAATGCTGACCGTGGTTGGGCAAAAGACCGACGAACTCTTGAAGGCCTTGGGAATCGCAGAGGCCATGAAAAGTCGGTTGGATGTGGCGATGGATGCCCACGCAGTGTTGGATCATGTGTTAAACGGACAGGCCGACGTCGGGATTATCTTCGGTCCGGACGCCTATGACAAACGGGAGCGAGTTCGCGTCGTAGCTGTCGCATCTGAGCAGGCCATCCCTCCGATCATCCATTCTCTGGCGATGGAACGATACTGTCCCGATCGCACACTGTGCGAAGAATTTCTCGCGTTTTCCCAGTCTCCAGAAGCCCGAAGCATCCTGAAGGGATTGGGTTATGGGTTGCCCAGGCCAGGAAAGTGACGCAGCGATATATTTTTTATCTCACGTGTCAAGTATACAAGTCATTAGTATATGTATTATGGAACAAACCGGTAGGAGGTTCGTCATGCCGCAGGTGAACGTTAGGAGACAGTCGGCAACCCTGTTGGTCGCCGTTCTCGTTTTGATTGGTCTGGGCTGTGCGCGGCTTCCCTACACGACGACGGTGGTGCATGAGGATCAACGGGTGTCCGTCATGCTGCAACGGGAAATCACGCCGGCAGGCTATACGCATCCCGTCCAAATTGCTCCGCAACAGGTTGCAGCCCTACTTCGCGGCTTTTCTCTGCGCGAGCCACAGCGCCTGCCGCTTCGGTGGTTTGCCGAAGAGACTCCGCCGAAGCAGATATTCAGGGAAGACGAATTGCAAGTATTGGCCCCACACCTTGCCGATGCGCTGCAGAAGGTTGGGCCGGAGGAACGGGTCTACTTCGAACTCTTCGCTCCCGGTATGAACCCGCGGTACCGACGCGATGTGACCGGTGGATGGGTGGCCGTGCACGATCACCTGCTCCATCTGACCATCGATTACTTTCATGTTCAACAGCCGGTCACAAAATCCGATCCCTACGATCACAACAATGAATATCCCACGCCCTGGACCCCCGCGAACACCTACCTCCTGTATTTCGAGCCGGGTCGATTTTATGTGACCGATCCCAAGCGCGACCGGCGCGGAGTGGATTTTTGGGCGTTCTTGAAAACAGCCTCGTCGCCCTAATCGCCCATTCGCATCAGCATCCGTTCGTGGCGCGCATTCTTATACACATCACGTATTGGTAGAGGGGGGTCTATGAAGAGTGGTGGCATCCGGAAAGCATCCATGTTCATTGGGGTATCATCCATTATCCGAGTTGCTGCACCGCGGTGGGCCAAGAATATCGGATTTGCTCTGTGCTTGGCGTGCGCGGCGTGGTTCGGACCGCCGGTAAGTCTTGCGGCTGATGCTGGAACATTAGTTGAGAAGGATGGGAGGTATGTCTTTGTCGAGAGCATGGATCCGGCGACCAAATTGCTCCTGGAGCGAGCCGTCAAACAGGGTACCATCACGCAGGAAGAATACGATGCGGTCGTCAGAGCGTCGCAGGAGCGAACCTATCTGCTCCAGTCGAGTTTTAAGGCCTGGTATGACCGTGGCTTTAACTTGTCGATGAACGACAACGCCTTTTTTTTAAAAATCCGCGGTCGCATTGCGACCCGCTATACGCAGCGCTCTAGAAATAATGCCTGGCGCACGACAGGAGACTCAAAAGATTTTCCGGAACTGCTGGGCGTCTTTGGTGATTACCGGGCCAATCGCTCCACCAATGATGTCTCAACGTTCAATTTGAGGACCGCGCGCCTCTACTTCATGGGACATCTCTTCAGCCCTGACCTGAAATTCTACGTTCAAATCGCCGGAGAGACGGCAGAAAATGCGCAAGCGCCGGGTGCCGTGACCATGCTCGACGCCTATGTATTGAGCACCCACCTCTCCTGGTTGAATGCCCAAGTAGGGCAGCATAAGGTCTACTTCAATCGATCCCAGGTCAATTCGACGGCGGCGATGGAGTTTGCCAGTCGCTCCTTTGCGTCGGACGCGTTTACGGCGAGCGGGCTGAACCGCCGAGACATCGGCATCACGATCATGAACGATGAAGAGGTGTACCCGGTCAATTATTATTTCGGCGTCTTCAACGGCGAAGGTCCTCTCGTGAACCGGTTCGCTCAATTCAGTAGCGAAGAAGCCACGGTGGGGTGCCCCGGAGGACAAACCGGTGGGAATCCGTTTCCCTCTCCGGCGGGCTGTCCGGCGAATACCCGGGGTCTCAACGCCAACCTCCGAACCAGCATCAACCAGCTTATGTATACGGCGCGGTTGCAGTGGAATATCTTGGGCCAGGCGGGATATGGCGAAGGCGATATTGCCTATTCGGAGACGCCCCAGATGGTCGTCGGGGGAGGCTATGCGTACAATCCCGGGCTTAACACCAGCACGGATAACAGTTTCGTCGGCATCGATCTGGCGAATCTGAACCTCAGGCGTGCGCTGGCCGTGTCTGGAAATGGGAGAATGCTTGGGCAGGGGGTCGTCGACTTTTCCACCTCGACATTGGATTCTGCTTTTAAGTATCGGGGCTTCTCCCTGCAAGCCGAATACTGGTTCAGGAATGTGACACGGCATAACAAGGGGCTTCCATGTTTACAGACGGCTGTAGTAGGGGGGCCTTGTACGGCATTTGCTCCCGGGCAGTTTGGTAATGCAACAGGCTGGTCTGTGCAATCCGGCTACTATCTGATTCCGAGAAAATTGGAGGTGGCGGCACGGTATGCCTACTGGGATCCTGATACCCGATCAGCCAGTGATCTGATCAAAGAAGTGAACGTTTCTCTCAACTGGTTTCTGGGCGGAACCTATGACCACCAGATCATGCTGACGTACAGCAATATTGCCATGGGACAGGGTGGATTTGCGATCGGCCGAAGCGCGCCGTTGCCGACTGTCGGTGCCAGCTTCCCATCCGGGAAGGTGCCATTAGATGCCCATGCAGCGACGCTAATTGAAAACATGGTCCGTGTCCAGTATCAAATCTTCTTCTAACGCAATGAGGCAGACCCATGATGGAAGGCGGAATGCGGTGGGTTCCAGACTTCTGCAGCAATGTGAAAAGAGACCACATGATCGAAGGGGCTTCTGCTTGGGCAGAAGGCACCGTGATCAATCGGATCATGGGGGTCGTTCAATCTCACCATGTGGGTCTTGTCCGAGCCGGTGTCCGAATCAAAATCATGGAGCGAACGGATTTGCGTGTAAAGTGGTCGATCGAAGATGGGCGGTGTTTTGTCCTTGCACAACAAGTGGTGGCTACGATTCCTGCGGCGGCAGTTTGTTTAGAAGCCGGGATCTTTCGTCGGAGCAAACAACGGTTGAATCGCTGGATCGGACGCATTGTCTTGGTGGAGTCCAGCCACAGCGGGACTGTTTTCACAGTAAAGATTCACGGCGAGGGTTGGACGCTCAAGGCCTATGGTCCTGTGCTGGGGGCTCGGCACCCGAGTAAAGTGTGGGATGCGGTCAATGTGGTAGTGGATCCAGAGTGTGTCGATCTATCGATCATGAATAGGAAACCCTGGTGTCATGGAGTCGACCACGTGTTGGGATTATAGGGATTACGAGTCAGGGGATAGGCAGTACACGAGAGGAGGAGTTGGGCACATGACAGGACTGAAGCATCATGTGCGGTCATTATATTACTCCGGCTGGGTGGCACTGCTCGCCCTCGTCTTCGTGGTGCTCATGTTTCCGACCGGCTCGCCTTCGGCTCAGGACATCACGATTGCGGCGGCGTCAGACTTGAATTTTGCTTTCAAAGAACTCGTGCCTGAGTACGAAAAGACTTCCGGCAACCATGTAAAGCTAACGCTCGGATCCTCGGGCAACTTCTTCTCGCAAATTCAAAATGGCGCGCCGTTCGACCTTTACTTTTCAGCCGACATCAGCTACCCCAAGAAGCTGGAAGAGGCCGGCCTAGTCGTGCCGGGATCGATCTATCCCTATGCCGTCGGGCGGATTGTCTTGTGGGCCGGCAATGGGTCGCAACTCGATCTCTCCAAGGGGTTGGAGGTCTTGCTTGAACCGACGATCAAGAAGATCGCCATCGCCAATCCCAAACATGCTCCCTATGGCAGGGCGGCAGTCGCTGCGATGGAATATTTCAAGGTCTATGAGCAGGTTAAAGACAAGCTTATTCTAGGAGAGAATATCTCGCAAGCGGCGCAATTCATTGAATCCGGCGCCTGTGACGCTGGAATAATCGCATTGTCCTTGGCGCTCGCACCAGCGATGAAGTCCGCCGGGCAGTACTGGGAGATTCCGGCGGTTGCGCATCCACCTCTGGAACAGGGCGCCGTGATCTTGAAGCAGTCCAAAAATCCAGAAGCCGCGAGACAGTTTCTTGAATTCATCAAAGGGCCCCACGGACAGGAGATCATGAAGCGCTATGGATTTACGCTGCCAAGTTAAGCAAGGGACGAAGGTAATCGGGTTGGCCGTGCTCGTTACCAGCGTCGGCTGTTCCCAAGCGGTCCTGCTGACACACGAAACGGAGCAGGGAGGAGTTGTGACCTACCTGTTCAAGGAAGACCGGGGTGGCCCAATGGGATCACTATATCGCAGGGATGCATTGAAGCTCATTGAGGGAAAGTGTCCCTCTGGCTACACCGTCCTCAAAGACGGGGAAGTGCAAGGTTACAGCAGCATGTCCGGTGTGGAAGGAGCGGAAGGGGAAGTCAGCGGACGGCGCTGGGGGATTGAGTTCCGATGCAAGTAGCGAGGAGAAGCCTGCATGGACTTGTTTATCTAATAAGCGCGAGCGCGTTCATGATTGTGGTAACGGCTGCGTCGGCTGAAGAAGTGCCACAGATCCAGCATCGTCAGGCTGACTCGGTTTCTCAGGATCGATCGTGCAAAACGGCGATTCAGGGCCCAGGTTCTCTTGAGGGATTTGAAAGCGTGCAGGTTGAAACGTCCGACATCAAGCGTCACGAGCAATTCTTTGAATCCGTCTTGCACGCACCGGTTGTCCAACGCATGGATCATCCCCAAGTGGACAGTCTCCGTGGCTATTGTTACCGAGGTGTCTTGATCGTGGTTCGGCAGGATCTGCGAACACCGCGTCCGACCGGCTGGGTGCAAATCAATTTCATGGTTTCGGACGTCGCCGCGTTGCAGGGCGAACTAGAACAGGCGTATCGGACATCTTCCGTCTATCAATTGAGCGAAGAGGACCGCGCGAAGATTGTGCGTTTTCGGTTGAAGCCGGACGTGATGCGAGGGGATCGTCAGGTGATACGGTTGGAGGTTGCCGGTCCGGAAGGATTCATGATCGGCTTCGATCAAGACAAGTAGAGGATGGATTGAAGTTGTACGAAACCGATGGCTGCAATCATTTAGCCATCTTACCAAGGAGGGCACCATGAAACTTAGCGCGCGGAATCAGTTCCAAGGCACGGTCACCAAAATCACTGAAGGACAAGCCATGGCCGAGGTGACCGTGAAAGTCGGCACGCTCGAATTTGTGGCGGCGATTACGGAAGGGTCGGTCAAGAGCATGGGTTTGAAGGTCAACGACTCCGTGCTGGTTGCCGTGAAAGCCACGGAAGTCATGATCGGCAAATAGCGTGCGTTGACTTTCCAGATCGCAGCTTCCTACCATTGCGCCGGTTTCGGTAGGACAGACTGTGACAAAGGCGGAATTGTGAATTGGATGGCGATCTGGGTCACGTTCAAACTGGCCAGCCTGACGTCCGGTGTCTTGCTGGTCGTCGGACTGCCCATTGCCTACTGGCTCACCTTTTCAAAATGGCGATGGAAGTTCATTGTCGAGTCGGTTGTCGCGCTTCCGCTCGTTCTGCCTCCGACGGTGCTGGGTTTTTATATTCTGGTCGCGATCGGTCCGCACAGCCCGGTCGGTCGATTCTACAGCGACGTGGTCGGGCATCCGCTCCCCTTTACCTTCGAAGGCCTGCTCCTCGCGTCCATTCTGTACAGTCTGCCCTTTGCGGTCCAGCCGTTTGCCGCAGCCTTTGATCAAGTCGATCGCCGGTTGATCGAGGCCTCCTGGACATTGGGGGCCTCTAAAGTGAAGACGTTTTTCAAGCTCATCGTGCCGCTGTCGGCGGCGGGACTCGTGACCGGCGCGGTGCTGAGTTTTGCACATACCTTGGGAGAGTTCGGCGTTGTCCTTATGGTCGGCGGCAACATCGAAGGGCAGACGAGGACGGTCTCGATCGATATTTACGATGAGGTGCAAGCGCTCAATTATGCCGGGGCCGCCAAGACGGCGCTGTTGTTGCTCGCGGTCTCCTATGGCGTGCTGCTGCTGGTCTATGCGACAAATCGAAAGGTCTGGACAGTATGGCCGCAGAAATGACCATTGATGTGACCAAGACCTTTTCCGGTCGGGCGCCTATTCAAGCCCGTCTCCGCTATGCGGTCGAGGCCTCGACCGTATTGATCTTGTTCGGTCCGTCCGGGTCCGGCAAAACGACCATTCTCCGGTCCATTGCGGGACTCGAATGGCCGGAAGACGGGAGAATCCAGTTCCTGTCGAGGACCTGGTTGGATACGAGGTCGGGGATCAGGGTCTCTCCGCAAGATCGACTCATCGGGTACATGCCGCAAGACTATGCCCTCTTCCCCACGTATTCCGTTGCCGGGAACATCGGCTATGGATTGGGAGCATTGGCGTCCCATGACAGGAACAAAAGAATTACGGAGGTGGTGGAACTGTTCCAGTTGCAGGGGCTTGAAGCGGCGAAACCGCGAGAATTATCCGGTGGCCAACAGCAGCGGGTGGCGCTTGCCAGGGCGGTCGCGCCGCGGCCGCAACTGCTCTTGCTCGACGAACCCTTGTCGGCGTTGGATGCGCCGACCCGTCTTCAACTTAGGGGGGAACTCAGAATTCTGCTGAAACAATTGGCTCTGCCATCGATCATTGTGACCCACGACTGGACGGAGGCCCTTACGCTGGGAGATGTGATGGCGGTCATGGATGAGGGACAGGTTCATCAAGTCGGGAAGCCGCAGGAGGTTTTCTCTAGGCCGGCCAATGCGGAGGTTGCGCAGATCGTCGGTATTGAAACCGTCGTGCAGGGTCAAGTGGTCGCAAACGACAATGGGTTGGCGACCGTGTTGGTGAACGGGACGACGCTGAAGGGCTTAGGAACGGACGTGAGCGGCTCGGCTGTGTACGTCTGCATTCGCGCGGAAGATGTCTTGCTCGAGCAGGCGGGGAGTGGTGTCATCAGCGCGCGTAATCACCTGTCCGGCTGTGTGACCGATATGCTGCCGCAAGGCGTGTTGGTGACGGTCACGGTCGATTGCGGTTTTCCCCTGCGGGCGGTGATTACGAGGGGGGCCAGAGAAGAACTTGGTCTCGAAACTGGTTCAGTGGTTGTGGCGGCGATCAAGGCCGGGGCCGTGCATCTCGTGCCGAGATCCGGCTAGAACAAGCCCGCGATGCCGGTGCTGATTTTTTCCTGAATGATCGGCGTAGCTTCGGGAATGTCGAGATCTTTCTGCCGCACATGACCCACCATCCGCATTTGCTGCACTTTGGGTCCGTTCGCAAGAGCAGTATTTCCAGGGTTGAGCTGGCCGAGCGGTTTGCCCTTCAGGTAATCCGTAATTCTGACATCGACCACACAGAGGTACGTGACGCCCTCTTCTTTCGGAGGCTGCTGCATCCCTGGGAAGCCGCCGCCCCCTGCCATCGCCATCCGCATCATGGCGTTGATGTCCGGCATCCCGCCGCCCATGACCATCCCACCACCCATCATGGTTCCCATCCCCATTGAGGATTCGCCGCCCATCGAATTGGCAGAAGCCATCGCGCTGCCTCCCGTGCTGACCCCGGCACCAAATCCCGCCTGGGCGACAGATTCCGGAGTCACTCCTTCACCGGCCTGATGGCAATAGACCACCTTCGCCTGAATCCAGTAATTCCCCTGTGTCGCATCGGTCGTCACTTGATAGCCCTTTGCCGTCAGCTTCGTCTGGACGGCAGTGAGCGCGACATTCTGATTCTCCGAAATATTCCGGAGCTGCAGGTAGGCGGATCGATTGGTGCTGGGATCGAGAAAGACCGTATTGCTGTTCATCAGACCGGAACGAATGATGTTGGAGCAGCTGGTGGCCAAACCGCAGAAAAGTAATGCACAGAGCAGCCTGGTAAAACGTGATACGTAAGGCCTGAGTCGATCAGACAAACAGCTCATTAGAAATTCCCTGCTACGGCGGCGCTCAGTTTCTGCTGGAGCCACGGGGTGGCCTCGGCTTCATCCATCTTTTTTTGATGGATGCTGGCGGCCAGGCGCGTCTGGAACACACCGGGCTGCACACCGGTTTCAGGCTTCCCGGTCGGCACACCAGACTTAGCGGCCGCGCGATCGGTAATCTGCACATCCGCCACGCAGGCGTAGTTCACATCGTCCGGCATCTTCGGTTTGGACGGCCCGCTGAACAGACTACCCACGGCGCTGCCGATCCCCTCGATGGCGTCGAGCCCCATCGAGGCAGCGGCGCCCATCATCGCGCCCTGTGGGCCGGCCATACTGGCCATGCTCGTGAAGCTATGCAGGCCGGACATCACGGACGAGCCGAATCCGGAACCGTATCCGCTGGCCACCATCGTTTCGACCGGCATCTCCGGCTTGGTGATGTTGCAATAGACGATATTGGCCAACACGATGTAATTGGCCGCATCGGGATCTTGAATGACTTGATAGCCTTTAGCGTTCAACCGCGTGCCCAGATCGTGGAGCGTGACGTCCTGGTTATCGGAGGCATTCCGCGCTTGCACGAACACGGTGTTGACCGTGGTAGGCGGCAGGAAGAACGTGTTGCTCGAAATTAGGTCGGTATCTTTTATGTTGCCGGCGTAAGCGGTGAGGGGAAGGGCCAGTAGGATAGGCAGGACTGAGTATCGCATAGACACCTCCTGACCAACTTCTGCGCAGGATTCTACGGGAAAACATTGCCCACCGGCAACTAGGAAACGTGCTGGTCGTGAACTCATACGTCGAGCTGGGCGCGTAGGTGAATCGGGCCAGATCATAGGGCGGGAGGAGAACCTAGGGTATCCCGCTCTTTGGGGAGCTCTGTTCTTCGACGATGGAGAAATCCACCGTGTTTTTGGCAGGGGGGAACTCCCACTCGAAGTGTCGTTTCTCCCCCACGCGAGCCGGCATCGTAAACCCGTTCCTCATGGGCGTGGCCACCGAGTCGCTGTTGATCGCGGGCGTCCGAATGGGTTTTTTGAACGTGCCAATTTTTGTTTGGCAGGTACCGACCCCTTCCTTTGGTGACGCATCAAACCGGGCCTTGACCTGCATCTCCCCGCTCTCTTGATTCACAATGCCGGTGGTCTTCCAGGTCTCAAACCACATGGCCTTTCCGTCACAGGCGCTGCCAAGCCCCGTCTGGTGCTCGTCAAACGTGCGCGTCACCGTGGCATGGCCGGAAAATTGGCCCTCCGCCTCGAACAGCAGGTCCATCAGGAAAGCGGCCTCACTTTCCAGGCGGCTCGTCACAATGCCCATGTTCGCGTTCACCGTCCAATGCTGCTTCACGGACATCTTGTATTTTTTCGGCGTGCAGCCGCAATCATCCGGCTTGTGAAACTTGCCCCCCATAGCCTTGACCCAGGCTTTTGCCTGCTCGATCACCGCAGCTTGTGTGATGCCAGGAGGTGGTGGTGTTCCAGGTGGCTCGCGCATGTACGTCTTGTCCGGATTTCGTTGTTTGTAGAAGTCGATACCAGTATCGTTCAGCGCGCGTGTTCCTTTGAACCCTTCCTTGATGAGCGGGTCATTCTGCATATGAGCGAGAAATCCCTCCGCCTCCGGGAACACTTCCTTCATATGGCTGCATAAATCGTTATTAGGCCGCGGTGACACCCCATCGAATGTGAACATATTATTGCGTAGCCGAGGAATCCTCCAGGTGAGGGGCACTAGGCTATGACATTCCTCGCACGCGTCTAGCATGATGAATTGCGAAGCCAGCTTTTTGTTCGCTATAAGAGCTCCGACGGGGGTGAACATGTTGGAAATGTCCTCTCCATCGGAGGTTATGACTTTGGAAATGTCCTCTCCTTCTTCGATCTTTGTTAGCTCATCCTGTGCCTGCTGTTCGCTTGAGTTCAATTGCGCTTCGTTGACACTGTTGATTCCCGTATATTGCTTTCGAATACTTCTTATGCTTTTCAGCCGTTCTTTGAGCGTCTCCTTCACGTCAATGAAGCCACCACCATGCTTGGTGTTTTTGTCGAAGGGATTGATCCCGCCATGACAGTTAAAGCACCGCGGGTCTTTGAAAATCAGAGCCAACTTGTCAAAGGCCTCGATCGCCTCCTTTTCCTGTTGCGCGGACAAGGGACAGATCGGTTCGCCGCCTTGTGTTTCCTGGGCGAGTGGGATGTGGATGGTGACGAAGAGTTCGGCCAGGCACAGGAGGGAGAGAACCATGAAGCTGACGGTCGCGAAGAACTTCCACCGGCGCTGCCTGCCGCACGCGCTCATTTTCTTAGCCTCGACCCTCTCCCGCGACGCGGGCTGTGGTTGGTCGGCGTCATTCTAGAAGAAGCCGCATGAATCGGCAACAGCAAACGACGAGCCCTGTGGACGGCGGAAGTGAACGGCCTTCGAGCAAGATGTGGAGTGTGAGGTGGTCAATTTTGGGCAATGATGTCACGCCGACGCTGAAACATTTCGGGATAGTCCAGCGGTTGTTTAGCCGTGTTAATTTGGAGGGGAGTGGGGCGGGTTTCTTCGGCGCGCGTTTCAGCGTCTTCGTCGTTTTCGTCGTAACCACCTCGTCTTGGTTCACGAGGGTCTAGCCGGCGATGGGAAACCCTGCCAGCTTTCAATTGAACCCCATGAACCGGCTCATGTTGAACAGGCCGCTCCAGAAAGAAGTCTGTGTGGTACCGGTATTTCCACGATAGGAAACCCGCGCCAGTTCAGCCGTATCCCCTGGGCGGATATAGAGCTCAAAATCGTAGAGTGTCCACTTGTCCCCGCCTTGGTACCGTGGGATTCCTGCCGTTACGTCGAAGGTCGTGGTCCCGGTGTCGGAGCCATGACCACACAGTCGCCTGTCTGGGTTGGCGTCGTCTCATACTGCAACGAGTTTCGACAACCGACTATCTGAAAAACGAAGCGGTGTTGAGCGTTTTGAAAACCGCACAAAGGCTATGGCGATCGACTCTCCCCAGCTTCTGTGGATAACCTTGTTTATAAGTCCTTCCCTTGATGGCTTTCCTTCTCATTTCGCTTATTCGCGATACGTCTTTGCCTAGAATTTAGGCATTGGTTTCATCGTGGATAGCACCACAATATATGGTGGTCCTAAGGGTTAAACCCAGCAGAAACTACAAATACTAGATGTCCATTGTCGTTTGCTGGGTCGGTGCGATGGATTCCCCATCCTGCTGCGGTGTCTCTCACTTGGTTATGCACAGACCCTATGCCAGACCGGGTTTTCTGCTTCATTATTATGAAGGAGCTTGACAGTCTGTCACGGTATATGTAACCATTGGTTACATCATGAAGCCGGCAGATCTCAAACGAGTGCGAGAGCAACTGGGACTGACGCAACAGCAATTAGCTGATGCGTTACAGACTACGCGCGTGTCGGTGGCGCGTTATGAAGCGGGGATGCGGCGCATTCCTGGAATGGTGAAAGTGGCGATCGATCAACTCGACCGATCGTCAGAAATTCCCATGGCAGGGATGGTGGCGGCTGGCTCACCGATCGAGCCGGTCCCCCAGTCCGAACTCATCGATGTGCCGCCCAGCATGTTACGTGGTGGAAATACGTTTGCACTCCGCGTCAAAGGGGAATCCATGAAAGATGATGGCATTCTCCCCGGCGATCTTGTGGTGGTACGGAAACAGGAGACGGCCAGGAACGGGCAGACCGTCGTTGCGCTGGTCAATCATGACGCGACGATCAAGACCTACTTCAAGAAGGACTCGCACATTGAACTGCATCCTGCAAACGCGGCGATGCAGCCGATTATTGTGCGACCTTCAGATACGTTTCATATCGAAGGTATTCTCATCGGCGTGATTCGACATTGTACGGTTTAATGAAAGAAGGGAGGCATGATGCTCACAGCAGG
>Ga0099828_10001346_pt1 | contig 16273 bp, 21 predicted proteins | sample CZO8metaG_2_FD_79338 | JGI IMG/M metagenome (GOLD analysis project Ga0099828, IMG submission 79338) | Vadose zone soil microbial communities from the Eel River Critical Zone Observatory, Northern California, USA - CZOApr15con2H1.8 metaG | ecosystem: Environmental > Terrestrial > Soil > Vadose... | reverse complement strand
TCGTTGTGACACGGACCAGTGGTGACCGAACGGGTCCCGTAGTTGTCCGTAGCGTTCTCCCCAGAACTGGTTGTCCAGTTGCATAGTGACTTGAGCGCCTGCATCTACTGCTTGTTGGAAGAGCTTGTCGACGTTCTTTGCATAAATGTGAAGGGTGACCGTCGTGTCGCCAAGAGTCTTGGGTGCTTTAGTGCTCGCGCCGGGAAATACATCGCTCATCATCACTATGGAATCGCCTATTCGGACTCTTCCATGCATTAGTTTGCCATCCGGTGTTGGTTCTCGTTCAAGCTCTTTGGCATCGAACGCCTTCTTGTACCACTCGATCGCCTCGGCTGCACCCTCGATTGCTAGGTAAGGGGTTACGGTCCGGAAGCCTGGAGGGATCGGGTCCAGTTTGGATTTCTTAGGTCTCGATTTCTTAGCTTGTTTTGATTTCTTGGGCATGAAATGACTCTCATTGGGGCCCGCGAAAGCATCGACATAAAAGAAGTTCGGTGGAAACTAGGGAAACGAGTTCAATTCAGCGCTGTATCAATAGTAGAAAGCGGAAATAGGTCTCGATAAGATGAAGGTCATAATGACCTTGAAATCCCCATCGTCCTACTTCTCGTTCGACCTTTTCAAGTTCCTGAAAGACGTGTCTAAGAACAATAACCGGCCCTGGTTTGCTAAGAACAGAGAACGATACGAAAAGGTGCTTCTACAACCGTGCCTCCGCTTCGTAAGAGAAGCAAGTCCCAGACTCAAGCTCGTAGGCCCCGAACCTGGTTGCTGAACGGCGATCCAATGGCGGGTCCTTATTCAGAATCTATCGGGACATTCGATTCTCGAAAGACAAGAGCCCATACAAGACGAATGTTGCAATGGACTTCTGGCACAAGAAGATAGGGAAGGGTGGTCACTCGCCAGGACTGTATCTTCACATCGATCCGTCCGAGAGCTTCGTAGCGTCAGGAGTCTGGCATCCCGAAACACCTGTGTCAAACATGGTCCGTAAGACAATTGTGGAACATCCTGATTCTTGGAAGAGAGTTCTCGACACTGGCCTCAAGTTTTGGGGCGAATCTCTCAAGCGTCCCCCTCTCGGCTTCGACCCCAGCCACCAGTTTATTCAGGATTTGAAACGGAAGGACTTTGTTTCTACAGTTGCCCTTACAACGAAGCAGATCACTGGTCCGAACTTTATGGAGGACGTCGTGGCGGCTGGTAGGTCGATGAACCCGCTCAACAGGTTCTTGGCTGAAGCAATGGGGCTGACGTGGTAGCACCGACTTGTCGGTCCAGGTTTCCCTGGGAATCCTCAGGTATAATCAGTTAGAGACTCGCTATAGAAGTATTGAAGCTGCGGGGCTACGCTTAATGGAAACGATAGACTCTGACTATCCATCGAATAACGCTTGAGCAAGCCTCTAGAAACCCCCCTCTCTGAACCGGAAGCAAGCCTGCCTTCTGCTGAGCACCGACCGAACGAACCAATGTCTGTGGAAGGGGAGCTGCCCGAGATTGTTCGGGGACGGATGTTTTGTCTGACTCACGGCCGCCAGTGCTATCGGAGGAAGACCCTAACCGGAGAGAGCGAATGGGTGTGCCCGGATGAGAGGCATGGTAGATCGATACTTAGCTGAGTTATCCTTGTCTCTACGGCGAATTGTCCTGTCCCTAATAGGTCATAGTGAATGAGAACTGGTTGTTCCTGGCAGTTGTCACTGTTATGATGTAGGTCTGTCCTAGCGTGAATTGAGTGAACAGTCCCACAATGCCGGTGTAGATGCAGTTGTTACAGCTCGCGCCGATCAATATGTTAGCTGGAACTATGCTAGCAGGGCTGATGGTGGGCCCAGCCCAGTTCGTTAGGCTCCACGCGTCTCCGGACAAGTCTCTCACGGCATAAGATTGGAGTGTTACGCTAGTGGTGCCGGTGTTTTGGATAGATAGTGTAACATTTGTGTTGCTGTTGAACTTGTAGCTGTTTAGGGTTAGGGCTTCGATGGTAGGCGGGTTAGGGTCGACGACGGTTAGGCTGATCGTAGTCGTGTGCACATGGGAGCTGCTGGTTCCCGTGATAGTGATATTGTAAGTTCCCAGCAAGGTGGAGCTGGTGGTAATTATTTGTAACTTGCTTGCGGCTGTTCCGCCCGGAGATAGTGTGACAGGATTCTGGCCCCCAGTCACGGTGATGTAGCCGAACGGAACCGTAACTGACAAGGCAACGGTGCCGCTGTATCCGTTAACGCTGGACAGAACGATGTTAGTCGTGTTCGTGGTACCTGCCAGGTTTAGGATGTTCAAAGGCGAAGATATGATTGCGAAGTCCTGGTTTGAGACTATTTGTACGGTTAACAGTGAAGACGCATAGCTGGTCTTCCCGTGGGTGGTGATTCCCAAGACGACGATTGTATAGTTGCCGATGGCTGTCATGGTCGACGTGGTTATGGTTAGAGTCGCCTTGGCGGTTCCATTGGACGGAACAGTAACATTAGAAGGGTTCACCACTGCAGGGAGCCTTGCAGCAGGGAAGAACAGGGATAATGCTACTGTTCCTGTGAAGCCGTTAACGCTGATAATGCTGACGGCGGACTGGGCGGAAGCGCCCTGTGCCAGGGTTTGGGACGAAGGGTTTACTGTGAGAATGAAAGTTGTACCGGCCTTGGTAGCGGTGCTATTTGTGAATGAATTGACCATCGTGCCGCCCGCAACCGTGCCAAGGGCAGCAGTGAGAACCATGAGGAAGGATTTCAGGTGCATGAGGTTGCTGGATAGCAACTTGTACCATTACCCCCAAGACAAGCCCTACAGGCCAACTGGGCGGACAGTGCCCTTACGGGTCGTGTAACTGGCGGCAGTTATTGGCGGGTCAGTGTGGACTCACGGCACACACATCCACAGGTTCCATGCTGACTTCGTTAGAGCTGAACTGTGCTCTTGAAGAGCGTATTCTGGAAAGATCGAAAATGGGCGCTGAAAGGTATTGATATGGGTGGGTCAAGCGAACGTCCAACTGCGGGAGAGAGACTCACGCACGACTGTACCGGGCCTCCGCAATCTGTCGAGCCCGCCTTCTACTCTCCTCATCAGCACTCATAGAACAGGACCCCCAGACAAGAGTTCGCTTCGTGCACGCTCTTAACAATTACAATCCGCTGGAAGAGTCTGCACGCCTGTTGGATTACGCTAACGGTGGACCGTTCTGACCCGGTTGAACCCTTCCGTCTTGAGCCCCTTGATTCCGAAGCTCCAGGAGATCTTAGGAGTAACGCGCAGATATTTGCCAGGGCCGAACTGTCCTTGGTGGTCTACGACTTCCGCGGTCCCGTATACCTTGACCGCCCGTGGTCTCCATGGGTCGATAGATTCCAAGTCGTCAATCGTCAGAGCCACCAGCTTGTTCCCATTCTTGACATTCTTGTACTTCAGTGTCCGATGAAAAATATCCTGGTTGTGGCTTCCAACGTAGAAGTGTTTCCCGTCGAATTCAAACGCGACTGGAACAACATCAGGCTGGCCCTTGTTCGACACGGTGGCGAACCTTGCGAGGCGTTGCGATTTCAAATATTGACTCTCAGGCTCTGAGAACAAGCACGAACCACTGTGCTCAAGGGAGCATCCTCTCGTTATTTATTGATTGGTTCTCGAGAGAATCAGTCGCAATGAAAGTAGATTCTATGCGAGGGCGTCGTTGTAGAGGGCGTCGAGCACCGAGAAGGCTTCCTCAGGCGTAGCGGGATTCGCTGGAAGAATATCCTCGGATATTGAGCGCTCCAGGATCTGTCGGATGCAGTACCGGAGTTTTGTAGGGCTCAAGCTGGCTTCTACGTCCCACATGGGATGGTCCATGTTCACGTAGATTGTTCGCACGCCGTTCTTGTCAGTCTCTACGTACGCCTGGCCTCGGTCTCCACCGTGGGCGATGTCGAAGGCCAACAGATGATCCTTCATGCGGATGATACTGCGTGTCGCGTCTGGCGGATGTTTCTTCGCTCTCCGACCTTTGTGCTCTTTCGGACTAGTCTCTTTCTTCGCTTTGGGATGCGAGCCGGCTCTTGGAGAGGTCTTGGCTTTGGCTATTGATCGGGAGAGTATCTCAATGTTTCTTCGTAGGCTGCGACGCAATCTCTCCGCGATCTCCTTGTTGAGATACTGAATGCTCCTCAATTCGCGGCGACTGGCTGTCTGACGCAGAAACTTGTATACCCTGTTCCTGACAAAACCACGCATAGCTTTCTCAAACACTCTCCACTGGGCGCTGTCTCGTTCGAAGTCATTGCCTCCGGGAAGTCGTCGAAGAAAGTCAGCGTTGACCCAGCCTTGTATCCGGGACAGCCCGTGGGTACGGTATTGGTCCAGGCCAAAGAACTGGTGTTGGAGACAGGTGATGTGCTTCTGTTGAACGCTTACTCCCGCATCCGTTACGCCAACTCTAGTCTTGGAGATGGGGAGGATCAAAATCTCTCCGGTTATTCTCCCGTATTCTGTGGCGATGCTCACAGGCAGAAGACTTGAGCTGCGAAGTTCCTCAGGCTTAACGATTTCGCCGTTAACGTAGACTTCGAAGGGCCCGTATCCTCTGAGGGCCAAGACGTTGGCGCGGGCCAGTAATGCTCGACGAACATCGATTGGGTTTGGGTTCTTTGTAAGAGAGCGAATTCTAATTCTCAGCCCGTCGTGATCTAATGGTGCTTGTACCAGCCGTAATGGTTTCCAAGTAGATTGGTCAGTCGCGTCCCAGTGCCGGTCGATGAGACTTTCTGTAAGTATGATCGTTCGATCAAATCGTCCTCTGTGAACTTGCAATTCAAGCTCTCGTCCCAGCGTGAGCCAGGCGAGGCTTCCCATTCCGTACGACTCGCGTATTGGACGCTTGTACCTTGACGAGAAGCCTTCATCGGTGGTTTTTCCTTTCGTTAGGAATTCGCGCAACCCGTTCATGTCCATTCCGTTTCCCCATTCTTCATAATCGACCAAGGAACCATTTTCGGGAATCCGAATTTCCACCTTGGTGGCTTCGCCCCACATCCAAGAGTTGACGACGAGCTCGACGAAGAACTGTGCAGCGTCAGTGTACTGCCGTCCTAACGTTTTGATGATGCTCTTATGTGTGGAGACTCGGAGTTCCTCGTCAACCGTAGCGTGGACTGTTCTTGCGGAATGGGACGGTCTCCTAGTAGCCAAGGGCGATGTCTGCTCGTCGCATGGAAACTCGGCCGGATAATGGAATGCTGTAACCCTCATCAACGGAGATGAGGAATTGCCCTCTCACTAGTTGTCGATAGTATCTTCATCTGGCTCTGTTCCTAATCTCACGGACTGCTCCCATACGCATCGTATGGGCGTACGGGCACTCCCTCACTTTTCCAGAGGCTCTCGCCAGTAGAACGACTTTCGGACGAATATTCTGATTTAGAACGCAGAACGGGCTTGTCAGTATTTTCGACATCGTAGTTTACAACAAGCATTGTCATCATACCAAGCGTGGCAGAAGCAGGAGCAAAACCGTGAGCTCGGATTTGCGAATTGGGCTGATTTCGGCCCCTTCCAGGCAAACAAACCACGATTCGAAGCTTATCCCACTCTCAACGAGATAGAGCCTCTCAGAAGCCTAATTCCCGCCGACGCATTTTCGTGACATATACTACTGTCGTTTTCTGGTCGCTTCGTTCGTTGGCGAAGCTGCTATGGGTTCGAGCAGACCGCTCGGGTACGTTATTGCCCTGGTCGGACCAGGCCCGGAGAAGAGAAGAATTTCGTCTTGGTTATCTGTATCCATTCTAGGAAATCTCGGTCTCTTCGATTGTCTACCTGTCCAGTTAGTCTCGTAACCAACGTCTGACCGATTACCTGTGTCAAGACCTTGGAGGTTCCCCCGAACAGCTTGTCCAAAACCTACCCAAAAGCCTCAGGATCGCTTGCCACCGACTTGAGGTCGAAGTAGAGGCTGATTGGTTTCCAGAAACGAATCGAACTCACCAAGATAGACATCATGTTACCGGCACATACAGATTTGAGGCCCTTGCCAACACAACACCGAATAGGCTTCGGAGAATACTACGGTGAAGGTTTTCATTGCCGGCTCTACGGGCGTTCTCGGACGCCGATTAGTCAGACAGTTTCTTGCGCGCGGCCACTCTGTGCTGGGACTTGTCCGCAGCGAAGAGGGTGAAGAGATCGTTCGGTCTATTGGGGCTGAGCCTTGTCGGGCTGACATATTCGACCCGGATTCACTTCGGAAAGTTGCTAGAGGATCCGATGCTGTTGTTCATGCTGCCACATCTATTCCCCTTAAGGTCCGACTGAAAGCATCAGATTGGCTGATGAACGATAAGATTCGACGCGATGGAACCAAAGCGCTCGCCACATGCGCGGGAAAGATTGGCGCGAAACTATTCCTCATAGAGAGCATTGTTTGGCTGGCGAGACCTGTCGACGGATCAAGCTTTGATGAGGAGACTCCGGCGAACCCTGACAATATCACAAGATCAATGCTCGAAGGAGAGCAAATCGCTCGAGGAGCCTCTGAAAAATTCGGATTCAAACTGAGTGTCCTTCGCTGCGGCCTCTTCTATTCGTCCGACGCGTCCCACACAAGATTGTTTGGAGACTATCTCTTGAGGCGCAGACTGCCAGTCATAGGCAAGGGCGACGCAGTGTGGTCCCTACTTCACTTAGACGACGCCGCGGAAGCGTTTGTCACAGTTGCTGAGGCCGGACGCGCGGGGCTCTGGAATGTTGTCGATGACAAACCAGTCGCCGTGACTGATTTTCTCAGATACTTTGCCAGGAGCCTGAATGCTCCTCCACCCCGTAGCATCCCCGCTTGGCTGGCCCGGATTATCGCGGGAAAATATGCCGTATCTTTGTTCACTCAGTCTGTCCGCACTTCGAATTCTCTTTTTCGAAACGAGCTAGGCTGGGTTCCTCGCTTCCCAAGCTACAAGGAGGGACTAGACGAGGTAGTTGAGATGTGGAAGAGTGAAGGGTTTCCTGGACTGAAGAGAGCCTGAATGAAAGAATCCACTCCCGCTCGATTCATCGTAAGTGTCGTAGTTCTCCATTCTGTAATTTCGGGCCTCCACGGCTTGATTCATCAAGCACTGGTAATCGGACTGTCCCTTGCGCAGCTCAACTATGTATTGTGGGTGACTATAGTCGCGCCGGCAGTTGGAGTGGTTCTGTTCTGGCGAGGCTTTCGGACTCCCGGTGCAATCTTGATACTTGCCTCGATGATCGGTGCCCTTGTCTTTGGCATCTACTATCATGTTTGGGCTACTGGTCCAGACAAGATCCTCACCCTACCGCAAGACGGGGCACTACCGTCTCTCTTCCAAGGTACCGCGGTAGTCCTTTTAATCTTGGAAGCTTTGGGATGTTACGTTGCTCTTCGATACCTTGTCGGAATGATGAGGTTCGCAAGACCCCCTCCAAGCAAAGCGAGCCTGCTCTGAAGGCTACTTGAAAGAAGAGACAAGAGCATCGGCTAGGAAAGTTGCAAGTTTCCGGTCAGGATCGAGATCGGGATCGAACACGGTTAACTCCAAGCCCACAGCAGCAGATGACTTCAGTATCCCTTTCAGCAACTTGACCAGCTCTTCAAAGTTTAGCCCATTCGGGGACGGACTATCGACAGCAGGCATCACTTCAGGATCAAGAATATCCGCGTCGGATGAATTCAGAACCCTTTCAGTTCCCGTGACTCCAAAATTCGCAGAGCGTCACCTACGAAACGATTGACGCCCTTCTCACGGAATTGTCGTGATGTGAGGCACCTTATCCCGAGCGAGGTGAGCTCGTTGAGGTATTCATCGTCCTCGCGCAGTCCCATCGCGATAGCGTCCCGATCCGAAACATAGGGTCGTAGGCCATCAACGTTGGATAGACTAGGCTGGCCTCGGCCAGTAACTATTGCCAAGTCCTCTCCAGCCGCTGCACCTATTTTTGGCGAGTTGCCAAGGGTGACGGAAATCAGTATGTCCATCTAGGAATAGCAGTCCGTATCCCACACGCCGACGTAGGCAGAGCATCGCGCCGATGAGGATACTGCAATCACCGCCGAGAACAATTGGAAAGCGTTCCTTGTTGAGGATCAGTGATATTCGCTCGGCGAGACGCTGGCTGTATTGGCTGAGTGCTGGACCATTGCGGACTCCGCCGGCTATGGGTTCTGGTTCATACCTGGGAGGAACAAGAGAGCCCGCATCCTCAGCACCCAACCGCGTTAGAATCTTCTGATCTCGTAATGCGTACGGAAGCTTGTAGCAACCCGGAACGCGTCCCTCCGCTGGAGGACGCAATCCCGAGTTCGAAGGAGCATCCAAAATGATAATTTTCCGCCGCTGCATGAAAACCGGAGATTCTCCTAGAGACTACGCTAGACCAGGCGGCAGCTTGAACTCGCCGTGGTTGTCAGGCTCGAAATCGAGCACTTTTGCTACAGAGTCTAGGTTCAAGGGGCCGAAAATGTGCGGGTAAGATTCTTCTCCCAGGCCTTCTTCGCGGACGTCCGCTCGAACACGGTTTGATTCAATACAGAGTAATACCAGTCCCTTTTTCCCTCGGTAGTTCGTGTTTGCAACTCTAACCAGCTGGCTCGGGTATGAGCAATGTATGAAGCCCTGTTTCTCCAATGATTCGGTCTTGTAAATTCCCAGGGATTTGGCGTGCTCCCACTGTTCGCGGGTGGTAATGTGAAGAATTAGAGTCATTGCATCACATCGAGAAGGCCTGTGAACATCTCGAAGCGAGAGAGATATCTGTGCAAGGGCAAACCTGTAGGGAGAATCCAGTACCGAAAAAGCCTTCCTCACCGTCGACGCGATCCCAAGGAGCTAAGACGATCACGATTTTCAACGTACCAATAGGAGGACCTACTGGGGGTTAGTGGAGAGAATTGTCTCCTTTCGGACCCTTCTACTGTGTTTTCAGATGGGACCTGTCTCAACTTGAGAATTCGGCGCCCAAAAACCTCAGATCAAGTTCAAGTCAGATACGCAAAGGAAAACGAGTTCCCCGCAATAGCAGAGTTATGGCATAACGGTCTCAGTAGTGAGGATGGGACGCCTTGGGCAGATTACTTGAGAAGATGGACGCCCAATGGCGCAGCGAAATGGTTCCTTGATTCTCGGAAGAGATTGGATGCATTGTCGCCGAGAAGAATCAGAAGATAGTTGGGTTTAGCGGGTTTCTCCTCGAAAAGAGGTCAGGAATCGGTAGAATGTATACCGGAATTGTCGTGGCTCCTGAGGAGAGACGGCGCGGGATTGGTTTAATTCTACTCTACCGAACTCTGCTGGAATCTAAGCGGGAAGGGTTACGCCATGCAGAGGTTGAGACACTTCAGGGAATAACAGCGTCGAGACATCTATATCCTAAGTTCGGAGGAAAAGAACAGATAGTCCGCCCCTGAGGATACCCCATCTGGACCGAAAGTCGGCCAGAAAATTATCCTCCGCCGAAAACCGGAAGCAGTTTGATCAAAGCGATGTAGAAATTGATCTCCAATGGCGTTCCGAAGGGGTTAAATCATTAATCCGTAGTCGATAGGCTGCCGTATAGTCAGACGTGGAGGGATCTCTGTGAGCTTTGCCCAAGAAGTTCGGCTGGTTCCCGACCAGAGATCTCGCAGCTCTTTCTGAATTCTGTAAGCTGTGGAATAAGGGTAGGTTCTGGGAGATTTTCTGGGAGTACGACCATCTTACCCCTTCAATCTTGAGAGAGAGGAATGCAAGAGGCTGGTTCTACTGGGAGGATGGACAGAGCGAAGGTGTTGCGCTTGGACGAGAGCGGCTTGGATGGTGGCATTTTGAGGAGCTCTGGGGACCCTGCGAAGGAAGCTCTGAACTCCCGGTCCGCATACGCCGGGATGATGCAATCAGGTCTAGGCTATTTCGGAAGCTACTCCGAAAGCTGGATACTCGAACTCTCATCAGGGCACCAGTAGACAACCCATTTGCCAACATCATCGCCCACTGCATCGGAGCTAAATGGTGTGGCGGCTTCCTCCTGTCCACTCGAAGTCTTGACCAGAAACTAACAGTCACAGTGCCTACTGAGTGCGAGCTTCGAAGATACAAGGACGGAGACGAACAACGCATGTCGAGAATCCACATAGAAGCTTTCCACTATCCTCATCCACCTAAAGAGTACAAGAACTGGGCAACTAGACCCAACTGCCGAGCAACCTTCGCTACTCGACAGGGGGACGTGATCGGATTCCTAATAGCTGAAAAACGGTCATACAAGAGATATGGGGATTTCATAATAGCCGTAGACCCCAAGTTCCATGGAGTGGGGGTGGGGTCGGCACTGCTGCAGAATGGGCTGAACGACTTGATCGATATGGGATGCACGACGGCAGTCGCTGACTTCCTCCTTCAGAACGCCCGGGTTCAGAGCCTTAACAGAAAACATGGTTTCAACATTGTCCGGGCCTACAACTACTACAGGGTTGGTCCGGGCCTAGTCTAGGCGTAGGGATTTTCTGGTCTGCTGGTCGGCGAACATTTGTACTCGTCCGCACTGGTGACAGATGTACAGGTTGAAGGAGAGAAGCTCCTCGCCCAGTTCAGCCCACTGTCCAAACATCAGGTGCCAACCGCCACTGCTCCCTCCAATCCGAAACGGCACATCCAACACTGCCTCCGTATCTACGTCACAGGAATAACACTTCACCGAAGCCACAGCTTGAGATTGATTCTGAGACATGCGTCAAATACTCGTAGAGAGTAAGGCCTTCTTGACTAATATGATTTGACTGGGCCGCGAGCAGGTTCGTTCAGTCTAACGTTTTGGTAAGACTCAGGACCAGTTCTCGGTGATGTTGGATCCAGATGATCCAACCCTTGGGTGATGTGGGACTTGGCGCTAGCTTTTTCCCGCTGACTTTCTTGGAGGTCCTACTTCTCTAGTTACCTCGGGAGTTTCGGGAAACAGGTCTTTCGGCATTCCCGATAGAACGTCGGAGTAAGAATCTCTGGTCTGGGACATGGGGTTTCCAGACTGGTGGGGTCGGATTCTGTTGAACAGGTCGTCTATCTTTTCTGCCGCTTTCGTCTTCTCTTTGATGGTCGCGTCAAGCTGCTGCCCGTCGGCCTCGAGCTGCGGGAGTCTAGGGGCTAGACCTTCTATTCCCCTTGAGACCTCTAGCATTCCATTGACGGTGGCGAGGGCTGATCTTAAGCCCGACAGTTCTTTCTGGACGCCCTCCCGATAGCTACGTAGCCTGTCGAGAATAGGCTGGTACAGTCGGAGAAAATCGGTGAAGAGATTCTCGAACTGCCTAATTGCCAGCGTGAATCTCTCCTCCTTCTTCTTCTCAGCAAATTGTTTCGCGGTCTGAAGCAGCTTCTCCCGCATGGCGACCCTTTCAATAACATCGTCTAGAACTTCCCTTACGTTGTAAGATTCGTCAAACATCGTCTCCCGCATTGACAGTCGGTTGTTCTGCAAATACCCCCAGCCTTAAGGCACATGTCACTTCCCGGCCGCCTGTAAGGTACCTTCCGCGAACAACAAAGGAACGATGCCTGTTGTCCTCACCCTAGTGTCACCATCATCAGGTCGAAAAACAGGACAATATTACCATTCACGGCTACCAAACCCGTTACCATTCCACAGGGTGTGGGGGGATGGTTGGTAGAATCTGATCTGTCATCAGACCAAATTTTTCCATACTTCATTCTAGCGTGCCTAGTGTTCAAACATGGTCTCGTAGACGAGTCTATGGAACCAGTGTGGCCCAGCCTCTTCTCTGGGAGCGAACCGACCCCGGGGAGCAAATCCAGATCTTGCTCCCTTGCTTACGAGACTGATGGCTTCTATGTCTTCAGCGTCCACCTGTTTGCTGAGCCAGGTCTCGTTTCTGTTCTGGAACTTTTCCTCGTCGAGTGCATACTGGTCCCATACGAACTGGGTCTTGACAGGGTTTCCCGGTACCGACATGTACGCGTTTAGTGATAGGCCCCATGGGTAGAAGTTTAGGGTCAGGTTTGGAAAGATGAACCACCACAACGCGAAGACCCTTTGATCAGGATTTCTCGGGTCCTGGAACCGAGGGTCTAAGACTCGGGGGTCGAAGCCGTGGTCTGAGTTGCGGGCGTAGGCCCATTGGAGGCTGGAGTACCTGTGGAGCTCGGTTTTGTAGGATGACAGGTGGATCGCGTCAGCTAGACCGCCGGGTCCTTTGTGAACGAACCTGATGTGGTAGTTGTCAATGTAGTTCCAGGCGTGCTGCTTCCAGTTGCCCTCCACCTCCCGAACCTCACCCGCTACACGATGCCTCACGAGAGCTCTCAGGTCAATACCTGGAATGGATTGCTGGACCTTCTCTACAAAATCGTGAAACGGTGCTAGGGGATGTCCCCCAGAAACAAAGATGAAGGGCCCCCATTCTTCAACGGGGAGGTTCCTTAGATGGTCTGATTCCCTGGGAAATCCTTCCAGCTTCTCGAAGCCTTCGTGGGACCTGAACCTGCCATTGGTGTCGAACTGACGTCCGTGCTGGGGACAGATTATTGACCCTCCAACACTTGCCGATTCTACTAGAGGATGCCAAGCATGAGTGCAAACATTCGGGAAACAATTCAGCCCTCCTCTCTGGTCACGTTGGAGGAAGAAGGGCTTACCCAACAAAGAGAACGGGACACGCGAGCCAGGTTTTTTCAGGAAGTCGGAGAACACAGCTCCGCGTAGCTCTAAGATATCTTGCTGAGGCGCGAACAGCCAAGTCTTGGCAAAAACTGTCCTTAGTTCCAGTTCGAGAAACTCAGGATCGACGAAGGCAGAAGCAGGTAAGGATTCAGCTCTCTCAATCTCGGGGTCTACGAAGAATTTTCCCATCGCCGGGCTTCTAGCCATAAACGCTCAAGCCCATCGGGATTAGCCTGCCCATAGCATTATCGAATGGCAAAGCGTTTCATTTGCCTATTCACAATTCTCAGGCCGATTGGGACGCGTTTTGTCCCGAGCAAGCTCGCAATGATCTTCGTGTGACCTTCTGTTGCTCTAGGCATGAGCTCAATGATGCTCTTCATTCGAGCGAACAGATTGTCGTAATATTTTGGATCGTGCTTTCTCTCGTCCATGAGTTGCCAGTAAACTCGTGTGGATAATGTCTCGTGGTTGATTTCGTCTCCGTCAAGGATGACAGCTTGCGCTTCAAACTCGAAATCTCTATTCTTTCCGCGAAGAGCCAGATAGAGAGTAAAGGCTGCTCTGGAGGGTGGGGAGAAGGCGAGATAGCCGCTCTCGTGACGATCGAATCTCTTACGAGTATCGGTTCGATGACCTCCGCTGCATGAGGAGAATGTCCTGTAGCCCTTGTCATTCAGCAATGAAACTACCTCTCTGATGGCTGGGTCTATTCGAGCAATGTTCCTCTCTACCTCCAGATTCTTCCAGTTCGAAACGTCAAGGCTTCCCAATCGTTCGGAATGCGCGCGAGATAAGAATCGCTTGGTCGTCAATCCAACCTCCCTTGACATTCAAGACCTATTTCATAAACCAAGTTGCGATCAACCCGTGAAACGATTTCAAATAATTACTCGCATAAGCCCAATCCTCCTTTTTAGGAGACACTATTTCGGAGTGGTGTGCTGACAACAAGAATTTTCTACTTTAGATGTCGCAGGAGGACACATGTTCGACCGAGAATGCAAACTAGCCACGATCTGGCTCTTTTCCAAGGAATACCAAGAAGGCTGCCACCTTCTACCGAGACATCTTGCAAACGAAGCAGGTCAAACACGATGACACTGACTCATTCGACGGCGGAGGACTACGCCAATCGATTCATCCTGTCCCAGAGTCAACGAGGAGTGTTCCCAACGGCGAGTGCTTCATAGTGTTTTACGTCAAGAAAGGATTTGAGAAGAAGCACGAGCGGAAGAGAGATGTCAGGTTCATTTGAGGAATCGAAAATAATCCCTAAGGAAAAACGGCTGCCTTCAGAGACCCGGACGGGCACGAAATCTACCTCTGGCAACCGCCTCCAAAAACAATCCAAGAATTACAAGAGCATCTCTGGCATTGTCCATCACTACGAGAGCATACTCTCGAAACTGGAACATTGACAAGTGCGCCTCACACATCTTTCGCTTCTGCAGACTCTCCTAGGAGCCAGCCTCTGGGGCTTGTCAGGAACGGCCGCGCAGGCACTGTTCCAGATCTACAAGTTTCCTGTGGTCGGCCTTGTCACCATACGGATGCTCCTAGCAGGACTAGCCCTCCTGATAATTGTCCGTCCCACGATTCCTGCGAGACCCTGGCTTCCACTCATAATGCTCTCAGTCTTCGGCTACGCCGGTTCTCAACTGACCTATCTAGGAGCAATACAGTTCTCCAACGCAGCAACTGCAACACTTCTACAATTCCTCTTCCTGCCAATAGTGGCAGGCTACGAAGCACTGACAGGAAAACTTCGATGGTCCCATCGCTGGAGTATGACGCTGTTGTTGGCGGCGGTAGGAACCTTCCTCCTCATCGGTGGAGCCACCCTTCAGATCCTAGTAACTCAGGCAGGCCTTCTGCTTGGACTACTAGCAGCTCTTGGTGGAGCATACTACACTCTTGGCTCGCGACGGTATGTCCAGGGCCAAAGTTCTTGGTGGATTACAACATGGGGGTTTCTAATCGGCGGTTTGTTTACCCTACCCTTTGGTACACTCTCTTTCCTCAACTACTCGCTGCCGTCGACCGGTGCGGCTCTAGCCCAGCTTCTCTTTCTCGTTGGCTTCGTAATCGTTTTCGGCACGATACTAGCGTTTGGACTCTACCTCTCAGGTCTGCAACGACTTTCTGCCACCGAGATTGGTGTGGCATCCTCCTCAGAACCCATCATGTCAGCTGCGGCGGCCTACGTCTTCTTGGGCGTGATCCTGACGACTTCCCAATATTTCGGGGGAGCACTCATTCTAGCAGCAGTCATGCTTGCCGCCTCACGCCGAGATTCAACCGCGTCTAACCAAGAAATTCTTTGGAAAAAGGGAGAAATGTGAGTAGAACAGAGGCAACTGTCCCGCCTTACATGAATGTGTCAAAAAAGGGCTTAATACCGCGTGAGATTTAGCTGTACTTGCATATGCATCCTGGCAGCTACTCGGTCGAAGTCATCGTAGAGAACAAGCCTTTGGCCCGGGACCCTGAGGGTGAAACCATTCACCACAACCTAATCGTGAAGGGTGGATACCCCCAGGTCACGAAGGTCCGAGCTGGCAAGCTTCTCCGTTTGAGCATTGATGCTGATTCTCCTGATCATGCTCGCCAGTTGGTCAAGAAGCTCTGTGATGATCTGAGAATCTACAACCCGGCTGCTCACGTCTGTACGGTGAGAATTGTAGGATAGCCCGTTTCATGGCCAAGGTCGCGGTGGTACGATACCCGGGCAGTAACTGCGACCTGGACGCTCTAGAAGTTCTCCAGAAAGTCGTCAAGACCAAGACAGAACTAGTCTGGCACAATGACCTGCAACAGGACAACTACGACGCCTACGTTCTACCCGGAGGCTTCAGCTATGGCGACTATCTCCGAGCCGGAGCCATAGCAGCCCGCAGCCCCAGCCTTAAGATCATACGAGAGGCCGCAGACAATCACAAGCGTGTGCTGGGCATCTGCAACGGCTTCCAAATATTGGTAGAAGCAGGATTACTACCTGGGGCGGTTCTGCGCAATAGCGGGCTGCGATTCATCGACACCTGGACCCGTCTCAGAGTAGAGACCAACCGGACCCCTTTCACTAGTTCTGCGAAGAAAGGAGCGATTCTCAGAATTCCCATCGCTCACAATGAGGGACGCTATTATTCGGATACCGAGGATCTCGTCAAGCTCGAAAAGAACGAACAGATCGTACTGCGTTATGTCAACGAGGAGAATGAGCCCACCCTGGACGCTAATCCCAACGGGTCCCTAGACAATATCGCTGGAATATGCAATCTTGAAGGTAACGTCATGGGCCTCATGCCCCACCCTGAAAGAGCCTCTATCCCATTGATGTCACCTGATGGTCAAGAATATGGCCGAGTAATCTTCGACTCCATGCTCTCGACGGTGAAAGACCGCGGAGAAAACTAGCCATGCAAACTTCTCAATCAAGAGATGAGGGCTTGAGCAAGGCGACTCGTTCCAAACGTCGAATAGCCTTAGGCGTTGTCGCAATATTCCTCGGGATAGTATCCCTCATCGGCCTTCCCAGTACAATGTACTACTACGGTCTAGGAGTTTTCGGCGGTGCCTACGGGGCAGTCATGATAGCATTAGGCGTGGCGTTGATCGCGAAGAAAGAGGC
>Ga0099828_10001345_pt1 | contig 16288 bp, 20 predicted proteins | sample CZO8metaG_2_FD_79338 | JGI IMG/M metagenome (GOLD analysis project Ga0099828, IMG submission 79338) | Vadose zone soil microbial communities from the Eel River Critical Zone Observatory, Northern California, USA - CZOApr15con2H1.8 metaG | ecosystem: Environmental > Terrestrial > Soil > Vadose... | reverse complement strand
TGGACGCGAACACCGGCACCGCGGTGGGAATCACCGGGACGATTCTCCGGACCACGGACGGGGGCGCCACCTGGACGCCGCAGATGAGCGGAACGACGAATCAGCTCTATAGCGTGTCGTTCGTGGACGCGAACACCAGCACCGCGGTGGGCGTCACCGGGACGATTCTCCGGACCACGGATGGCGGTGCCACCTGGACCCTACAGACGAGCGGAACGACAAGTCACCTCTTTGGCGTGTCCTTTGTGGACGCGAACACTGGCACGGCCGTGGGCAACAGCGGGACGATTCTCCGGACGACGGATGGCGGTGCCACCTGGACGCCGCAGATAAACAGCGGGACGGCTCTCAGTAGCGTGTCGTTCGTGGACGCGAACACCGGCACCGCGGTGGGAATCAACGGGAACATTCGCCGGACCACGGACGGGGGTGCCACCTGGACGCGGCAAACGTTCGGGATGCTTAACCTCTGGGGCGTGTCGTGCGTGGACGCGAATACCTGCACCGCGGTGGGCGGGGGGCAGTTGGGCACGACAATTCTCCGGACGACGGATGGGGGTGCCACCTGGACGCGGCAGACGAGCCCCACGCCAAATGCTCTCCAGGGCGTGTCTTGCGTGGACGCGAATACCTTCACCGCGGTGGGCGACTTCGGGACGATTCTCCGGACAACGGACGGGGGTGCCACCTGGACGCGGCAGACGAGCGGGACGACGGGTAGTCTCTTTGGCGTGTCGTGCGTGGACGCGAATACCTGCACCGCGGTGGGCGGGACGCCCCTGGGCGCGACAATTCTCCGGACGACGGATGGGGGTTGCACCTGGACGTCGCAGACGTTCGGGGCGGTTGGTCTCCATGGTGTGTCGTTCGCGGACGCGAACACCGGCACGGCGGTGGGGTGGGTTGGGACGATTATCCGGACAACGACCGGCGGCCTTTAATCGTCGCGCGCCAGGCGAAACACCATACCATTTCCGCGACTGTCACCCCAAAAGGTGGTGCCGCAGAACGCTCCATCGCTGCCCTCAATCAACGTTCCGCTCGGCTCCACTCCACCAGCGCTGCCGCGGTCAAAATATCTGAGCACCGCGTACCCGGTGCCATCCTCGTTCATCGTGAATACGATGCCCGAGTCATCCATTCCCCCTGCGCCCTCCGCCGTGCCCTGCAGGATCAGCAGCTGATCACCCAGCTGCCTCGAGATCATTCGTTGCCGACCTGCAATCGCTTAGCGGACCTGCTTACTCGCCTGCATATTCGAGGCGCCGACGTATTGGCCGATGTTCTCATGGCCATCCCGTACCCGGCAACGTGGCACACATTCTGCTTTGGAATGATTTCTTACCTAAACCCCGCGCAAATGGGATCCGCGTATGCCATCGTCCATCCCCTCTCTTACTGATACCACCGCTCCTCCGCCCACCTGGCGAATTCGACTCGAGCTCATCGACCCAAACCCATATCAGCCTCGCTCGCAGCTCGACGAGGGTGCTCTCGAGGAGCTGATCGCCAGCATTCGCAACAACGGGTTGCTTCAGCCAATAACGGTGCGGGGCGTTCCTGGAGGGCGCTACCACGTTATCGCTGGGCACCGCCGGCTTGAGGCTTACAAGCGTCTCCTCGCAGAGGCCTCCGGGGCGGCGGCAGAGCGTTTTCGAACCATCCCGGCTCACGAGAAGTTTGACGTGACAGATGAAGAGATGGCGCTGTTCGCCCTTGTCGAGAACTTGCAGCGCGATGAGCTCTCTCCGCTGGATGCTGCCCTAGGCCTGGCACGATTCCAGGAGGCACATCAGCTCTCAACCGAAGCGCTCTCCAAACGTACCGGCCTAGAGCTGGACAGGGTAAAACGGCTGTTGCGCCTTTCTCGCGTTCCGAAAGTCATACAGGATGCTTGTCATCAAGGCGTTCTCATGGACCGCGTGGACGAGTCTGGCGAGGTGAAGCTCCATCCGTCCGGCAAACCAAAGCGTGAGCGAATTCGATTGGACTTGATGGCCGCACTCGAGTTCGCAAAGCTTCACGCCCACATCGCCAAGGCCCGCCCCAACAAGGCGGACGAGCGTACGTCCCGTGCCATCGAGCGGGCTCTTAGTGAGCGCTGGAGCTACCGCCGCATCCAGGCATTCTGTAAAACCGTGCTCGCGGGCGCCGACGAAGAGGCAAACGCGAATGCTACCGAGCCGGCGCCGAGCACTCCAGCGCCCCTTTTCACGGACGGGCCCGAGCTAAGCATCCGCCGCAGCCAGCTCCGCGCTGCGGCCCCCGAGGAGCGAATCGCATTGACTCAAGTCCTACGAGCGCTGCTGGCGGAGTTGACGCCGTGATTCCCGGTCCTGAAGGTGGAGGAGCAACGCTGCTCGGGGCAGCCGGCTTCGTGCCACATGCCCCGCCAAATTACCTGCTGAACCGAATTCGGCCTCTCGGGATGCACCTCGCTCGGCACGGCTTTCGGCATCTCGCGAACAGGAAGTACCGGCATCCTATCCCCTTGCCATCGCCGCTGCAGAGCGCTGCAGCACCGGACTCGCCACGTCGCCCGAAGCGACCACCCTCCCCCCACGAGAAAATTGAGGAGAGGATGGTCGCTTCGGGCTCGGGTGGAAATTGGTGTGAGTTCCGAGGCGTGGCCGGGAACAGAATGGTGGAAGGCGATTCTTGAGCCAACCCTACCCTGCCCGATCTGAGCTGAGTCCGGACAGCCGAGACGACGGTCGAGCTGCGTCGATCGGCGAGAACGCAACGATGAGTAAGGCCGTGCCGCTTGGCAGACAGTTGAACGCAAAGCGTCCGAGAATGGCAAAACTCACGGACAGAGATCGAGACCTGCTTGGCTTGCTTGTATTGGCGCGCTACCTGACGGCGTCGCAAGTTCATCGCCTCGCGTTCCCCGGCAAGAGTATGTCGATCGCCTACCGCAGACTGCTCAAGCTCTCGCGGGTAGACGACCAGCCTGCTTTCGTGCGCCAGCGCTTCTTTCGCACGTACGACGGCAATCGCATCGCTGTTTGGGCGCCCACGCCTTACGCGATGCCCGCAGCCCTGGCGAGGTCCGCCCCATTGCCGGAGCTTCCGAAGCACGACGTCGGCGCGCAATTCGTCGAGCACCTCATCCAGCTGAACGAGCTGCTGATTGTATTATGGTGCAACGGCAACCGCTGTCCCCGCGCGGCGCATCCTTCTTTCCGGTGGGTTCCATCGGACACCGTCCGGCTGCGCTGGAACGAGTGGGAAATAAACCGGGGACGAAAGCAACAGCGGGTCATCCAGCCCGATGCGGTTTTGGAGCTACCGGCTCAACGACGCCGCTATTTCCTCGAGTGCGAAATGGGAACGCACACCATTGCTCCGCGCGAGAGTGATGCGCCGGGATCAACGTTGTCCAAGGCGGAGAGGTACCACACGTTTCTAGCCGACACCTCAGCCCTCGATGGACGAAAGACGCATTACCAGTCGCAGTATCAGGATGCATTTGCGCCGGAAGTTCTTTTCTTGGTCCGTACCGAGGGACGTGCCTCCTCAGTCAACACCGTGCTCGCGGCTTGGCGCGCCAAGTCCGGCCATAACCGACCATCAGCCATTCGCGCCTTGACGTTTCACGCGGCAGCAACCGAGCTCAGACGCCTGGCCGGACTTGCTCCGTTGGCGGCGGTTGCTTCGAGCTCGCCGGCGACATCGGCAGCTCCGATATGTCTAAGTGGCGCCGAAGTGAAGCTCCTTCAAAGCTGCCTGTATGACGCCATGCGGTCCATCAAGCGCGCTCGGGCGGTGTTCCGAGAGCTTCGTCGCCCCGAGTTGCCCGAATACCCGCCAACGTACGAGCAAGCGTGGGCGCTGTTAGCCCGTCTCGCTTCGGTCGCGGCTCAGTAACCCGAGCTCTTTCATTTTGCGCTTCAAAGTATTGAGCGCGATCGCAAGCCGCTTCGCCGCGTGAGTCTTGTTCCCTTTCGTCGCCCGCAGGGCACTCTCGAGATCCTCGCGCGTCAAATGCTTCGGGCGCTTTGACAAGGGCAGCTTCTCCGCTGCGGAGATCCCGCTCGAATCATCTCCCTCCATGGCCCTGATTCGATCTTCAAAATAGCGCTCGAAATCCACCCTGCCGACCACGAAACTTCGGGTCGCAATACCGTCGCGTTTCAGCTCTCCGAGCCGACGGTGGACGACCGCCTGAACGCTCTCCTGAAGCTCGCGGACTTGGCCCGCCCAGTGTCGGCTCATCAGGAAGAGCAACGCGGCCTGCGAAAGCTCCGCATGGGCCTGCACCTCCGCGCCCACCCCATTCAAGAAGCGCTCGACAAGCACGGGAATGTCTTCCCGCCGATCCTCCAGTCTGCGAAGGTGAACGAAGTCGCCTCCCAGGCGCTCGCTCAAGTCCGCGCGAATTCCTGCTTGCTTAAGGCCCTTCTTCGAGGCGCAGATGATCCGAAAGTCTGGCCGCGGGCGCCGTTTGGACATGGGAGCGCCGACCGGAACGAGCTCGTCGCGGCCCTCCAGCAACGTGAGAAGAAATGCCTGTGCCTCGGGAACAAGAGAGTCAACTTCGTCGAGAAAGAGCGTTCCTTTGTCCGCGGCGAAGAGCTTGCCCTCTCTGGGCTCGTGCGCGCCGGTGAAGGCACCCTTCGCGTGGCCGATCAGCTCGCTTCCAAGGTGAACGCGGTCATGAGGCAGGTGGCCGCAATTGATGGATACGAATTGGCCAGGGCGCTTGCTCAGCTGATGGATCCGCTTCGCCGCGAACGTCTTTCCACTGCCCGATGGGCCGATCAGCACAATCGGCTTCCGGCACGACCGATTGAGCCAGCTCCTCCGCCGCCTCGCGATTCATCCGCGAGATTGCGCCTCTTCCCGAGCTGCCCAAACCCGCTGCAAACGCGTTGGCGTCCGAAACCACGCCAACGCAACGCCAACAAACGCGATGCACAAAAAACGCGTTGGCGCAAGAAAGTAAAAACGCGAGTCAGGTCAGGTAGTTTGGAGTGGAGCTAACCGGGATCGAACCGGTGACCTCTTGAATGCCATTTAGACCAAGTCGAAGTCGTATCCACCACTTGGGAGGGTCGTTCAGCAACCACCGTAACAATCTGATGCAATCCGGAGTGCAATTCTGTGCAACCCGGTGAAAGGTGGTTGCCGGGCCTAGCTGCCTCTGTTGGTACGCTGGAGCTACGGCCGCACGGCACTAAGGAGTGCTGCGGAGCCGAAGGCGCAGATGATCGAGAATCATTCGACTAGCTGATCGCTCGACCGCTCACTTCGGGTTTGAACACGATGTTCTGGACATTGCCTTTCTCATCCAGGGTCACGTCACCTTCGACACTCATTCGGACGTGGAAGACTTGCTTGTCCTCTATGACCGTATCCCAGCCAAGCAGCGTAGGAAGGTAGATGGTGCGATTGACGAATAAAACTGGAGCAGTGTCGCGCTTGCCACGCAGGCTACAGTGAACCTGGGCCTTCATGGTCGCCGTGAACGGAGTCCTCGGACCCGAAGTCTCGGCGGCTTCGACGTTGAGTACCTCCTCGGGCACTACGTCATCGACCGTAACGGTTAGGTTTCGAAACTCAATCTGATCGCCGAGCAAGGACTGAACGTCGCCGCGAGCGATCTTGGCGATTTCCTCAAATCGCTCGCGCATGGCTGCCGCGATCCGCTCGTTCAGTTCAGCACGCCGCGCCCGGTCTTTGTCTGATAGCTCGGCCTTGAGTCTTTCGACCGCATCTTCAATCTTGAGAGCTTTGAATCCCTCGTCCCCCTTGAGCACAACTCGAAATCCTTGATCATTGGTCACCAGCAGGACGGGAGCCCGCACAGTTTTCGCAAATTGTGAGACTGAGAGGCAGATGACCGCGTCCCTGAAGTTGTTTCCTTTCGCGTCGAACGGACTCCGCTTTTTGACTGCGGTCTCGAACAGCGCTTTCCGATCAGGAAGGGCGTCTACAAACGGTATCGTTTCGATGCCGTGAGAGTGGAGGAATCGTTGCAGCCTGTGTTCGTATTCTGCAAGCGCAGCAGCCTCGTCGATGGGAGGAATTTCGACGCTGATCAGCAGGCGGGCCAGGTTGCGTCGTTTATCTTCCAATTCCGACTTCGCCTGTTGAATTTTCTCTCGGTACCCCTCCCTGACTTCCACGAGGCAGGGTTCTGGAATCTTGACGGAGGCGCCAATTTGGTTTGCCAGGGAAAGAAGCGACTTGATCTCCAAGATAGCCTCTGGATCAGCCCTCCCGTGAAGCAGGTTCGATTCCAACACGATCAGCATTGCGGTTTTACTCCCCGCAGTCTGAAATCCGCGATGTCTTCGATCCTGAACCGGGGTCGATGCGGGCTGACGTAGACCGGAACCAACGCTCCGGACTCCACTAAACGCTGAAGGGTGCGCTTGCTGATCCCCAGCAGCACCGAAACGGAGTCGTAATCCAACAATTCGGGGAGTTGATGCACTCGAAGTACCTCTGATTGAGTTGCCATAGAACGCACAGGTTAGACTCTGACTGCCACGCCGCGCCATATCCCTTGGGCTTTGGCGTCGTTGCCTCGCTCTCTCCTCGCCCACGCCGATCGCCGCATGATCGACGTTCAACTTTTTTTCGATCCGCACCGACCAGGGCTACAGACCCCAAGATCGCCGGCGATCTCTTCCCATATGGCAACGGCGGCCGTTTGCCGTGGCGGTTTCAGTGACTGTTGCGACCAGGATCCGGATCCTGGTGATCACCGGCTTGCAGGTGATCGTCGGCTACTTCCCTCGTGTCAGCCTTCCCTGCGAAAAAGGGAGTCGGACTTTTCACAAGCCAAACCTTGCAGCTGTCTGGGTTTGGAACGGGCGATAAATGTTTGCGGTAAACCGACGTTTTTCACAAGATCGGAGCATCGGCAATGAAGTGCGCGACCTACCATCGAGTAAGCACCACCGACCAGAATCCGACCCTGGCCCGCGAGGAGCTTCGATCGGCTGCCTCCAGGCTTGGGATGGAGCTGATCGAAGAGATTGAAGAAACCGGCTCGGGTGCCAGGAACGATAGGCCAGGGCTCCGAAGAGTCCTAGAGCTGGCCCGCACCGGGAAGGTCGACGCGGTCATCACCTGGAAGGTGGACAGGTTCGCCCGGTCCGTGCTGGACCTTTGCACCAACGTCCGGGAGCTGGTCGCGGTCCACTGCTGCGCCTTCTACGCGGTCAGCCAGGGATTGGTGATCAAGCCGGGAGGCGAGGCCACCAGCCGGCTGCTGCTGAACATCCTGGGAGCGGTCAGCGAGTTCGAGCGGGAGATCATCCGGGAGCGCACCCGCTTGGGGCTGAGCAAGGCGCGCAGCTCAGGGAAGCTCCTGGGTCGACCAGCTCGGACGCTCAGCCCCGCCAAGGCTGAGCAGGTGCGGCAGCTGAGGTCAGCTGGCCGGAGCTGGTCGCAGGTAGCGGAGCAGGTCCGCTGCTCGGTGTGGGCGGCGAGGTGCGCTGTTGCGTGAAAGCGATAGAACTAATCAGGGCAAAGGTCGAACGGGGCAACGATCACATTCGAGATCTCGAAGCCGCAGTCACCGAGTTTGTCAAAGGGTACAAAGTCACTCCCAAGCCAGATCCTAATCTGGGTTTGGTCTATACGCTCACCAGCGGCGATGATCCGCCTCCACGTCTGTCGGCAATCGCTGGCGACGCTATCAGCAATCTCAGGGGCGCGTTGGATCATCTTGCCTACCAACTCGTCCTGAAGGGGAGTGGCGCTACGCCTTCGACTAGCACGTGTTTCCCAATCGCTCAGAACGCCTCTGACTACAAAACCAAAGCGGCCAGAACGCTAAGGGGTGCGCCGCCAGGGGCTTTTAGCGCGATCGACGCGCTCAAGCCATACAAGGGGGGAAACGACGCGCTCTGGAGACTGCACGAGCTTAGCAACATCGACAAGCACAGAATGATCGTCACCGTTGGTTCTTACTTTGGCGGTTTCAATTCCAAGGGAGCTGGTCTTCTCCGAATGCGCCCAGGGACGCCGTTCCGGGCATTGAAGGTCGGCGATGGGCTCTTCGCTCCTCCTTCCGACACTTCTCGCCACCGCTGCCTGATGAAGCGACTCGTTGCGCTCTTGACGCCAAGCGTGAAGTTCTATTTCAATTTTGGCGTAGTGCTCGACGAACCGGGGGTCATCGCCGAGCCTCAACCTGTGGTAAAAACGCTCAAACAAATGTCGCGTTTGGTTGATGGCATCATTTCCGATCTGGCTAGATTCCTGTAGTTCACTCGGCGCGGGGGCAGGCCAAAGGTCCGAGCTTGGGGCGCGGAGCAAAACACCGACGGCCCCGGGATCCCGTTTGCTCCGATAGCAGCGGGGGCGGAGCCGCAGGCGTGATCCAAGCAACGGCGGGATCATGGGCAATCTACCGCAGCCCAGACCGAGGCGCATTCTACAGCGGGGGAAAAGAAACGGGCTCGACCAACCGGTTGACCTGGACAGCTGCCGAGCCCGAGTCGGTTTCCTCGGTGGGAAACCTCGGCCCGCGTTGGAAGGAGCAAACCGCGAACCGTGCTGCAAGTGATAACGCCCGAGGGTGACAAGGCGCGATCAGCGGGTTATCTCGACAATGTATCGAGGCGGAAGGTCGCTGCTTCGTAGCTGGTGTCACCGGCCCAGCGAGCAAGTAACAGGGCGACCATTCGATCCGGGGTGTGAGCGGTCGGGGTGTAATAGAGCAAGTCCCTGCACAGGGCCGAGACCTCGGGATGATTCACTCGGCCATCATCCGAGGGAAAGATCCACTTTCCATTCGACAGCTCGCCGGCCAGCAATTCGCTCTGCCATTCCAGCGACATCTTGGCCCTGCCAGTTTTGAAATCGCGAACCGGGAAATTCAGTTCACGAGCCCTCAAGAATTGCCCCACGTACGCTTGGGCGGCGACCGATTCGACGCAGACGACCCCGGAATATCGCCGATGCACGTTTTCGATGTTTTCGAGGATCTCCGGACCGCTCCACCTTCCGGATCTCAAAGCGATCAGTTGCCTACTGCCATCGGGGTAGATCAGCACCGATGCGATGGCCGAGAGATCCGAGCCCACTTTTTTTGAAACGCCCAGGTCCACACCATGCGTCACCCGATGGCCGGGCGGGATGTTGAACAGTGTTTCCATGACGCGCTTGCCGGATCCGCGCTGCAAAGCCATCGAGATCCAGTCCAGCTTGAACCGGGCTTCGGCATCCGAGCGCGCAAGGCAATCCAGTTGCCTCGCCGATTCGCTCGGACCCAACTCCAGCCGCTTCGCTTCGATCCGCTGTTTGCTCCATCGTTCTGGCCAAGTTGGGGCGCCAGTCTGCTCGTCTTCGATGGCGAATTTTTCAGAGTGCCAGGCAGATTGGCGGCTGAGTCGGTGGAGCAGGTCTTCCGGGTGGAAGGCAACTCCAGCGACAATGGCTTTCGCGCGAGCAGTCAATCGGCCCATCAAGCTGGAGTGGAACCAATCCCAGGTCATCTGCCGTTGCTCCTCGGTGCGGCAATTTTCAAAATCCAAAACGTCATCGACGAGCAAAAGATCCACTCGGGATCCGAGCACAGCGCCATGAATCCCGAGACACTGCACCGAAGGATCCTTGCTGATCGTCTGTCTTCGAATCTCGATCGCGCTATCCGTCCATTTTGGCCCTGGCCGAAGTCCGGGAAATATGGATTTCAACTCCTCGTTCTGCTCGATGTGGCGACTTACGCTCCTCAGCAGCTTCGCGGCCTGGCTGTGGGTGTTGCTGACGATCGCAACGCGAAGGCTCGGATCTCGCCCCAATCGCCAAAGCACATAAGCAATGGACAGGATCTGACTTTTCCCGGACTCCAAAAAACTCCAGAGACAGAGCCGATCGTGCTGCTGGAGGAGGGCGATCCACTTGCGATGATGCTCGGATAAGTGGATCGGGGCACCGGTTTGCTCATCTTTCAAAACCAGCTCGCAAAAAGCGCCGAAGTGGTCTCGTGCGAGTGCTATTCGCTGCCTTCGTGCCCGCGTCCAAGCGAGGCGAGTCGGGTCAGGAGCTGGCGCCGTTGGTGAGGGCTGGGGCTGCATTCTCGGCTTCCTTCAAAGCTCTGGCAGCCGCTTCGATCTCGCTTTTTGCTTCTTCGAGGCTGACTGACTCTGCCGGCCCGGGCTCCACTTCCAGCGAGGCGACGATCGAGGTGGGGCTGCCCAACACCAACGCTTCGGATCTCAAGAGCTGGTCAAAGCTGGCGACCAGCCTTTGAAGGATACCGGCAACGCCCCCGACCTCTACCGGCTTTCCCGCAGCGACCTGATCCGCCAAGGGCTGAACCTGGGCCGTGTGGAAGCTGTCGACGATCTTAATCAAGCTCTCCTGTAGCGAGACGATGAGACGGCCAGCTCTCGCCCTCGATTGGATCGCATCCGCTTTCGCGTCTTCCGTCGCTTGCGTCACCAGCTCTCCGAGCTGTTCTCTTCGTAAGGCACTGCGGGTGATCAGTTTCTCCTCGGAGATCAGGTCCCGAATGCTGCGCAGTCCCCTACCGAGGCCGACTTCAAAGGCCCGCTTTGCGGTTGAGCGGCTGCAACCGGCTTTCTCCGCTGCATACCGAACCGCGGGACGTGATTCTGGATCGGGCACCTCCCGGAATGCGGCCAGCAGGGCTGTGTGCAAGGCTTCGAGTTGGGGACGACTACGGCGCGGCATTGGTACTCACGGGACGGGCGGATGAAGGGTCCGTCCAATCCGTCAACCGGGGCGCAAGCTGCTGCGTGGCTTCCCAGATCGCCGAGCTAATCAGCTTCTCGACCTCGTCCTTGTAGATTGGGCCGCTCTGGTAGGTCCGAGTTTCGAGGATGATCCTCACGTTCGCCCGAAGGGCTACGTCATCGACGAGCGCCCCAAGGACCAAGGGGTGGCCCAACAGAAGCGCGGCCGCGCTCTTAGTGACCGCGACCCTCTCGTGGTCCTGGTGAGTTTGGTGGTGCAACAAGGTGTCGACGAGCAGCTCGATGGCCCTCCTGAGCGTTGGGAGGTCGAGGGAAGCTGTGGCTAGGCGGTTGATCATCACGCCAAAAGGCTAACCTGGAAATCCGTCGAGCACCAAACTTGCGCCCGGTCAGGGGCGCGAGGGAAACTCGTAGAGACGAAGTGCAAACTTCAAAGGAGTTGTGAAAATGTCTGAGCCAAAAAGTAATCGACTGCGCAGAACGCTCCTCGGGGTCCCCGGGCAGGACTACAACCCCCGGCGGGGCGGCGTCGGCAGCGATTTGCAATGGGCCGGAGGTCTTCCAATCATGGGAACGAGCAACAGCGCGACACCCGGACAAATGGGTCCCGGTCGCCAGGCCAGCAAGGCCGGCGGAGCCCCAGTAGGTGCTGCAATTCCGGACGTCGCCGAGCACGGCTCTGGAGTTCCATCGGGTTCGAGCAATCCGGCCGCCGTCGATCCCAGCATGAGATTCGGGGTTGATTCGCACAATCAGCCTTTGACAGCCGCAAGTGCGCCCCCTCGCACGACGAAGCACGTCGCGCCTTTTTGGTTGCGAGCCGGCCACGGCAACGGGGAGGAGTAAATGTCTAGACGCGGGCGAGGAAACGGGCCGAAGCAAACCCCGCTCACTGGTTTTCAGAAGCACCTGATCCAGAAGTTCGGGCGAGGGCCTCGCTGCCACACGATGCCAGATCCCAACAGGCGGACCGCCGCCGAGGGGGACGCGGTCGGTGCGCTGCAGAAGGTCCTCGAAGCCAGCGGCCAGTCAGCGGAACAGGCTTCGCAAAATGCCCAGAGGGCTGTCGCCCGAGCCCTGAAGCCAGAGAAGCCAAGGCCAGAGACCACGCCATCGCCGGGGCTGTCCCTTGAGGAACGACGTCAAATAATTCGAGACGCGTCGCCCTCAGAATTCCAAAAACTGCTTTCGAGCTATGGGGTAAGCCCGACGGTCGAGACCCTGCAGCGCAAAAATCCAGACCAGCAAAGCAGCGCTGAGCGGCTCCTCGAAGAGCGCGGAAACGCGGCAGCAGCAGCGAGAAAAAAGTCGCTGGAGTCGCTGCCCCCGTTCAACGCGATGGAACGGACCGTCGAAGAGGTCCGAGCGCGCATCCGCTGCTACCCTGAGTTGGCCAGCTTGGTCGACCCGACAAACGATGGGCTGGTGCCTCATGAGCGGATGAGGCCCCTAACGCCGGATTCGAAGGGCAAGGGCGAACGCGTTTTCGGGCGAAACTTTCAGCAGCTGCAAGAAGAAAACCTGGCCGTGGAGTTGAAGTTGCGGGCAAAGCAGCAGGCGCAGCGCGCAGCCGACGAAAAACGAATCGCCGCGCTTGCGGGTACTGGCTATGCGGGGAGCTGGCCGGCGATGAGGTAGACACCGCCGATACCAACGGCGGATGGCCGGGCGGATAGTCCTACTGGCCCGGCTGAATCAGCGTTTCTCGCTCTGACCGCTTTGTAAGGCCTTCAGGTCGCGAGAGTGGCTCGATACTCGTGTGTCACATTTCTCCAACTCCGCCAAGCGGATCAACGCTCGCTCTCGGCGGTTTGTTCAGCTGCAGGCGAGGACGTTGAGGAAACCCTCATCCAAGGCAGAGTAGTAATTCCAGCTACTGGCTCGAACCGACCAGGAAAACGTTCGATAAGATCAGACGTTGCTGTGAGTACGCTCCTCCAAGCCGATGCTACGGTTTGAAAGGTGATCGGATCGTTTGAGTGAGAATCTACCGGGAAGTCAGCTCTCACTAAGGCCTGCTTAGGATTATTCGGATCTCGAACTAGTTTTGCAAACGGGCGTTGATTAATGAGATCCGTCACCTGCACCAAGATATCGTCCAGAGCTTTCACGAGCTTAAGCGTGATGAACGCTCCCAGAATATCGGCTTTCCCGATCAAATAGATGTCAGCAGTACGAACTTCGTCGGGGGGCAGGGTAAATCTAAGGTGCCAAATCCGAGTTCGGCCTATCGGAGGTGCAGGCTCAGGGGCAATGAGCGAGGTATCGAAAGCGAGGTTTTCGGCCAACAACGCCGCAGCGATAGAGACTTGGACGGTGTCCTCGGTGTTGGGCATTTTCAATTGTGTTGATTAGGAGCGACGTTCGCGCGACCAGGGGTGGCCGCGTTCTCGCGCCCCAGATTTAGCGTTGCAGCCTCGAATGGATCCAATGGGGCATCCTCACGTGATTTCTGACCCTCACCTAATGATGAAGCAACGTTACGGAAGGTTAAATTCTCGACACCGAGGCCGGCGCCCAACGGGAGATAGAGGCGCACCGAAGCTGCTGTCGTTTTAACGCTTGAAGGTAAGATCCCGAATTGGCGGTATCCGAACACTGCTGCCTTTTTGCGCTTCGGTTCGACCAAGCGTTGAAATAGTTCGGCGACAACTTTCTGACCGTCCTCGACAATAAGTGCCCGAGGCGCAGTCAGTCGCAAGGCACCTGCCTCCTTGGAGATAAAGCTCTTGAGGTCCCCCGGCGAACGTATGCGGGCTCTCCGAAGCCTTTCCACGAGGCCTCTCATGGAAACGGTCAGTCGGTGCTCGTCGACATCTTCCTCCGGGAACCGAAGTTGAAGAAGCTCCGACCCCTTTCCGAGCAGCTCTGCAGTCGGCTCAGCTTCGGGAGGAAAAACGACTACTCCAACGTTGGCACACTCGCCTCGTTCCGCGTCCGGGCAAAACTGCATAATGGTGTAGAAGCCCACTGATTGGGTCATTGGATGCTCGATTTCGTGTTCCATCCGCAGAGCGGCGTTAGAAGCTGAACCAGTGTATCCAGCAGGTACCGCGCCCGGTCACAGATAAAGTTCGTCAAGTCTTGCCTCCGGTCACTCGAAAGCTGCCACTCTTGCGGAACCTCAGCTACCACCTTCTTGACGTACCCTTCGTCAAGCTTACTCAGTTTTTGGAGGAATTGCTCAATCGCTTCCTTCGTACAGTACTCAACGAACGCCGGAAAGAGCCCGAAAATCCTAGGATCTTTTACCCTACAGATACCACCGACCTTGCTGGTTATCTCCCCCTCTTCACACCTGAAGCAGGCTGTGTGGTCAATTGCCAAGAGCCGAAACTTGCCGCGTGGTGCTTCTTCGGAAGAGAGAAATACGTTGCGGAGGTTTTCTCTGACATCGCCGCCAGCGCGGCAAAAGCGATCGTTGTTCCTAGTCCAGGTGTCGAACACCACGAGTCCCGGAATCGTCTGGGGGTTCACGAGATCCTTTAAGTCGTCTTGTCTGCCGCTCCATACGTCGCCGTTTTCGAACTTGGTCGCTACTGCTGGACCGGGAATTGCGTAGGTACCGTCCGCGAACTGGATCACTTTGGCCGGAACGTCGAGGAGAGCCATTTCAAAAGTGGGCAACCCAAGCCAGGCGGCTAGCCGAGTTCCCACCAATTCGCAGACCAGCGAGTGCTGACCCTGGGGATTGCCTAGTGCTTTGATGAAAGCCTCGCCAAGTTCAGTTACGACGTGGGCCGGTTCTGCACTCGTCTTGAGAACCTTGATCACTCTTAGAACCTTTTTGGGCTTCCACTCAGCGATTTTTCCTGCCGGCCCCGCCACGTCCTTCCCCTAGCACAGAGACCGCAACTCGGTTTTCGTTTCGGAAGAGTTGGCCGGAGTCATGATCGGTGCATTCGGCGGAGCGAATCCGGAATGGAATGTCCGTAGCCGCGTGATCGATCCATTCGGCCTCGCCATGGGTTTCGATTTTCTCCTACTGGCGCTTTCTTAGATGCCAGTTGAGAAAATATAGAAGTCTCTGACCCCGGTTGACAGGTTGTAAAAAGAGGGGCAATAGTTTCCAACCAGGGAGAGCCGGAAGTTTCGGTCCTGCTTCGATCGGGTTTGCACCTTTTCCCGTTCGATTCACAAACGCAACCCGGTAGCTGAGGGACGCAGTGGGCGTTTGACAAAGGTGCGGCGGCGAGTCTTCGTCGCGGGGCGCACGCGCAACTCCGAAAAACTCAGGAGTTGTCTATGCCCAAAATCAACACGCATCAGCTGGCGTTTTCCCCTGAAGATCTCCGCAAGCTCCTTCCGATCGGACGCAGCGGCTGCTACCGCCTAGCGCGGGAGATCGGCAAGCGCTTCGGCGGAAAGATCCTAGTCCCGAAGGTAGCGCTGGACGCTTGGCTCGCCGAGCCCTCCAGCAGCGATCTCGCAGCTTCGAAAAAGAAGACGGCCAGTCGTAGCGGAGCAACCACCTAAAAAGTTCACCCGGCCGGGCCTGCACTTTTCCAGAGAGCGGGGCCGGGCGAAAGACGACCACGACAATGCAATCTGTATCACCGACAGCCGACAGGATCCAGGCCGCGATCGCGCCCCGGATGTGTCAACCAATCGCGTCGCAGCCCTATATATCTACGCGCGCGCGCGGGTGTCTTGACGTATCCAAGATCAACAGATCATCCAAGAACAAATCTGTTGATCTTGGAATACGTTTACTGAGCGATAGCGAAAGTACCGCACCACCACTTCGTCGCTCAGCCCCATCTGCTCGGCGGGTTGCCACAGAATTCCTCAACCACAACTGGGGCGGTCCGGACTTTCAGTTCATTTCGTTGTCCCTGACCACCCGCCCCGGCGATCTCTCCACTGCCCAGGACTATGCCAAGCGCTTCGCAGAAGTCATTGAAGCCCGCATTCCCAATTCTGGCGGATTGGTTTGCCTGGATCTCTCTCCCAACAACCGCTGGCACTTGCACGGCCTGTTCCTCGTTCCCACCGCCTGCACCCCTGAAAAGTTGATTCGCTTCTGGCGTCACCTTTGGCCCCGAGGTTCCCGGCCCTCGCCGAAGGGTCAATGGGCTCGTTTCCCTGAGGCGCACGATCTCCACTACTTCCTCGAACACCACCTCCAAGGCCCCCGCCGAATTCAAGATCTGATCGCGCCGATCCCCAGCATGGCCGATCGGGTTGTCGCTTCTGGGACCTTCCGCCAGCCCTGGGACAAACTTTTGGCCTGGGTAAGGGGTCACCGACTGCACCCCCCACGTCGATGGCCCATAAGCCCACCACGGCGTTTGAAGGCGTCAACAAATCCGACCCCCCCATATCGCGCGCGATATAGGCAGACATCATTCCCTCGAAACGTTCCCCGAGGGTGCTGCTTCTGGTGCTCAGCGCCCCTTCCAGCTGGTTGCCGAAGAGACGTTCGCTTTCACCCTGGTTGCCGTCGTTCAGCCTGCAGGGCCGTTGCACACCGGACTGAAAAAATCAGGTCCTTGGTAGTGGACATCGAGCTGCGTTTCCGACTTCTGCGCCGGGACGCCCTTCAAATCGCAAGGTCCATCCTGCTCAGTTATCCGGAGATCGAAAGCCCACTCCGGCGACTTCTC
>Ga0099828_10001344_pt1 | contig 16295 bp, 20 predicted proteins | sample CZO8metaG_2_FD_79338 | JGI IMG/M metagenome (GOLD analysis project Ga0099828, IMG submission 79338) | Vadose zone soil microbial communities from the Eel River Critical Zone Observatory, Northern California, USA - CZOApr15con2H1.8 metaG | ecosystem: Environmental > Terrestrial > Soil > Vadose... | reverse complement strand
CAGCGTGGGGCCCTGGAGACTGTAGGGCGCTCGCAGGTTCTCCATGAAGAACACCGGACGCAGGATCACATGCGAGGGGAAGCAGAGACCGCGCACGGTTTCCTCGATGCGCCACTTGTTGTCGAAGTGCGGGATGCCGGTCCGCTTGTGCGCCGATCCCACGGATGTGTAGACGAAGTGTTTGACGCCGGCCTCGCGCGCCAGTGTCGCAAGACGCTTGCCTTGCGCCTCTTCCCGCTCGACGCCCGCCTCCAACGTGTTCTGCACGCCGAAGACGCCCCACGCACCGGCCAATGCACGGCGCAGCGTCGCCTCGTCATCGAGATCGCCCTTGACGACGTCGACGCCCTGGCGCGCCAGCGCCGCCGCCCGCTCGCCTTCCGGCATGCGCGTCAGGCCGCGCAGATGGAACCCTGTGCCCCGCAGCGCCTGCGCGACCGCGCCGCCCTGATTGCCTGTCACTCCGGTGATGAGAATCGTTCGATCGCTCGTCATAGCTAAAACCTCCTCAAATCGTGGCGTAAGTCCGGTACTCGTTTCTGCCCTCAAGCTCTACCCGCGCTTTGCTTGACCTCCTCAGGCTGCAAGCGCGACTGGAACAACCCGGAAAAGGCCGGTCGCACATCGACGAAGATCACCGCCCACAGTACAGCCACGAAGAGGGCCAGCGGAAGCCCGCTCGGGGCCATCAAAGCGTGGAAAAAAAGAATGTTGACGATCACCGGCGCCAGCACGGCCACCGCCAACGGTACGTAACGGTTGACCAGCAGAAGTACGGCTGGGATGACCTGAAACGCGAAGATCACCCACAGGTAATGCGAGGCATAGAGGGCACCCATGAACTGTCCCGCAATGCCCCCCGGCGGGGGAAGGGGAATGAAGTTCAGGAAGCCGTTCAGGCCGAAAACAAGAAAGATCACGCCCGCCAGATATCGGGCGATTGCGGAAGCGGTTTTCATAACCGGGTTCTCCTTTTCGATTGGCAGCCATTACATGGCGTCAATCATATTGATGTCAATATAGTTGATGATGTATACTTTGGGGAGATTCAGGTTTTTTTATGACGCGAGGTATTCAAGGGGCGGACCACGTCTGGCTAGTAATGATGAAGGCGATGCGCGCCCTGACGAGGTATGCAGCCGCTGGTATTGAAGAGACCGGGCTCGGCCTCTCGGATTTCGGCGTGCTGGAAGCCCTGCTGCACAAAGGGCCTTTGCCCGTCAATACGATAGGCCCGATCGTCGATCTGACCCCAGGCTCGATCAGTATCGCTGTCGACCGCCTCGTCGCGAAGGGCCTGGTCAGCCGGGTCGAGAGCGCCGAAGACCGGCGCGTGCGGATCGTTGCCCTCACCCCACGCGGCAAGGATCTCATTGCTTCAGCCTTTCGAAAGCATTCCGGGCAGATGAAGAGAGTGTTCTCTGAACTGAGTCCGGAGGAACTTCGTGGCCTCGAAGTGGCGCTTAAGAAAGTCGGCAAGCGCGCTGCCGCGCTGATGGAGGAGAGTTGAACGGCTCGATGGAGTTGTCAATGTGAGCGGTCGATTGATTGGCACGGGCGCTTACGCCAGTCGGCTTTTATACTCGCTCTAAATGCCTCGTTCCCGGAGCCAGGCTGGAACATGGATCAACAGATAGTCAATCAGACTTCTTACCGATGGCAGCATTCCCCGCGGCGTCGGATAAACCAAGTGGAGAATATTCCTCGCTCCGGACCATTCCGGCAAGACTCGTTCAACGAGCCGCTCTTTTAACGGTGCGGAAACCACTTGTTCCGGCAGCAATGCGATGCCGATGCCGTGCACCGCGGCTTGAAGTCTTACGCGTAAGTCACTTGATACCAGCCTTGGCTTCAACTCGATAGGCGCAGTCCGCTCGTCGAGGTTTATTAAGTTCCAGCGCGCTCCACTGTCAAATATGTCGTCGATGCTGGCAACCGTATCGAACTTCGGCAAGTCGGCCGGGTTTTCTGGTCGCCCATATCGGTCAAGAAAGGCAGGGCTGACGACCAGAACGCGTTGAGAATTACCAAGAGTTTTCGCGACCAGTCCAGCAACGTCCTCTATTTCGGATTTCGCCCGGATCGCGATGTCAAATCGTTCCTCAATCACGTTTACGGTCCGGTCCGTCGCCTCGACGAAGACAGAAACTTTTGGATGTACCGTCATGTAGCCGGGGAGTGCATGAGCCAGACACCTTTGCGTCAGCAGGACCGGGCTGCTGAGGCGAACGAGCCCTGCAGGTTCCCTGCGCAATTCCGCCACGCTGTCATATGCCGCCTGTGCTCCCTCGACCGTCTCAACACATCGCTCAAAAAAGCGCTGGCCGGCTTCTGTGAGAGCCAAAGCCCGGGTGGTGCGTTGTAATAAACGGACACCCAGCCGCTTCTCCAGTGCTGCGATCCTCCGGCTGAGGCGCGTTTTCTCAACGCCTATGGTGCGTGCCGCCGCAGAAAATCCGCCGTATTGGACGACCGAAGCAAAGAAGTAGATGTCGTTTAGATCTTCCATATCTATTGTTGCTTATACGCACCAGTCTATTGTGAACTGGCCATCTACCGGCCTTACTGTTGCTGAGCTATAGCTAATTTTATGGACAACCCATTTGTGGAGTCAACGGCATGAATAGCCAGGAAGAACTCGCTGAAGCCTTTGAACGCTATCGCGCCGGTAAGGATGGGGCGGCTGGACACTGTTCACGTTTCTACCTAATCCGAATTGCCCAAAACCATTTAGCAACCTTAAAAATCCAAGGAGAATGCCATGACCAATCAAACCCGTCCCTACGAGCCCCTCACTTCGCAAAACGCAGCGCTCGTCCTCGTCGATCATCAGGTCGGCCTCATGACCGGCGTCCGTGACTATGCGACCGGCGAGCTGAAACACAACGTCGTGGCCCTGGCCAAAGCTGCGAAAGCACTGAAACTGCCGATTATCGTTACCACGACGGCGCGCGACAGCATGTGGGGTCCGACATTCCCCGAACTCGTGGAGGCGCTGCCAGGCATCCAGATCATTGATCGCTCTTCCGTCAACGCCTTCGACGACGCACGCGTCGCTCGCGCGATCGAGGCGACCGGCCGCAAGAAGCTAATCTTCGCCGGCATCTCGCTCGAAGTCTGCGCGGCTTTTCCCGCCATCACAGCCGTGGGTAAGGGTCTGGACGCCTATGTGGCGGTTGATGCCTCGGGAACCTTCAGCGAGACGAAGCGCCAGGTGGGGCTCCTGCGCATGCTTCAGGCGGGCGTGATCGTCTCGGACTACGCGACCTTGATGGTGGAAATCCTCAAGGACAATGCGCGACCGGAGGCCAGCGAGGTCTACGGCGCTATGGACATGGCCTGGGCCAAACTTGTGGGCCAGATCGCCCACGCGTACGGAAAGTAAACGGTCGGCGGACGCCGCAACCACTTCCTAGCAAGCTACAATTGCGAGAGGCGTCGCCTGTTATGGTTTTCCGCTCCGCCGTATCGAGATCTAAGCGCCATAACCTGTTCCTAGAGGATGCCCGTCGCGATGGTGTCCTGGTCCCGTAATTGTGCTCATTTTGTGCTCAACTCCACCTCACTCCAGCCCATTCCAGCCTACTCCAGCCAAAGTTCGAGATTAGGCTAAATCTTGGCTAGAGTGGGCCTGGGTGAGCCTGAATAGGCTGGAGAAGGGTGCCAGAAACGGTTTCCTAAACCGTTTGTCGTACGTTCAATTCGTATCGGGGGCACCAATTTTTCAATAGGTTATGCTTCACAACATTACCCCTCGCCATTTCACTGTGCTCAAGATTGTGCTCACTTAAGAGCCTATGGCTATCTACGAGACGTTCTCTAGGCGACAGAAGAAACTTTCAACACAAGGAGAATCAGATCCGTATCGCTACGATATATTCCCACAATGGCTAGAAGAACATCTTCACACCGAACAGGAATCCGAAGGACGAGGCGTTCCAATCGTTCCGGCGTTCCCCGTTGATCGTCGCATGTCCGTCGTTGCGCTTATAGGCAATTTCTGTGTTCAGCGCGAACATTTTGGTGAGCATGTAGTCGGCGCCCCAGCCGAGTCGCCAGGCGAAGGTGTTGCTGGGTGAAATGGTATTTCCGGGATCGCACTGCTTTCCCCAAAGCTGTTGACGTTCACGCCAAAGCTCATGTTCGCGTACGGAATGACCGGGCCGAATTTGACCGGACGGACTTCCACCGTCGGAAGCACCGACACGGTGTCTTGATGGCCCAAGTCCAGGAAGGGCCGCTTTTGATCCACGGCATGGCGTTCCCACTCCAACATCATCCCGACCAAGAGCCACTTGTTGAGACTATACATCGCTTGGAAATTGACCAAGGAGCCCACGTCGGTTGAGCTATGGGCGGTCAACGATTGCGTCAATGGCGCAAACCCTGCCCGCATACCGAGGATGACTTTGCCTGGCTCTATTCCGCCCTGTTCCATCTTCCACTCTTCCGCCTTTGCTTGGGTTCCTAGGACAAGCGCGCTTAGCACCATGAAACCCACCAAACCCCAACGAGCCATAACGACACCCGTATAATCCTCCGTGCTGGAATGCTGTAAATAGGTGAGAGTCCGGGATTTCCGCACTAGCAAGGCCAGTTTCGAATAGATTCTAGTCTGGTAAACGGAGTTGCACAACCAATATAAAAGCTTCACGATTTTTGATACAAGTCGAGGGTGTTGACCAGCCGGTAGTTTTTGTACCACCACCATGTTAGTCCTCAGCTCGCAAGCTGGACGGTTTCGGGCGCGGGTGGCTGGCCCCCGAGACTGCTATCTGGACGGACCGTGTTGTAGTGAGTCCTCCAATGTTCCGTCATGATCTGTGATTCCTTGGGTGTGTAGAACAGCTCGCCGTTCAAAAACTGCGCCCGCATCTTGCCATTCAACGACTCGACATCGCCGTTTTCCCAGCGGGACCCTGGCTCGATAGAGAGCGGGGCCACTTGAAGCGCGTTCAGCTATTGCCTGAGCGTGCTCGCGATGCACTCCGGTCCATTATCCGACCGATCTGTGTAAAAGAAAGCACTTTCACAGCAATGCTTGCACCTTAAGGTAGTGCCGAAGGCGGGATTTGATTTGGGGCCAATTCACCATCCTCAATGTTGCCGAGAGTTTCACGGGGTTTGTGTCAGGAAATCGATGACATGCGGCCTGAGAATAAGCGAGTTTGAGTGAGATAGAATTAGCGGAAAATCGCTCTGCTATACGACCGTTTTACGACCGCATCGCAGTTTTGCAGTGCGCCCGATGACTCGACGACCACTGACGATCCAGAGCGACAGAGTACGACGCCAGAAGAGTGAAATCAAGGGGTTCGGTGTTTTTATTGCTACTGACTGCGACTGAGGTAGATTCTGAATCGGGACCAAAACCGGGAGTGGAACCGGGAGTAAAACCGGGATCGGGGTTTCTTGGTATAGACGGACCATTCAGAATGACCTTCAGCCTCTTTCCGCCTGGCTAATCACTCTGCGCATAGTGTTCAAGTCGATTTTTCTAGAGCGTTGACGTATCCTTCTGCCTGTTTCAAAAACAAACGTCTTTTAGAACTAGATGATCGACTTGAGCTACATTGGATCTTTTCAACGAGGAACACTTTTCAGATCTGAAAATCCTCTTGAAGAACTATGGGCTCAAATCGGTCGCATTGGAACTCCAGAATACGCAGGCTCACTCATACCAAATAAGCCCGATCATGATTGGGAGAAACATGCAAAATACGCATCTGTGAGGATTCGTCAAGCCTTGGAACTGAGGAAGTCCACCTCAGGAACGTCACTTCTTACAAAACCGATCCTTCTGTATTATTCATTCCTAAACCTACTTCGAGCTTTCATGGCTATTACGCCTAAGATCATTCCAAAACCCAAGCATGGACTGATCTTTAAGCCCAACAATCAATTCCTCTTGAACGAAGCCGAATTGGCCGATGGTACCTTTACAGAATTCTTGGCTGCCACAGGAACAGCATGGGAAAAGGGAACAAGGCTTTCCTTGAGTCAAGCACTTTGCAAGATCCCCGAGATCGCATATGAGTTCAAATCACCTGAAAGAGGCCCATCAGGGGTTTGGGCTGCAAGAGTTAGCGCAAAGATGGGCTCTAACAGCGTTTTACTCCATTTCGATCAGCAAGTAGTTGACGAGGAGACATTCCGGGCTAGCTGGGGACAGGAACTACCAAAACTGAATGATCTGTATGAGCTACAGCCCACCGGTATAACCTTGCGACTTAAGAAAGAACAACAGCCTAAAGACTATGAAGGTTTATGCGAACTCTGTGAGAAGACAATGTTGAATCGACTTCTTTGGGGATATGACCCAACCTGGTATGTTTTACGACTGAAGGAAGGAGAGCAAGAATTTCCGCGTGCAGGGTATTACTTCATCGCCCTCTTCATCTTAGGCAGCATTGCGCGGTATCAGCCTGAATTGCTGCTCTCTGGATTATTACCAGGATCAGAACCAGAATGGTTCTTCAATCGCTTCATGCAGGCGGCCGAGCGTTTTTTCCCGCAGCTCATGTGGAGCTGGGGGCAGAATGCTCAGACGTATTTCCTAGGACTCTGAAAATATATGGTCAAAAACGATTGTTTAAAGCTCGAGGGGGGATTAAAGCGGTTGTATCGACTCGGCTTCCGCGCCGTCTGCAGCCTAGGGATGCGCTCCCTTGCTATTAGAGCGTACTGACCAGGCGCCCCTCACGTAAGCCCTGCACAAGCTTGTAATAGTGGTAGTGCAACGCACAGGTATAGAGGTAGCCACTGATAAAACTTGGCGGGACTCCGGCCGTCAAGGCCCGCCACAGCCGCTGACCATACTCGCGGCACAACCCCTTCTCCTTCACATGCAGGAATAACCGGCACGCGAACACGACGGCAACCAGGGCCTGCGTGACCTCATCCTTCACGCGCACCCAGGGATGCCGTTTCCCATACTTTTCACTGCCCAGCTGCCCCTGGCCCAGATACCCGCCAAAATACAGGGCCTCGACCCGTTCAAAATACGCCGTGGCCTCATACAGCGCGTGCATCACACCAATATAACCATCCCGCAGTTGGCTCCGGCTCAGGTTGAGCGGAATCACGTTGGTGCCAAACTCCGACTCATCCGCGGGATCGAGACGCCCTTCGTTGGTGAGTCGGGCATGCAAGGGTGTTTTCGGGATGGCATAGAGCATCCCGAGCATCGCATGCGGAATATGCCCGTCTGCGAGAAACTGCCGCTGCGCGTGGAAGATCGTGGCGTCATCGTGATCGAAGCCCACGATCATGCCGCAGGTGACCTCAATGCCCGCGCGCTGAATTCTCTGGATGCGCTCCAGCATGCTCCCTGCGTGGGGCCGGACGTTTTGATGTTTCTTCGTCTCTCTGAGGGAGGCCTCATTGGGGGTTTCGATGCCGATGAAGACGGCTTCAATGTTGGCGTCGGTCATGAGGCGCATCAACTCGTCGTCTTCGGCAAGGTCGAGCGTCGCTTCCGTAAAGAAGGTAAAGGGGTAGCCGTGGTGCTCTTGATACTGAATGACGTCTCGGAGCACGCCTTTGATGGCCTGCTTATTCCCGATGAGATTGTCATCGACGATGAACACTTGGTGCACGTGCAGCCCACGCAGACTGTCCAGTTCCGCGAGGACTTGCGCGCTCGTCTTGAGGCGTGGGAGCCGCCCAAAGGTGACGATGATGTCACAAAATTCGCAGGTGAAGGGACACCCCCGGGAGATCTGCAGGCTCGCGTAGAGATACGCGTCCATCTTCAGCAGCTCGAAGCGGGGCGTCGGCACACGGGTCATATCCGATTTCGTCTGTTGCTCATAGCGCCGTTTCCACTGACCTACCTGCCAATCCTCCAAGAAGGCGGGCCAGGTGTCTTCGGCTTCGCCCACGAAAATGACGTCCGCCAACTCGCCAAAGTAGTCTTCCTGGACTGTGACCCAGGGACCACCAACCACCGTAAAGCAGCCCCGCTGCTTCAACTCGCGCAAAATCTCCTTCATGCGCGCGCGTTGCACGCTCATCCCCGTCACGCCGACAATGTCCAGGCCCGCTAACGCCTCATAGTCAAGGGGCTCCACATTTTCATCGATCAACGTCACCACATGCGCGTGCGGGGTCAGCGCGGCGAGCAGCGGCAGCGCGGCGACCGGCGTGTTCGCGCGTTTCCCGACGATGGGCATCACATAATCGTGTCCCCAAAAGGACACGTCAAAGCGCGGGTTAATCAGGGCAATGCGCGCCACAGCGTCTCCGCCACCGGTTGGGCGTCGACGCGGTTCTCTAGCCTCCTCGGTGGCCAGCGCGACTTCCGCTTGCATCGCCAGCTCTCGCATGTTCAGCCTCTCCTAACGCGATGTTCTGCGGTAGAGCCCGGCGGTCGGGAGGGGCGGTAGGATGGCTCCGCCGTCATGGCCACATCCTCTATGGTGATCGACTGAGGAATCGCATCCGAGAGTGGAGAGCTTTGTGAAGCGATGGAAACCATGGCACGTCTCCTCATGAAAGAGACATGGTCTTGGTCGAGGAGGAAGAAAGAAGACTAGGACGTCCGATTCACTCTTGGCCGCACGGCAACATCGGGGTTACAAGCACAATCCATCGCGCTCGTGCGTCCCAAGAATCGTAGGGTAAGGGTACGCTTTCAAGATCTGTGAAATCAAGGCACTTATCTCTTCAGCCTTCCGAGTCGAACCCTCGGCTCATCCCTGCATATGGACTTCCAACACATCAAAGTCTTCTGATGCTTCTCGTTTGAGCTCAAAATGAACTCTTAAAGCAACTGACCTGATCGAGTGATGAGGAAGTCATCCGTTAGCGGCTTAAATGCTCTCAAGCCTCCATCGTCCATCGCAACTATCACTCTTAAAGTTCCCGTCTTGTCGTCACAGAACGCTTGAATTTCGACTTGATAGAACGAATCCCCTTCCCCACTTTGTCTCGCCTCGACTTCCTCAGTTAACTTGAGCAGGTCTTCATACCGCCTTTGTTTAAGTTGTTCGATCTCCAGATTTAAATGCTGTAGTAGGTCTTTTTTCTTCATGCGCTAGTCCAAAATCTACTGTTATTGAAACTCAAACGCGGAAATTCCACGCGTCATTAGGCGCGACTAATAGCTCTTGCCTGTCATTCTTTCATAGGCTTCTCGAAGTGTAGAGACCTCCACGATTGTGACTCGAAGGTCCTCAGCAAGAGGACTGAGATCCCAGTCCCGAGTCTTGGTCTGACCTTGCGGAATTAGGACCGTGGAGAAGCCTCCTGCAGCAGCACCCTGAATTTTTTCAGGGAGAGCCCCTACGGGCAGAATACGCCCGATGGGGTCCACGGCCCCCGTCATGACCACGCCAGGAAGGATTCCATCTCGCTTGAGAGCAGCAACCATGGCCACGGCGATCGCTGCACTGGCACTGGGTCCCTCCGAAAGATAGGCGGAACTCACATTTTTCAAGGTCACCGACCATGCCCTAGGATCCTCTCCTACTGCTTCACAGGCGGCGAGCACCGCTATGTATGCCGCGGTTTTCCAATCCTCGCTCAACGCCCCACCCCTGAAGCGTCCCAGGGCTCGGGACCCTTCATTAAATTGGATCTCGGGTCCCACTGGATTAGAGAGACGGTCGGCTTGGATCACAACGTAGTTCGTCGTTCCGATGTTCTGGGAAGACATGGAAAGGAGGGGAACCGTGATCAAGAAGCGCTGCTCACCGGTTGCAAGGTCGAGTCCAAGGCTGAGCGAAACGAAAGCAATCAGAGTAGCGAAGCAAGAACAAGAGATCCAAGTTTGAAAAGAGGGCTCGCCGAGCATCATAACTTTGGCCAAATCAAAAACATTTGTTTTTGGAGCTCTTCCGGCTGAAGGCTGTGGCCTTACTCCCCCAACCGAGTTTTCCTTCTCAAACGGGTTGGGTTTGTGAACACCCTGCGGACCACAGCTCCCGGTGGTGTCTGTCGCTGCCTCTTCCTTTCTTCCGATAGAATCAGTTCGGGCTTTGCGCACCGTCAGGAAGGGGGCTCAACTCCCCTGGCGCGCATGATCGAGGGCCTTGACCATGGTCAAAAGGCGCGCCCGTCCTTCTTCGGAAATCTCGGTGAACTGGACCCCCATCCCCGGAAAGAACGCATAATGCTCCTCCCCAGGCCGGATCCAGGCCACTTTACCTTGTGCCTTGATCGGCGCGGTCGGATCGTCAGGCAGGACGAGTTCCAGCGCGAGGGCCGTCCCTAACTGCGGCGGTAGATGGGTCTCGATGAAGACCCCGCCTCCGCCGATCTCGCAGGTGACACCGTCGAAGTGTTTGTGGTCGGGTGTCAAGCATCGCACCTTCGCCGCGAGACGACTGCGGGGGTAATTCCGGACTGCTCGATGGGATTGGGCCTCTTTGATAGAGCCCTGAATGAAATCTATGACGGCTTCCCACGACACCGCCCCCAGCGGTTCGCCTGTTGGGTCGAGCAGCGTCATCGTTTCCGCCTCGCTGTCCAGCCCCAAGACTTTCCCTCGGTGCCGCAATGAGATCTTAACGGGCAGCTTGACCATGATCCTTCCTCCCGGTGGGAAACGAACACGCCTGCCCTTTCCGCATGCATTCGCGATTCATCACGCATCCTCCTTCAGGCTCTCGACCCCGAGTTCCAACAGAATGAGTCTTTCTCGACAACCCTGAAGGTTTCTTTTTGACCCCTTCGAGAGGATACGCGGATGGCCGCAGAAAATCGAGATAACCTCTCAGGTTTGCTCTAGGGTTTTTGACCACGCCCTATGCCGAGCCTACGGCTTCAGGGAAAAAGACGATCTAGGGCCTCGGCATCGGTTGGCACCAGCATGATTGGTGTCGATGACTTAGTCCGTGGTGTCTCACATGTGAGCATGTCTGGGAGGGTAAGAACAACTCGGTTAGAAACCGGGTTATGGCGGGGTTGTGAGACGAGTATCTGGGTTCATGAACCCGCCCTGAAGACGATTGAATTGACGTGATAGAACGCAGTGACACACTCAATCAATTTTGTGTGGTGGAACCCGTTCCTCACATGGGGGTATACGATGCACGGTGGCACAATCACTCCGACCCTACTCCAGGGCAGCACACGCACAACACGCGAGGAGCAGTTCACCCTGTTGCGCGTTCAGTTTGTGAATCAGCGACCAGCACGCCGCCATTCGTCGGCGAGGATGGCATAGAGAAACATGTCCTGCCACAGGCCGTGTTTCCACGTGTGCTGGCGTAGACGGCCTTCCTGTCGCATACCGACTTTCTCCAGACAGCGGATCGAGCTCACATTCTCGGGACAACAATAGGCAATAATCCGGTGCAGCTCCAACCCTTGGAATCCCAACGTCAGGAGACCCTCCAGGGTCTCGGTCGCGTACCCGTTCCCCCAGAACGGGCGACCCAACCAGTAGCCGAGGTAGCCTTCGTTGCGATGAGGCTGGGTTAAGTGAAGCCCGCAACCTCCAATGAGGTAGCTGCCCTGCTTTATGACTACCGCCAGGTCAAATTGTTTCCGAGGTCGTCTCCGTTGCGCCGCCAATGCCTGCGCAAGGAACACCTTGGTGTCCTCCTCACGGTTTGGCCCCCAGTCCGTGTACTGGGTGACCTCAGGATCTACGGCGTAACGATGCACGGAGGCGTGGTCCGCAGGCACAAAGTTTCGCAACAGGAGACGAGACGTATTTACAGGCAGACCAGGGTGTCGATAAAAAGAATTCGCCAGAGACCGGAATATGTTCCGCCACCGCATGATTTTCCCTGTCACCACCGTGAGGCCGTATGCCCAGCTAGGAAGCGATCGATCCATGTGCTGCGCTCCCATGTTTGACCCCTTTCACAATCCTACTCCAGCCCTGAAACAGATGCAGTTGATTTGCGGATGGTTTGAGAGTATTGATCCGCAGGTCCAAAAAAAATGTAATTGATCCAGGTCTAGAGTGCCAAGTCTTTGCTGCCAGAGGCATGTGATGAAACATGGGCTTGCTCTTGAGATAGCAGTAGTAGTCAGTTTGATCATGATCATCGATCTGCCGAGAACCTGGGCCGTCTTGGGGGAACCAGTGAGTGCTGTGGAAACGGATCGCGTGGCACTTGCCGGGCAATTGAGCATGATCCCGGCACAGCTATATACCATCCAGGAGATCACCACGTCGGAGCTCGTGGTGAGGGAATATGTGTCTAGCGATACGGTCTTTGCTGTGGCCTGGAGAGGAAGAAGACCTCCTAACTTGGTCTCGCTCTTGGGTTCCTATTTTCAGGAGTACCAGGAGGCAGCAGCTGCCGCCGCCTCAAACGGGCCTAGGGTGCGCGGGATGACCCGTATCCAGGGAGCCCGTGTCGTGGTCGAAACGGGAGGTCATCCGGGAGATATACGAGGAAGAGCCTATATCCCCTCACTTCTCCCTTCAGGCGTGACAAAAGAGATGATCCAATGATTTTGAGAGGGGGCAGAGCGGTTCTTTTCGGGGTTGCCTTAGCGGTTCTCCTGGGTTGTGGAAATTCCGGAAGCTCCGGCCCTTCCAATCCTTCCGGTCCTTCGGGTTCCAATGTCCTCGCGATCACAATAGATCCATCTTCTGCCGCCGTCTGCACATTTGCCAATGAGCCCTGCACTCAAGTCACCATTTGCCAGCCCGGTACCTCACACTGTCAAACCATCGCAGATGTTCTCGTGGATACCGGATCGTCGGGGCTCCGGATTTTTGCCTCTGCGGTGACGATCCCACTCCCAGCGAGCAACCTTGGTGAATGCATGTATTTTGGAGGCGGCACTGACTGGGGGCGCGTTCACACCGTGGACGTCGTTTTGGGTGGGGAACCGGCTGTATTAGTTCCGATCCAAGTAATCGATCCAACCTTCGCGGGGCAATACACCTCCACTGGGCAACCCGCTTCGAACATCTGTGGCGTGGCCGTAGTCGACTCTAGTCCTTCACAAGTCGGATTCAATGGTATCTTGGGCGTTGGATTATTTCCTTTCGACGGTGGGTTTTACTATAACTGTGCATCTCTCCCTTGTACTGCTGTAGCAGTCTCGCTTTCCCAACAGATCCAAAATCCGGTGAGGCTTCTGCCAGTTGATAACAACGGGGTCATAGTCGCCCTGCCGTCTGTGCCCACCAGCGGATCGCCCTCCCTTAGCGGTTCCCTCATACTAGGCATAGGAACAGAATCGAACAACCAACCTTCCGGGGTCACGGTGTTACCTACCAACTCATCGGGCCAAATCGTGACGCGCTTTCATCCCAGCCCGGGCGTCAGCACGCAGAATGTGGGGATAATCGATTCTGGCTCAAGTGTCATTTTTTTCAGTGACTCGTCGTTGTCGATTCCGCTGTGTCCCGGAAATTTATCTTTTCTCTACTGCCCTTCTTCTCCATTAAACTTCTCGGCGGTCAACACGGAGTTGTCAGGGTCCCCGTCAAGCCTAGTCAGTTTTCAGATCGCCGATCCCAGGCCCCTGCTGAATTCAGGGAATGCCGCCATTAGCAATATGGGCGGACCAGCATTTTCTACGGGGGTGTTTGACTGGGGACTGCCATTCTTTTTTGGCAGGACGGTCTATGTCGGCCTCAGTGGACAAACGTCCGTGCTCGGCGCTGGGCCATTTTGGGCCTATTAGAAGATCAAGTTGTCCTAGGGATGGCGGTTCACGAGAAGTGCTTTCCAGAAACAGTTGTTTTTGAGCTAGGACTGAACATCGAAGAAAATCCTATCATGGCTAAGACTTAAACAGCCTCTACAGACTGAGCTTTTCGACCATGATCGCTCGCGACGGCGACGAAACGTTGGAGGGAGATTTGGGATTGTATATATGTGGAGAGGTCTGTGCTCAACTCCTCCGGGGCTTCATCGTCTGGCTGCCCTGAATCACTTCGCAGTTTGAAGTAAGCATAGTGTGATGAATCATCCTAGATCTGGCATTGCAGGTCGCTTGTTGCAGATAAAACAAATTCTAGCTGCGTTCGCGGCTCTGGGCTGGTTGGTCACCTCCGCTCCTCAAGCGTCTGGTGAATGGTTTGCGGACCTTTACGGCGGCGCGACGTATACACCACGCAGTGATGTCACTCTCGTTATTCAACTCCCAGGCTTATCCGCCGATCACACCCTCCACCGCGTGAAATGGGATACCGCTCCTACGTTTGGCGGGCGTGCGGGGTATTGGTTTGAGGCGCTCCCGTGGCTGGGCGTGGGACTAGATGTCTTTCATTTAGGGTCTAATATCAGCACCCAGACCGTCCCCATTACAGTTGTCGGCATTAATACCACCGCCCAGCTTCAGGCCATTGATTTTTCGATCACCGCGATTGCCTTCGATGTGATCCGCCTACGGTGGCCGTTGCTGACCAGTGCCGAGTTTCCCAAGGGCCAACTCCAACCCTATTTTACGGTTGGACCCGCGCTCTTCATTACACAAGCGAAGGACACGAATAACTTTATCCCCAGCAATCAGTCTGTTACCGATACCTCGCTAGGAGTCAAAGTCGGCACAGGCATTACCTGGCAGCTCCTCACGCATGTGGCGTTCTTCGGGGAGTATCGGTTCACACACTTCAGCCCACAGCCGACGTTCTTCAATGCTTCCCCAATACCAATCCAGGTGCCTCTGCAGACAGACCTCAACTCCCATCACCTGATCGCGGGAATTTCCTTCCGGTTTTAGGCTGGTGGAGAGCCCTACCAGTTCACAATCAAGTGTTATTGAACACGACCCTAGAGGAAAAAGAGGGCTCCAGCTTAGACCGTGAATTTTCGAGGTCGTCCGCGAGTTACTGCCTTACACTCATCTCCAGTCTCACCCCATCCCGCTCAACGGTCACACGAAGGGGGAGTGATATCGGATCTGTCCAACTTCCTAATGGCTGACCATTCAACGCTAGAATCTGGTCACCTGGTTTGAGTCCTGCCAGGAAGGCCGGGCCCCCTTGAAAAAGACCGAGCAGCTTGACTCCCTCGCCGGGCCAGCTGTAGTCAGCGACCACCCCCAGAGGATTGTCGCCAAACGCCGCCGCCAGGGCTGCTAACCCGTAAGCTGCGGCTTCTTCGACCACAAGACGACGGACAATGGGGTATGACTCATAGAGCCGACCCGTGGCTACCTCTGCCGCAGAGGGACTGATTGTCGACGAGGCGATCTGGCGAAAGACCGTGATACCGCGTTCCACCTTAAGAAGCCGAAGTTCGAAGGATGCGGACATCGGCTCTCCAGTGCCCGATATGGCCAGACGATAGGTCAGCAGACTGTCCGCACCGACGAGTTTACCCACGCGAATCGTCGTATCCTCATCAACTCGCCCGGTATATTGAATGCCAACCTCATCAAGAACTGTTCGCAGATCCTCCCGTTCCACAAGCACCAACTCTCGATGTCGTGTGCGCAAAAAATTTAGCGTGAGATCGAGCCATGAGATTACCCGGTCATCTGTCGTTCCAGTGAGTGGCAAAACCGCCAGCCGCTGTGGTAGCGGAGAGATGGTGGGAGGCATGAACACCGGAATCACGGAAACCTGCAATCCTCTCCTCACGAGAGCTTTTATCGGCTGAGATCCCTCCGGCCTCGTAGCCTTCCCACAGACTTTCCAGGCCAAAGTACGGACGACATCAGGCGTGCCCCACATGCAAAGTTGATTTTCCTGTAGAACCAAGTAATAGGTGTTGGCAAGCTCCGCTGGAAAATAGCAGTTAGGAAAGAATGGGCAGTGGAAAAGGTACGCAACCCACTCGCCTTTAGGATAAAGCCGGTACTCCCAAATGGCTTGCTGCCCATCATCCTGAACCACACGGTCCGGTTTCCCCAAATTCTCCAACACCTGCTCTTTCGGCGTCGACACGGCCAAACGGTCCTCAAGTTTTCCTGCATCGTACATGTAGGGGAGTAACACCCCGCAGCCGGACACGGGAAGCAACAACATGAGACAGACCAGTGCTCGCTGCATGACGCTCGTTCTATTCCCGCATGGAATGCGGAAGGTTTTTATCTGCACACCAGGTTATCGTAATGTCCGCGATGAGGCCAATCATCACTGTAGGCCAACCACATATCGCCGGTACCATTGATCTATTCCGGGTTGAGTGCCTCGCTCTTCGCGCTCAGAAGAGAGGGATCGACCCATGCCTCTCAACCCGTACCCCCCTGGCCCTTAGGGAATGGGGCCTTTATGCCCTGTGCGGGGCGGCTCTTCCGGATTGATAAGGATCGGGGCCTTCAGTTGGTCCGGCAAGAGGATCAGTTTGGAATTCGGACTGTCATACAATTTGTACCGAAGATAGGCTGATGTGAGTGTCTGTGTGATGGTCTCCTGCGCCTTGGCCTGT
>Ga0099828_10001343_pt1 | contig 16295 bp, 12 predicted proteins | sample CZO8metaG_2_FD_79338 | JGI IMG/M metagenome (GOLD analysis project Ga0099828, IMG submission 79338) | Vadose zone soil microbial communities from the Eel River Critical Zone Observatory, Northern California, USA - CZOApr15con2H1.8 metaG | ecosystem: Environmental > Terrestrial > Soil > Vadose... | reverse complement strand
GGCAGCAGCGCGTCCTGCTGCGCCTTGTTGAACCGGTGCACCTCGTCGATGAACAGCACGGTCTGCCTGCCGGTGAGGCCGAGCTCGCGCCGGGCGGCGTCGATCGCCGCGCGGACATCCTTGACGCCGGCCGCGACCGCGGACAGCTCGGTAAAGCGCCGCCTGGTGACATTGCTGATAACCTGCGCCAGCGTCGTCTTCCCAGTTCCGGGCGGACCCCAGAGCAGCAGTGACATCGCCGCGTCATGGTCGGCCAGCTTGCGGAAGGGAGTCCCCTCGCCGGTCAGGTGGCGCTGCCCGATCACCTCGTCAAGTGCCCGCGGCCGCATCCGGACGGCAAGCGGCGCCGCAGCGAGTGCTGCTTCTTGCTCGGCCGCGTCGAACAGACTGCCGCCGGCGCCGGCCTCGGCTCTGGCCACAGCTTGACACTATCCGGCCCGCTGCCAGTTTCGAGCGCGCCATCGCGGGCACCGCGGAGCTGGCAAACGGCCTTATTCCGGGCGTCATCGACGGAAGGGATGACGGCAGTGAATGAGAACGCAGACCTGGTCAGGACCGGGCCGCCGGGAATCCGCTCGCCGGACTCCGCAGCGGACTGACCACCCGGGCTCGTTTCGCCTTACTGGCGGGAGGTAGCGCGCGCACCGTCAGTCTGCGGCATGAGCACCGGCCTGCGCTGGCGGGATCGCGTCGATTCCGGCCTCCTGGCGCTGCGCGGCGGTGATGGGCGTCGGCGCGCCGGTCAGCGGATCGACACCCGAGGCGGCCTTGGGGAAGGCGATCACTTCACGGATCGAGTCGCGGCCGGTCAGCAGCATCAGCAGCCGGTCCCAGCCGAACGCGATGCCGCCATGCGGAGGCGGACCGAACCGCAGCGCGTCGAGCAGGAAGCCGAACTGGGACGTGGCCTGCTCCCGCGACAGCCCGATGACGTCGAACACCTGCTGCTGCATGTCCGGGCGGTGGATCCGGATGGAGCCGCCGCCGATCTCGGTGCCGTTGCACACGATGTCGTAGGCGTCGGCGAGTGCGCCGGCCGGCTCGGCGGAGAACTTGTCACTCCACTCGGGCAGCGGCGATGTGAACGGGTGGTGCACGGCCGTCCAGCCCCCTTCGCCGTCCTCCTCGAACATGGGCGCGTCGACCACCCAGGTGAAAGCCCAGGCGGACGGATCGATCAGGCCGCATCGCTGGCCGATCTCCAGCCGCGCGGCGCCGAGCAGGGCGCGGGCGGAAAGGGCAGGCCCGGCGGCGAAGAACACGCAGTCGCCAGGGCCGGCGCCCGTCGCGGCGGCCAGGCCCGAGCGCTCGGCGTCGGTCAAGTGCCTGGCCACCGGGCCGGCGTCAGACACCAGCCCGTCCGCGCCGATCAGCGCGTAGGCCAGCCCCCGGGCGCCGCGTGAGCGCGCCCATTCCTGCCACCCGTCCAGCTCCCTGCGCGACTGGGATGCCCCGCCGGGCATCACGACCGCGCCGACGTGCGGGGCGTGGAACACCCGGAACTCGCTCTGCGCGAAGTATCCGGTCAGATCGGAAAGCTCATTGCCGAAGCGCAGGTCCGGCTTGTCCGAGCCGAACCGAGACATGGCATCGGCGTAAGTCATCTGGCCGATCGGCCGCTGCACCTGGTACCCGGCGATCTCCGACCAGAGCCTCGCCACCAGATCCTCGGCGACCTCGACGACGTCCTGCCTGGTGACAAACGACATCTCAATGTCGATCTGGGTGAACTCGGGCTGCCGGTCAGCCCGGAAGTCTTCATCGCGGAAGCAGCGGACCAGCTGGTAGTAGCGCTCCAGGCCGGAAACCATCAGCAGCTGCTTGAACAGCTGCGGCGACTGCGGCAGCGCGTACCAGCTACCGGGCCGCAGCCGTACCGGCACCAGGAAGTCACGCGCGCCCTCCGGCGTGGATCTGGTCAGGAACGGGGTCTCCACATTCACGAAGCCGCGGTCCCGCATCACATCGCTGACCAGGTAGGCGGCCGTGGAGCGGGCGCGCAGCGCGGCGGACATCTCGGCCCGCCGGATGTCGAGGTAGCGGTAGCGCAGCCGGACATCCTCGCTCAGCTCGCCGCCGCCCTCGACCGGGAACGGCAGTGGGTCGGACTCGGCGAGCACCTCGATCTCGGCGACCGCCACTTCTATCTCCCCGGTGGGCAGCTCCGGGTTCTCGTTGCCCGCCGGCCTGCGCCGCACCTCGCCGGTCACCCGCACGCAGAACTCGGCCCGCAGGTCGTGCGCCAGGTCTTCCTGCCGGAACACGATCTGGGCTACCCCGCTGGCGTCCCGCAGGTCGATGAAGACCACGCCGCCATGATCGCGGCGGCGCGCTACCCAGCCGGCCAGCGTGACCTGCTGCCCGGCCAGCGCCGCACGCAGCGTGCCAGCCTCATGGGTGCGGATCATCGCCTTCCTCACCTCTCCGTTCTGCGTTGATCTGTCCGGCCTGGCGCCGTTACGGCGGTCCGGCCAGCTGTCCCCTGCCTGCCGCCCTGTGCTGGCCGGCACCATGCTGCCCGCGTCCGGCCGGTCACAGGCCCCCGGCTGGCCCGGTGCTGGCTGGCACGGTGCTGGCCGACGCCATGCTGCCCGCGTCCGGCCGGTCACAGGCCCCTGGCTGGCCCGGTGCTGGCTGGCCCGGTGCTGGCCGGGCCGGTGCTGGCCGACCCGGTGCTGGGCGACGCCATGCTGCCCGCGTCCGGCCGGTCACAGGCCCCTGGCCGGGCCGGTGCTGGCCGGGCCGGTGCTGGCCGGGCCGGGCGCGGGCGCGAGGCCGGCCAGGAAACGGTTGGCTGCCCGCTCGGCGCCGATCGTCGTCTGCGGGCCGTGCCCGGCGAGCACTACCGTCTCATCCGGGAGCGGCAGGCACACCCGGGCGAGGCTGTCCATGATCGTCGCATAGTCGCCGCCGGGCAGGTCGGTGCGCCCGATCGACCCGGCGAAGAGCAGGTCACCGGTGAACAGGACGGCCGGATCGCCGGCGCCCGCCCCGGCATTCCCCGGCGCGCCAGCCGCAGCGCCACCCGTGCCTCCGGCACCGGGCAGCCTGAATGTCACCGAGCCGGGCGTGTGCCCGGGTGCGTGATCGACGACGACCTCGAGGCCGGCCAGCTCCAGCGTGGCGCCGTCGGCCAGCTCGGCGACCTCGTCCGGCTCGGTGAAGGTCAGGCCGCCAAACAGCGCGGCCCCCGCCTGGGCCGCCTGCGGCCAGAGCCCGCTCGCCGGGTCGCTGAGCAACGCCCGGTCCGCAGGATGAATGTAGGCGGGAATGTTCCTGGCGCCGCAGACCGGGGCCACCGACCAGATGTGATCGATGTGGCCGTGGGTGAGCAGGACAGCGGCAGGCTGGAGGCGGTGCCGCCGGATGATCTCCTCGATGCCGCCGGCGGCGTCCTGGCCGGGATCCACGATCAGGCACTGCTCGCCAGGGCCGGCCGCCACCACGTAGCAGTTCGCGGCGAATGAGCCGGCCGGGAACCCGGCGATGAGCATGGCCGGCTCCTTCCCTGGCTGCTGCCGGCAGGCGGCGTGCGGTGGGTACAGGCTACCGAGGGTGCCGCCGCCGCGCGCCGCTGGCCTGGCCGGCGCCGTCACGGCGAGTCCAGCCGGCCTGACCACCCCGCTCACCATGCTGGCGACGCGGAGCGCCGGACCGGTGCGGCCGGTTGCAGCGTGTTCGGCCGACTGTCCGGCCCGGTGGCAGCTGATTCAGGCACCCGCAGGTGGCAGCGGCACGATGGCCTTGGCTCGAACCGGTAACGGCTGTTTCACTGGAGTCCGGCGGCCGGTACGATTCGCGAAGTTTCGCTGATCAGCCAGGATGACAAGAACCGGGAGGCAGAACGGGTGGCGGGTAAGAAGGAACGCCAGCGCAGGCTTGCCCGCGAGCGCTACGCGCGCCGGGCCGCCCGGCAGGCTGAGCGATACCACCGGACGCGCCAGTGGACGGCGATCGGCGCGGCCTGCTTCCTCGTCGTCGCGGTCGCCGGCGGCGGCATCTTCCTGTTCCGCGGGCAGGGCAAGCAGCCGCAGGTGCCGGCTGCCCTGGCCAAGTCCCACCCCCCGTCCAGTCCGCCGGCCTCCGCCGCGACGCCGAGTTCCTCGCCGGCCCAGGCTGAGCCGGCCAAGCACTGCACGTACCCGGCCGCTCCGCCGGCTTCCCGCAAGGTAGGCCGCCCGCCCGCCCGGCCGGACGACAAGGCCAGGTACAAGGCCACGATCCACACCAACCGCGGCGCCATCGTCATCAAGCTGGGCAACTCCGTGGCCACCTGCACGGTGAACTCCTTCGTCTACCTCGCGGCCAGGAAGTACTTCGACGGCACGCACTGCCATCGGCTGACCACGTCCGGCATCTTCGTGCTGCAGTGCGGGGACCCGACCGGGACCGGCGGCGGCGGGCCCGGCTACAAGTTCGGCGACGAGAACCTGGCCGGAGCGACCTACCCGGCGGGCACGGTGGCGATGGCCAACTCGGGGCCGAACACCAACGGCAGCCAGTTCTTCCTCGTCTACAAGGACAGCGCTGCGTTGCAGCCCAAATACACACCGTTCGGAACCATCGTCAGCGGACTGAATATCATCCAGAATGTGGCCAAGGCGGGCAGCGACAACGCCAACGGTCCCGGTGACGGCCATCCGAAGAAGAAGGTCGTCATCGAGAGCGTGACTATCAAGAAGACCTGACCGGCACGCGCCTGGGCCGGCCAGGTACTGAGCAGGAGGTTCGCGGTGAGCACCGCCAACGATCCATGGGGCCGGGTAGACGACGACGGCACCGTCTACGTGCGTACCGCCGATGGCGAGCGCGTAGTGGGCTCATGGCAGGCGGGCACCCCGGCTGAGGCGCTGGCCTTCTTCGAGCGCAAGTACCTGGCGCTTGAGACCGAGGTCAGCCTGCTTGAGCAGCGGATCTCCACCACGGACCTGTCCCCGGCCCAGGCCAGGTCGACCATCACGAGGCTGCTCGCGGCGGTCGCTGACGCGCACTGCGTAGGGGATCTCGACGGGCTGCGGCGCAAGCTCGATGGCATGACCGGGCTCGTCGACCATCGCCGCGAGGAGTACAAGGCCGCCCGCGAGCAGGCCCGCAGCGAAGCGCAGGACCGCAAGGAGCGCATTGTCGCCGAGGCCGAGCGCATCGCGGCGGAGGCCACCCACTGGAAGATCAGCGGTGAGCGGATGCGGCAGCTCCTGGAGGAGTGGAAGGCGGCGCCGCGGGCGGACCGGGCCGTGGAGACCGCGCTGTGGAAACGGCTGTCCGCAGCGCGGAACGCGTTCACCAAGCGCCGCAAGGCGTACTTCGCCGGTCTGGAAGATGAGCGGGAAGGCGCCAGGGTCCGCAAGGAGAAGCTGGTCAGCGAGGCCGAGGCGCTCGCAACCTCTACCGACTGGGGGCCGACGGCCACGGCATACCGCGAGCTGATGCGCTCGTGGAAGGAAGCCGGCCGGGCCGACCGCGCGGCCGAGGAAGAGCTGTGGAGCCGGTTCAAGACCGCCCAGGACAGCTTCTTCGCCGAGCGCGCGAAGATCTTCTCGGCCAAGGACGCCGAGCTTCGCGAGCACGGGACCGCAAAGGAGCAGCTGCTGGCGGAGGCCGAGAAGCTGCTGCCGGTGACCAATGCCCGGGCGGCCCGCTCCGCGCTGCGCGGCATCCAGGAACGCTGGGAGCGGATCGGCGGCGTGCCGCGCGACGCTCAGGAAAGGCTCGAAGGAGGCCTGCGCCGGATCGAGGATGCGGTCCGCAAGGCCGAGGACACGCAATGGCGGCGCTCCACCCCGGAGGCACTTTCCCGGGCGAAGGGCACCGTCGAGCAGCTCCGCTCCGCGATCAGCCAGCTTGAGGCCCAGCTGAAGCGGGCGCAGGCCCAAGGTGACGAGCAAGCCGCGCAGCGCGCCGGGGAAGCCCTGACCGCGCGGCGCGAGTGGCTGAGCGAGGCGGAGCGAACCCTGGCCGAGCTGTCCGGCTAACCCCCACCCCACCGCCGCTGCGCCTCCGCGCGCGCTGTGCGCAACCCGTTGGATGCGGCGTTCCACGGCATCGACCCGTAGAACGCCGCATCGAACGGGTTACCGGCAGCCACAGCGCGCCGGCGGGCGGCCCCCGCTAGTTCGTGACCCGGTACACGTCGTAGACGCCGTCGATCGCGCGGACCGCGCGGAGCACATGGCCGAGGTGCTTCGGGTCGCCCATCTCAACCGTGAACTTGCTGAAGGCCACCCGGTCCCTGGTCGTGGTCACCGACGCGGACAGGATGTTGACATGCTGGTCAGAGATCGCCCTGGTCACGTCGGAGAGCAGGCCGGTGCGATCAAGCGCCTCGACCTGGATCGCGACGAGGAACAGCGAGCCTTCCCTGGGTGACCAGCGGACCGTAACGACGCGCTCGGACTGCGAGCCGAGCAGGTGCCCGAGGTTGACGCAGTCGGCCCGGTGCACGGAGACGCCGTGACCGCGCGTGACGAACCCGGTGATCTCGTCGCCGGGCACCGGCGTGCAGCACTTGGACAGGCGGGCCCATACGTCGGCGGCACCCTCCACGACCACGCCGGAGTCGCCGGCCGGCGGCGGCTTGGGCGGCCGGGTCGGCAGCGCGGTCTCGGCCAGGTCCTCTTGCGCGCCGGCGATCCCGCCGGCCGACCTGACCAGCTTGCCCACCACCGACTGGGCGCTGACATGGCCTTCGCCAACGGCTGCGTACAGCGCGGAAAGGTCGGTGTAGCGCAGCTCGCGGGCGATGGCGAGCAGCGCGTCGCCGGTCGCCAGCCGCTGCAGCGGCAGCCCCTGCTTGCGCATGATCCGGGCGATGGCGGCCTTGCCGGTTTCGGCGGCCGCCTCCCTGCGCTCCTTGGAGAACCAGTGCCGGATCTTGTTCCGCGCCCTGGCGCTCTTGACGAAGCCCAGCCAGTCCCGGCTCGGCCCGGCGTCCAGCGCCTTGGAGGTGAAGATCTCCACGGTGTCGCCGTTGTTGAGCGCGCTCTCCAGTGCCACCAGGCGGCCGTTGACCCTGGCCCCGATCGTGCGGTGGCCCACCTCGGTGTGGATCGCGTAGGCGAAGTCCACCGGCGTGGCGCCCTGCGGCAGCGCGATGACCTGCCCCCGCGGGGTGAACACGTAGACCTCGGCCGCGCCCAGGTCGAACCGGAGCGACTCAAGGAACTCGGCCGGGTCGGCCGTCTCCCGCTGCCAGTCGACCAGCTGGCGCAGCCAGGGCAGGTCCGAGTCACGGTTGCCGAGCACCGTCTCTTCCTTGTACTTCCAGTGCGCGGCGACACCGTACTCCGCCCGCCGGTGCATGCCCCAGGTCCGGATCTGCAGCTCGACCGGGTTGCCCTCCGGGCCGATCACCGTCGTGTGCAGCGACTGGTACATGTTGAACTTCGGCATCGCGATGTAGTCCTTGAACCGCCCGGGGACCGGATTCCACCGGGCATGCACCGTGCCGAGCACCGCGTAACAGTCACGCAGCGAGTCGACCAGGACGCGGATGCCGACCAGGTCGTAGATGTCGTCGAAGCCGACATTCCTGGCGATCATCTTCTGGTAGACGGAGTAGTAGTGCTTCGGCCGCCCGGTTACCCGTGCCTTGATCTTCGCCTCGCGCAGGTCCGCCGATACGTCCTCGACGACCTCCTGCAGGAACACGTCGCGCCGCGGCGCGCGCTCGGAGACCAGCCGGGCGATCTCGTCGTAGCGCTTCGGGAACATCGTGGCGAACGCCAGGTCCTCAAGCTCCCACTTGACGGTGTTCATGCCGAGCCGGTGCGCGAGCGGCGCGAAGATCTCCAGCACCTCGCGCGACTTCTGCTCCTGCTTCGGCCTGGGCAGGTAGCGCAGCGTCCGCATGTTGTGCAGCCGGTCCGCCAGCTTGATGACAAGGACCCTGATGTCGCGGGACATCGCGACCACCATCTTGCGCACCGTCTCCGCCTGAGCGGCATCGCCGTACTTGACCTTGTCCAGCTTGGTCACGCCGTCGACCAGTTCGGCGATCTCGTCACCGAACTCACGATGCAGCTCGGCGAGGGTGTACGGGGTGTCCTCGATGGTGTCGTGCAGCAGCGCGGCGCAGAGCGTCTCGGTGTTCATGCCGAGCTCGGCGAGGATCGTGGCAACCGCGAGCGGATGGGTGATGTACGGGTCGCCGCTCTTGCGCAGCTGGCCGGAATGCTGCCCCGCGGCAATCTCGTACGCGTGCTCAACGAGCCGCACGTCGGCCTTCGGGTGCGTCGCCCTGACGGTCTTGATCAGCGGCTCGAGCACCGGGTTGATGCCACCGCGTGGTGCCCCGAGCCTGGCCAGCCGGCGCCGGACGCCCGCGGTCCCGACAGCACCGTTCGATGGCTGCGCACCAGCCGGGGGCGACGAGGCGGCGCGGCGCGGCGTGCGCGGCTGGGCGGGGCCGGGCATTGCCGGGCGGCGCGCCACCGTGGGCGGCGCATCCTCGCCCGCGCCGGCCACGGCGCCCTCCGGTGTCACCCCGCCCTGCACCGATGGCAGTTCCGGCATGTCCTTGTGCTGCTCGGGCTGCCCTTCGGCGGCCTGGGTGACCCCGGTTCCGGCCGGGCCGGCCGTTACCACGTCACCGGCCACTTACGCTCCTCACGTCCGTCAAGGCACCCAGTCTATCGGCGGGCCGATTCGGAAAGTGCCCGGCTCCGCGCAAAGCGTCACGCGACGAGCAGTGATCGCACCTCCAGGCCAGGCAGCCGGGCGCGGCCGCTCAGGAATCCGAGCTCCAGCATCACCGCCACCGCGGTCACCTCCGCGCCGCTGCGCCTGATCAGGTCCACGGCCGCGCTGGCGGTGCCGCCGGTGGCGAGCACGTCGTCGACGATGAGGACCTGATCGCCAGGCGCGAAGGCATCCTCGTGCACCTCCAGCGTGGCGGTGCCGTACTCAAGCTGGTAGGTCTGGGCGCGGCTGGGGGCGGGCAGCTTCCCCTCCTTGCGCACCGGGACGAAGCCGGCCTCGAGCCGGAGCGCGACCGGCGCCGCCAGGATGAACCCGCGTGCCTCGATCCCGGCTACCTTGTCGATCCGGCCGTGCCCGGCGGCGAGCGCGCCGACCACCACAGCCAGCGCGGGGCCGTCGGCGAGCAGCGGGGTGATGTCCTTGAACACGATGCCGGGCCTGGGATAGTCCCGGATATCGCGGACCATCGAAGAGATCAGGTCGGCGACCCCGGCACCAGCGAGCGCCTCCTGCCCGACGCACACGAGCTAGCGCCGCTTCTTCTTGCCGCTTGGCCGCCGCTTGGCGGCGCTGCTGCGGCGGGGCTGCTGGCGCGGGCCTGGCCTGGCACCTGGCCCCCGCGGCGCGGAGCTGGCGGCCGGCCGGCCCGCCGGCACCCGCTCGTCGGGCCGCGGTGACGCCAGGCCTGCCTCGGTGTCCTGCTCCCCCTCATCGGCCGTAGCCGGGTCAGCGGCGCTGTCCGGGTCAGCCGCCGGGGCGGCCTCGACCCTCCCGCCGCGGCCAGCCGCGGTCTTCTCTGCCTTTGCCTTAGCCCGCAGCGCAGCGCGGCCGCCGGCCGCGCGAAGCGCGACCCGCTTCGCCAGCGCCCGGTACTGCGGCTCACGCTCTTTCAGGTCCGCCAGCGCCGGCGTGGCGATGAATATCGAGGAATAGGTACCGGACAGCATGCCGACGAACAGCACCAGCGCCAGGTCCTTGAGCTCGCCTGCCCCGAGTAGCCCGACACCAACCACGAGGATCGCGGCCACCGGCAGCAGCGCGATCAGCGAGGTGTTGATGGACCGTACCAGGGTCTGATTCAGGGCCAGATTCGCCGCCTGGCTGTAAGTGCTCCGGGCCGTGCCGAGCAGCCCGGCGGTGTTCTCCCTGACCTTGTCGAAGACGACCACGGTGTCGTAGAGCGAGTAACCGAGGATGGTGAGCAGGCCGATCACCGTCGCCGGGCTCACCTGGAAGCCAGTCAGTGCGTAGACGCCGATCGTGATCACGATGTCGTGCGCCAGGGCAATCAGGGCGGCGCTGGCCATCTTCCACTCGAAGGCGATCGACAGGTAGATCACGATGGCGATGAGGAAGGCGATCAGCGCCTTCAGTGCCTTCTGCGAGATCTGCGAGCCCCAGCTCGGTCCGACGAAGCTCGTGCTGACGGCATTGGGTGACGACAGATGGAAGTCGCCGGCAATCGCGTCCTGGATCTTGGTTTGCTCGGCGAATGTCAGCTTCGCGGTCTGCACCTCCCAGCTGGCGCTGCTGCCAAGGCCGACCTTCTGGACGATCGCGTCGCGGCCGCCGCCCGCCGCCTGCACGGCCTGGCTGACCTGGACGGCTGACGCCGCGGGCGCGCTGAACCTGAAAACCGAGCCGCCCTTGAACTCGACGCTGTAGTCCAGCCCGCGGACGAACAGCGCGACGATGCTGACCACCAGGATCAGCCCGGAGATCGAATACCAGAGACGTTTCCTCGCGACGAACTCGACCGACACCTCACCGCGGTACAGCCGGCCGCCGATGTTGCCGAGCCGCGACATCACGCCTCCTTCGGGCTGGTCCGGGCTTGCGGGCGCGCCGTGGCGCTGGCCGCCCCGCCCGCGGCCGGCCTGGCAGTGACCCGCCTGGTGCCCCGCCACGGCGCTCGCGCGCCGAGCCTGGCCGGGTCGAGGCCGGACAGCCGGTGCCCGTCACCGAAGAACCTGGTCCTGGCCAGCAGGGTGACCATCGGCTTGGTGAACAGGAACACCACGATGACGTCGATCACCGTGGTCAGGCCGAGCGTGAAGGCGAAGCCCTTGACGTCGCCGATCGCGAAGTACCACAGCAGCGAGGCGGCGAGGAACGACACGGTGTCCGAGACCAGGATGGTGCGCCGGGCCCGCTGCCAGCCGCGTTCCACCGCGGCCCGCAGCGACCGGCCGTCTCTGACCTCATCGCGGAGCCGTTCGAAGAACACCACGAACGAGTCGGCGGTGATGCCGATCGCCACGATCAGGCCGGCCACGCCGGCCAGCGAGAGCGAGAAGCCCTGGTACTTGCTGAGCATGACCACGGCCAGGAACGAAAGCAGCGCGGCGGTGAGGAGGCTGGAGACCGACACGATGCCCAGGCCGCGGTAGTAGAGGAAGGAGTAGAGCACGACGAGGATCAGGCCGACCCCGGCTGCGATCAGGCCCGCCCTGAGCTGAGCCGAGCCGAGCTGCGGGGATACCGATTCGACTGACTGCTTGGTGAAGGTCAGCGGCAGATGGCCGTAGCTCAGCACATTGGCCAGGCTGGTGGCCTGCTGCTGGGTGAAACTGCCGGTGATCTGGGCCTGGCCGCCGGGGATCGCGCCCTGGTTGATCAGGGGATTCGAGACGATCTTGCCGTCGAGCACGATCGCCAGCGAGTCGAGCACCTGATCGGCCGGGTTGCTGGCGCTCCCGGCGCCATACGCGCTGAACATCGAGCTGGTAATGGCGCCGAACGCGTTGGTCCCCGCGCCGTCGAAGGCGAGGTTGACCTGCCAGCTGCCGTTGGTGGTGCTCAGCGTCGCGGTGGCGCCGGTCACCATGGTGCCGAGCACGGTCGACTTGGCCAGCACGACCTTGTTGCCGTTGGCATCGCAGGCCACGGTCTGGCTGTTCGGGTTGTCCCACCTGGTGGGGTCGTTGCCGTAGATCTTCTTCTGCCAGTTGGGGTCGGCGCAGTTCAGCTTGTCGAACAGCGCCTTCACCGGCGCGCTGACCAGCGCGGCGTTCCCCTGGCCGTCAGCGGTAGTGGAAAGCCTGGCGCCGGGCGGGCTGGCACTGGCGGTTGGGCTGGGCGAGGCGGATGATGACGGGCTGGCCGAGGGACTTGGGGACGCGCTGGCGCCCGTCGCGGACGCCGATGAACTCAGCTTGGGCTTGGCGGGTAGCCGCCGGGACCGGGCGGTCAGGCTCTGGCCGCCGGAGCCTGCTCCCGCCGGGCCGAGCGCCGCGCCCGACGGGCTGGCCGTTGCCGACGTGCTGGGCGACGGGCTGGCCGTTGCCGACGTGCTGGGCGAGGCGGACGGGGTCGGCGTAGGCACCGGCGCCGCCGTGCTGTAGTTCGGCGCGGCGAGCAGTTCCTCACGGAACCGCAGCTGCGCCGTGGTTCCGACCAGCTTGACCACCTGCTGGGATCCCTTGCCCGGCACCGCCACCGTGATGATGTCGCTGCCCTGCTGCTGGACCACCGCACCGGTGAAGCCGGCCCCGTTGACCCGGGCCTCCATGATCGAGATGGCCGTCGCCATGTTGGCGGACGACGGCTGAGCGTGATTCGAGGTGACCGCCTTCAGCGTCACGGTGGTGCCGCTAGAGAGGTCGAGGCCGAGCTGCACGTGGAAGTCGCGGTGCCAGCTGCCGGGATGGAACGCGTCCTTGCCGACGATCGACACCAGCATGATGACGATCAGCGCGAGTAGCGCCGCGAGGGCGCGCCCCGGCCTGGATCTGGGACTGCTTGGGGGAGGCACTTCTCGGCTGTCCTTTGATCGATAGGGCCAGTGCGGGCGCTACGGATTCTTGTCCGTTGAGTCCCAGTCGTCCGCTGGCTTGTCCCCGAAGTCCGGCCCCGGCCCCGGCGCGGCATCTTCGGGGCTGTCGTCGGAAAGGATGTCCATGACGGCGCGGCGCAGGATGCGGATCTCGACGCCGGGCGCAATCTCGATCTCAACATCGGTGTCCCCGACGGACGTGATGGTGCCGTAGATGCCCGCGGTGGTCCGGACCCGCTGGCCGGGCCTGACCTCACGCTGCATCTGGGTCGACCGGCGCTGCCTGTTGCGCTGCGGTCTGATGATCAGGAAGTAGAAGAGGCCGAACAGCACCACGATCACGAGGATGGGCGTGAACGAGGTCGCCGACTTGCCCGTGGTAGCCGCGATATGCATGATCCCCATCGCCGGGGCTTCCTTCCGTTGATTGCCACAGCGGTCGCTGACCAGCCCTGGCCGGTGACCGGCTTGGCCGGCACCCCGCGCCAGGCGGCTGTCGTTGACCAACTGCCGCAGTGTAGCGGCGCGCTGGCGACGCACCAACAGGCTACGGGGTCAGGCGAGTGATCGTGACAAGCCCGCAACCAGGCGTAGCCTCTGCGTGCGGCCGTGGCGGGACGCAGCCGGCCGGGGCGAGCCGGGAGCCGCGAGCCGGGAGCCGCGTGCCGGTCAGCCGAACAGGGTGGCCGTGCCCGGCTGGCCCGTGCTGCCGGGCTCTGGCGCGGTGAGGCCAAGGTACTCCCAGGCGGCCGGCGTCGCTATCCTGCCGCGCGGCGTCCTGATGATCAGGCCCTCCCTGACCAGGAACGGCTCAGCGACCACTTCAACGGTCTCCGCCTCCTCGCCGACCGCCACGGCGAGCGTGGATAGCCCGACCGGGCCGCCGCCGAACCTGCGGACGAGCGCCGCAAGCACGGCCCGGTCGAGCCGGTCAAGGCCGTTGTCGTCCACCTCGTACAGCTCCAGCGCGGCCCTGGCGACCTGCCGGGTCACGACGCCGTCGGCGCGGACCTCGGCGAAGTCCCGTACCCGGCGCAGCAGCCGGTTGGCGATCCGCGGCGTGCCGCGGGAGCGGCCGGCGATCTCGTCCGCGCCGTCATCGCGCAACGTCACCCCGAGCAGGCCCGCTGACCTGCGCACGATCACGCCAAGCTCGTCGGGTTCGTAGAAATCCAGATAGGCGGTAAAACCGAAGCGGTCCCGCAGCGGCGCCGGCAGCAGCCCGGCCCGCGTGGTCGCCCCGACCAGGGTGAATGGCGCGATCTCCAGCGGGATCGCGGTCGCCCCCGGGCCCTTGCCGATGACCACGTCCACCCGGAAATCCTCCATGGCGAGGTAGAGCATCTCCTCGGCCGGCCTGGCGACCCGGTGGATCTCGTCGATGAACATCACCTCGCCGTCGCTCAGCGTGGACAGCACGGAGGCGAGATCGCCGGCCCGCTCGATGGCCGGGCCGCTGGTGATCCGCAGCGGCGTGCCGAGCTCGGCCGCGATGATCATGGCCATGGTCGTCTTGCCCAGGCCAGGCGGGCCGGACAGCAGCACGTGATCGGGCACCCTGCCGCGCCGCAGCGCGCCCTCAAGCACCAGCGAGAGCTGCTCGCGCACCCGTCCCTGGCCGACGAAGTCGGCCAGCCGCTTCGGCCGCAGGGCACCCTCGATCAGCCGGTCGTCGGCGTCGGCCAGCGGCGAGACCACCCGGTCCTCGGCGGCCGGGCCGCCGGGGCCGACAGCTCCGGGACTACCGGGCGCTGCCGTGCCCGCAGGATCTTCCGTGCCCGCCGGGCTTCCGGTGCCGGCCGGGCTCTCGCCGCCCGCCGCCGTTGCAGCGCCGGTCCTGGCCCGCCCGCCGCCGGGGCCGATCACTAGGGCACCATCCTTATTGCGGGCACCGCTACGGTGCTCGTTGTTGGGACTCGGCGGGAGCCGGGGTGACGGTCTGTGGCGGTCATGCCCGCCCCAGCACCCGGAGCGCCGCGCGCAGCGCGGCCGCCACGTCAACCTCCTGGCCGCCGCCGCCGGCCGCCGCCGCCGCGCCGCCGCTCCCCGCGCCGCCGTTCCCGGCACCGCCGTCCACCGCGCTGTCACTCGCCGGGCCGGCCAGCAGTTCCGGCTCGACGGCGGCGATCGCCAGATCGGCGTCCCTCGGCTGCCAGCCCAGGTTCACCAGGCCGGCCCGCACCTGGTCCCGCCACGATGCCGCCCGCGCGGCAGGCGGCCCGCCGCCCGCGTTATCGCCCGATCGAAGCTCGCCTGGCGAGCCCAGCCGGCCGGCCAGTTCCAGCACAATTCGCTGCGCGCCCTTCCGGCCGATGCCAGGGACCGTCGTCAGGGCCGCCAGGTCCTCGGCCGCCACCGCCCGCCGGAGCGCGTCCGGGCTGAACACCGCGAGCATGGCCAGCGCCAGCCTGGGCCCCACCCCGCTCGCTGTCTGCAGCAGCTCGAAGGTGTTCCGCTCATCCTCGCCGGCGAAGCCGTAAAGCGTCAGCGCATCCTCCCTGACCACCAGCGAGGTCGCCACCCTGGCCCGTGCGCCGGTGCGCAGCCCGGCGAGAGTGCCCGGCGTGCACTGCACGAGCAGCCCGACGCCGCCGACGTCGATGACCGCGCCGTCGGGTGCGACCGAGCTGACCTTCCCGTCCAGGTGGGCGATCATCGCGTGCCCCCGGGCACTGCCGATGCCCGCGCTGGCGCCGGCCGCGGCGCGGCAGGCGGCCGGGCGAGCGGGGCGGCGGCCCCGGCCGCCGCGAGGCGGCGCTGCGCGCCGCCGCGCCACAGGTGGCAGATCGCCAGGGCGAGCGCATCGGCCGAGTCGGCCGGGCGCGGCGGGCTTGCCATCCTGAGCAGCCGCGTCACCATCTCCGTCACCTGCTCCTTCCCGGCCCGGCCGTTGCCGGTCACCGCCGCCTTGACCTCACTCGGGGTGTGCAGCGCGACGGGCAGCCCGCGGCGCGCTGCGCACACGATGGCGACGGCGCCGGCCTGCGCCGTGCCCATCACCGTCCGGACGTTGTGCTGGCTGAATACCCGTTCGACGGCGACCGCGTCCGGCCGGTGCTCGGTCAGCCAGCGGTCAATCTCAGCCTCCAGCGCCAGCAGCCGGCGCGCGATGTCGTCGCCGGGCGGGGTGCGGATCACGTCGGTGCCGACCAGCGTCAGTGTCCGGCCGGGCACTCCGTCGATGACGCCGAGACCGCACCGGGTTAGGCCAGGATCGACGCCGAGCACTCGCATCCGCTCACCATCCCGGTCGCCGACGAACACATGTTCGGTCGCTACGACCCTACCGGCCGCCGTAGCCCGGCGCCGCGACGTGCCCCGGCGTGTCGCCAGCCGGGCCCGGGGCGATGAGGCCAGCGGGGGGGCGACGAGGCCGGAGGACGGGCAAGAGGGGCCATCGGGGGACGAGGCCGGAGGAGGGGACGCCAGGGCCGGCTGGGAGGGCTCAGGAGCAGCGGCTCAGGACTGGCGGGCTCAGGAGCAGCGGCTCAAGACTGGCGGCTCAAGACTGGCGGCTCAGGAATGGCTCAGGACTTGGCCGCCCAGGACGTGGCAGCTCAGGACTTGGCAGCTCAGGACTGGCGGCTCAGGACTGGCGGCTCAGGACTGGCGGCTCAGAAGTAGTCGAGCATGAAGGCAGTTCCGGCGAACGCGCTGTCCAGGGCCGCGTCCCCGGCCGCGCCTCCCCCGGCGGCGAGGTCGGCCAGCCGGAGCGTGGCTACCGGAGTCCCCGCATACAACGCGGCGAAACCGCGCGCCCCGAGGATGAGCGGCGCTGCTTGCGGCAGTTGCGCGGCACCGTCCGTTCCGTGCCTGAGAAGAG
>Ga0099828_10001332_pt1 | contig 16342 bp, 17 predicted proteins | sample CZO8metaG_2_FD_79338 | JGI IMG/M metagenome (GOLD analysis project Ga0099828, IMG submission 79338) | Vadose zone soil microbial communities from the Eel River Critical Zone Observatory, Northern California, USA - CZOApr15con2H1.8 metaG | ecosystem: Environmental > Terrestrial > Soil > Vadose... | reverse complement strand
TCTGAACTACCGTGCCATCGCCCCACTAGGAAACGAACGTCGTGGAGCGGATCCGGCGGCGGCTTTGGCTGCTGTGACCGCGCTTCGCCGGAGGCTAGCGCCACTACCATGACGTAGACGCCCCATCCGTTCATTGTCACCTCGCGGTCGGCATGGAGTCGCGCGGCACAAGTTCTATTACACCCGTCGCGTCCGGTTCTTTAGCGACTTGCGCGGAAAACGACCTCCTTGCCAATCAAGCAGCAGCGGGTGCTTCCGCCGGGGGACGTATCCGGCGCGCTCAGTACGCTTCGGCGAGCAAGGCTGGACACTCATGTCGCAGTGCCCCACCAGCAGTGCGTCCACGCCTTCGGGAACGCGGCGAGGTACGCGGCTTCCATCCGTTCGATCCGGAAGCCGCTTTGCGCGATTAGCGAGGGAATGTCCCGGGTCACGTGGCAGCCTTCGAACAACCAGTGAGGAATCGGCTCCGACCACTCCTGCCAGCGGCGCACTCGAGGATCGGGCGATACGCCGTGCTCGAAGAAGATGAGCTTGCCTCCCGGCTTCAGGACCCGTCTGACGCCTCGAAGCGCCTCCACGACACCTGGAATCGTGCAGAGCGTAAAGGTGCTGAGAACCGTATCGACGGACCCATCCTCCAAGGGAATCTGCTCCCCGGGAAGGCCTATGAACGTGACCTCCACTTTGGTGCGGTGCCGTTCCCGTTCGGCGAGCCGAATCATCCCGGCATTCGGCTCCAGCGCGTAAACCTTGCTCACCCGGGCGGGATCGTAGTGGATGAAGTTGACGCCCGGACCGACACCGATCTCGAGGACTTTCCCTTCGGCCAGCGGGACGATGCGCTCGCGAACCTCGCGGATGGGCTTGGGGTCGCCCAGCGCTTTCACGAGCTGGGGATAGATGTGGTCTCGGTAGAAGGGCATCGACTACAGCTCACTCCGGCAGGCCAGCACGGCGCAGGAGATCGTGAAAACGGGGGTCACCGTGCCATAGCACGAGATCGGGGTCAATGGCCAGGTATGTGATGCCGTTCGAGCGCTCCGCATAGGCCTTCTCCAGCCATTCGAACCCGCGGCTATCGTCGCCGAGCATCAAGTAGGCAAGCGAGATTCCCTGCGGCGAGACGTACTGGCGTGCTGAGAGCACCAAGAATTCGTCCAGCAACGCCTTCGACTCGATGCGACGGCCGGACTTCGCGTACACCTGGGCGAGCCGGGCGAGGCGGCCACCGCCGAGCAGGGGAGCGTCCTGGTGCAGATCGATCCGACCACGGGCGCTGCCGTCGTCGGCGGACCACTCAACGTCTCCGGAGCCTTCGCGTTGGCGGCCCGCCGCGATGGTGTGTTCTTCACGGTGACCGACTCGGGCTTTGTCGCCAATCCGGACGCACGCCTGGCCACGGTCGATCCCAGTACCGGTGGAGCCACGGCGTTCGGCGAGCCCTTCGGGGTGTACCTGCGCATGATGGGCCTTGCCTTCTCAAATGACGGGGTGCTTTACGGTTCGAGTCCCATCACCCAGTCACTCTATCGGCTCAACCTCGCGACAGGTCGGCCCGAGCTCGTGGGACCTTTCGGTGTCAACGGGGTGATGGACCTCGCGTTTGACCCTGGGGGCACGCTCTACGCGAACACGACCGGTGCTATCTACCGAGTCGATCCCCGAACGGGCGCTGCCGCACTGGTCACACCGGTGAGGGGCGCGCAGATGCTGATGGGCATCGCCTTCGATGCGAACGGGACTCTCTATGCGACGACCTTCAGGTCGGAGTCGGAGCTCTACCGGGTCGACTTGACCTCGGGTGCGGCTACGCTTGTTGGCCGCACCGGCCAAAGCTTCGTGCACTCGGCGGAGTTCGAGCGGCGCCGGCGTTGAGTTCAGGCTGCGGCTCCTGCCCGAGCGGCTGGGTGCGGGGCAGGCGTCGCAGCTGTTCAAGGCCGCACACGCCTGGTGGCGACTCGGCCGAGCGTGGCCCTTGACACGGCGACCGTAATCAAGTATTCAATTGATTACTAGATGAAGGCTGATCATCCTCTTTATCGGGAAGTGGCCAGGATCGGGCAGGCCATCGCCAGCGCCCCTCGCCTGGGGCTGCTGGACCTCCTGAGGCAGGGCCCCCGAACCGTCGAGGTCCTGGCTAAGGAAGCCGGGCTGACCCTGGCCAATGCGTCTCAGCATCTCAAGGTGTTGCGCGAGGCGCGCCTCGTCGAGGCCGAGAAACGCGGCGTCTTCGTCACCTATCGGCTCGCCGACGACGGGGTCGAGGGCTTCTACCGCGCGCTGCGCGGGCTCGCGGAGGCGAGGCTCGCGGAAGTGCAGCAGATCGCCCGCGCTTTCGCCGACAAACGGGGCAGCTTCCAGCCGATCGACCGACGGCTCCTGCTGCGACGGATGCGCGCCGGAGAGGTCACGGTCCTGGACGTCCGGCCGGTTGAGGAGTACCGAGCTGGACACATCCCGGGAGCCGTTTCGCTGCCGTTGAAGCAGCTCGAGAGGAGGCTGAAGTCATTGCCGACGGATCGCGAGATTGTCGCCTACTGCCGGGGACCCTACTGCGTGCTCGCACCGGAGGCCGTGACGATCCTGCGGCAGCATGGGTACGCGGCACGTCCGATGGACGACGGAGTGGCCGAGTGGCGCGCGCACGGCTTGCCCGTAGCCGTAGGCGAGACGCCGTGAGCGCCCTTTCCCTGGTCGGCGCGCTGGGGCTCGGAGCGGCCTTCGGTTACGGCGCGCAGCGGGGGGCCTTCTGCATGAACTCCGGGTTCCGCAATGCCCTCGCAGGAGACTGGAGCAAGCTCAAAGCCCTCGCCCTCGCGGTGGCCGTGCAACTACTCGTGTTGCCCGTCGTCTTCTGGCTGGGCTTGGCGCAGCCCGCGCTGCTCCCACTCAAGCCTTGGGCGGCGCTCGCCGGCGGCCTTCTCTTCGGCCTCTCGATGCGCTGGGCGGGAGCCTGCGCGGCCGGCGTCTGGTACAAGCTGGGGGCAGGCGACATCGGCGCGCTCCTCGCGCTCGTCGGCATGGCGCTCGGCGCGACCGTGGCCGAGTCCGGCCCACTATCGTTCGCTCGGATCGCGCTTCAACAAACGGCGATTGATCCCTGGATGCCGGCCCCGATCGTTTCCGTCGCCGTGGGCCTGCTTGCCCTCGCTGCACTCGCTGGCGCGAGCGATAGCCGCGCGGGACGGTGGACGTGGAGGCGGACCGGGCTCTGGATCGGCTTCACGGCGGTGCTGGCCTGGCCGGTCTCAGCGGCATACGGACGCCGATTCGGTCTGGCGGTCGTGCCCGGGACCGTCGGGATCGTCTCGGGCATCGGGGGAGGTTCCGTTCCCGCATGGGACTCGGTCCTCGTCTTCGGACTGCTGGTCGGCGGTTGGCTCGGCGCTCGTCGATCAGGCCAAGTCGAGCTGACCGCGCCGGGTCCCTCCCTCCTGCTCCAGCGGTTCGCTGGAGGGCTTGGCCTCGGGATCGGCGCATCGATCGCCACGGGTTGCACGGTGGGCCAAGGGCTCACGGGCCTCGGCCTCCTGGCGCCGAGCAGCTTCGTCGTGATGGGCGCGATCTTCGCCGGCAGTGCGATGGCAACGCTCATGGCCCGTCGCTTCGACCACGCGCCGACTGCCATGACCCCGTTGCCTATTCGTGGCTGAGACGGACGATGTCATACCTGCCCTGGCTCGTGGCCATCGCGCTGACGTTCCTGCTGCTGGAACGGTTGTTCCCTTGGCGAAAGGGGCAGCCGCTCCTTCGCCGAGGCTGGGTGCGCGACCTTGGCTTCCTGGCGCTCAACGGCCGGTTCTTCTCGCCCTGGATCGCCGTGCTCAACGGCGCCGCCGCTGTCGCCGCCACCCAGGGAATTCGAGCGTTGGGCCTGCGGCTCGACGGCTCGCCGATAGCGCAGTGGCCGCTGGCGGCGCAGCTCCTCGCGTTCCTGGTGCTCGCCGACTTCCTCCAGTGGTGCATCCACAACCTCCTCCACCGCGTCCCCTGGCTGTGGACGTTTCACAAAGTGCACCACTCGATCGACACGATGGACTGGATCGGGAACTGGCGCTTCCACTGGATGGAGATCGTGGTCTACAAGACGCTCCAGTGGCTGCCACTGGCGTGGCTCAACGCATCGCCCGAGGCGGTGTTCGCGGTGGCCGTCGTCACGACGCTTTGGGGCGACTTCAACCATGCCAACCTCGACGTCGGGCTGGGGCCGCTCGGGTACGTGCTCAACAACCCGCGCATGCACCTCTGGCACCACGATCAATCCACCGAGGGCGGGACGGCGAAGAACTTCGGCATCGTTCTCAGCGTCTGGGACCACCTCTTCGGGACCGCGTTCTGGCCGCGCGAGCGAAGCCCCGAGCATCTCGGCTACCCCGGCATGCAGGAAATGCCCGAGACGTTTCATGGACAGGTACTCTGGCCTCTGACCCGCGCCCGTCGGATTCGGAAAGGGAGTGCGATGGTCCTTCAGAGCGCGGCGACGTGGAACGACACCGTCATCGCGCCGAAGGCGCCTCTCCCCGCGCGACCTTTGACGAACCCGGCGCCGGCCAGTGAGCCCGTGACCTTGTCTGCCGTGGGAAAGCGGTAGGAGGCGGGGAAGTCGGTCGCCGCTGCCGGATCCGTCAGGTGAGCCAGGACCGAGCGTCAGTCGAGGGTGGCGACCGCGAGCACTAGCGGGCGGTCGAAGCTCACTCTCTCGCCGAATCTCCGCCGGAACTCGGCACCCGCCCGTTCCAGGAATCTTTGCCACTCGACCTCTCCGAGGACATGACGGGCGAACCGACCGCCCGCGGTGAGCTGCCGGTCGGCGAGGTACTCGTCGACCGACTGTCCGATTGAAAGCGCCTGAGCTTCTACGCGGACGCCACTGAAGCCCGCGTCGGTCAGCGCTGCCTTTAGATTCTGCGGGGAAGAGAAGTGGCTTTCCCATGGAGCTACGGTCTCGGTGGCGCGTTGCGCCGCTCCCTCCCCGACGCCGGCGTCGAGAGATTCCTTCCATGCAGCGGCGAAGACATCCGAGGCTGGACCCCAGCAGGACGCCGCGAACACGCCGGGTCTGGCCAGCACACGCACGACCTCGCTCAACGCGCACCGATAGTCGTCGAGATGCGAAAGCACACAGTTCGCCGTCACGAGATCGAAAGTTCCAGAGCGGAACGGAAGCTGGGTGGCATCCGCCATGATGGGCCGCAGCTCGGGCAGGTGTCGTCGAGCATGCCTCAGCATCGAGAATGATAGGTCGCAACCGGTCGCGCTCCGGAGCTTTCGGAGCTCCTCTCCAAGTGCCCGGAGCAACGCGCCGGTTCCCGTACCGACGTCGAGCAGGCGCGCACTCTCAGCGGGAGCAGAGAGCGTGAGCAGATGCCGTGCGACAGTCTCTAGGCGAGGCGCCCAGATCGGTCATATGTTTCTGCAATCGCGTCGTATGAGCGCCAGTCATCCATTGCCGCGGGAGTATCGAGTGGGATGATACGGGGGGACATTTTCGCGCACCTGGCGCCACGGACAGGCGCCGCCGAGCGAGAGAAAGTGGTAGCCGGCGCGCCATCTCCGCAGTCCGGTTCCTTCACAGGCTTGGGGCAGAGCGCATCCCGCTGCGCTGCGCGAGATGACCTGCCCATGAGACCGAAGACGCCCTCTCACTTCGAGGTGGCAGGACCCCACGGAACTGGCAGTGGTGAAGGCAAGCAGAGCGTTGATCAGGACCACCGCGAGTCTGCCCATCTGCATGCCTCCGCGCCCTCCTACGTGGCGAGTCGGTAGCCGTATCCGTAGACCGTCTCGATGAGGTGTGGCTGTTGGCCGTCGTCGCCCAGCTTGCGGCGCAGTGACGCCACGTGCTGGTCGACGGTGCGTGTCATCGTCGGTTCCCCAGATCGGGACAGTCAAGGGCACGATATGCCAGACGTGCGGCCTGCGCGTCGCTGCGGGACGTGGCCGGCGCAGGCTCACGTCGACTCTGACACGACCTTGACGAGACCATCGCGTAGGAACCGTGAGTTCAAGTCCGGACGCCACCTCCAACTTGCCCTCAGCTCAGTCTGGACACGGCGCCCTTGAGAGCGGTATCCAGGTCGCGAACCCGGTCCCGCCCTGGCTTCGGAACCTGCGCCGTGAAGAGTGCTCCGCTCGGTCCGGTGAGGGCGATCGAAACCCCGCCTGACTCGAGAGCATGGAGCCGAAGCACCCAGAGTCCTGCGTCGATGCGGACCCCGAGCACCTGGACCACCGCGGAGCAAACCCAGTTTCTGTGAGGCTCGGAACGGGAGTCGTTGACGACATCGAGCGCCATCGACGGTGACTCTCAGCTAGAGCCCGGCGTGCACAGCCCGGACGGGTTCTTGTGGATGATCCCCCACGCCTCCGGGCTGACTGTGCAGCCGCCGCACGTTCCGGGTGAGCCCTTGCCCCCGCACGCGACGTACGTGCCGGGCGCACGGATGTCCAGCAGGTACTGGTTCTCCGGCTTCAGCTTGCAATCCGTCCCGACCTCGCCGCAGGGCACGAGCGTGCCGTTCTGTTCGACGTCCTGGAACCAGTTCGGGCCCGGCAGTCCCGTGTCGGAGATCCCGGAAAGGTAGTTGTCGCAGGGTACGCGTGTTGCATATGGTGAAGCCGGTGAGGCCCGCTGCGTTGCAGTAGGTGGGGTTCTTCAAGATCGGGCTGGCATTCAAGATTTTCTTGTTGAGGGTGGGCTCGAGCTGGACCTTGATGCCGTAGCCGTACGAATCGTCGAAGGACGGAAGCGGCACGCCGCACGCCGTGGCGTAGGGGTTGGGAGTGGGCGTGGGCATGGGCGTCGGGGTGGGCGCGGGCGCTGGAGCCGCCGGCGCGGTGGGGGCGGTCCCCCCGCCGCACGCAGCAATTCCGGAGATCAGGGCAAAGGAGAGAAATCGGTGCAAAGGTCGATCATCGAGCTTGCGGCGAGTCATGGCCACCAAGTTCCTCAGAACTGGGCGGGGAAGCAGGTGGTGATATAGGCCCCGGGTCCCTTCCGGATGTATCCGCCGGTGGAGATCCAGATGTTGTACTGCTCGTTGAAGGCGTTGCTCGTCTTGACGGCGATCTCCTCGAACTCCTCCACGGCGCACACGCCCTGGGCGTGGATGGCCTCCACCACCGCCTTGATGTACGGGCTACGATCCCGCACCTTGTAATTGCCGTCGAAGAGATCGACGCTCAAGTCGAACAGCTCGGGATGGTCCCTGACCGTCTGGGCGATGGCCTTGTCGACGTATTGGTCCAGTTGAGGCGTGAGCTTCGGACAGGTGTTGTGGAGGTCAGGCATGGCCGCGAGGGGGCACGAGAAGGCCTGCGGTGTCGCGGCCGGGGCCGGGGTCGGCGTGGGCGCCGGGTTGCTCGCAGTCGGGGTTTTGTCGCTGGAATTGCAGGCGGCGAGACAGGCGGCGGACAGCAAGGCCGGGGCCAGGACGCGATTCATCAAAGAACCTCCTTGGGTCGAATGCCGACAACCAGTCATGGGCACGCATTCTAGAGAGACGAGCCGGAGTCAGTCAAGTCTATTATTTTCAACAGTTTACTGAGACTGAACGGTTCGCTCGGCCTGGCTGAACGAATGGCTGGAAGATTGCTTCGACTTAGGAAGATTGCTTCGACTTAGCGACGATGCGATCGACGGCCGATCAGCCTCTCTTCGAATCACGACGCTCGCGGCGTAGAATCGCGGGCCGAACGGAGCCGAGGGGAGGAAGCCGGATGAGCGCGCCTGTCAACCCAAAGGTCATCGGCGAGCACATACGGCGCCTGCGATCCGACCGCGGGCTATCCGTAAGGGCCTTCGCCGCTCAGACGGGATTCTCCCCGAGCTTCATCTCCCAGCTCGAAAACGGGCAGGTCTCGCCGTCCCTGGGATCGCTGCAGAAGATCGCGGAGGCGCTCGGAGTGACTCTCGGCGAGTTCTTCGCCGCCGCCGAGACTGGAGAAGAGCCGCTGATCGTTCGCGCGGAGGACCGCCGTCGCATGGACAGCACCTGGACCGACGCCCACATCGAGGCTCTCGGGGCGATGGCCCGCAGCCGCCGCCTCGAGCCCGTCCTCGTGATCTTCGGTCCGGGCGGCAAGAGCGGGAAGCATCCGCACGCTCCCTCCCGCGAGGAGTTCGTGTTCGTCGTGAAGGGCCAGGTCACGCTCACGCTCGCGGACGAGGAGAACGTAATGGGTCCCGGAGACGCGGTCACGCTGCCCGCGCAGGCACCCCGACTCTGGGAGAACCGCACCCAGGAGATAGCGGAGATCCTGGTCGTGTCCTCGCGGATGCCCAACTAGAGTGAAGCGGCGACACAGTCACTGTCCAGTCCCAGCGATCAGTTCGTCCAGTTAACATAAACACTCTAGAATGAATATCTTGATGCCGTCGACCGACCTCCTTACGATGCGCACTCATGGGATCAGGCGTGCTCCGGCACGGACCGCTCCTGACGAACCTGCTCCTGTCCGCGGCGGTGAGCGCCCTTTTCCTCGGCCTGCTCGAAGCCGGCGCGCGCCTCGTCGAGAAGCGCCGGCCGGGGGCCCCCGTGGCCGCCTACATCTGGAACTGGGAAGAGATGTGGGAGGGCGATTTCTACCGCATCCGGTCGGAGGTCAACGGCTGGCCTCCCTGGGAGGAGTTCAACGCCGACGGCCTGCGCGACCGCGCTCACGCCGAGGAGAAGCCGTCCGGGACGATGCGGCTCGTCTTTCTCGGCGACAGCGTCACGGCGGGGGCGCAGATCGAGGAGGAAGAGGCCTTCCCTCAGGTGCTGCAGGCCCGCCTCGACGAGGACGGCCGTCCGGTCGAGGTCTTCAACGTCGCGCTGCGCGGCTGGTCCACGCGCCAGGAACGGATCGCCTACGAGCGCATCGCGCGCAAGTACCACCCCGACGAAGTTGTGCTCGCCGTCTGCCTGAACGACATCCCGGAGCTGCAGGACAACCTGACGCGTCCGCCGCGTCTCGTCTCTACCCTCTTTCGCCGCTCGGCCCTCGTCCGGTTGGTGATCAACGCCGAGGGGCGCGAAATTCAGAGCGTGGAGCAGCTCTTCGCCGAGCCGGACGCGAGGAGCGTGAAGGAGGGGATGGCCCGCTTCTTCGACGAGGTACGAGCGCTCCGGAGCGAAGTCCGCGCCGACGCGGCGTCCCTCTCGCTCGTCGTCTTCCCATTCCGTTTCCAGGTCCTCCCGCAGGCACCACGTCCAGTGGTCCAGGAACGGATCAGCGCCTTCTGCGCGGCCGAAGGCCTCGCCTGCCTCGATCTGCTCCCGGCGATTCGCGGCATGGGCCAGGCCGCGTTCGTCGACTACGACCACCTGAGCCCCGGGGGGGCTCGCCTGGTGGCGTCCACTCTTGCCGAGTCCGCCCTGCTGCAGATGGCGCCGCCGGCGTGCCGTCCATCCGCGGAGGCGGAGGTGGCCTCGCTGGTGACTTCCCTGTCGGATGCTCAACCGGAGGTGCGGCGCTGCGCGGCCTGGGCGCTCGGACGGCGCGGATTCGCCGTGGTCAGCGCGGTGCCGGCCCTCGCGGCGGCGCTGCGCGACCCCGCGGAGAGCGTGCGGCGCGAGGCGGCCCACGCGCTCGGCCAGATGGGCGCAGCGTCCCGACCGGCCGTGCCGTCCCTCTTCGCATCGCTCTGTGACGAGCGAGCGTCGGTCCGCTGGCAGTCCGCGCTGTCCTTGTCCGCCCTCCCCCTCGCCACCGACGCGGTGCCCGCCCTCGTCGCGGCCCTTCGCAACGACGACGGCTATGTGCGCGGCTTCGCGGCCTGGACGCTCGGGTCGATGGGAGACGCGGCCCGGGACGCGGTGCCGGCCCTCGTCGAAGTGCTGCCGCGGGAAGAAGGCTATGAGCGCGGCGGAGCCGCGACAGCGTTGGCCAAGATGGGATCAGCGGCGGCCGCAGCGGTGCCGGCGCTGCTCGAGGGCCTGCGCAGCGCGGATGGCGACCGCAGATGGAAGGCCGCCCGTGCGTTGGGGCGGATCGGCCCGGCGGGCGCGGCGGCGGTCCCCGCGCTCACCATCGCCCTCGGCGATCCGGACGAGTATGTGCGGGCCCACGCTGCCCGCGCCCTCGGGCGCATGGGCCTCGCGGCCGATCCGGCCGTGCCGGCCCTCGAGCAGGCGATGCGGGATCCCGACAAGAACGTGCGCAAGGAGGCCCATCTGGCCCTCGAGCGCCTGAGCAGCCGCCGCTAGCCCATGCAGGGCTTCATGCCACCGCTCCCTTCACATCCGCGGGTGATCGAGGTCACACCCCATGCCCCCTCGATGTCCTTGCCCGGGGGTAAACTGTGGGCGCCATGCTGAAGGTCCTGCACCTGGAGGATGCCCCGCTCGATTCGCAACTCCTGGACGTGTGGTTGCACCGAGCTGGAGGGGACTGGGACATCGTCAGGGTGGGCTCCCGCGATGACTTCGTGGCCGCTCTCGACCAGGGAGGCTTCGACGTCATCGTGTCCGACTATCGCCTTCCGGGGTATGACGGATTGCAAGCGCTGCAGGAAGCGAGGACGCGACGGCCGGACGTCCCCTTCGTGTTCTTCACGGGCAACCTTGGTGAGGCGCGGGCGATCGAGGCGCTGAAATCTGGCGCCACCGACTACGTGCTCAAGGACGGGGCGGTTGAACGGCTCGCCCCCGCCATCCTGCGTGCGGTGCGCGAAGCGGCCGAGCGCAGGGCCCGGGCGCAGGCTGAGGAGGCGCTGAAACAGAGCGAAGAGGGGTTCCACCGGCTCTTCAACTGCAACCCCCATCCCACGTGGGTGTTCGATGTGGAGACTCTTCGTTTCCTGGAAGTGAACGATGCGGCGGTCGAGCACTACGGTTACTCCCGCGACGAGTTCCTGGGCATGCGCATCACCGACATTCGCCCGTCTCACGAGGTGCATCTTGTCGAGGAGGCCGTGGCGGTCCCCAAGGACGGCGTGCGCCGTTTCGGTGCGTGGGTACACCGGACCAAGGACGGGCGGTTGATCACCGTCGACGTGGCGGCGCACGATCTCGACTTCCGCGGCCACCGGGGCCGGCTGGTGGTTGCCCACGACATCACCGAGCGGAAGGAGCTAGAGGCGCAGCTGCAGCAATCCCAGAAGATGGACGCCATCGGCCGGCTGGCGGGAGGAGTCGCCCACGACTTCAACAACCTCCTGGGGGTGATCATCGGCTACGGGGAGAGGCTCCTCAGACGGCTGCCGTCTCCAGAGCGGCGCGAGATCAGCGAAGTCCTGAAGGCGGCCGAGCATGCGGCTTCCCTCACTCGTCAGTTGCTCACCTTCAGCCGCCGGCAGGTCCTGAAGCCCCGCGTCCTCGATCTCAACACTGTCGTGGGGGAGCTGGACGGAATGCTCCGGCGCATCATCGGCGAGGACGTCGATCTCGTCACGGTGTTGCCGGAGGGCTTGGGCCGCGTCATGGCGGATCCTGGCCAGATCCAGCAAGTCGTGATGAACCTCACCGTCAATGCCCGGGATGCCATGCCTAAGGGAGGCCGACTGACAATAGAAACCAACAACGCGGAACTGGACGAGTCGTATGGCTCCGTTCACCTGGCCGTCCGCCCGGGCCGCTACGTCATGCTGGCGGTGACGGACACCGGGACAGGAATGGACGCGGCGACGCAAGCCCGCATCTTCGAGCCGTTCTTCACCACGAAAGAGGCGGGAAAGGGAACTGGCCTGGGGCTCTCGACGGTGTTCGGCATCGTCAAGCAGAGCGAGGGAAACGTCTGGGTCTATAGCGAGCCCCTGCGCGGAACGACGTTCAAGATCTACCTGCCCCGAGTCGACGACGCGGTCGAACCGCAGTTGCCGAGCGGGGCCGAAGCGGCGGCCGCGGGAAGCGAGACAATCCTGCTCGTCGAGGACGCCGACGGTCTCCGCGAGCTGGGGCGGGAGATTCTCGAAGAACACGGCTACAAGGTCATCGAGGCGTCATCGGGGACGGCGGCCCTCCAAGCGCTGGAGCGGCATACCGGGTCGCTCGACCTCGTCCTTACGGACCTCGTGATGGCCGGGATGAGTGGCCGCGAACTGGCGGACCAGATCACCCGCATGCGTCCCGGCACGAAGGTGCTATTCATGTCCGGCTATACGGACGATGCTCTCGGACATCATGGGGTCCTCGAGTCTGGCACGGCGTTCGTCGAAAAGCCCTTTACGATAGACGGACTCCTGCGAAAGGTCCGCGATGTGCTGGACTCGTAAACCATTTCCCGAACCCTAGTCGATGCCCAGCTCGCGCAGGCGCTTGAGGAACGTCGGGTAGGAGATCCCCAGGGCGCTCGCGGCCGCCGTGCGGTGGCCCTTGCACAGGTCGAGGACGTGGGCCACGTAGGCGCGCTCCACTGCCTCCAAGGGCGGCGGCGCGCCGTTGGGCGCGGGCGGGAACCAGGAGGGGCTGTCGTTGCCGACGCGCCGAGCGCCGCGCTCGGGGAGCACGATCTCGGCCTCCGTGATCTCCGGCCCTCCGGCCAGGATCACGGCGCGCTCGACGATGTTGCGCAGCTCGCGCACGTTGCCCGGGTAGTCGTAGCCCATCAGCTTGTCCAGGGCGGCGGCCGACAGCGCGAGCGAGCGCTTCTTCACGCGCTCGCCGAAGAAGCCCGCGAAGCTGCGCGCCAGGCGGGGGATGTCCTCCCGGCGCGCGACGAGCGGCGGTATCGTGACCAGGAAGACGGCGAGGCGGTGATAGAGGTCTTCGCGGAAGCGGCCGGCCTTGACCAGCACCTCGGCGTCCTGGTTGGTGGCCGCGACTACCCGCAGCTCGACTGCCAACTCGCGCTGCCCGCCCAGGCGCCGGAAGCGCATCACGTCGAGGAACTTCAGGAGCTTCGCCTGGGATCGCATCGGAAGCTCGGTGATCTCGTCGAGGAAGAGGGTGCCCCCGGCGGCCATCTCGATGAGGCCGCGCCGCATCGTGCGCGCGTCGGTGAAGGCGCCTTTCTCGTGGCCGAACAGCTCGCTCTCCACGAGGTCTTCCGGGAGAGCCGCGCAGTTGACCTCCACGAACGGCGCGTCGGCATCGAGCCCCGACCACGTCAGCGCGTGCAGCATCTCGGCCGCCCGCTGCTTGCCCACCCCCGACGGGCCCCGCAGGAAGACCGGGGTCAGCGGGCTGCGGCTCACGTCGCGCAGCCTCCCGAGCACGGCGTGCATCGAGGCGCTCTCGGGCTCCGCCGTGGGCGGGCCGGCGGCGCTGTTCCGGGCCAGCACCAGCCGGTCGCGGAGGCCCCGCGTCTCCATGACCTTCCTGAGCTTCACGACGAGATCAGTGAGCTGCACCGGCTTGGTGAGGTAGTCCGACGCGCCGGCCTTCAGCGCTTCCACCGCGTTCTCCACGTCGCCGTAGGCGGTGACGACGAGAACGGCGGTCGAAGGCGGCTCCTGGGCCCGGACCGTCTTCAGGAAGTCGATCCCGTCGCCGTCAGGGAGCCTCCGGTCGAGGACGAGCACGTCGGGCGTGGCCGCGTTCAGCTCCCCCCGCGCCTTGCGCAGCGTATCGGCGGTCCGGACCTCGAAGCCTTCGGAGGCGAGCGCCTCCTCGGCAAGCATGCAGAAGACACGCTCGTCATCGACGATCAGCACGCTGGCGTTCACCGGGCCTCCATGGGCAGTATGAGCCGGAACGCGGCGCCGGCCGGCGCTTCCTCGTGCACGAGGTCGCCGCCGTGGGCGCGCGCGATCCGGCGGGAAAGGGCGAGGCCGATCCCCACCCCGTTCGGCTTGCCCGTCACGAACGGCTCGAAGAGCCGCGGCTTCACCGAGGCCGCCACTCCCGGCCCGCTGTCGCGGACCACGACCCCGGCAGTGGAGTCGGCGGCCGTGATCCTCACCTCCACCCACGGCAGCGCCGCCTCGCCCACCGCGGCGAAGTTCACCGCGTTGCCTACCAGGTTCGCGATCACGACGTGGACGAGGGCGGGGTCGGCCCTGACCGGCACCTGGGCGTCGAAGGGGACGACCCGGAGGGCGACCCCTTGCGCCTCCGCGGCGTCCCGGACCAGCTCGGTCACCTTCGGCACGAACTGGGCGAGGTCGAGCGAGACCGGCCGGGGCACTACGCCCTTGGAGAAGAAGAGCAGCTCGGAGGTGAAGTCCGACAGCCGCTCCATCTCCCGCCGCAGCCCCGCCACCGCCCGCCTCTGCCGCGCCTCGAGGCCCGTGCGGTCCCCCTGCAGGATGACGTCGAGGGCCATGCGCAGGCCGTTGAGGGCGTTCTTCACCTCGTGGGCGATCAGGTCCACGGCCTCGCCCAGCGAGCGCAGCCGCTCTCCCCTCACCGCGTCCTCCTCGGCCCGCCGGAACGCCCGCAGCGAGCGTCGCAACAGGAACGCCACCATCAGGAGGGGCAGCGAGGCCAGGGCCAGCCCCAGCGCAAGGCGCGTCGCGAGACGGCGGCGCGCGGGACCGAAGAGGGCCTGCGCGTCGGTCAGCGACAGCAGGGTGAACCCCGTGTCGTGCACGGGCGCGCCCGCCACCACCTCCTGCCTTCCGCCGATCTCGACCTCGAACGCGAACGGGTCGGCGGGGCGGTCTCCGGCCGCGCGCCACACGGGAGCGATGTCGAACGGCAGATGGAGCGGATAGATGAGCCCGCCCTCCCGCGTGACGAGAGCGACGAGCGTTCCCGCCCTCCGGTCGAGGAGAAGGGTCCCGGGGTCGATGCCGCCGAGCAGGGCCCCGGTGAACCGGCCGGTGCGAAGGATGGGCGACACGACGTAGAGGACTGTCGTGCCGGGGGTCCGTTCGGCGGCCACCACCTGCACGGCCCGGCTCTCCTTCAGCTCGGCGAATGAGCCGTCCTCCACCGGCCGCGCGCCGGGAGCCAGGAACGTCTCCGGCTCCGACCACAGCACCGCGCGGTCGCGGCCCAGGATCGCCACCCCCACGTCGAAGAAGGCGCTCTTCTCGTGGGAGAGGCGCAGGAGGCTGCGCTCGGGCTCCATGTTCTCGTCGAGGAGGTTCACCTCCGAGCGCATCCCCAGGCGCGTCAGCTCGTCGGCCAGGAGCCGCAGGTGGCGGGTGAGGTAGTGGCTGCGGACCTGCGTCTCCAGCGAGAGCATGTCGCGGGCGACCTTCTTCTGGTGCTCGAGGTCCGTCGCGAAGGACGCCACGAGCAGGCCGAGGGCGACCGCCGCCGTGCCCACGTAGATGGACATGGCCGCCCGCGCAAAACGGGCATGGGCCGCGGCCAGCTCGGTTCCGGCTTCTGCCGACTTCACTTCGTTCTCAGCTCCGCCCGGGTCACGCCGCGGGAGGGGCGGGGGCGGCCGTACGCAGCGCCGAGCCCTCGCGAGCCCGCCTCGACCAGTAGTATGTGACCGGAAGGACGATGAGCGTCAACGCGGCGGCGGACAGCGTTCCCGCCACCACCACGACCGCGATGGGCCGCTGGGTCTCGCTGCCGATGGCGTGAGACAGCGCCGCCGGCAACAGGCCCAGCGAGGCCAGCAGCGCCGTCATGAGCACGGCCCGCAGGCGGTCGCGGGCCCCTCCCACGACCGCGGCCTCCAGTGGCTCCCCCCGCTCCCGGCGGCGGTTGATCGCCGACACCATGAGCACGCCGTTCAGCACCGCCTGCCCGAGCAGGGCGATGAAGCCGACTGCCGCCGCCACCGACAGGGGCATGCGGGCGACGGCCAGGCCCAGCACTCCGCCGACGAGGGCGAAGGGCACGTTGAGGAGGACCAGCAGGCAGTCGGGCACCGAGCGGAACGCCGCGAACAGGAGAAGGAAGGTGATGAGCAGGGAGAGCGGGATCACGAGGCGCAGCCGGGCCATGGCGCGCTGCTGGTCCTCGAACTCGCCCCCCCAGGTGAGTTCGTAACCCGCCGGGAGGCTCACGGCCGAGGCGACGCGGCTCCGGGCCTCCTCGACGAAGGAGCCCATGTCGCGCCCCCGCACGTTCATGCGCACCCCGACGTAGCGCCGGCCTCCTTCCCGGGTGATGGCGGCCCGCCCGAGGTCCATCCGCACCTCCGCCACCGCGGAGACGGGGACGAGCGCGCCGTCCCTCAATGGGAGGAGGAGACTCCGGATCGGGCCGGCGTCCTCGCGGGCGGCGATGGGCAGGCGCACCGTGACGTCGAAGCGCTTCTCTCCGTCCCACATGTCGGAAGCGACGTGGCCGGCCATGGCCGTCTCCAGGTAGTCCTGGACGTCGGCGAGATCGAGGTCGTAGCGCGCGAGCGCCGCGCGATCGAGGCGCACCGACAGCTGCGGCACTTCGCCGGACTTCACGATGCCGAGGTCGGCGACCCCCGCCACTCCGGCGATGGCGGCCTGGGCCTTCCGGGCCGCTTGCTGGAGGACGTCGAGGTCGTCGCCGTAGAGCTTGAGAGCGATCTG
>Ga0099828_10001329_pt1 | contig 16357 bp, 18 predicted proteins | sample CZO8metaG_2_FD_79338 | JGI IMG/M metagenome (GOLD analysis project Ga0099828, IMG submission 79338) | Vadose zone soil microbial communities from the Eel River Critical Zone Observatory, Northern California, USA - CZOApr15con2H1.8 metaG | ecosystem: Environmental > Terrestrial > Soil > Vadose... | reverse complement strand
TTCGATGTTGCCAGCCGCTTTCGACTATCGCGCTCCCACGACGCTCGATGAAGCCCTCGGCGTCCTCAAGCAGCGGGGTGATGATGCCAAGGTCATGGCGGGCGGCCAGAGCCTCATCCCGCTCCTGAAACTGCGGTTCGCCCAGCCGGCGCTTGTGCTGGACATCGGGCGCCTGCCCGCGATGTCAGGAGTCAAGCACCGGGACGGGCACCTTCGGATCGGGGCGCTGACCCGCCACGTCGACGTGGAGCACGATCGCGAGCTGGCGCGGGTGTTTCCCATCGTGCCCGAGGCGGCGCACTGGATTGCTGATCCACTGGTGCGGAACCGCGGGACGGTTGTGGGCTCCGTCTGCCACGCTGACCCGGCGGGTGACTGGGGGTCGGTGATGCTCGCGCTCGGCGCCGAGCTCGTGGCGCGCTCGGAGTCGGGCGAGCGCGTGATCCCGGCAGCCGCGTTCTTCAAGGGCCCCTTCACCACCGCGCTGCGACCCGACGAGATCGTGACCGAGATCCGGATCCCGATTCCATCCGGGCCGGCCGGAGGCGCTTACCTGAAACTCGAGCGCAAGGTGGGAGACTTCGCCACCGTCGCGGTGGCCGTGCAGATCGAGCTCTCTGGCCGCAAGGTCGCCCGAGCGGGCATCGGGCTGACCGCAGTCGGCGCCACCAACATGAAGGCGGGCGCCGCTGAGAAGGCGCTCACCGGCAACGAGCTCACCGACCAGGTCATCGCGGAGGCGGCGCGGCTCACGGCGGCCGCGGCCGAGCCGAAGGACGACATACGCGGCAGCGCCGCATACAAGAAGGACGTGGTTCGCGTATTCGTGCAGCGGGGCCTCAAGACCGCGCTCGCCCGGGCTCAGGAGGGGAAGGCATGAAGGTGACCATGCGTGTCAACGGTGGAGAGCGCGGCGGCGACGTGGAACCGCGCGTCCTCCTGGTCGACTTCCTGAGGACCAACCTGGCCCTGACCGGCACTCACATCGGGTGCGATACGACCAGCTGCGGGGCGTGCACCGTGCTGCTGGACGGAGAGCCTGTCAAGTCATGCACCCTGCTCGCGGTCCAGGTCGAGGGGCGCGACGTCAAGACGGTGGAGGGCCTGGCGCAGGGCGGAGCGCTCTCGCCGATGCAGGTCGGCTTCCACGAGGAGCATGGGCTTCAATGCGGGTTTTGCACGCCCGGCATGATGCTGGTCGGGACCGCGCTGCTCGAGCACAATCCTGATCCCACAGAGGAGCAGATCCGCTGGGCGATAAGCGGCAACATCTGCCGCTGCACGGGCTACATGAACATCGTGAAGGCGATCCGACACGCTGCGAAGCTTCAGCAGGCGGCGGCCAAAACCGCCACGCCTGCCGCCGTTCCGGCCGGAGGTGGGCAGTGAGCACGACCATGCATCAGCACGGCGGTATCGGCGAATCGATCAAGCGCAAGGAGGATGGCCGCTTCCTGCGCGGTAAGGGCAACTACATCGACGACTTCGTGCTGCCAGGCATGCTGCACATGGCGATCCTTCGCAGCCCGCATGCGCACGCTCGGATCAAGTCGATCGACACGAAGGCCGCCGGCGTCAAGCCCGGCGTGATCGCGGTCGTCACCGGCGAGCTGATGGCGCAGCACAAGCTCGCCTGGATGCCGACTCTGAGCGGTGACACGCAGGCCGTGCTCGCCACCGACAAGGTCCGTTTCCAGGGCCAGGAGGTCGCGGCCGTCATCGCGGAGACGAAGTACCAGGCAGAGGACGCACGCGACGCCATCGTGGTCGATTACGAGATCCTGCCCGCCGTCATCAGCCCGGATGGCGCAAAGGCCAGCGGCGCTGCCCTCATCCGCGACGACAAGGAGGGCCAGAAGGACAACCACATCTACCACTGGGAGTCGGGCAACAAAGCTACGACTCAGGCCGCCTTCGCCAAGGCAGCGAAGGTCGTCCGTCTGCACACTTTCTACCCGCGCTGCCATCCCGCGCCGCTCGAGACCTGCGGCTGCGTCGCGGACGTCAACCCCGCGACCGGCAAGGCCACGATCTACATGACCAGCCAGGCGCCTCATGCGATAAGGACCGTCTTCGCGCTGGTCACAGGCCTACCCGAGCAGAACATCCGTGTCGTCTCGCCAGACATCGGCGGCGGCTTCGGCAACAAGGTGCCTGTTTATCCGGGCTACGTGGTCGCAACCGCAGCGAGCCTCCTGATCGGCCGCCCGGTGAAGTGGATCGAGGACCGCACTGAGAACCTCATCTCGACCGGCTTCGCGCGCGACTATCACATGACAGGAGACCTGGCCGTCGACAAGGACGGCAAGATGGTCGCACTGCGCGTGCATCTCGACAGCGACAACGGCGCTTTCTTCTCCGACGCCCAACCCACGAAGTTCAAGGCGGGCCTGTTCCACATCGTCACCGGCTCGTACGACATCCCTACGGCGCACGTCACCGCCGATGGCTACTACACGAACAAGGCGCCCGGCGGCGTCGCGTTTCGATGCTCCTTCCGGGTCACCGAGGCGAGTTACCTCATCGAGCGCTTGGTCACCAATGCCGCCATCGAGTTGGGCATGGACCAGGCGGAATTCCGCATGAAGAACTTCATCCGGCCAGAGCAGTTCCCGTACACGTCCGCCACCGGTTGGGTGTACGACAGCGGCGACTACCCGAAGGCGATGAACCTCGCGCTGGAGAAGCTCGGCTATGACGATCTGCGCAAGGACGTGGAGCAGCGGCGTAAGAAGGGCGAGGTCACCGGCATCGGCGTCGCGAGCTTCACGGAGGTCGTCGGCGCTGGACCCGGCGCCGAATTCGACATCCTCGGCCTGCGCATGTTCGACAGCGCCGAGCTGCGCGTGCACCCAACCGGGAAGGCCATGCTCCGGATGGGCACCAAGTCTCAGGGCCAGGGCCACGAAACGACGTTCGCTCAGATTGTGGCAGAGGAACTCGGGATCCCCGCTTCGGACGTCGCTGTTGAAGAGGGCGACACTGACACGGCGCCATACGGCTTGGGTACGTATGCATCGCGCAGCACGCCGGTCGCCGGCGCGGCCACGGCCATGGTCAGCCGCAAGCTGCGCGACAAGGCTCGTAAGCTCGCCGGTCACCTGCTCGAGGCGGCCGAGGAGGATCTGGAGTGGGAGCGCGGCAAGTTCTATGTCAAGGGTTCACCTGACCGCGCCAAGACCATCCAGGAGATCGCTTTCGCGGCCTACACCAACCTGCCGGAGGGAATGGAGGCGGGGCTCGAGGGTGTCCACTATTACGACCCGCCCAACATGACCTACCCGTTCGGGACCTATGCCGTTGTGGTCGACATCGACAAGGGCACCGGGCAGGTCAAGGTGAAGAGGATGGTGGCCGTGGACGACTGTGGCGTGCGCATCAACCCGATGATCGTGGAAGGCCAGATCCACGGTGGCCTCACCGAGGGCTACGGGATCGCGTTCATGGAGCTGATCACGTTCGATGCCGAAGGCAACTGCATCGGCTCGAACTTCCTGGACTACCTGCTTCCCACGGCGTGGGAGACGCCCAAGTTTGAGATCGGCGAGACGGTCACGCCGTCACCTCACCACCCGCTGGGCGCCAAAGGGGTCGGCGAATCCGCCACGGTCGGCTCTCCCGCGGCTTACGTCAATGCCGTGATCGACGCGCTGTCTCCCTACGGCATCACCAACATCGACATGCCGGTCACCTCGGACAAGGTCTGGGCCGCGCTGCGCTCAAAGGGGGTCACCGAATAGAGGACGAGCTCCTAGCTCTGCTTCGGGAGTACGCCGTCACCGGCATCCCCTGCGTGCTGGCCACCGTCGTTCGGTGCGAGCCGCCCACTTCCGCGCGCCCTGGCGACAAAGCGATCATCACCGCGGACGGCCGGCTTCGGGGGTGGATCGGCGGCAGCTGCTCGGAGCCGGTAGTGCGCCGCGAGGCGCTTCGCGCGCTTGCAGAGGGGACGGCCCAGCTGGTTCGGATCGTGGCTGCCGAGGAGGCCAAGCAGTCCAGGAAGCGAGGCGAGCTGACCGTGGCGACCACCTGCCCAAGCGGCGGGTCGCTTGACATCTTCATCGAACCGCGGCTGCCGCGCCCACTCCTGCTCGTTTTCGGCGACAGCCCTGCGGCGCACGCGCTCGTCCAGATGGGCTCGCTGGCCGGATTCAGGACCTGCTCGGTCCACCTCGGAGCGAGGCCCGAAGACTATCCGGGCGCCGACATCGTGCTCGGCACCCTCGACCTGGCGGCAGTTAATCCAGGGCCCGACAGCTGGGCCGTCGTGGCCACCATGGGTCATTACGACGAGGACGCGCTGGAGGCTGCCCTGCGCCACCCCAGCGTTGACGTCGGCCTCATCGCCAGTACGCGGCGCGCCGCCGCTGTGCGCAAGGCGCTTCTTGGCCGCGGCCTGGACGAGGAGACCGTTGGCCGCATCCGGACGCCGGCGGGCAAGGTCCGGGGCGCGAGCCAGGAGGAGATCGCCCTTCTGGCGCTGGCCGAGGTGGTCACAGTACGGCAGCGGCGCGGGAGTCAGCGCATTGCCCCGGAGGTCCCGTCCGTCCTTTTCGCAACCGATCCGGTATGCGGGATGACCGTTGATCCGCTTACCGCTACGCACAAGTCGGTTTACAAGGAGCGCACGTACTGGTTCTGCTCTTCGGGATGCCAGGTCGAGTTCGAGAAGGAGCCCGAGCGCTACCTGAGGGTAGTCGAGGTCTGAACCGGACCCGAGACTCCGGTCGCCGAAGCGCCCCGGGGTTGCACAGGTTGGATGTCGGCCTGTTCTTGACCGCAGTGGCGGAGACGGCGCAAGGGTCAGGCCAGCACCGCAAACGTGACCGTGACCGAGAAAGCACGGCACCAGACGACCACTGATCGAATGGTCTCCAGGGCCACGCCGCCCGGAACGGTGTAGTTGAAGGAACCGTTGGTCGCCTTCAGCGGACCGAGGTCGATGAAATTACCCGGTTGACCGTCGGTCCTGTCGGAGAGGTAGACGTACATGTTCGGGGCGCCGGCGATGTCAACGTTTTCAAAGCGCAGCACGCCTTCGGCCAGCGTCACCCGGCCGCTGCCGTAATGGACGGCGTCGATACGCCGCAGATCGCCGGCAAAGCTCCTGGCGGGCGTCGGAACTGGCTCCGCGGACGCTGTTGGTGCGGACGCCGTTGGGGCGGGGCTGGAACGGGGTACCGGCGGCTCGTATAGGGTGGAGCGGACGAAGAGCGGGATGATCCCGAATGCGACGATCGGGATGGCAAGGAGGGCCGCGGCGGCTATGACAGCGGCTGCCAAGGTCCACCGCTTCCTCACCACGATCTCCTCTCCGCCCAGGGGTCGGCATGCCTCATAAGATCAGTCACCAAGGAGAATGACGGGAGCCGAGTCAGGCACAGAATCGGCCGGGTCGAGCCCCCGCCCCGGGGTTGATCCGGTTACGGTGGCGGTCACGTTCAAGGTCATGCCGGGACAGAACCCGGCATTCGAGCGTTGGGCGCACGACATCACCGTAGCGTCCCGACAGTACCCTGGTCATCTTGGCGCGAGCTGGCTGCGCTCTGGCGGCACCTACCACGTTGTTTATCGTTTCGCCGCCCCGGCGCTCTTCAATTCCTGGCACGAGTCAGCCGATCGGGCTCGCTTCCTGGAGCGGCTCCGCCCGATTGCTCGGTTGGTCACAGATGAAAACCTCACCGGCATGGAGGCCTGGTTCGAGCTCCCAGAGCAACCCGGTGCGCCGGCCCCGCCGCGCTGGAAGATGGTCATTACCACGTGGATAGGCGTCTTCCCATTGCTCGCTCTACTTCAGTGGTTGCTCGGTCCGCAGATCGTTAGTCTCCCTCTAATCGTCCGGGTCATGGTGCTCTCGCTCATCGTTGTGGGCCTGATGACCTACGTTGTGATGCCCCGGCTCGCGCGACTGTTGAAGAGATGGCTTTATACGGATTAATTGGGACGCGAGGTGCCTGCTGAGCCCAAGCGACCGGGATCAGACGCCCTCCATGAACCACATCCGCGTTTCGGCCAGGTGCCGCGCAGGATCCGGCTCGAGCGCCCGGCGATCGCGCGACTCGTAGTACTGGCGGTCGGCCTCCTCAAAGGTGCCCTCTCCCTCGTAGCCGAGAATCCAGACGAAGCGCTCCTCGGCCTCGACCCGCCAGGCACCGATAATCTGGAAACCAAACTTCTCGCGCAGCGGCCGGATACTGGCCGCCCATTCGGCGAGCCAAGCGTCCATCTCGCCCGGTCGGACCTGGTAATCGCGGAGTTGGTAGCGCATGACTACAATCCTGTCGCCTGGCCTGTTGATCGCGCGGGCGAGACTCGCAACCCTACGGAAAATCGATGTTCAGCACCGGGTGTAGTTCGATCCCATTCGGTGCGACTCCTGTCTGGTGATGAAGGCGATCGAAGAAACCGATCCCGGTCACGGTCACAGCAACGCTGACGGACTGAAAGCTCGCCCCCGCCACGTAATGAGAGTCGAATTTCGCCCGCGCTTGCGAGATCTGGGGGCGGAAAGGGCTCCCTGATCCGACGCAACCGGGGTTGGGAATCTCGACGATCATGGTGCGGGTGCCGTCAGACACGACCAGGTGGTAGTCGTTGTCGGTCTCGAGCTTGAACTCGGTCAGCGTCGCATGGATCGTGAAGTTGGTCAGTTCGGTAGGGACGACCCGGTTGCTATTGGGCGGGTTGGCCGGAGCTTGGAGCGAGACCATCTGCGCGATCGTCGTTTGGACCGGCGAAAGGCTGACCTGGCCTGCGTCGGCATCGGTCCCCGTCTTTACCGGCCAACGCTCCACCCCGCAGTGACCGATGAGGGCCCCACCGCCTTCGCCACTTGAAGGAGCACTCGGCTGGCTCGACGCCACCGGCGCGTTGGGCGGCAGGTGATGGTGACCGGCGAGGTGGCCACCCCCAACCCCGATTAGGCCGGCGGCGATCATGCCCGCCGCGCCACCGCCGATGCCGCGCCTGTGGCGACGCAGGTGCGCCCTCACGCAGGCCTCCTCGCAGTTTGCCGATCACCCAGCGCATGAGCGCGCTTCAGCCATGTCCGGTTGAAGCTGTACAGCCCTTCCAAAACCGGTGGGACGACCAGGCCGGCAACGACCATGATGGAGGACTGTTGGTCGCCCGTCAGGCTGCCCGGGTTCTGGGCGACGTATGCAGCCAGCGCCAGGCTCAAAACCTGGAGAACGTTCTTGCCCCAGAACTCGCTCGTCTGGTAGCCGGGTTTGGGTTGCGTCATCCGAATTCCACCTCCTGACTCTCAATCCACTTGCGCTGCGGGTGGCCCGTCAGCCGAGCCCGCTTTCCGGGTACGGGAAACCGGTGGGCGCCGGCTGGCCAGTGACCACATGCCGGCGCATCGCCGTGTCACAGATTGCGTAGCCCCAGTTGATCAAACGCTGCTGGGTCACCTCGTCGACGGATCGGAGCCTGGTCTCAAAGCCGGCAAGACGCGAGGTCAGGTCGGTTGGACACGGCAGGGCGTCCGGCAGCTGGTAGTCCTGGACGTGGCCGCCGATGCCCCAATACGTCCCCGCCCTGTCCCCCGCCACGAACGAGCCGATCACCTGTCGCTTGCGAAGGCTGCCCACCTGTTCGTCGATGACCATTAACGTCCGGTACACCTGCATGAACCAGTTGAGTGGCGGCTTTTCAACGGGCTTGTTCTGAGCGCAGGCATCACTCACCAAAATGGTCTGATAATTCTTCCAGGCAGTCTCGAGCCCAAGGTTGTCGTACACGCCGCCGTCCGTGAGCAGGATTCGCGTTGTGAACTGGGGCCTCTGAAGATCATTACCGCTGTTAGGAGCGAAGTCGCTCTCCTGCTGGCGGAGGATGACGGGAGAAAGGAAGGGCGGAAACGCGGAGGATGCTGCCACCGCCACCGCCAGTTGGACCTGTGGGTCATTGACCAAGCCAACTCGCCAGTCCGCCATGTACGGCTTCGTGAAGCGCCAAAGCGCACCCGACTGCACGCTGGTGGCATTGAGAACGAAGCTGGGTCGATCCGGAAGGTCCTGAAGCGTTTTCCGGCCAAATAGGTGTAGTCGGTAGTAAACCGCGGTCTGGCTTCCGAGTCGACCCAGGCTGAGCATCCCCAGCAAGACTGCCGGAACGTCGATCGTCTTTCGGGCCAGGGCTCGGATCGGCTCAACGACCGCCGACCCGAAATTGGCCCCGACCCCGGAGGCCGGGTTCAAGGCGAGGAGCGACCAGTTCATCGCTAGGACTGCCGCGGTGATCGAGCCTCCAGAAACGCTTGAAACCCGGTCCAGCTTCGGCAGATAGCCGAGCTCGTTGAGGCGCCACAGCGTCCCGAGGTGGAAGAGCATCGCCCGGTAGCCGCCACCAGACAGGCAGAGCGCAATGCCAGGAGCTGGGGGCGGACTTTGATCGTCGGGAGGGATCCAGCGGACCGGTGAGCTGGGCCGGTTCGGTCTGGTCCCCGGCGGCGGCAGCGAGTGTTCTGCCAACCTTCAGCCAGTTGCCCGCCAACCACACCAAAGATGAGGCACCTACCAAAACCCCCCAGCCAACTCGGCGATGGTTCGCCGCGACGCCCAGGTCGAGGGCGATCAGCCCAGGATTATGGACCATGTTTCTCCAGTGTCAAGTGATCGGTTAAACAGTCTGTCTATCAAGTGTCCCGCTGACGATGAAGAGTCGATTGAGCGCCCGCCCGAGTATGGTTCGGTGCGTACGGGTTCGATAAAGGGGAGGCCATATGTCGGACGAGATTGAGCGCTATCTCAACTTGAAGCTGGCGGACATGGTTGACAGGCGCGGATTCCTGAAGATCGGGGTCACGGCCGCGGGCCTGGCCGCCATTGCCGCCTGTGGAGGGAGCACCGCGGTCGGCCCCAGTGGGCCCACAGGTCCGGAATTCAAGCTTGGCGTCGTCTTGCCCTATTCGGGCGTCTACGCGGAGCTGGGTAACAGCATCACCAACGGTATGCGCACGTACTTCGACTCGGTCGGAAACCAGGCCGGCAACCGAAAGATCACGATGGTCACCGCCGACGAGCAGGTCGCGCTCGCCGACGCAGTGGCGGCGACCAAGAAGGTGGTCGAGCAGGACGGGGTGGACATGGTTGCGGGCTACGTTTCCAGCCCCAATGCAGCTGGCAACCGAGACTACCTGGACGGCCTGAAGATGCCGACCCTGATCGCCAACGCCGGCGTGAATTCGCTGTCGCGGGCGAAAAAGTCGCCCTTCATCTACCGCACCTCATTCAGCAACTGGCAGCCGAGCCACCCGATGGGAACTTACGTCGCTGAGAAGCTGGGCAAGAAGAGGATCCAGCTCGTGTACGCCAAATATGGCGCCGGCTTGGAATCTGTCGGCTCCTTCAAAGAGACCTTCACGGCCAGCGGCGGGACGATCGTAGGGCCGGACGTGGCCACGCCTTTTCCCAACAACGGTGACCAGACCCCGTTCGTCCAGGCGATCCAGACCGACAAGATCGACGGCATCTACTGCTTCATGTCCGGCACCGACGCGGTGACCTTCCTGAAGAAGGCCGCCGAGCTGGGAACGCTTAAGAAGCTCGGCTTGGTGTCAGGCGCCGGCTTCTTCGTGGAGCAGGATGTGCTGGCGGCGATCACCGATGCGGCGCCGGACGGCGCCATCACTGGTCTCCACTGGGCGTTGACGCTGACCAACAAGGAGAATCAGGACTTCATCTCCAAATACTCGAAGAAGTTCAGCGGCCGGCAGGCGGATGTCTTCGCAGTCCAGGGATTCGACACCGCACGGGTCATCGTGGACGCACTCAACGCTGTGAAGGGAAACACCACCAACAAGGACGCCTTCATGACGGCGATCGCCGGCGTGGGCTTCAAGAGTCCGCGTGGCGACTTCAAGTTCGACCCCAACACCAACAACGTCGTTCAGACGATCTACGTTCGCAAGACGGTGAAGGATCCCAAGCTGGGGTGGACGAACCAGGTGATCGACCAATATCCGGGAGTGGCCGACCCAGGCAAGTAATCTTCACGTCGCCATCGCCACCACGCTCCAACTGATCGTCAATGGCCTGGCCTTCGGTGGCCTCGTCTTCCTGCTGGCCGCGGGCCTGTCGATCATCTTCGGGTTGATGGACGTGCTCAACCTCGCGCACGGGTCCTTCTACATGATCGGTGCATACGCCGCGTACACCGTGGTGATGGCCACGCACAACTTCTGGCTCGCATTATTGGTCGCACCGGCGCTGCTCGCGGTTCTTGGCGCGGCGCTCGAGCTGGTGTTCTTCCGCCGCCTCTACCGGCACGGACACCTCGCCCAAGTCCTGATGACATTCGGCTTCACACTCGTCTTCATCGACCTCATTCGCTCCCGCTTCGGGCCGACCACACGGGCAATCGCACCTCCGCCCGGTCTTGGTGGCGCGGTTCACCTGCTGGGTGCGACCTTCAGCTCCTACAGCCTCTTCGTGCTCGGCGTGGCGATCGCCATCGGCGTGCTGCTGGTGGCCGGGTGGCGATTGTCCCGGCTCGGTGTGGTGCTCCGCGCCGGCGTCGCGGACAAGGAGATGGCCGGACTGCTGGGCATCGATCTCCCCCGCGTCTTCACCCTGACCTTTGCGACAGGCGCAGCGCTGGCCGGCCTCGGCGGCGTCATCGCCGCCCCGGAGTTCGCCATCTACCCCGGGATGGACGCCAATGTTCTCATCCTGGCCTTGGTGGTCGTGGTCATCGGAGGCCTCGGCTCGATCGAGGGGGCTCTGGCGGGCGCCGCCGTGATCGGGCTCGGCTACGTGATCGGCACGACGCTCTTCCCACAGCTTGCGATCGGGCTGATCTTCGCCCTGATGGCGGCCGTGCTCGTGGTTCGGCCCAGCGGGCTCCTCGGCCGCCGGTCGTGATCCCGGGCCAGTTCAGGGCAGCCTCCCGGCCTGTCTTTCTTGCCTTCCTCTCGTTGGCGCTCGCATCGATCCCGCTCTGGGCGCCTCGCTTCTGGATCTACATCGCCACCCAGGCGCTGATCTTCGCCATCTTCGCCATGTCGCTCGATCTCCTCGTGGGTTATGCAGGGCTTCCTTCTTTCGGGCATGCCGCCTTCTACGGCGTCGGCGCTTATGCGTGCGCCCTGCTGGCGCTGGGCCACGTCGACGGTCTCGTGCCACTGCTGCTGGTGGGCGCCCTAGCCTCCGGCCTGGCGGCGTTGCCGATCGGCGCGCTCTCGCTCCGCACGAGCGGCATCTACTTCCTGATGCTCACCCTTGCCTTCGCCCAGATGCTGTGGGGGCTCGCCGTTAACTGGACCTCGCTCACGCGAGGCACGGATGGTCTCATCGGCATCCCTCGACCGACCCTTCCCGGCCTCGACATGTTCAACATTTCGCTCTACGAGCGGGGACCCTTCTTCACGCTCTGCCTGGTGGTCGCGATCACCTTATTCGTCCTCCTCGAGGCGCTCGCCCGCTCGCCGTTCGGCAAGACTCTTGAGGGCATACGGGAGAACGACCGGCGGATGCGGGCCCTCGGGTTTCCGACTTTCCGCTACCGTTTGGCCGCGTTCGTCATCGCCGGCGCGGTGGCCGGCATCTCGGGCTCGCTGGCGGCGATGTCGAACGGCTTTGCGACCCCTGATCTCCTCTACTGGACGGTTTCCGGCCTGGCCCTGATCGCCGTCGTGGTGGGTGGCTCGCGCTCACTGGTCGGCCCCGTGCTCGGAGCGTTCGTGGTGCTGATCGCCCAACTCGGGCTCTCCACCTACATCGATCGCTGGGAACTCGTTCTCGGCGCCCTGTTCATAGCCTTCGTGCTGTTCCTGCCCCGCGGCCTGGTGGGGCTGGTTCGGCGGACCTGACAGGAATGGAGCTGGCTGTGAGCGGCCTGACGGTTCACTTCGGTGCAGTGGCGGCGCTGGACAGGGTCGACCTCGAGGTCGGGCCGGGCGAACGGCGCGGCCTTATCGGCCCCAACGGAGCCGGCAAGACGACGCTCCTCAATGTGATTGCCGGCGAGTTGCGGCCGGCGGCGGGTTCGGTCCGGCTCGACGGCCGCGATGCGACCTCGCTTCCGCCCTGGAGGCGTGCGCGGCTCGGGCTTGGACGCACTTTCCAGCGTTCGACCCTTTTCGGCCAGCTCACGGTCGCCGAGAACGTCGCCCTCGCGGTGCGAGCTCGCATCCGCGGCAGCTGGCGCTTCTGGCCCGCACGCGAGCGAATCGTCACTGACGAGGTGGAACGCCGCCTTGACGCGGCTGGTATCCCTCACCTCGCGCGGCGGCGGGCCGCCACTCTCGGTCATGGCGAGCAGCGGATTCTCGAGATCGAGCTGGCGCTGACTGCGGCGCCCTCAGTGCTCCTCCTCGACGAGCCGATGGCTGGGCTTTCCGGTGCCGAGCGGCAGTCGGCGTTGAAGAGGCTGCTCGGCTTGCCTGGGGAAGTAACGTTGGTGATCGTCGAGCACGACCTCGACGCTGTCTTCGCCCTCGCGGAGCGGATCTCGGTGCTCGACCACGGGGTCAAGATCGCCGACGGAGCACCGAACGCCGTCCGCGCGGACCCGCGCGTGCAGGAGGCATACCTTGGCTCGATTTGACGGGGCTCAGGGCGCCTCGAGGGGGGAGTCCCCCCTCAAGATGGCCGGCGGATCGGCCTCGCCAAGGCCGGACCGGCTCGCGGTGGACCACCTGACCGCCGGCTATGGCGCCGGCGTGGTCATTCGCGACGTGTCGATTCGGATCGCGCCTGGTGAAGCGGTCGCACTGCTCGGCCGCAACGGGGCAGGTAAGTCCACAACGTTGATGGCGATCGCCGGTGCGCTTCGTCCCCACTCAGGATCGGTCGAGATCGACGGCCGGGCGGTCGGCGGCCTGCCGTCGTACAGGATCGCCCGCCACGGACTCTCCCTGGTCCCGCAGGGCCGCCGGATCTTCGCCACCCTGAGCGTCCGCGAGAACCTGTCCCTGGCATCCCGGGGCGGCAGCTTGGACGATGTCCACGCGCTGTTCCCAGTCCTTGCCAGCCGCGCGGCGGTGGCCGGGATTGCGCTTTCGGGCGGCGAGCAGCAGATGCTTGCGATCGGTCGAGCGTTGATGACGCGCCCCAGGGTGCTGCTGATGGATGAGCCGTCAGAAGGTTTGGCGCCACAAGTCGTGCGCGAGATCGGCGACATGGTCGTCCGCCTACGGCGGGACATGGGGCTGTCGATACTGATTGCAGAGCAGAACCTCGCTCTTGCTTTCGCGGTCGCCGACCGCGTCTATGTGCTTGAGAGAGGCGAGGTAGTCCACGAAGGCTCAGCTGCTGCTTTCCACGGCGACCCGGCGCTGCAGAAACAGTACCTGGGGGTCTAGCACTTTGCTCAGCGGGTGTCGTCCTCGAGACGGGGGCCGCCCGACTGGTCAGGTCGCGAAGAAGAAGTGGCCCACCAATCCACCGGTTACAAGGGCGATACCGGCCGCGAAGACGGGATAGCGGTGCGCCCAAGCCCGCACCCAGTGGCCCCAGGGCGCTCGACCCAGCAAGATCAGGAAGAGATCGAGAACGATCACCGCGATCACCGCGCCGAAAGCGAACAAGACCACTCGCTCGATGCCGAAGTTATTGGTGACAGGTGTCATCTGGGAATCCAGAACCACCTACCGGCGAGAAAGGTGAAGATCCCGGCTCCCAGCATTGCTATGGGTGTATTGGCCTCAGCGGCACAGCGCACGTAATAGGTGATCGGCCAGATACCCACGAGGAGCATCAAGGCTTCCAGAGCCATCAGGGCCGAGAGGAGCGCCAGGAAGAGGGCGAGGGCAGTCTTGACGACAATCACAGCTCGGCGGGCGCTCCACGCCGTCTGGCCGAGCTTGTCGCGAAGTTCGCTTCGACTGCGGGTACCAGCCCAGGAGACCGCGTGTCCGGCTACAAAGCAGGCCACGCAGACGGCGACGACAGTGATCTGGCTGATCGACCCGGTCAGCGAAGGCGGGTCGTGGCAGAGTCCTGCGTTGGCGATGCCGATCGCGTATACGGCCTTGACCAGCACGTATGCGAGAACGATCAGAGACGCCACGAGTCCAACAACCGACGCGATCATGTAGCGGTGCGCCGGCGTGTTCTTGATCAGTGCCACCACAAATGACCCGCCACTATGCCAGCCCCGAACAGCACCCACGCGAGATGCTTTTCACGCTGCTGGGCCCACTTGACGATTTGGGATCGCGCGAGCTGGGGCGGAAGGGAGAACCGTTCCGGCACCTCGTCATCGTCCGCGTTGGTCGCGACGTGCAGGGCATCGACCACCACGTCGTAGCTGGTCAGAAGGAACAGGGTCGACGTCAGGGCGAAGGCCGCCAGGAACCAAGCGACGTCCCCGATGATGCGACCAGTGGCGACAGCAATGACGACCAGGGCCCACTCTGCGAATAGAAGGATGAGGAGCGCTCTACCCACCGGTAGCAGCGCTGCTCCGTGCAACCGTGGGTGTCGACTGCCCTTTGCAGGCCTAGTTTGGTTCATCAGCGGCCCCACTCATATCTCTAGCGCCGCCCATCCGTCAAGCCCCACTTTCCCACTGCCGCGGTGGCGAGAAGAAAGAGCATCGATGGACGCCTCGTACTCCTGGGAGCATGCTTCTGCTGACGATGGCGAAACCCGCAATCGATGACCTGCAGGAATGGCAGGAGTGTCGCCAGACAATCGCCCGTTTCGACACGATTCTGTCGGACATGCGCAAGTACGGATTCACGCTTGTCACGGTCCTGCTGACAGCCAATGCGCTCGTCACGTCTGCGGACCCGGTAGTCGATCATGTGGCCGCGTCGATCGTTGTGATGGCTCTTCTTCTGGCTCTGTTCCTTATCGACAACTACTACTGGGTTCTCCTGCGCGCGGCCGTTGCAAGGGCCGATGAGATCGAGACGACGGGGGTACGCCTCTCGGGTTTGCTCGGAGCGGTCGGGAGGCGAGCGCACGCCAGCGGCCTGGTCCTCGCCGTGTACGTACTTTTCGTGCTGATCGCCGCAGGCATCGCCTTCGTGACCGCCCTCGTGGCAAGGCCAATCGCGGGCTGGGGGATCGTGGTCGTAATCGTGGCCGTCGCATTCGAGCTCACGTCGATGGCTGGAATTTACCTGCTCGTCGAAGGGGCTTCTGGACTCCCGGCGTGGCTTCAAGGGCTTGTCACGCGACTCATGCGGAATCGAATGGCCTGACCCCACTCGCGAGTTCCTGGCTCCGGCACCTCGTCCACTGGTCGGCAGCTCAAGATGGGCCTTTCAGCTGCAGGACGACTCGCAGCAGAACGAAGTCCATCGGCTTGATCGGCGCAAAGCCCACCAGAAGAATGGCCCGACCTTCCGCCAGGTCGGCTTGCGACATGACATCGCGCCCGCACCTCACCACAAAGACCTCGTCCGGGGCTGTGCCCTCCAGCGCGCCGCTTCGCCACAGACCGGTGAGGAACGTCGTCACCGACATGCGTATCTGCAGCCACAGCGGCTCGTCATTGGGCTCGAATACCGCCCACTGCAGGCCGCGATAGAGACTTTGCTCGATGAACAGCGTGAGCCGGCGTACAGGGACGTACTTCCACTGTTCGTCGCTCGAGATCGTCCGCGCAGACCAAAGCACCGGAAATGACCTGGGAATCGACCGGATGGCGTTCACTCCTGCCTCCGCCAGCGACCGTGCGGCAGCGTCGTCGATGGCCACCTCAAGCCCGCGCACGCCTTGCAGGCGCGCCTGGACACCTGCGGGCGCGCTCCATACGCCTCGCTCGGTGTCCGTGCGTGCGACCACTCCGGCGACCGCACCGCCGGGCGGTGACGACCTGGGTTTGCCCCCGGCGAGCGGGTCGGCCACGATCAAGCGAGGGAAATACACGGCCGCGTTGGAGCTTCTGGTGGTGCGGAGGGTGGCGGCCAGGTCCTCGGCCGCCTGAGAGTCGCGCGTCGGGGGGTCGACCAGGAGAATGCTCCGGCGCCGATCGCAGTACGCAAGCGCCGCTTGCAATACCTCGGCGTCCACGCACCCCGGCACGCACAGCAGGCCAATCGAATCGACGGCGTCGAAGGCGACCAGGGAGCCGGTGACCTCGCGGTCATCAGCAACACGCACGACCCACGCGTCGAGGCCGCCGTTCTCGAAGAACAGGCGCACGGCGTACCCCAGCTCAAGGTTCGCCGTCAACCCACCAAAAGCCCGCTCGAAGTCAGCAGAGCTGCTGACGTGCACCGCCTCGCCCAGCAGCCCCTTAGCCGCCCCGCCTATGAACCCCGTGGTGGAGGTGCTGACCCCCTCGATGGGGTGCGCTCTAAACCCAGTCTCCTCGATATAGACGCCGGGGGCAAGGTACTCTGGCACTTTCTCACCTCTAGAGTCACTGTTGTCGGCCACCGGGGCGTAGACGGCTC
>Ga0099828_10001326_pt1 | contig 16378 bp, 17 predicted proteins | sample CZO8metaG_2_FD_79338 | JGI IMG/M metagenome (GOLD analysis project Ga0099828, IMG submission 79338) | Vadose zone soil microbial communities from the Eel River Critical Zone Observatory, Northern California, USA - CZOApr15con2H1.8 metaG | ecosystem: Environmental > Terrestrial > Soil > Vadose... | reverse complement strand
CTCAATCCGCGCCTGATCGTGACGTTGGGCCGGTTCTCGATGGCGCGCTGGTTCCAGGGTGAGTCGATCAGCCGCATCCACGGCCAGCCGCGCAAGTTCGGCGTGCTGTGGGTGTTTCCCTGCTTCCATCCAGCCGCGGCGCTGCACCAGGAGAAGTTTCGGGCGCTGATCGAGGCCGATTTCCTCAAAATTCCCGACATCCTGGCGCAGATCGGGCCCGTCCAAGGACCCGAGCCAGTTGAGGAGCCGCCTCAGCAGCTAGCGCTATTCTGATTCGAGTGGCTAAGCCGATCCTGAAAATCATTCCGCTCGGCGGGCTGGGCGAGATCGGCAAGAACATGATGGCCGTCGAGTTCGGCGACGACATCGTTCTTATCGACGGGGGGCTGATGTTCCCTGAGGACGAGATGCTGGGCATCGATCTCGTCATCCCGGACGTTACTTATTTGCTCGACAAGACCCACAAGATCCGGGGCTGGCTGATCACGCATGGCCACGAGGATCACGTCGGCGGCTTGCCCTATCTGCTGCCGCAGCTCGACTTTCCGGCGCTGTACGGCACCAAGCTCACGCAAGGCCTGATCAAGGTCAAGCTGGACGAGCACCACCTGGTGGAAGCGGCACAGCTCAACGTCATCCAGGCCGGCGACAGCCTGGAGCTGGGCGTGTTCCGGGTGGAGTTCTTCCAGGTCTGCCACAGCATCCCCGACTCGGTTGGCGTGGCCGTCCACACGCCGGTAGGCACGATCGTCCACACCGGCGACTTCAAGCTGGACCACACGCCCGTGGACGGCAAGCTGACCGATTTCGCCAGACTGGCGCAGCTCAGCGCGGAGGGCGTGCTGGCGCTGTTTTCGGACAGCACCCGCGTGGAGTCGCCCGGCTACACGCCCTCGGAGAGGACCGTGGGCGAGGCGTTCGACGGCGTGTTCAGCAACGCCAAGGGGCGAATCATCGTCGCTACCTTCGCCTCCCTGATCTCGCGCGTGCAGCAGGTCGTCGACATGGCAGTGAAGTACGAGCGCAAGGTGGGTGTGGTCGGCCGCAGCATGGAGAACAACGTGGCCATGGCTCGCGAGCTGGGCTATCTGCACGTGCCCGAGGGCGTGGTGCTGCCAATCGATCAGCTGGCGAAGCTGGGCTCGCATGAGATCGTCATCATCACGACCGGCGCCCAGGGCGAGCCAACGTCAGCCCTGACCCGCATGGCCAACGGCGACCATCGCCAAATCAACATCATCCAGGGCGACACCGTCATCCTGTCGTCCTCGCCCATTCCCGGCAACGAGGAGGCGGTGGCGCGCAACATCGACAACCTTTACAAGCGCGGCGCCACCGTGCTGTACCACCGCCTGCTGCCGGTGCACGTGTCTGGCCACGCCAGCCAGGAAGAGCAGAAGCTCATGATCAACCTGGTTCGGCCGCGCTACTTCGTGCCGATTCACGGCGAGTACCACCATCTGGTGCTGCACGGCAAGCTAGCTGAGTCGCTGGGCTGGCCCGCCGACCAGGTGCTGATCGCCGAGGACGGCGACGTGCTGGAGTTCAGCGCCGACGGCGCACGCATCAGTGGCAAAGTGCAGTGCGGCTACGTGTTCGTGGATGGCCTGGGCGTGGGCGACATCGGCTCAGTGGTGCTGCGCGACCGCAAGCACCTGGCGCAGGACGGCATCCTGGTGGCGGTGATCGCCGTCGATCGGCAGACGGGCCACGCGACCGGCCTGCCGGATGTGATCAGCCGCGGCTTCGTGTATCAGCGTGAGTCGGAGGAGCTGATCGAGCAGGCACGCCACGTAGCGCTCGAAGCGCTCAACCACCAGACCGACCACACGGCCGACTACGGCTTCATCAAGAACAAGGTGCGCGACGAGCTGTCACGCTTCCTGTACGAGCGAACGAAGCGCCGGCCGATGATCTTGTCGGTGGTGGTTGAGGTTTAGGCAGCCTTTGTCATGCCGAACGACGTGAGGCATCCGTAGCCCAGGCACGGATTCCTCGCTGTGCTCGGAATGACAAAGGGTACGTACCAAGGCTGCCCGGCCCTTCGTTATCTACATAGCCCATGGCGCAAGCACAGTTGAAAGCCGTCCCACCGCGCAGACGCCGACCTGAGCCGGAGCCCGAGTCCGAGTTCAAGCTGGCGGAGCCCCTGGCGCAGGAAATCATCGGCATCGGCTGCCTCATTTTGGCCGGGCTATGCCTGCTTAGCATCTTCCCAGCCGACTCGCTGCTATCGCGCACGATTGGCCCGGCCATCCTGCAGGCGCTGGGCGCGCCGGGCGGCGTGCTTCTGGCCCTGGGCCTGGCCGGCCTGGGCGCCGGCTTCTTCTGGCAGGGCATGTCCGAGGAACCGCGGATCAGCTGGCAGCGGATCGTCGGCTTCCTGCTGCTGCTGAGCGTGTGCTGCGCGATGAGCCAGCTCATCAAGGGCATCGGCGGGCTGTTCGGCGCGGGCGTGTTCCAGGGCATGCGCTACATCGTGGGCCAGATCGGCGCCGTGCTGGTACTGATCGGCCTGCTGGCCATCGCCGTGATCATGACCTTCCAAATCTCCCTGGCCTGGCTGTACGGCAACGTGCTGTTCGTGGCCGGCCGGACGCGGGTGCAGGTCGAGGCCAAAGCCCAGGGCCTGCGCGATAAGCGCCAGGATCCGAGCAAACCGCTGATCGAGATCAACACCGGCGTGGACGATCCCGGCTCGGCCAAGATCATTCGCTTCCCGAAGCAGCCCAAACCGGCCGCGACGGAAAAGCCGGCCGTCATCATGGAGGCGCCCGAGGACGAGGAGCCCGCCATGGCCTCCATCGTCACCAAGCCCGACCACGATTGGGCGCTGCCGCCGTTGGACCTGCTGGAGGGCAGCACGCAGTACTCGGCCACCCCGGACGACCTGGAGCGGAAGGGCCAGATCATCATCGACACGCTGGCCGCTTTCGGCGTGGACGCGGTGGTCAAGGAGATCAAATCGGGCCCGGCCATCACGCGCTTTGGCCTCCTGCCCGCTGAGGGTGTGAAGGTGTCGCGCATCACGAGCCTTGCGGACGACATCGCCCTGCGGCTGTCGGCGGCCAGCATACGCGTCCAGGCGCCGGTGCCCGGCTACGGCATGGTGGGCATCGAGATCCCGAACGACAGCACGTCCATCGTGAACCTGCGCTCGATCCTGAAATCGGACGATTGGAACAAGGCCAAGGGCAAGCTGCGGGTGGCGCTGGGCCGCGACGTGGCCGGCAAGCCGATTGTGGCCGAGCTGAACAAGTGCCCGCACCTGCTCATCGCCGGCTCGACCGGCTCCGGCAAGAGCGTGTGCATCAACACCCTCGTGGCCAGCCTGCTGTTCCAGGCGACGCCGGACGAGCTCAAGCTGGTGCTGATCGACCCCAAGATGGTGGAAATGACGGCCTATCGCGGGCTGCCTCACCTCCAGATGCCGGTGGTGACCAAGGTCGACATGGTGCTCAACGCGCTGAAGTGGCTGACGCGCGAGATGGAGCGGCGCTACGAGCTGTTCGCCGCGGAAGGCGTGCGCAACATCGAGGGCCACAATGCCAAGGCGCGCGAACAGATGCCCTACATGGTGGTCATCATCGACGAGCTCGCGGACCTGATGATGACCGCGCCGGACGAAGTTGAGCGCATCATCTGCCGCCTGGCCCAGCTGGCGCGAGCTACAGGCATCCACCTGGTCGTTGCTACGCAGCGGCCGTCGGTGGACGTCGTCACCGGGCTGATCAAGGCCAACCTGCCGGCGCGCATCGCGTTCGCGGTGTCCTCCCAGGTGGATTCCCGCACGATCCTCGATGGCGTTGGCGCGGAGAAGCTGCTGGGCCGCGGCGATGCGCTCTACGCCCCGTCGGATTCGGCCAAGCAGATCCGGCTGCAGGGCACTTTCGTGTCCGACAAGGAGATCTCCAACCTGGTCGGCTTCTGGCGGCACCAGGTGCCCGCCGGCGTGAAGGAGGAGGTCAGCCTCAACGACCTGGTCCAGGCGGCGATCGAAGAGGATGAGAACGACGAGCTGCTGGCCGAAGCGCGCGAGATCGTCATGGCCAGCGACCGGGCCTCGACCTCGCTGCTGCAGCGCAAGCTGCGTATCGGCTATAACCGCGCCGCGCGCCTGATGGATCTGCTGGAAGACGATGGCGTGGTCGGACCGCCCGAGGGCAACAGTCGGGCCCGCGAGGTGCTGGTGCACCATGAGGTGGACGTCATCGAGGAGGACGAGGAATAGGCGAGCCCTCATGTCATCCTGAGGAGCGCAGCGACGAAGGATCTTGCCCACAGGGGACGAGAAGGTCCTTCGCTTCGCTCAGAATGACATGGAAGTAAGGGCCGTCGTGCTCGCCGTCCACGTTGAGCCCGGCGACGCCGAGGAGTTGCGCTCGCAGGGGCTCGAGGTCCACACCTTCGCCAAGCCGCCGAGCCTGCGTGAGCTCGCAGAGGCGGCGCTGGAGCTGCGCAAGCATCACCCGCGGGCGCGGCTGCTCGTCGCTGGCCCGGAGCGACTCGTGCGCCAGCTGGCCGAGCGCTATCCGCCGCTGGTGGACGTGCCGCTGTCGTCGGCCGGCGCTAAGGCCGTTTTGGCCGCGCTGGACTCCTAGCGGAAGTTCAGCGGAAAAATCGCCTGGCGGCGGGCGGCCGGCTGCTGTGAAATGCAGCCATGGCACGACAGCAACGATCCGCTCCCCTGCCCATGGCCTGGGAATATCAAGAATTCCGCGTCCCGGAATCCGATCGAATTCAAACCCTGTTCTCCTGGCTCCGCGATGGCTGGGAGTTCGTCGGCTTCCACCTGAAGACAAACACCGTCAAACAGGAAGTGCCGGTGGTCATCATGCGCCGCGAGCGAGCGGATGGAGCGGCGCTAGCCCGCGAATAGCGCCAGCCGTCCCACGCGGACGCCCAAAGCTATAGTTGGCCCGTGCACAGGCGGAACCTGATCAGCCTGCTGGTGATCCTGGGGCTGATGGGTATTGGCGCGTGGATTGACTATCCGGGCGCGCGCAACATCTTGGGCAAGCAGATCTACACCCATAAGGGGCTCGACCTCCAGGGTGGCGTGGCAATCCTGCTCAAGGCCTCGCCGCCTTCCGGCCAAACGGCCGTGGACGCCGACCAGATGGACGCCGTCCAGACGGTTGTGACGCAGCGCGTCAATGCCTTTGGCGTGTCGGAGCCGCAGATCCAGCGGCAGGGCTCGGATCACATCCTGGTCGAGCTGCCCGGCATTCAGGACCAGGACCTGGCGGTCAAGACGATCGGCACGACGGGCCTGCTGGAGTGGATCGACCTCAGCGGCACGCCGGGCGCCAAGAACGGCGACAAGGTGCCGGAGAATGCGCCGGTGGTGGTCAGCGGCAAGGACCTGACGAACGCCGCGGTGGGCATCGACCAGACCAGCAATTCGCCAGAAATCGACTTCACTTTTAACGACGACGGCGCGAAGAAATTCGCCGCCTACACGGGGTCGCACATCGGCCAGCTGCTGGGCATCGCGCTGGACAAGCAGCTCATCGAGGTAGCCACCATCCAGGCGCAAATCTCGAACAGCGGCCGCATCACGGGCCGGTTCACGCTGGACGAGGCCAAGAGCATCGTCATCCAGCTGAAGTACGGCGCGCTGCCGGTGCCGCTGTCGATCGAGGCCACGCGCTCGGTTGGGCCGACGCTCGGCCAGGACTCGGTCCAGCGGAGCTACATCGCGGGGGTCGTGGGGCTCTGCATCGTGGTGGGCTTCATGCTGCTGTACTACCGCCTGCCGGGCGTGATCGCTGCTTTGGGCCTGGCGGCGTACGGCGTTTGGACCTACGGCATCTTCCGGCTGTGGCCGGTGGTGCTGACGCTGCCCGGCATCGCGGGTTTCATCCTGAGCATCGGCATGGCGGTTGACGCCAACGTGCTGATCTTCGAACGCATGAAAGAGGAGCTGCGCTCGGGCAAGACGCTAGGCGCGGCGCTGGAAGCCGGCTTCTCGCGGGCGCTGCCCTCCATCCGCGATTCGAACGCGTGCACGATCATCATCTGCTTCGTGCTGTACTTCTTCGGCAGCAACTTCGGCGCGAGCATCATCCAGGGCTTCGCGGTCACGCTGGCGACCGGCGTCGTAGTGAGCTTCCTGACTGCCTACTTCTGCTCACGGGTGTTCCTGAGGACGCTACTGGCGTTCATTCCTCGATCCCAGCATGCGATGGGCAATACTCGGCTGCGCTGGCTGTTTGGGCTGGAGGCGCGGCCGCTCACGCTGCAGGCGCTGCCGGCCATGGCTGGAGCAGCGGAGAAGTCGCATGTCTGATTTGATGGGCAAGCGCAACTGGTTCTTTGCGCTGTCGGCGCTGATCATCGTGCCGGGCGTCGCGTCGCTCATCCTGTTCGGGTTGCGGCTGGGTATCGACTTCACCGGCGGGTCGCTGCTGCAGTACAAGTTCACCCAGCAGGTTCAGGCAGGCGACGTGAAGCAGGTCTATGCGTCGGCCGGAATCCCGGACGTCGAGGTGCAGACGACGGTCGACCAGCAGACGGCCATCGTGCGCGCGCCTAGCCTCGACGTAACTCAGATCGAGGAAGCCGAAAACGCCCTCAAGGCCAAGTTCGGCAACGTGACCCGCGAGTCAGCCGACACCGTCGGGCCGCTGATCGGCCAGCAGACGACGCGCAACGCCATCATCGCGGTCGCGGCCGCCTCGATCATCATCCTGCTCTACATCTGGTGGGCGTTCCGGCGGCTGGACAAGCCGTACCGCTACGGCACCTGCGCCATCATCGCGCTGCTGCACGACGTGCTGGTGGTGGTGGGGCTGTGGTCCATATTCGGAAAAGTCTTCGGTTTTCAGATCGATGCGCTGTTCGTAACCGGCGTGCTGACGGTGGTGGGCTTCTCGGTCCACGACACGGTGGTGGTGTTCGATCGGATTCGCGAGAACCTGATCAAGCGCGCGGCGGTGACGTTCGAGGGCACGGTCAACAACAGCTTGGTGCAGACGCTGGCGCGGTCGTTGAACACGTCGCTGACCGTGCTGTTCACGCTGTTGGCGCTGCTGCTGTTTGGCGGCGTGACCATTCGGAATTTCGTGCTGGTGCTGCTGATCGGCATCGCCAGCGGGACGTACTCGTCGATCTTCAACGCGAGCGCGCTGCTGGTGGTCTGGGAGAATTGGGACATCAGCCGGCGACAGCGAACGCGGCTAAGCGGGGCTCAACCGCGCCGCTTAGCGTCCGCGTAAATGAAGATCCTCGTCCTCAACGGGCCTAATGTGAACCTACTGGGCTATCGGGAGCCGCACATCTATGGGTCGGTGACCATGGCGGATGTGCAGGCGGACCTGGAGCGGCTGGCGCGGGAGCTGGGCGATGTGGACGTCGAGTTCTTCCACAGCAACCACGAAGGGGCGATCATCGACCGCATCCATGCCGAGCGGGGCAAGGGGCTGGCCGGCTGCATCGTCAATCCGGGCGGGCTCACGCACTACAGCGTCAGCCTGCATGATGCCATCAAAGCCGTGGACTACCCCTTCGTCGAGGTCCACATCACGAACATCCAGGCGCGCGAGGAGTGGCGGCACCGCTCGATGATCTCGGCCGCGGCCGTGGGCACGATTGCCGGCCTGGGCTGGCGCGGCTACGCCCTGGCCTTGCGTTACCTGGTGGATCGAGGACGCGAGACGGAGGGCGCACGACCATGACATCCTACTGGCGCGAAGAGCGGACGTAAAAGGAAGCGCATCGGGCGCTGGCTATTCGTGCTGGCGGGAGCTCAATGCTATACTGACCCGCGGTCGCTGGCCATGGACAACGAGCGCTCGCTGATGCAAGCGTTCGCCCTTTATGGCCAGCTCGGCTTATCAGTCGCCATCCCCCTCGGAGTGTTCACCTTCCTCGGCCACTGGGGCGACCAGAAACTGGGGACGGGCTCGACGCTGCTGCTGGTAGGGTTGGCGATTGGCGCCGTAACAGCCTTTTACTCGCTGTATCGAATGTTGAAGGACGCGACGAGCTAATCAGAGCGCATGCCACTGCAGCAGCTAGCCCAAGCCGCCACTGAAGGCGCAGCCTCCAGCGGTGAAGCAGCGGCCAGCCCCATTCCGTTTCCGCCGTTTGCGCCTGAAGTGCTGTTCCGTCTGGGACCGTTGGGGGTTACCAACACCATTCTCTACACCTATCTGGTGATGGTGGTATTGGTTTTCCTTGCTGCTTGGGCCACTCGACGTCTCCAGGAAGTACCGGCCGCTCGGAGTTGGCAGACACTTGCTGAAGTGGTGCTCTACACCCTCTTGAACTTGGCTGAGGGCGCGGTAGGTCACCACCGTGCTCGACAGATATTCCCGCTGCTGGCGACGCTGTTCATCTTTATTCTCACCGCCAACTGGTTCAGCCTGCTACCCCTTATCGGTCCGTTCTATTTGCAGGAAGGCAACGAGCGAATCCCACTCTTCCGAGCGGTTGCCGCCGATTGGAGCACCACACTCGCCCTGGCCCTGGTGACGTTTGTAGTCACGGAGTTTTGGGCGTTCCGCTACCGCGCCAAAGAGCATCTGATGCACTTTGTTAAACCCCTCGGCATCGGTCAAATCGAGTTGGTGAGCGAGTTCGTTCGCCTACTGTCGCTGTCGCTGCGGCTCTTTGGCAACCTGTTCGCGGGCGAGGTGCTCATCACGGTTATGACCAGCCTGACGTACCTCGTAATCCCGGCGGTATTCCTCGTGCTGGAGACCCTGTTCGGCTTCATCCAGGCGACCGTGTTCACGATCCTTTGCCTGGCCTACTTCACCCTCAACACCACCTCCCATCACGTCGAACATGACGAGGCCGAGAACCCTCTCCACGCCACGGCGGCGTAGTTTCTTTCCCTATTGCCCTTCAGAGGGACTGTGGGGGCTGACCCTAGGAACTGGGGGGCTTTCCCGCCTCGAGGAAAAACAAAAGGAGGTCCAAATAGTTGGACGTACATGCAGCGGCTAGGCTCGCGGCGGGCATAGCCATCGGAATTGGGGCCATCGGGCCTGGCATCGGCATCGGCTTCGTGGGCCGGGGTGCGATGGAGTCGATCGGGCGCAACCCCGAAGCGGCGGGCAGCATTCAAACCAACATGATTCTCGGTATGGCGCTGGCCGAGGCAATCGCGATTTATGCCTTGATCATCGCTTTTGTGCTGGCCTTCACTGGCTAAACTGAGGTTGGCTGGGGCGGGTCATGGCACCCGCCCCAGCATCATGAAAAGGGGACGCGATTGGCTGCTCAATTAGGCATCGACTGGGTACGGCTTGTCCTGCAGATCGTCAATTTCCTGATTCTGCTTTTCCTCCTCCAGCGCCTGCTGTTCAAGCCCATCCTGCGGCTGATGGACAACCGTGCGACCAAGATTCGCGAAAGCATCGACGAGGCCCATCGCATGCAGAAGCTGGCCGATGAGATTCGCGAGATGAACGAAAAAGAGCGTGACGCTGCGAAGCGCGAAGCCAATGAGATCCTCGACAACGCGCGGCGGATGGCCGAACAGTACGCGGCCTCTGAACGAGAGCGCACAGCCAACGAGCTCGAGCTGTTCAAACAGCGGACCATGGACGACATCGAACTGGAGCGCCAGCGCGCCGTGGCGGACGTCCGGCGGGTGGCCGTGGACCTGGCCATCCTGGCGGCTGGCAAGGTCATCGAGCAGCAGCTGAACCCGGCCGATCACGTGAAGCTGGTGGAACAGTTCTTGGCGGAAGCCCAGACCGGCGGCGACGGCCAGCGCTAAATGGTTCGCGGCACCACTGCTCGGCGTTACGCGGAAGGCGTGTTCGCCATCGCCAAGGAGCAGAACAGCTTTGACCGCTGGCTAGCCGACCTGGCCACGATCCGCGAGGTCGTGACTAACCCGGACATGGCCCGCTTCCTGGCCGATCCCAAGCCCAGTGAAGCTGAAAAGAAGGACGTGCTGGAAAGGCTGCTGGGCGGCAAGGTCGACCGGCTGGCGCTGAACACCGTCCTGCTGCTCGTGGAGCGGCATCAGGTAGAGGCGGTGCCTACCCTGGAGCGCGACTTCCAGCTGATGGTCAACGACTATCGCAACGTGGCCGTGGCCGAGCTGACCACCGCCGTCGATCTCGACGGCACGCAGCGCCAGCTGGTTAAGGAACGGCTGGAGGCGCTCACGGCCAAGACCATCGAGCTGAAAACCAAAGTGGACAAGTCAATCATTGGCGGCTTCATCGCCCGAGTTGGCGACGTGCTTATCGACGCCAGCCTGACGACGAGGCTGCAGGCTCTGCGTCAGAACCTGCTGACGCACACTACCTAAGGGGAGAGAGATGGCCCAAGTTAGCGCCGAAGAGATTTCCTCGATTATTCGCCAGCAGATCGAGCATTTTGGTGAGCCGATCACGGCCAAGAGCGTCGGGACAGTGGTCCAGGTGGGCGATGGCGTTGCTCGCATCTATGGGCTCAGCGACGTCATGTACAACGAGCTCGTCGAGTTCCCCAACGGCACCATGGCCATGGCGCTGAACCTCGAAGAGGAGAGCGTGGGCTGCGTGCTGCTGGGCGAAGAGACCGGCATCCAGGAAGGCGACGAGGTACGCAGCACCGGCCGTATCGTCGAGGTGCCAGTCGGTGACGCCATGCTGGGGCGCGTGGTCAGCGCGCTGGGCCAGCCGATCGACGGCAAAGGGCCGATCTCGACAGCCAAAACGCGGCCGATCGAGCGCGTGGCGCCGTCGGTCATCTACCGCAAGTCCGTCGACACGCCCGTCCAGACGGGTATCAAGGCGATCGATTCCATGATCCCGATCGGCCGCGGCCAACGCGAGCTGATCATCGGCGACCGGCAGACCGGCAAGACGGCCATCGCCATCGACACGATCATCAACCAGAAGGGCCAGGACCTGATCTGCATCTACGTAGCGATCGGCCAGAAGAACGCCAAGATCGCGCAGATCATCGCCACACTGGAAGAGTTCGGGGCCATGGACCACACGGTCATCGTCTCAGCACCGGCATCGGATCCGGCCGCGCTGCAGTACGTGGCGCCTTATGCGGGCTGCGCCATCGGCGAAGAGTTCATGGACAGCGGCAAGGAAGCGCTGATCGTGTACGACGACCTGAGCAAGCACGCCTGGGCCTACCGCCAGATCTCGCTGCTGCTGCGCCGCCCGGCCGGCCGCGAGGCCTTCCCCGGCGACGTCTTTTACCTGCATTCGCGGCTACTGGAGCGCGCCGCGAAGATGGCGCCCGAGTATGGCGGAGGTTCGCTGACGGCGCTGCCGGTCATCGAGACCCAGCTGAACGACGTGGCGGCCTACATCCCGACCAACGTCATCTCCATTACGGACGGCCAGATCTACCTCGAGCCCGACCTGTTCAACGCCGGCCAGCGGCCGGCCATGAACATCGGCATCTCGGTGTCACGCGTGGGCTCGGCGGCGCAGACCAAGGGCATGAAGACGGTGGCCGGTCGCCTCAAGCTGGAGCTGGCGCAGTATCGCGAGCTGGCAGCTTTCGCCCAGTTCGGCTCCGATGTCGATCGCGCGACCCAGCAGCGGCTCGACCGCGGCCGCCGAATGATGGAGCTGATGAAGCAGGGCCAGTACGAGCCGCTGTCGCTGGAGCGCGAGGTGATCATCATCTTCGCCGGCATCAACGGCTACCTGGACGACGTGAACGTGGACAAGGTCCGGACGTTCGAGGAGGCCTTCTACCGCTACATGGATGCGAGCCACCCCGAGATCGGCAAGAAGATCGCCACCGAGAAAGCACTTTCGCCGGACATCGAGCCGCAGCTGCGCGCTGCCATCGACGAGTTCAAGAAGTCGCAAACGTTTTGACTGAGTCGTTAGTCGTTAGGCGTTAGATGGCTACTCTTCGCGACATTCGCCGGCGGATTCGATCCGTCCGCAATGTTTCCTTGATCACCAAGGCCATGGAGACCGTCTCGGCTTCCCGCCTACGCCGGGCACAGGAGCGTGTGGTGGCCAGCCGGCCGTACGTGCACAGCCTGGAAGAGATGCTGGCGGATCTGGCCGGCGTGTCGACTGAGGGCGACGTGCCGGCGCTGCTGGCGGTCCGGCCGGTGGAGCGCGCCGCGATGGTGCTGATCAGCCCCAACCGCGGCCTGGCCGGCCCGTTGCCGGGAAACGTCAACCGCCGCGCCGCGCAGTACATCCTGCACGAGGCAGGAGCTCCGGTGAACGTAGTGGCTGTGGGCAAAAGGGGTCGCGATTTCATGCTTCGGCGTCGGCAGCATCTGCTAGCCGAGTTCACCGAGCTGCCCGACCGGCCCGCCATGGCCGACGTATTGCCGGTGGCGCAGATCGTCATCCACGGCTACGCCAACGGCGAATTCGATCGGGTGGTGCTGGTCTACACCCAATTCATCTCGACGGTCAACCAGCGGCCGGTGCTCAAGCAACTGCTGCCAGTGGAGCCGCCCGCCGGAGAACGCGCCAGGCCGGCCGACTTTATCTACGAGCCCAGCGCCGAGGCGGTGCTCAACCAGCTGCTGCCACGTTATGTCGAGACGCTGGTGTATCAAGCGCTGCTCGAGGCCATTGCCAGCGAGCACGCGGCCCGCATGGTGGCCATGCGCAATGCTACGGACAATGCCCACGAAGTCATCGACGACCTGACGCTGACCTACAACAAGGTCCGGCAGGCCGCCATCACAAAGGAAGTCGCCGAGATCGCTTCAGGCGCTCTGGCGATGTCGTAAGGATAGGGGAGTATGCCAGCCAAAGGGAAAGTCGTTCAGGTCATCGGCCCGGTGGTGGACGTGGAGTTTCCGCCGGACCAGCTGCCCGACATTTACAATGCGGTGATCATCCACGCCGATCCCAAGGTGTCGAATGATGGCGCGAGCTCGAACGGCTCCGCCGGAGAGGGCACGGCCATCACGTTGGAGGTCCAGCAGCAGCTGGGCAACAACTGGGTGCGCTGCGTGGCCATGTCGCCGACCGATGGCGTGAGGCGCGGGACCGAAGCGACTGATACCGGGCAGGCTATCTCCGTGCCTGTCGGCAAAGGCACTCTGGGGCGCATCTTCAATGTGCTCGGCCAGCCGATCGATGAGAAGGGCCCGGTATATACCGAAAAGACCTATCCCATCCACCGGCCGGCGCCATCGTTGGCAGATCAGGAGACGCAGCCGCGGCTGTTCGAGACCGGCATCAAGGTCATCGACCTGATCGCTCCCATCCTGCGGGGCGGCAAGGTGGGCGCGTTCGGCGGCGCCGGCGTGGGCAAGACGGTCATCATCCAGGAGCTCATCCGGAACATCGCGGCCGAGCACGGCGGCTACTCCGTGTTTGCCGGCGTGGGTGAGCGCACCCGCGAAGGCAACGACCTCTACCACGAAATGACGGAGTCCGGCGTGATCAACCGGACGGCGATGGTGTTCGGCCAAATGAACGAGCCGCCCGGCGCCCGCCTGCGCGTGGGGCTGACGGGTGTGACCATGGCGGAGTACTTCCGCGACGAGGAAGGCCAGGACGTGCTGCTGTTCATCGACAACATCGTCCGCTTCGTCCAGGCCGGCTCCGAGGTATCGGCACTGTTGGGCCGCATGCCGTCGGCGGTAGGTTACCAGCCGACGCTGGCGGCTGAGATGGGCGCCCTGCAGGAGCGCATCACCTCAACCAAGAAGGGCTCCATCACCTCGATGCAGGCCATCTACATCCCCGCCGACGACTACTCCGACCCCGCGCCGGTGGCGGCGTTCACCCACCTCGACTCAACGATCGCCCTGGAGCGCGCCCTGACCGACCAGGGCTTGTACCCGGCGGTAGACCCGCTGGCCTCGAACTCGACGATCCTGGACCCGCGCATCGTGGGCCAGGAGCACTACGACGCGGCCCGGGGCGTGCAGCGCGTGCTGCAGGAGTACAGGAACCTGCAGGATATCATCGCCATCCTGGGCGTGGAGGAGCTGAGCGAGGACCAGCGGCTGACGGTCGCCCGGGCACGCAAGATCCAGCGTTTTCTGACCCAGCCGTTCCACGTGGCCGAGCAGTTCACTGGCCTGGGCGGCAAGTTCGTGCCGGTGAAGGAGACGGTCCGCGGCTTTCGCGAAATTCTGGATGGCACGCACGACGACCTCAACGAGCAGGACTTCTACATGGTCGGCCTGATTGAGGAAGCTCGCCAGAAGCACGAAGAGGCGCAGAAGGCGGCGGCCTAACCCATGCCACTGCAGGTCGAGATCGTTACTGCTGAGCGGAGCGTGCTGCAGGAGACAGCCGATATGGTGGTGGCTCCGGGCGCGGAGGGCGTGCTGGGCATCCTGCCGCGGCACGCGCCGATGATCGCCCTGCTGAAGCCCGGCGAGCTGCGCCTCAAGCGCGGCGGCGAAGAGCTGGCCATAGCAGTGGCCGGCGGCGTCATGCAAGTGCAGCCGACGCGCGTCGTCGTCCTGGCGGACGCGGCCGAGCGGGCCGAGGAAATTGACGAGGCCCGCGCTCGGGAGGCGGTGGAGCGTGCTCGGCAGCACATGAGCGAGGTCAAAGACCGGCATGAGCTGGCCGCGACCGAAGCGGCCATCGAGCGCGCGACCGTGCGCCTACGTGTAGCCGAGCGCCGGCGGCGGCACCCCCACGCACCAACCGACGCGCCGAGAAGTTAGCTACGCGCACATGTCATTCTGAGGAGCCGCAGCAACGAAGAATCGGTTCAGTCCCGCGTGGTACCGATTCTTCGCTTCGCTCACAATGACATCGGCATGAGCTCAATTCGCGTTCGGAGTGGCGCCCGGCTGTCGGGCGACGTCACCGTCAGCGGCTCGAAGAACGCCGCCCTGCCGATCATGGCGGCCGCCCTGCTCACCGAGGAGCCGCTCATCCTCGAAAACGTGCCGGACATCGAGGACGTCCGGACCATGTCCGAGGTGCTGCGCGGGCTGGGCGCGACCATCGAAGTCGACCACAACTTCAGCCCGCCGCGGATGCTGATCCAAGCCGCGGAGATTAGCAGCTCGGTGGCTCCGGCGGAGCACGTGCGCAAGCTGCGCGCCTCGTTCACCGTGATGGGCCCGCTGCTGGCGCGCACCGGGCAGGCGCAATCGCCCGAGCCGGGCGGAGACGTGCTGGGCTACCGGCCAATCGACATGCACATCAAGGGCTTCCACGCGCTGGGAGCGGAGATCAGCCAGCAGGACACGATCTATTCCTGCGCCGGCAAGCTCAAGGGGACCAAGATCTTCCTGGACTACCCCAGCGTCACAGGCACCGAAAACGTGCTGATGGCGGCTGTGCTGGCCGAGGGCCATACCTCGATCAAGAACGCCGCGCCCGAGCCCGAAGTGATCGACCTGATCGACTGCCTCAATACCATGGGCGCCAAAATCCAGCGGGTCGGCGTCAACCAGCTGGAAATCGAGGGCGTGAAGCGCCTGCACGGCGCACGCTACCGGGTGATACCGGACCGCATCGAGGCAGGGACGCTGGCCATCGCCGTGGCCGCCACCGGGGGCGACGTGGTGCTCGAGCGGGTGGTGTGCGATCACCTGGAGGCCGTGTCGGAAAAGCTTACGGAGATCGGGGTGGAGGTGACGCAGCGCTGGGACAGCCTGCTCGTGCGGGCTAGCGGCAAATTTCGGCCGACGGTGCTGACCACCTTCCCCTATCCCGGCTTCCCAACCGATCTGCAGGCGCCTTTCGGCGCGCTGCTGACCCAAGCCTCGGGGGAGAGCCTGATCCACGAGATCCTGTACAACGACCGGCTGCTGTACCTGCAGGAGCTAGCCAAGATGGGCGCTCACTCCAAGATCGAAGGGCAGTTCGCGACAATCTACGGCGCCTCGAAGCTGCACGGCGCCACCGTGCAGGCGCTGGACATCCGCTCCGGCGCGGCGTTGATCATCGCCGGCCTGGTCGCCTCGGGGGAGACGGTCATCACCGATAGACAGCACATCGAGCGCGGCTACCATGATCTTGTATCCAAGCTGTCACAATTAGGCGCGACTATTTCCGATCAGTAAGTTCACGGGAAGGCATTGTTCCAAAAGCAGATAGGCATTGATCTCGGCACGGCCAACGTGCTGGTGTACATGAAGGGCAAGGGCATCGTCCTTAACGAGCCATCGGTAGTGGCCATCTCCAACAGCGAGAACCGCATCGTCGCCGTGGGCAATGACGCTCGGATGATGCTGGGACGTACGCCCGGCAACATTACCGTGACGCGGCCCATGCGTGATGGCGTGATCGCCGACTACGTCATCACCGAAGCGATGCTCAAGTACTTCATCGGCAAGGTGTGCGGCCCGTTCCGCCTGGTGAAGCCGGAGGTCATGATCTGCATTCCGTCCGGCGTGACGAATGTGGAAGGGCGGGCGGTGCACGACGCGGCTATTGCCGCCGGCGCGCGGGCAGCCTATCTCATCCCCGAGCCGCTGGCCGCGGCGCTCGGCGCAAGCGTG
>Ga0099828_10001325_pt1 | contig 16383 bp, 14 predicted proteins | sample CZO8metaG_2_FD_79338 | JGI IMG/M metagenome (GOLD analysis project Ga0099828, IMG submission 79338) | Vadose zone soil microbial communities from the Eel River Critical Zone Observatory, Northern California, USA - CZOApr15con2H1.8 metaG | ecosystem: Environmental > Terrestrial > Soil > Vadose... | reverse complement strand
GTTCGTCTCCACGGCGCGCCCGGCGCTGCGGACCTCGGAGGCCACCTGCATCTCCAGCCGGCGCAGGCTGGTCTGGGTCTGCTCGCGCGAGATCTTGGCCCGCGCGGCCGTCGCCTCGGCCTGCCGGTTGAAGATGGGGTACGTGAAGTTCAGGCCCAGGGTCCAGGTCGGGAAATCGCGCCCGAAGACGCTGCTGAGCGCATCGCTGTAACCGCCGGGAGTCGTCCTGACGATCGGACCACCGAAGCCCTGCCGCTCGATGATGGTTCCTCCGATGCCGGACGACCCGTAGGCGGCGACCAGGCTCAGGTCAGGGAGCTTCTGGTTCGAGGCGTACTGCACGTTGACGTCGGCGTTTTCCAGGTTCTTGCGGGCGGCCACGACGTCGGTCCGCTGGTCGAGCGCCTTCCTCGTCGCAGCCTCGACGTCCACCGTCAGCGGCTCCGCGGTTGGACGGTCGGTGGGCACGATGCGCAGGGCCCAGACGGACGGGTCGTTCTTCGGGAAGATGGCGCTCTTGATCGCGTCCTCCGCATCCATGAGCGCCGCCTCGGCGACGATCACGCCCTCTTCGCGGCTCGCCACCTCGGACTGGGCCGCCACCACGTCCAGCGGGGCCATGGTCCCGACCTTGACCCTGATCTGGTTCTCGTCGAGGAGCTTCTGGGCCAGGCTCAGGCTCGTGCGCTGGGCCTGGAGGTTGTCGATCGCATAGATGAGGTCGTAGTAGAGGTCCTTCACGCTGGCCACGACGTTGGTGACCGTCTGCTGGAACTGGACGTCGGAGATCTCCCGGTTCTTCTTGGTGACCTTGAGCTGCAGCCGGCTGGCGTCGATCCGGAAGTTGCGCAGGAAGGGCTGGGAGAGGCTGGCGTTGAGGGCCGAGTTGAAGGCCGGGTTGAACGTGTTGAAGACCGAGTTCGTGCTCCCGCGATTGTTGGTGAAGTCGATTCGGGCGCTGCCACCCGTCCTCAGGAGCTGCCCGGCGCCGAAGTTGTAGGTGGTGGTCCTGTTGTCGACGGCGTTGGGGGCACCGGCGAAGGCGCTGGTCACGGGAGAGGTCGCCTGTCTCTGGCTCACGGTCGAGGTGAGAAGGGGATCATAGCTCCCCCGATAGAGGCGGATGTTCTCCTCGCTCAGCTCCGGGTTGTACTTCTCCACCGCGATGTCGTTGTTGTTCTCGAGCGCGCGCTTGACCGACTCGTCGAGCGACAGCTCGAGGGTCGGGCGATCCGGAGACGTCGGCGGCGGCGAGGGGGGAGGCGCGACTGGCTCCTGGGCCCGCGCCCGTGCCGGAAGGCCCAATGATGCGGCGAAGATCAATGCGGCAATCGCGCGACTCGTTCGAAGCATGTCTGAGCGTCCTCCACCGTTTGCGGGACGAGCGTCCCAAACTCCGGATTATAGCCGAGGCTCGAGCGGAGGGCGGCCGATCATCCGGCGCCCAGGATTACAAACGAGCCCCGTGAGGAAAAAGATTCCTAAATCTGCCTTCAATGCGTTGAATGAGGGCCATAAAGCTACGAGCTCGTAGCAGCGAGCGAGGGGTCCCCCCGAGCGAGCGACTTGGGGGGGAGGACGAATGTCCGCGGGGGGGTGCTTTAGTTAGATCTGCACCCCCCCGAATTTCCGATTAAAACTGGAATCTCACGCCGAGCTGGACCTGGCGGGGCGGGCCGGGGTTGTTGTTGAGCAGGTATTGGCCGTTGCGCGCGGACGCCGGGTTCTGCTCCCGGAGCTGGAGGAAGTTCAGGTTGGTGGGCGCGCCGAACCCGCAATCCAGGGGAGCGGGGGTAGCGCAGTAGTTCGTGACCTGGCTGCCGCTGTACTGGATGTTGTCGAAGTTGAAGACGTTGTAGACGTCCGCGGTGAGCACGACCTTCTGCCGGTCTCCGAGCTTGAAGCTCTTCTGCGCGCGGACGTTGAAGTCCTTCGTCATCCGATTGCGGAAGGCGTTGCGCTTGAAGGGAACGCCGGGACCGCTGTACGGCCGGTCCGGGCCGCCGCGGTCCTGGTTGGCGTCGGCGCCCACGCCGACGTCGATCGGGAGGCCGGAGCGCACCGCGAAGCCGCTCGAGACGTCGAAGCCCAGCGGCAGGAAGAACACGACGCTGCCGTTGAACTGGTGGCGCCGGTCGAGGCGGGCGTCCGCGTACTCCGGGGCCAGGTTGTAGACGTTTTCGTAGGTGAAGCCGCCGGCGTCCCGCTCGTTGTCGTCGTCGGACTTCGAGTGGCTCAGGACGTAGGAGACGTTGGCCTGCCCCCACTTCCGCTGCAGCCGTCCGGTCAGCACGAGGGCCTGGTAGAGCGAGCGGGCGGTGGACTCGCGGACCGTGACCTGGCCCAGCGTCGACAGGGGCCGGTTCACGCCGCTGTTGAGGCCGAAGAACGGCCGCTGGGCGGGGTCGTTCGCCCGGACCGTGGGCAGCGGTTCGTTGAAGTCCCGGTTCCGCTGGAGATGGGTGGTCTTGACGAGGATGCCGTCGATGCCGACGGTCACGCCGTTCGCGACCTGGCGCTCGTAGCCCAGGCCCGCCTGGTAGGCCCGCGGGTTCTGGAAGTCGGTGTCGATGACGGTCGGCTGCGCGCCGCGGAAGGGATCGATCGTGAGGCCGAGCGCGCTCGCGATCTGCGTGAGCTGCTGCGGCGTCACGTCGGGCAGGTTCCCGATCGGCGATTTGTTGAGGTCGATGCCGGTCAGCAGCAGCTGCTTGTAGATCGTGTTGTTGGGGTTGCCGGTCGGCACCGCGAAGGGGAGTTGGACGGTGAGGTCGCCTGGTGTGGCGCGGAAGTTGTTGAACGCGCCCGCCCAGAGGAGTGCCGGCGTGCGTGCATAGTAGATCCCGCCGTAGCCGCGGACGACGCTCCTCGCATCGTTGCCGGGATCCCAGGCGAAGCCGAGGCGCGGACCGAACTGGTTCCACTGGCTCGGGATCTGCGTGGGATCGATCTGCCGTCCGTTGGGGAACGTCACTCCCTGGACCCGGCCGACCAGAACGGCGTTGTCCGCCTGCGGCGTGGGGTTGCGCGCTCCTTCCCAGCGCAGGCCGTAGTTGACCGTGAAGTTGGGACGGATCTTCCAGGAGTCCTGGGCGAAGACGGCGATCTCGTCGGTCGAGTACTCGGCGAGGAGGTTCCCGATCTGGCGCAGGTACTGGGAGCTGGTGGTATCGAAGCGGTTCGCCACCGGCCCGCCGAGCGAGAGGATGTCCAGCAGGGTCGCCGTGTTCGTCTGGCCGGGCACCTGATACAGGCCGTGCTGGTTGAAGCCGAAGGTCTGGTTGGCGAAGACGTGGTTGTACTCGGCCCCGAACTTGGCCGTGTGCGCGCCGTTGATCCAGGTCAGGTTGGCCGCCCCCTGGCCGCGCCAGTCGTACTGGGTGGTCGAGAGGAAGTTGACGGTGCCGAAGCGGCCGATGTTCGTGGTGACGTTGGGCGCTTCGACGTTGGCGATGCGCGGCCGCGTCTCCTTCGAGTACTGTCCGCGCACCTCCAGCAGCAGCTTGGGCGTCATCACGCTCGTGAACTGCCCGACGACCGTGTTCGTGGAGTCCCTCTCGGTCCCGTTGTTGGACAGGGCGTTGGTGATCGTAGGGAAGAGGCTGTTGCCGACGGAGGTGGCGTTCAGCGCCTCGTTGGAGCTGTGGCTGTAGCGGATGCTGAGCCGGTTGGCGGTGCTGAACTGGAAGTCGACCCGGCCGAGGAACGCGCGAGCGTCGTTGGTGGCATCGAACGGCGTCTCGAGCGACTTGTAGTAATCGAAGGCCTCGCGCTGGTCCGCGGTGGGCGTGAAGCCGACGAGGTTGTCGAAGAGCACCGCCCGCGGATCGGTCACCTTCTGCTGCTCGTAGGCGGCGAAGAAGAAGATCCGGTCCTTCTGCAGCGGTCCGCCGAACGAGCCGCCGAACTGCTTCTGCGTGGGGGCCGCGTTCTGGTTGAAGACGTTCTTGGTCGCCAGCCCCTTGTCGCGGTCCACGAAGAACGCGGAGCCCTGGTAACGGTTCGTCCCCGACTTGGTCACCGCGTTCACGATCCCGCCCGAGGAGCGCCCGAACTCCGCCGTGTAGCCCGAGGCGACGACCTGGAACTCCTGGATGGACTCCTGGGGGATCGTGAAGGCGAAGTTGGAGCGCTCGCCCCCGCGGATCCCCCCGAAGAAGGGCTGGTTGTAGTCCGCCCCATCGACGCTGATGTTGGCGTTGATGCCGCGCTGCCCGGCGAGAGAGATCTGTCCGCGTGAGACGTCCACCTGCGCGGTCGGGGTCAGGCTCACGAAGTCCTGGAAGCGCCGGCCGTTGATGGGCAGGTTCGCGATGGAGTTCAAGTTCAGCGTGGTGCTGTGGGTGGTGCTCGTCGTCTCCACGAGACCGGCGCTGCTCTCCACCGTCACCGCCTCCGCCACTCCCGCCACCCCGAGCCGCAGATCCACGGTCATGCTGGACCCCACGGTGACGGGCACCTGCGTCCGGCGCACGGTCTGGAAGCCGGTGAGCTGGCCGCTCACGTCGTAGTTGCCCGGGGGCAGCAGGGGCATCGTGTAGAGGCCCTCGGCGCTGGTGGCCACGGTGCGGCTGAAGCCGGTGGCCGGGTTGGTGACCGTCACGGTCACCGCGGGAAGCACGCCGCCTTGCGCGTCCACGACCCGCCCCGTGATCTGCCCGGTGGAGGCCTGGGATTGCGGGAAGGCGGAGACAGTGGCCAGGGCCCCGAAGAGGGCCAGGGCAGCCGACCGAGCGCTGTTCTTCACGTTCACTCTCCTGCAGGGGGATTTCGGGCGCGATCGTACTGCCGCTCTCTTTCCCGAGTCAACGCCCCGCTTCAAGCTTTGGGGTGGGGTCGCTATAATCGCCGTTCCCAGGAGGATCTTGTGAAGGTGCTGCTGCCCCGCGATCAGATCCAGGCGCGCATCCGCGAGATGGGGCGCGAGATCGCCCGCGACTACGCGGGCCGCGATCCCCATCTGGTGGGCGTCCTGAAGGGCGCCTGCACCTTCATGAGCGACCTCTCCCAGGCGGTCGATCTGCCGTTGACCCTGGACTACATCGCCGTATCTTCCTACGGCGCCGCCACCAAATCGTCGGGCGAAGTGAAGCTCGTGAAGGACCTCGACCAGGGGCTGGAGGGCCGCGACCTCCTCGTGGTAGAGGACATCGTCGACACCGGCCTCACGCTCAACTACCTGCTGAACGTGCTCAAGGCGCGCGGGCCGCGCACGCTGAAGGTCGCCGCCCTGCTGTCCAAGCCCTCCCGCCGCCTCGTGGAGGTCAAGGTCGACTACGTCGGCTTTTCGATCGAGGACCACTTCGTCGTGGGCTATGGGCTCGACTACAACGAGAAGTACCGCAACCTGAAGGACATCGTGATCTACGGCGCGGACTAGCAGCCATCAGCGATCAGCGATCAGCATTGCCGAGTGACCTGATGGCAATGCCGAGCGCTGACTGCTGAATGCTGCTTGGATAGACTTCTCATATGCGCTACGTGCTGGGTATCGATGCCGGCGGGACCAAGACCGTCGGGCTTCTCGCCGACGAGCAGGGCCAGGTGGTGGCGGAGGCGCGGGGCGGCGGCGCGAACCTGCAGACCCAGGGCGAGCTCGAGGTCGAGAAGGTCTTCGACGGGCTCATCGACACCCTCGGCCGTGACCACACGATCTCGGCTCTGTGCCTCGGCATCGCGGGCGTGGACCGTCCCCACGACGAGGCCGTCATCCGCGGCATCCTGCGCCGGCTCGGTTACCGGGACGGGGTGCGGGTCGTCAATGACGCGACGGTGGCGCTGGCCGCGGGCGCGCCGGAGCGGGTGGGCATCGTCGTGCTCGCCGGCACCGGCTCCATCGCCTTCGGAGCCGACCGCACCGGCCGAACCGCCCGCTCGGGCGGATACGGCTTCCTTCTCGCCGACGAGGGATCGGGCTACTGGCTCGGCCATCAGATCCTGCGCGCGGCAGTGCGCAGCGCCGACGGCCGCGGGCCTAACACGCTCCTCGAGCGCCTGGTCTTCGAGGCGTTCGGCGTCGGCTCCGTCCCCGACCTCATCCCGCACGTGTACGAGAAGGGCCTGCCCAAGCACCGCATCGCCGCCCTGGCCCCCCTCGTCGAACAGGCACGGGCCCGCGGCGACGCGCTGGCGGTGGAGCTCGTCGATCGCGCGGGGCGGGAGCTGGCCCTTGCCGCGCGCGCCGTCCACCGGCAGATCGACCTCGGCCCCGCGCCCTTCCCGGTGGTGCTGGCCGGGGGCGTCTTCAAGGCCTGTCCGACCCTGCACGAGACCCTGTCGAGCCATCTGGAGCTGCCCGGCGCGCAGCCGACGCTGCTGGCCACCGAGCCGGCCCGCGGCGCGGTCGCACTCGCGCTGGACCTCCTGAAGTGAGGCCGTCGTGAGCGCAGCGAGACGGCTCATCGTCAACGCGGACGACCTCGGGCGGACCGAGGGGATCAACGAGGGGATCTTCGACGCCCACCGCCGCGGGATCGTGACGAGCGCGACGATGATGGTGAACTACCCGGCCGCACGGCGGGTCGCCGCGCTCTCCCGCGACAGCCCCGCCCTCGGCATAGGCCTCCACGTCGCGCTCAGCGGCGGGGTGCCCGCCCTCCCCCCGGAGCAGCTCCGCAGCATCGTCGACGCGAAGGGCATGCTGCCCGGGAAGCCGGCCGGCCTCGCCGGCGCCGACGGCGCGGAGGTGCTGGCCGAGGTCCGCGCCCAGCTCAAGCGCTTTCGGGAGATCATGGGCCGCGACCCGACGCATCTCGACAGCCATCACCACTCGCACCGCGAGACGCCGGCCGTCTTCGAAGCGATCCTCGCCGCGGCGTGGGAGACGGGGCTGCCCGTGCGCAGCGCGAGCGCGGCCATGGCGGAGCAGCTCAAGCGTGACGGCGTGCCGACTCCCGACCACTTTGTCGAGGATTTCTACGCCGAGGGCGCGACACTCAACGACCTCATCGGGATCGTCGAGGACCTGCCCGTGGGCACGAGCGAGCTGATGTGCCATCCCGCGGTCGTCGACGCGGAGCTGCGCTCCGCGAGCGGATACGCGGAGCCGCGGACGCGCGAGCTGGACGTGCTCACGAACCCCGCCGTGCGCCAGGCCGTCCAGCGCTCGGGGGTCCGGCTCATCAGTTTCGGGCAGCTCTAGGTGAAGACGAGGGTTCTCGACGGCGCGGAGGCGGTGGCCCGCGCCGTAGCCGACGATGTGACGGCCTTCGCCGCCCGCCGGCCCGACCTCGTCCTCGCGCTCCCCACCGGCCGCACGCCCGTCCCCCTCTACGACGAGCTGGCGGCCCGCGGTGCGCGCGGGGAGTGCGACCTGTCCCGCGCGCGCGGCTTCAACCTGGACGAGCTGGTGCTGCCGCGCGCCGACCCGCGCACGTTCCGGGCGTTCATGGAGCAGCACGCGTGGGGACGGACGGGCCTGCGGCGGGACCGCTGCGACATCCCCGACGGCGATGCGCCCGACCTGGGCGCGGAGTGCCGTCGCTACGAGGAGGCCATCGCCGCTGCGGGCGGCCTCGACCTCGCCCTGCTCGGCGTGGGTGTCGACGGCCACGTGGCCTACAACATGCCGGGTCCGATCAGCCTGCCCACCCACGTCACGCGACTTCCCGACGGCCTCGCGGCCTCGCTGCAGGTGCCGCCGTCGGCGTGGCCGCTGCGGGCGCTCACGATGGGGATCGGGACCATCTGCGGCGCGCGGGCGATCCGCGTGATCGCGACCGGGGCGCGGAAGGCCACCGCGGTGCGCGCCCTCGTCCACGGACCCGAGAACCCCGACTGGCCCTGCTCGTTCCTGCAGTCTCACCGGGACATCGAGGTGCTGATGGACCCTCCGGCCGCCGCTGCGCTCTGAGGTCCGGTGGGGTCCGGTCAGACCTGGGCGAAGCCTCCGTCCACCGCGATCTCGCTGCCGGTCATGAAGGAGGCGTCGTCCGACGCCAGGAACACCGCCGCGCTCGCGATCTCGTCCGCGGATCCGAAGCGGCCGAGCGGCACCCCGCGCGCGACGTCCTTCACCAGCTCCTCGGCTGCCCGCGCGGACAGACCCAGCTTGCCCAGGATCGGCGTCTCGACCGGGCCCGGGCTGATCGCGTTGATGCGCACCTTCCGCGGGGCCAGCTCGGCGGCGGCCGCGCGGATCAGGCCCCGCAGGGCCGCCTTCGTCGCCGCATAAGCCGCGGTGCCCGGCAGTCCCTTCTGGCCCGCCACCGAGGCGTTCACGATGACCGCGCCTCCCTCCGAGAGCAGCGGTAGCGCATGCTTCAGCGCGATCCAGGGTCCCCGCACGTTGACCGCCCACATGGCGTCGAAGTCCGAGACCTTCGCATCCGGCAGCGGGGCGAACCTCGCGATGCCGGCGTTCAGGAACAGCACGTCCAGCCGCCGATGGCTCCGGGCCAGGCCCTCGAAGAGCCGCGCGATCTGGGCCTCGTCACCGGCATCGGACTCCACCACCTCGGCGCGGCCGTCGAGATCGCGCCGCGCAGCGGCGAGCGTCTCGGGGTTCCGGCCGGTCACGACGACACGCGCCCCTTCGGCCGCGAATCGCTTTGCCGTCGCGAGCCCGATCCCGGTGGTGCCTCCCGTGATCAGGGCGACCTTGTTCTCCAGCTTTCTCGGCATGTCTCCTCCACCGGCGATCGAGCGCGTCGCCGTACGCTTGTATGTCTGTACGTGACTTGATTACAGTTTGATTCGCAAAATGTCGTGAACTGCCCCGCCCTCCGCATCAGCCCCGGCGAACGACCTGGGCGGCCAGGTCGGCGACCGTCGTCCCGGCCAGGCGCCGCACGGCGGCGGACTCCACGTCACGAACGACGACGTCGAGGACCGAAAGGATGTTCCGGCCGATCACGCAACGCTTGTCGGGCGCGCAGCGATGAAGCTGCACCGGCGGCCGCCGCTCCATGGCCCGGTAGACGTCGGCCAGCGTCAGGCGCGATGCCGGCCTGGCCAACCGGGCTCCCCCTCCCTTGCCCAGGGTGACCTCGATCAAGCCGGCGGCGCGGAGCCGCCCCAGCAGGGTCCTGAGGAACGCCGGGTTCGTGTTGACGCTCCGGGCCAGCTCGGCCGACGTCACGGGTCGGTCCTGGTGGACCGCGAGCGCCGTCAGCACGTGAGTCGCCAGCGCGAAGTGCGAGTTCGCGAACATCTGTAATCAGGATACCAACACTTGAACGAGCGTCAAGCGCCCCCGGCCGTGTCGGGAAGCGGCGTCAGCCGCGCAATGCGCGGCGGACGTGGCCCTTGGCGGCGGCGAGCCGGGCGCGGGCCGCGTCGGCCGCGATCCCTCGCCGTCCCATCACGATGGCCGTCTTCACCTCGCCCCCGGCGAGCGAGAGCAGCCGCTCGGCCTCGTCGCGATCGACTCCGGCCGCCGCCGCGACGATCCGCCGGGCCCGGTCCTGGAGCTTCGCGTTGCCCGGGATCAGGTCCACCATCAGGTTTTCGTACGCCTTGCCGAGCCGAACCATCGCCGCCGTCGTGATGGCGTTGAGCGCCGCCTTCGTGGCCGAGCCGGCCTTGAGGCGGGTCGACCCGGTCAGCACCTCCGGTCCGGTGGCGATGGCGACCACGGTGTCGGCGAGTCGGCGCAAGCCCGGCGCCGGAGCGCACGTCACCAGCACCGTCTCCACCCGGTTCTCGCGCGCCGCCGCCAGCGCGCCGCGCACGAACGGTGTCACCGAGCTGGCCGAGATCCCGACGAGAAGGTCCGGCGGCTTCAGCGCCGACGCCTCCCGCCGGCCGTTCGCTTCGTCGTCTTCGGCCCCTTCCACCGCCCGGAACACCGCGCGTTCGCCTCCCGCCATCACGGCCCGGACCTGGCTCGGATCCAGGCCGAAGGTCGGAGGGCACTCGGCGGCCTCGAGGACGCCCATCCGTCCGCTGGTGCCGGCGCCGAGGAACACGATGCGGCCGCCCGCTTCCAGGGCCCGGGCGGCGCGCTCCGCCGCGCGGCTGATCGTCCGGCCCTGGCGGACGGCGGCCCCGATCGCGCGGCGGTCTTCCTCCAGGAGGAGCGACACGACGCGCGCGGTGCTCATCGTGTCGAGGCCCCGGCTCCGAGGGTTGCGGGATTCGGTGAGGAGCGACGACCAGCGGCTGGGGGCTGATTGCCGATTGCTGAACGCTGAACGCTTCTGCGTTCGTTTCAATGCACGAGGCTCCTCCGGACCTGATCGCGCAGCCTGTCCGCTTCGGCGACGACCGCCTTCTCGTCGAGCGTGAGGACGTGGCGGTTGCGCATGATCACGCGGCCCTCCACGACCACGTGGCGCACGTCGGCGCCCTTCGCCACATAGACGAGGTGGGAGACCGGGTCGTAGAGGGGATGCAGCCGCGGCTCGTCCAGGCCCACGACCACCAGGTCGGCGCGCTTCCCCGGCTCCAGCGACCCGAGGCGGTCCTCCATGCCGAGCGCCCGCGCCCCGCCGAGCGTGGCCATCTCCAGCACGGCCGGCGCGGGGGCCACGGTGGGATCGCCGGAGGCGTGCTTGGCCAGGAACGCCGCGGTGAGCATCTCCTCGAACATGTCGAGGTCGTTGTTGCTCGCGGCGCCGTCGGTGCCGAGGCCCAGGCGCATGCCCTCGGCGAGCATCTCGCGCACCGGCGCCGTTCCCGACGCGAGCTTCATGTTGCTCTGCGGGCAATGCGCGACGCCCACGCCCGCCTCCTTCAGGATGGCCCGGTCGGAGGGGGTCAGCCAGATCCCGTGGGCGCCGAGGACGCCGCGGCGCAGGATGCCGAGCTGCTGGAGGTGCTCGGTCGGCGTGCGGCCGTAGCGCTCGCGGACCTGCGCCTGCTCGTCGCTCGACTCCGAGAGATGGATGAGGATCGGGGCACGGTACCGGTCGGCGAGCGCGCGGGCCGCCTTCAGCGTCTCGGGCGTGGCGAGGTAGGTCGAGTGGGGGGCGACGGCCGGCACCACGAGCGGGTCGTCGCCCCAGCGCTTCAGGAACCGCTCGGCGTAGGCCAGCGCGTCCGGGATCGTCTTGTTGTCGGGGGCGGGGAACTCGATCAGCGTGGACCCGAGCACGCCGCGCAACCCCGCCTCCTTGCACACCTCCGCCACCTGGTCCTCGAAGTAATACATGTCGACGAAGGTGGTGGTGCCGGAACGGATCATCTCCAGCGCGGCGAGCCGCGTTCCCGCCCGCACGAACTCCGCGGTGACGTTGTTCTTCTCCGCCGGGAAGATGTACTTCTGCAGCCACTCCATCAGCTTGAGGTCGTCGGCGACGCCGCGGAAGAGCACCATGGCGGCGTGGGTGTGGGCGTTGACGAGGCCGGGCATGACGATGCCGCCGGCGGCGTCGAGCGCCTCCTTTCCCCGGAACTGCGCGTCCACCTCGGCCTCGGTTCCCACCGCGGCGATGCGGCCGCCGTCCACCGCCACCGCGCCGTGGGCGATGACGCGCCGAGAGGCGTCCACCGTCACCACGGTGCCGTTGCGCACCACGAGGTCGACCGGCTGCGCCGCGGTGGCCACGAGGAACAGAAGTGCCGTGAGGTTCATAGATTGCGATCGTCGAATGGAAACGGCAGGAGCTTCGACATCCGGAGTGTGCGCCGATGGCCCTTCAGGTCCTCCAGATGGACCCACACGTCGCCGCAGAACTCCCACAGGATCTGGCGGCACGGCCCGCAGGGCGGGGCCAGCCGCGGCGAGTCGGCGACGACGGCGACGGCGTCGAACTCCCGGATGCCTTCGGAGATCGCCTTGAACACCGCCACCCGCTCGGCGCACAGCGTGAGCCCGTAGGACGCGTTCTCGATGTTGCAGCCCGTCACGATCTCGCCGTCGCGCGCGCGCAGCGCCGCCCCCACCTTGAACTTCGAGTAGGGCGCGTGCGCCCTCTGCCGGGCGTCGCGGGCGATACGGGCCAGCTCCCGCAGGCCGGACGGACGGCCGCGCTTCACGCTAGCCTCGCCGCGTCCTGGATGATCCGGCCCAGGACGTCCATGAGGCCCGCCTTGACCTGCTCGCCCACCGCCAGCACCTCGCGATGGTCCAGCTTCTTCTTGAGGACGCCCGCCCCCATGTTGGTGATGCACGAGATGCCGAGCACGCGGATCCCCATGTGCCGCGCGGCGAGGACCTCCGGCACCGTCGACATGCCCACCGCATCGGCTCCCATCGTGCGGGCCATGCGGATCTCGGCGGGCGTCTCGTAGGACGGGCCGGTGAAGGCGATGTACACGCCGTGGCGCACGGGCACGCCCGCCTTCCAGCAGGCCTTCTCCGCGATCTCGCGCAGCCGGGGATCGTACGCCTCGCTCATGTCGTAGAAGCGCGGGCCGAGCCGCTCGTCGTTGGGTCCGATGAGCGGGTGGCCGCCCATGTAGTTGATGTGGTCTTCGATCACCATCAGCTCGCCCGGCTTGTAGTTCACGTTCACGCTGCCGGCGGCGTTGGTGAGGATGATGGTCTTCACCCCGAAGCGTCCGAGGACCCGCACGGGGAACACCACCTGCTCGAAGGTGTATCCCTCGTAGTAGTGGACGCGGCCGGCCATCACCGCGATCGGCACCCCCCCCGAGGTACCGACGACGAGCTCGCCCGCGTGGCCGATGGCGGTGGAAACGGGGAAGTGCGGGATCTCCCGGTAGGGAATGGCGACGGCCTTGTCCAGCGTCTTCGCGAATGCGCCCAGGCCCGAGCCGAGGACGAGGCCGACCGCGGGCCGCAAAGGCGTGCGCGACTCGATCGCGCGCACGGCCTCGCCGAGCTGCGGCGCGAGCGTCACAGCAGCAGGCCGGCGAAGCACGCGGTCATGAAGTTCGCGAAGGTGCCCGCCAGCAGCGCGCGGAAGCCGAGCCGGGCGAGATCGCTCCGCCGCTCCGGCGCCAGCGCGCCGATGCCGCCGATCTGGATGCCGATGGAGCTGAAGTTGGCGAAGCCGCAGAGCGCATATGTGGCCATCGTGAAGGAGCGCGGATCGAGGCTGGACTTGAGCGGCCCAAGCTGCTTGTAGGCGATCACCTCGTTCAGGACCATCCGGGTGCCGAGCAGGTTGCCCACGTCGAGCGCGTCCTTGGCGGGCACACCCATGACCAGGGCCAGGGGACCGAAGACGTAGCCGAGCAGCGTTTCGAGCTTCAGCCCGACGGTCCCGAGCAGCGCGTTGACGAGGGCAACCAGGGCCAGGAACGAGATGAGCATCGCTCCCACGTTCAGCGCCAGGTTCAGGCCCTCGCCCGTCCCGCGCGCGGCCGCGCCGATGACGTTGGCGTCGGTGCGCGGCACGACCAGCCGCACCGTGCCCGCCGTCTCGGGCTGGCCGGTCTCCGGCACCAGCATCTTCGCGAGGAGGATGGTTCCCGGCGCGGTCATGATGACGGCCGCGAGCAGGTGCTTGGCCTCCACCCCGAAGGCGATGTAGGTCGCCATGATGCCGCCGCTGACGTGGGCCATGCCGGACGTCATGACGCACATCAGCTCCGACTGCGTCATGTTGTTGAGGTAGGGGCGGATGGTGAGGGGCGCCTCCGTCTGTCCCATGAAGATCGACGCGGCGACGTTGAGGCTCTCGGCCCCGCTCGCCCCCATGAGCCGGGTCATCACCTGCGCGAACAGCTTGACGACCACCTGCATCGCGCCCACGTAATAGAGGATGGCGAACAGGGCGGCGATGAAGATGATCGTGGGCAGCACCTGGAAGGCGAAGATGAACCCGATGTTCTCTCCGGCCCCGCCCGGCATCCCCAGCTTCCCGAAGACGAACTGCGAGCCCACGAAGGAGAACTGGAGGAGGCGGTTGATCCTGTCCCCCAGCCAGGCGAAGACGGCCTGGCCCACGGTGGTCTTCAAGACGAAGAGCGCGAAGACGAGCTGGAGGACGAGGCCCCAGACGACCGTCTTGCCCCGGATCGCCTTGCGGTCCGTCGACAACAGGTACGCGATGGCCAGGATGACCACGAGGCCGACGAGAGACAGGAGGCGTTCCATGTCCTATCGATCGAGGACGAGGCGAACGAGCGGAGTGGCCGGCGGTGCCTCGCGCGCGATGCGCACCGCCTGCCGGAGGAGCGCGGTGGCCTCCTCGAGCCGGCCGCGCTCGTTCACGTGCAGCGTCATCAGGCTCTCGCCCTCGCGGACGGGGTCGCCGACCTTCTTGTGCAGGACCACGCCCACGGCCGGGTCGATCCGGCTGTCGACGGTCTCCCGGCCCGCGCCGAGCAGCATCGCCGCGCGTCCCACCGTGCGGCAGGCGATCCCGGCCACGCGGCCCTCCGCCTCCGAGCGAAGCTCGACGGTCTCGCGGGCTTGCGGCAGCCGCGACGTGTCGTCGCAGACGCGCGGGTCGCCGCCCTGCAGGCCGATCACCTCCTGGAACTTCCGGAGGCCGGCGCCGGAGGCGAGAGCGTCACGCACGCGAGTCCGGGCGGCGTCGAGCCCCGGTGCGATCCCGCCGAGGTGCAGCATCCACGCGGCCAGCTCGAGCGAGAGCGACTCCAGGTCCTTCGGGCCGTGCCCCTGCAGCGTCTCCACGGACTCCTTCACCTCGAGCGCATTGCCGACCGTCCGGCCGAGCGGCTGCTCCATGTCCGTGATGAGGGCCGACACCTTCTTGCCCATGCCGCGCCCGATGCGGACCATGGCCTCGGCCAGCGCCTTGGAGTCCTCGAACTTCTTCATGAAGGCGCCGTCGCCCGTCTTCACGTCGAGGATGAGGGCCTCGATGCCCTCCGCCATCTTCTTGCTCATGATCGACGACGCGATGAGGGGCAGGCTCTCGACGGTCGCGGTGACGTCGCGCAGCGCGTAGAGCTTGCGGTCGGCGGGCGCGATCTCCGGCGTCTGCCCGATGAGGCCCAGGCCGCACTTGCGCAGCGTCTCCCGGAACTCCTTGAGCGAGAGGCCGACCCGGAAGCCCGGGATCGACTCCAGCTTGTCGAGCGTGCCTCCGGTGTGGCCCAGCCCCCGGCCCGAGATCATCGGCACGTAGGCGCCCGCGGCGGCGGCGAGGGGAGCGAGGATGAGGCTGGTCTTGTCGCCCACGCCGCCCGTGGAATGCTTGTCGACTCGGGGCCCGGGCAGGTCGGAGAGGTCGAGCACCTCTCCGGTCCGCATCATCGATTCCGTGAGGGCGACCGTCTCGGCGGACGTCATCCCGCGGAAGAAAACGGCCATCGCGAAGGCCGACGCCTGATAGTCGGGGATGCGGCCGCGCGTGTAGCCGTCGACGAAGAAGGCAACCTCCTCGCGGCTGAGCCCTTCTCCGTCGCGCTTTCTCTGGATGATGTCGACCGCGCGCACGCGAGCTATTTCTTCTTGAGTCGCTCGACTTCGGCCCAGAGGTCCCGCCGCTTGCGGACGGGAGCGGGGGGAGCGGGCGGGGGCTCCGGCGGAGGCGGCATCCCCGCCAGCACCTGCTCCATCAGGCTCTTGGTGTCGCCGCCCGTCTTCCCCTTGCGGCGCGTGGGAAGCTGGGCGTGGCGGTAATCGTGGGTGTTGAAGCAGGTGCGGCAGGTGACCTTCGCCACCGCGGCGTCCGGCGCGAGGCTGGCGACGTCGTGATTCAGCAGGAGACGACACTTCGGACAGTAGTCGTCGATCACGTCACCGAGCCTGGGCGGTCGGTCCGGCATCGACAGCCTCCCGCAGTGGATGGGCGAGTATAGCGTAGAATCCCGCGACGGGATGACAACCCTCGCATGAGCACTCCCCTGGCCGATTACTACCGTCTGCGCACGGAATGGCTGCGCTTCAAGAGCCAGCTCTTCGACGGAATGACGGGCCTGCCCGCGCTGCCCGCGGTCCTCGAAGACATCCGCCGCATGGTCGAGGACCGCGGCTTCGCCGACGTCATCTACCTCGACCTCGGCCGCTCGGCGGCCACGAGACGCAGCTCGGATGGGCGGCCTACGATCAAGCGGTGCGGGAGTTCGCGCGCCTGCTCGTCTCGCTCAAGGAGTCGGGCATCCTCGGTCCCCAGGACATCGTCTGCGTCGACACCGTGCGCTCCGATCGCTTCCTCCTCTTCCTGGGGGAGAGCGAGCCGTCGGAGGCCGGGCGTACCCCGGTGGGCCGGCGGGAGAGGGTGGTGGGCTCGCTTCGGGAGCGCATCGACCTCACGCCGCCGGGCAGCGTGCTGCGTACACTGCGCCTCTCCGCGGGCCACGCGCGCGTGGAGAAGGTCCCCGACGTGCGCACCGAGCGGGCCATCCAGCAGGCGGTGTCCGATGCCCGGCTGATGAGCCTCGTCGAGCGCGAAGGCGGCGAGGTCGTGCGGAGGGACGAGCTGTCCCGCATGATCTTCCAGGGCGGAGTGCGGACGGTGTTCCACCCGATCATCCGGCTGCGCGACCGTGAGGTCGTGGGCCACGAGGCCCTCACGCGTCCCCTCATCGGCGGCTCGTTCGACTCGGTGGAGGAGCTGT
>Ga0099828_10001323_pt1 | contig 16386 bp, 17 predicted proteins | sample CZO8metaG_2_FD_79338 | JGI IMG/M metagenome (GOLD analysis project Ga0099828, IMG submission 79338) | Vadose zone soil microbial communities from the Eel River Critical Zone Observatory, Northern California, USA - CZOApr15con2H1.8 metaG | ecosystem: Environmental > Terrestrial > Soil > Vadose... | reverse complement strand
TGGAAGAAGGCGACCTTGTAGCAGAAGTCGCACACGTGCGGGCAGCCGCGCGAGACCACGATTGAGTTCGGCACCAGGTACAGGTGCCGTTTGATGAGGTCGCGCCGGATCGGCGGAATTGCCGCCAGAGTCCTGTCGCGCGAAACGTAGCGAGGCAATGGAGCTCCATGCCTCAAGTCGTCGAGGAACTGCGGCCACGTGTCCTCGCCGGGACCCATGAAGATGTGGTCCGCGTGGGCAGCCGCTTCATCCGGAAGCGAGGTGACATGCAGGCCTCCGAGCACGACCCGGGCTCCACGCCGGCGATAGTGGTCGGCGATTTCGTAGGAGCGTCTTGCCGAAGTGATGTAAACCTGGATCACGACGAGGTCGGGCTCATCGTCGAGCTGAAGTCTTTCGACGTGCTCGTCACAAATCGCGACGTCGTCGTCATCGTTCAGGTACGCGGCGAGCGTTGCGAGGCCAAGCGGGGGGAACAGCGAATATTTGATCGGTCTGAAGAACGGGCTCGTAGCTTCGGTGAGGGCTGGAAGGATCATCTTGACCCTCATAGAGCCGGGCCCCCTGGCCTATCCATGCTTTATGAACGGGGATCCCCCAGGCGGGGTTACTGCTAGAAGGCGCGGGCCATCGTCAGGGTGATCGTGGTTGATATCGCCCACGTAACCAGGATGAGGATGGCCCCGACCCACCGCCCTCGCCACGCCCGGAACGCCACCACCGCCAGCATGGTCCAGGGAATGAAGTAGCGCCCCCCGCCCACCGGATTGGTCACCGCGACAGCAGCATTGACGATGCTCCCCAGCACATAAATGACTCCGAGGATCCCCAGTGAATGAAATGTCCCTGCCACCGCCGGCCCAAACCCCAACAGCACGCCGAGGCACGGCAAGATGATCAGCGCACCGACCACGGTGAGAAAAACAGCGCCGGTGATGTCGTCGGCTCGGGTCGTGTCGGTCTGGCTCAGAGCGAACGGGATTCCGAGCGGCCCCAGGAGCACGATCCCAGCACCCGCAACCACGCCAGCCCAAAGCAGGATTTTCTTGCCGATCGAGATCTCTTCGGGTGGAGCCGGCGGTTCGTTGGCCCAGGCCGGCGCGAAGACGGCCGGGCCGCCCAAAGCCCCGACCACGACCGGCTGCGGGATGAACGGCAGGCCAGTCGGTGCCGATGGGATCGGAACTTCAGCGCCCTCGGGCAACCATGAGGGTGGGGGCGTGCCCGTGGTGGGTTGGGCAACAGGGGTGGCGGCGACTCGACCTGGCATCAGCTGCCAGGCCTGGCCATCCCACCAGTAGTTGCCATCTGGCGACAGCTGCGGCGGATTCTGCATCGGGCCGCAATACTAGGCTTTGGAACGCCGGATTCAGCCCACCGAAGCCTCAGCTGGAGGAGGCGGCTGCCCGATTGGCCACGCGCTCAATCTCCGGTGCCGGACGAAGGACCATTGTCGCGCTGGCCAACGCCACCCAGAGCGTCGAGACTAGAAAGGCCACGAAAGCACCCTGGCCGAAGGCCAACGGCACGGACGCCAGCAGCGCAACAGCGGCTACCGCGCCGGACCAGCCCAGCCACGCCGGCAGCGCCCGGTAGCGCAGGATGCCAGCAGCTGCGGCGCCGATCATGAGGGCGCTGAGGGGCCAGGTCAGGATGAAGGAAAGGTCGTTCATGTCGGTGAGGGCTGCCGCCAGCTGCGGCTCGAAGCCTTCGTGGGCCCGGTAGGCGAGTGCGAACGCCGCCGGAAAGGATGCCAGCTTCACGGTCACTGTGATCAGGCCCGCTCCCAGGATCACGTTCGAAAGCCATGGTTGGGCACCTTCTCGGCGCCGAATTGTCCCGGCCAGGACTGCGGCGAAGACGACAAAGCAGAGCAAACCAAGGACTTCCAAGTACGCCCCCATCCAGTTCATACCGCGTGGGCCGAGGCTGCTGCCGACCCAGCTCGCAATGTCAGTTCGGGACGCTCCCGGGTCAGGTCCCCACCGCCGCCATGCGCCAGCCCCACTGCCACGTATAGGATTCCGCTCGCTGCCGCGAGTCGCCACACCACGCGTTCGCTCATTTGCGTTGCCTCCTCATCGAGAGATTGGTCCTGTTTTCCACTCACAGCGAAACGCTATCGGTGGCCGCGAACGATGACCACCTAACCAGTGCGGATCGAATGTCCCCCTTGGGAATGAGATCCGGCGACCGGGTCCCCACCTCGAGGGGGATGCACGTCCAGCCAAAGGAGTGTTCACTACGCGTGTGTTCGGAGTGGCCAGGCGTGATCTCCGCACGGTGGCTCTGTACGACGTCCTTCCCGCCCTGGCTGTAGCCGCTGTCATGGCGGTCGACATCATTCAGTGGACGGGTAGTCGGCAGCCGACGAATTCGCAGCGCCTGTCTTACCTGGCGGTTTCGGTGTTGGCTCTCACCGGCCTATTGCTGCGCAGGAGCGCACCGCTCGTCGTACTGATCGCCCTTGTAGTCGTCTTTAAGGCATGGGCCTACCTGTTCTTTCCGCCAGGGTGCAGATTCCGTTTTCGCCTGTCCTGATCGTCCCGATCCTGGCGTACAACGCCGGGGCGCACTCACGTGGCTGGCGCACGCTCGGGGTTGTTGCCGTCCTGGGGTTGTTATTCGCCCCGTGGGTCTGGAATGTGCTGCGTGGCCAGCAGACGGGCAACGAGTTGACTTTTGGGAGCGTCCTGACAGTCACGTGGCTGATCGGGAAGGGCATGCAGCGCTACCGTGACCTCACGACCTCTCTACGCGCCCAGGCTCGACAGCTCGAGCAAGAGCGCGACGAACGCGCCCGGCTTGCCGTCGCACTAGAGCGCACTCGCATCGCGCGCGAGCTGCATGACGTAATCGCGCATTCGGTCAGCGTGATGGTGGTGCAGGCTGCCGCTGAACGGAAGGTTCTCAGCCAGGAGTAGGACCAGACCCGGGATGTGCTCGAGATGATCGAGCGCACCGGCCGGCAGGCGCTAGTCGAGCTGCGCCGGATGCTCGGGGTGCTCCGCAAGGCCGACGATCCGATCCTGCTCGCGCCGCAGCCTGGGCTTCCGGATCTGACCAACCTGCTCGACCAAGTCCGGGAAGCCGGACTGCAGGTTGTCTTCCACGTCAAGGGAAACCGCGTACCTGTCCCCGCGGGAGTCGAACTGTCGGCCTACCGCATTGTGCAGGAGGCCCTGACGAACACTCTCAAGCACGCCGGCAACGCGCGTGCGGAGGTCACGCTCCGCTACTTCGGAGACCACCTGGAATTATTGGTGGTGGACGACGGCCGCGGCTCACCCAAGGGCATGCCCTCGAATGGCGGCCATGGCCTGGTGGGAATGCGAGAGCGAGTCGCGATGGTTGGAGGCTCGCTACAAGCGGGGCCCAAAGGGAGCGGGGGCTTCTTGGTCACCGCGACCTTACCGCTGGGGAGTGCATCGACGTGAATGTGCGAGTCCTCATCGCCGACGACCAGGCACTGGTGCGCAGCGGCTTTCGGAAGCTCCTCGAAGCCGAACCTGGCATCGAGGTCGTCGCGGAAGCTTCAGATGGCCTGGAAGCGATCGAGAAAGCGCGTCTGCACCGGCCCGACGTGGTGCTCATGGACATCCGCATGCCAAGAGTCGACGGCTTGCAAGCGGCCGCGCGGATCGTTGCTCTTACAAACCCGACACCTCGGATCCTGGTCCTGACGACCTACGACCTCGACGAATACATCTTCGAGGCGCTCACGGCGGGTGCCAGCGGCTTCCTCCTCAAAGACTCGCCGCCCGAGGAGCTGATCGCCGCCATTCGTATTGTGGTCGCGGGCGAGGCGCTACTGGCGCCGGCGGTGACCAGGCGCTTGATCGAAGCCTTCGTCAGCATGCCTCGGGTGTCGCCGCAGGCACGGCGGCAGCTGGATGGCCTGACGGCGCGAGAGACCGAGGTGCTGCACCTGGTAGCGCGCGGCTTGAGCAATGCGGAGATCGCAGCAGAGCTCCACTTGGGCGGGGCAACCGTCAAGAGTCACGTTGGGAATCTCCTGATGAAGCTAGGGTTGCGAGACCGGGTGCAGGCGGTGGTGCTCGCTTACGAGAGCGGCTTGGTGAAGCCCGGCGCCCGCTCGACTTAGAAGACGTCCTTAGCCCGATACAGCATCTCGCCCGCATTGCGGATGACGGCCACGCCTTCAGCCTCGCGACCGGTCCAATCGTCGATGTGAATGGTCTTGGGATCTAAGTAGCCCAGGTTTACCCGCTCGCAGCGCTCCTTCGGAATGCCGGTCGCCAAGGTGACCTGGATTCTCGGCCGCTCGGAGCCAGTCCGAAAGTCATACGTGCCTGCTCCCTTGACGTGCGTGCTGTGGGCCTTGATCACGCCTGGCACCGACGCGAAGCGCTCCGGCTGTTTGGTGAAGTATTCGAGAACGTGGTAGCCGATCTCGTCTATCAACGGTCCATGCGTATAGGAGATCTCGGTCAGGGCCGGCGCATAGATGACCACCTCGCCATCGTCGGCGATCGCGGGCTCGGTCTTGTACATCGCCTTGGCGGCGGTCCAGAGGTCGTGATAGATGTCGGACGGCATCGAGAGGACGCGCTGGAAACCGTGCGGCACGTACGTGATCTCCAGTTGGGCTGAGACGTCGGCGGCTTTGTCCCACGCCTCGACGTATCCCCCCGCGTACACCGCGTGGAGGGCGTCGCCGCGAACAGCCAGCGCGATACAGAGGATCGGCGTGGGGACCAGCTCCGCCGCCCTGTGTATCACCCGCCGGACCGCGGTGTCCTTGACGCCGATCGTTTTCATGCTCGACGCCAGGGCCCCAAGCCAATGCGTGGCGCTGATCACGTCCGGGCCGGCGACACCAGGAAAGATGTACTTCGCTCCGCCCGAGAAACCCGCGACCTCATGCGGAAAGACCGGTCCGCAGATGACGAGCTGGTCATATTCCACGAGGAGCCGGTTGACTTCGAGTGGAATCGGTTCCCTCAACAAACCGCCTGTCAATTCCTCGAGCTCCGGTCCCTGGATGACCCCGATCCGGGTAAGACTGTCCGGCTGGTCCCAACAGTGGCTGAGGACCGAGACCTTCAGAAAGCGCCGCGCACGCTCCGATTCCGGGATGCCGACCAATCTATCCACCGCGGCCGGCGCCATCGGCGGGTGCGTGCCGAGGGCGATCAGGAAGTCGAGGCGCGCAGCCTGCTTGCCAACGATGTCGTTCAACAAGCGAAAGAGCATTGGAATCGGAGCGTGCCGGGTGTCGTCGGGTATGAGCACCAGGACCCGCCGCCCGCCGATGCGAACACCGGCGAACGCATTCGCCAAAACATCGCGCACCTCGTTCTCGGTGAGGCTGCGGCTGAGCTCGGTGCGGCCTTCCATCACACGCCGCCAAATGCGCTGAACCCGCCATCCACCGGAACCACGATTCCGGTGACGAAACGTGCGCTCGGGCTGCACAGCCACACCAGCGCCCCGGCGAGGTCGTCCGCCTCGCCAAACCGACCAAAGGGGGTGTGGGCGATGATCGCCCGGCCTCTCGCGGTGGGTTTGCCATCCGGCTCTACGAGCAGTTTGCGATTCTGCTCGCCGACGAAAAAGCCGGGCGCGATCGCATTCACACGGATCTTGTCGCCGTAACGAGTGCCCAGCTCAACCGCCAGCCAGCGGGTCAGGTTGTCGACGGCTGACTTCGCCGCGCCGTAGCCGGCGTTCCTGGTCAGGGCGCGCGCGGACGCCATCGACGATATGTTGACGATCGAGCCGCTTCCGGCATCGACCATGGCCCGCCCGAAGACAAGGCTCGGCAGCAGGGTACCGGTCAGGTTGAGGTCGACGACCTGCTGAAAGGCGGCGGGCGACATCCCAAATACATCGCCGCCTTCAGGGATGGTCGCTGTCGAGATGTTGCCGCCGGCGGCGTTGACCAATGTCGTGATGAGTCCCCACCGACCCACGACCAGGTCTCGAGCCGACTCGAGCGCGTCGCGATCGAGCACGTCGGCTGAGAGGGCCAAAGCCTCCCCGCCCAGCGCCTCCAGCTCTGACGCGAACCGTTCCGCTCGTTCGCCGTTGCGACCCAGCACGCCCACGCGGGCGCCCGCCATGGCCAGGGCTCTCGCCATGGCGCCGCCGAGTACCCCGCTGCCGCCCGTCACGATGGCGACCTGACCTTCAAGGCTGTACATGGAGGCGAGGTAATCGGTTCGCTTCATCGGCATCAGGTCCCGAGAATCCGATCGCCGATCAGTGCTCGATAGAGAATCTCCTGGCGCGCCTCGATACCTCTATATGTGGCGGCAAGATCGGCTCGAGGCTCGAACACGCGATCAGTGCCAGGGTTCACTCTTGCGGGCTCTGCCATGCCGAGCCACTCAAGGGCAAGAAGCGCCGCCCCACGGCTGGAGGCTTCTTTGGCCTTCGCGGCCGCAACCGGCCGCCCGATGGCGTCGGCCATCATCTGCATCCACGCGGGCGACCTCAACAGCGCCGCGCCGCTGGCGACCAGGGTCGTGGCCCCGGGAATCACTTCATCGAGCCGCCGATCAACTCGGGCGAATTCGATCGCCACGGCCTCGAGCCCGGCTCGAGCGATGTCTTCGGCAGTCGTGGCCGACGTGATGCCGGCGATCGCGCCAAAGGCGTGAGTTGCATACCCGAGACTTCGCTCGCCGGCAAGATGCGGCAAGACGGTCAAAGCGTGAGCGCCTGGCACCATGTTGCTCACAGCATCCTCGAGCTTTCGCTCCTGCACACGCAGCGTGTCGACCAACCACTTGCGAAGGTTGCCTCCGTTGCTCAAGGCTCCTCCGATCACGACGCGTTTCGCATCAAGTCGATAGCACCAGAGGCCGGGCGGGATGTGCGTGGGTGGCGCTGAATCGATAGCTCGCAGCGCTCCCGAAGTGCCAACGGTGAGAGCGCGCATGGCGGGTGTGATGCAGCCGCTCCCGAGGTTCGCGAGCGCTCCATCTCCGACAGCATGGAGCCACGGAATGTCGCCCAGCTGGGGCACCAGCCGGTGATATGACCGCGCAAGCATCTGCTCGGCCTGAGCGATCGGCGGTAGGCTCTCTTTTGAAATCTCTAGCACGGAGAGCAGCTCCTGGTCCCAGCCGCAGTCGGCGAGGCCGAAGAGACCGGTTCCCGATGCCATCGACACGCTGGTGCCGACCTTTCCAAACATCCGCCAGAACAACAGGTCGCCAAAGCTCATCCACCGAACCGAGCGGCTCCAGAGGTCGGGCCGCTGCGATCTCAGCCACGCCAGCTTCGCGGGCCAATAGCTCGTGTGGACGGGACAGCCTGTGCGCTGTCGCACCGCTTCAGGATCGAGGCGGTCCTTGAGGCGTTCGATCGATTTCCAGCTCCTGGTGTCGGACCAGAGGTAGACGGGGGAGAGGGCGCGCCCCGATTCATCCGCCGCCACCAGCCCGTGCCAGAAGGTGGAAACGCCGACGCCGGCAATGCTGCTCGCTCGCTGCGCGCCAGCGCGAGCAATGAGCTGCACGACGCTGGCCCACACCAGATCTGCCAGCTCGTCTGCGTCCATCTCCGAGGTTCCGTCGAATTCGATCCGCGGCTCGTGGCGGACGTGCACCTCCGCCCCGGGCACCGGCCGCGCCTGGCGATCGTAGAGGATGGCCCTGACCGAGGAGGTGCCGATGTCGAGCGCAAGCACGTACGACTTGTCGCTCATACCCGGACGCTACGGCTGCCGAGCAACCCAGCTGTGGGCGGGATCCTCGACAACGCGCAGGTCCCGACCGTCACCGGCGAGCGCCCACAGGTAATAGAGCCGGTAGCCGGGCGCGGCCACGACCGGGTGATAGCCGAATGGGATCACGACCGTATCGCCGTCCTCCACTACAAATGCCTCGTTCAAGCCGCGCTCAGGCGAGTAGATGCGCTGGATGCCAAAGCCCTGGGGCGGGTCGATGCGGAAGTGGTAGACCTCCTGCAGCCGAGCTTGGCGCGGGGGGTCGTCGACGTCGTGCTTGTGCGGTGGGTAGCTCGACCACGCGCCGGTCGCGTTGAACGTTTCGCCTGCCACGAGCGCGGCCGCCGGCTTGCGGGCGTCGAGGATGGTGTGCACCTCGCGCTCGAAGCCGTCGCGCCCGCGGGTTGCGACGTCGACATCATCCGGTCCGATCACATACGGAGCGCCGCCCGGGGCGGCCGGGGCGCGGAAGAGAGCCACCTCCGCGCCTGCAGGCGAGCGCACGAGATACTCGGTTGAAGGCGGCAGGTACGCCGAGGTGGCTCGGCCGCCGAAGACGTTGCGGCGCTGGCCGAGCCCATCCCACCGGACTCCATTGACTTCGAGATCGACGCGGCCGCCGAGGACCACGAGCAGCGTCTCCTTACCAGCCGCACCGCCGGCTTCTTGGCCGCGTGGCGGGAGCTTGATGATCTCCAGCTCGAGGGCTTCCGACTCCGAGTTGTGTGGACTGACCAGCAATCCCGTGCGGCCTTCGGAACCTTTGAAATGCAGTCTCCCCTCAGGCAAACCACTGTCCGCCGTTGATGTCGATGCTCTGGCCGGTGACGTACGAGGCCAGCGGAGAGACCAGGTAGAGAATCGCGCCGGCACATTCGTCGGCTGTTCCGAGGCGACCGAGAGGGATGCTTTTTCTGAACGTCTCGAGCAGCTCGGGCGTGCTGAACTTGTCGTGGAAGGGCGTCTCGATGACACCGGGAGCGATCGCGTTGACCCGAATGTTTCGAGGCGCGAGCTCTTTCGCCCATCCGCGCGTCAACGTCATCACGCCTCCTTTCGCCGCCGCGTAGGCAAAGGCGCCCGGTCCTCCACCATGACGAGCGGCGATCGAGGAGACGTTCACGATCCGCGCGCCTGGCCCGAGATGGGGGAGGGCGGCCTTGGTGGCGAAGAAGACGCTGGACAGGTTGAGCGCGATCACCTCCTGCCAGAGCTCTGCGTCCATCTGCTCGAGCGGAGTCCGGGAGATCAACGAGCCGGCGTTATTGACCAAGATGTCGATCGGCGCGCCGAGCCCAGCGATCGCCGCCTCCACTGATTTGACCGTTGCCTCCGGGTCGCGGAAGTCTCCCTGCACGATAACCGCGCGACGCCGGTGGGATTCGATCCCGCGGGCCGTCTCCTCGGCCTCCTTCCTGCTGGTTCCGTAATGCACGGCTACGTCCGCTCCGGCTTCCGCCAGCGCGATCGCAGTCGCGCGCCCGATCCCGGTGCTGGCGCCCGTCACGATCGCCCGCTGGCCCGACAGGTTGATTTCCACTATGTCGACCCCCTTTTCGTTGGAAGTGTCCCCCAAAACAGCTCATTGAGGTCGCCCGGGGAGGCGGTGCGTTGCCAGCGTCCGCGGAAGGCGCCGCCATAGTGGCGGGCCGAGTGGTAGAGAACCTCGGCGAACTCCGAGCCGTCGGAGGCCATCGGGACCAGCGTGGGCACCGGCCAGTCATCCCAGTTCGCAACCAGATGCTCGAAGGCGCATAGCAAGGTTGGTCCCGAGGTCGATGAGTGTTGCCACAGATTCGTGCCGATCCGCTCCCCGAGCTCGGCCAGGCGGCAGAAGCCGAGCAAGTTGAACAGGCAGTAGTGCCGCGAGTTGGCGCGCGCCAACTCGTGCGGCTGGCTGCCGTCCGGAAGGATCTGGCGATCGATCAGGGCACCACCGTCGGCGACCACCTCGAGGGCTCGCATTCGCTCGCCGGCGAACTCGAGCATGGTGGCGGCCTGGGCGAGATACCAGGTGGCGTGGTTGTTATGGGCCGTGCGCTCTGCATCTGCGAGCGGCGAGGTCGCCAGCCAACGGAGGAAGGCGTGCACCCATTCCCGAATCGAATCGGTGTCACGCGCCGACCATGCGGCCGAGCCTTCCAGCAGCCGTACACCGTCGAGAAGCTTTCCGATCTCGCGGGTTTCGATCAGGCCGGCAGGCCTTCCTTCGGCGACCCCAGGCACGCCCTGGCCGAAGTTCAGGTTGGGGTTCATCCGCGTCGCGGGCTCGAGAAACCAGACCTGCAGGCAGGCGGCGGCTTTCTCTGCATACTCACGGCGGCCCAACTCGCGATGGGCATGGCCGAGGACCCACACCATGTCGATCAACGTGTACCAACAGTGCTTGTCAGGTATGTCGCGTGAGAGCGGGTTGACGTGGCCATCGCGTTGGACCCAGGGCAGGCCATCAGGTGTGACCGAGTCCGGCCACCAATAGGGGGCGATCGACATGTAGTCGTGAAGGTCGCCGCTGGGCGGCAGAGTGTGTTTGTGGACCACCGTCGGCGGCTCTAAATCCAACAGGGCCGCGGCCCTGCGCTCGAGCTCCGACAGAGCCGCCGCCCGCGTCATTCCTTGACCGCGCCGGCCAGCCCGCGCACGAAGTAGCTCTGAAAGATCAAAAAGACGATCAGCACCGGCACGAACGAGATCAACATCCCCGCCGCGAAGCCGGTCAGGTCGAAGCTGTGCGTGCCCTGGAAATGCAGCATACCCACGGCCAGGTTCTGGAGGTCCGGCTGGCCCAACGTGAACACGAGAGGGACCGTGAAGTCGTTCCAGTTGTAGACAAACTGGAAGATCACGACCACGGCGATGATCGGCCGGGCCAGCGGCAGCATCAGCCAGAAGGTCTGCAAGAAACCGGCGCCGTCGACGCGGGCCGCATCGAAGAGGTCCTGCGGCAGGTTCTCGAAGAAGCCGGCGAAGAGAAGGACGTAGAGGGCGCCGGCACCGCCCGACTGGGCCAGGATCACCCCGAGCCTGGTGTTGAGCAGTCCGAGGTGCTGGATCAAGACGAATTGCGGAATGAGGATGGAGATCACGGGCACGAAGAGCGTGAGCACTATCACCTTGTAGAGGAGGTTTCGGCCCGGGAAGCGGTAGCGAGCCAGGACGTAACCGCAGAGGGCTGATTTTGTCAGCTCGATCATGGTCGATCCAGTCGCATAGACGACCGTGTTGATGAAGTAGCTGCTGATGCCGGCCGTGACCCACGCGCGCTTGAAGTTGTCGAGGTCGAGCGGCTGCGGCACTAGCCCGGCGCCGGCGGTGAACGCGCCCAGCTGCGTCTTGAATGCCGTCGATATCGTCCACAAGAAGGGGTAGGCCCAGACCGTGCTGACGATGAGGAGGCCAGGCAGGGCGAGCAGGTTGAGATAGGCGCGACGGCGCAATCGAGGCCGACGGCGCACCGCAATCGGACTGCGAGCCAGCACCGCCATCAGACGCTGTAGTCCCGGCGCAGGCGCTCGGCGCCGCGCGCGATGGCGGCCTGCCCGGTGACAAACATGAATGCCAACACTGCGAAGAGAAGTGCGGCAGCGGATCCGTACCCGTACCGGAACGGAGCCTCGCTGAACGCCTCGTTGTAGATGAAGTAGGAGACGGTGTAGCTCGCCTGCCCTGGACCGCCCGCGGTCAGAGTCACCACAACGCCAAAGACGTGGAGCGCATTGACGATGGCGAGCAGGGTGATGATCAGCGCCACCGGCCGGATCAGAGGCAGCGTGATGTGGATCAGTTTCTGCAGCTCGTTGGCGCCGTCGATGTCGGCTGCCTCATAGACGTCCTCGGGCACGTTCTGGAGGGCCGCCATCCAATAGACCATGTACTGGCCGAAGATCTGCCAGACCGCGACCAGGATGATGGCGATGAGGGCGGTATTGCCGTGACCGAGCAGGTCGATCGGCGTGTGAATCCATCCGCGATCGGCAAGAAAGCTGTCGATGGCGCCGTTGGAGGGGTTCAACAGATACGTGAAGACGAGGCCAGCAAGAGCCACGGGCAGGATGATGGGCAGGAAGAAGACGGTTCGGAAAAAGGTCTTGAACAGCAGCCATCGCCGCGTCAGCAGGATGGCGACGAACAGCGCAAGCGGCAGTTTAATAGCCGTCTCCACCACGGCGAAGACCAGGGTGTTCTTGAAAGCAAGCCAGAAGATCGGGTCGCCCAAGATCTTCTGATAGTTGGTCAGCCCGACGAAGTCGCTGAGCTGGCTGATGCCGTCCCAGTTGAAGAGCGAGTAGTAGGCGGTGGCGAGCAGAGGCCAGACGGTGAAGCCGCCGTAGAGCAGCAAAAAGGGGAGCAGGAAAACCGGGATCCAGAAGCGCCGGCCATCGGGGCCGGCGCCGCGGGTTGCCAGAGCACGGATCGAGGAGAGGCTCAGCCTCCCGGCCGCCATCGGCGGTGTCCGGCCCAGCTCATTCAATGCTCCCGGGAGCTTATGGCTTGGAGTAGTTGGCGATGTTGAAGTTCTGCGTGTAGTCCCAGCCGTTGGTGCCGAACTCGTAGCAGCTGGCCGACACCTTCAACCCGGCGGCCGACTCCTTCTGGAGCTCCGCCTCGAGCGTCTGCTGACGCGTCGAGACCACCAGTTGGGCGGCCGGCTTGAGGTCCTTGTTGCTGGTTATGGCATCCACCATCACCTGGTGCTCCCAGTTGGGGTGCAGCGCGGAGGCATCCGTATATGCCTTGGACTGGGCAAGGGCTGGGCATTTGAGCAGAGGGTCGGGGTACTGAACCCGGAATCCTGCCTTGTCGGCGATCTTGAAGATCTGCTGCCAGGCAGGGTCGGTCAACAACTTCTTGTCGTCGGCGAAGGCCAGGGTGGCGAACTGGTGGCTGAGAAAGTTCTGCGCGAAAAAGCCGGTCGGGTTGGTCATCCACTGGATGAACTTCCATGCCTCTGCGGCGTGCTGCGTCTGCGAGCTCACCCAGTACGCGTTCTGCGAGTTCAACGACGAGAGAGCGCCTTTCGCGCCGCCGTCGGGATTGGGATGGGCCGCGACCCCGTAGCTGTCGCTGTGGAAACCAAGCTGATCCCACACGCTGATCATCCAGGGCCCGTCCATATAGATGGCGGCCTGACCGGCGGCGAACTGCTGCCGGGAGAAGGATTTGTCCTGCACGCCCGGGGCGAAGTAACCCTTGTTGTAGAGACCTTGCAGGTAGTTGAAGGTTTGCAGCATGGCCGGGTTGTCGAGTGAGAACTTGCCGTTCTTGTAGTCGAAGAAGAGGTCGGTCATGTTGCCAGCTGCCATCGCGTACCAGATTCGCTGCCAGTCGGTGCCCTTCAGCGGCACCGCCAGGCAGTAGGCCTTGGTCTTCGACTTGATGTTTGCGCACGTGTCGGCCAGCTGGCTCCATGTCGTCGGCGGGTTCGATGGGTCGAGCCCGGCCTGCGCGAAGACCCCCTTGTTCATGTACATATAGCCCGGACCCCAGTAGTGCGTGTCCTGCCAGGGGAAGCCGTAGACGTTGCCGTCCTTCATGTTGATGCCGTTTTGGAATGAACCCGCGGGCCAGCGCTTAGTCCAGTCGCTGGGCACCTTGCCGTCAGGCGAGACCGTCGAGATCCAGCTGTTGGAGAGCAGCCAGTTCATGGTGTTGGAGCCCTGCTTCTGCCAATAGAAGAGGTCGGGGGCCTGCTTGCTCTGGAAGGCGAGCGGCAGGGTCTGCTCGTACTGCGCCTGGGCCGTCGACTGCCACTGGATGGTGACGTTCGGGTAGACACGCTGGTATTCGGCTACGACCTGCTTGTGGAAGTCGGTCTGCTCGACGGAGAAGTCCTGGATGGTGAGCGTCACCGGAGCCGCGGATGAGCTGGCGCTTGGCTGGCCGCCCCCCGAGCAGGCGGCTGTCAGGATCATCAGCACGGCGGCCCCCAGGGGCCGGTTCCAACTTCTCATGCCCGTCCTCCAGACTGTGAAAGCGCTTTCATAAGAACTTGCCCGCCAGCCTATTCCGATTTGTGGATTTCGTCAATCGTCTAGTTCAGTGGCCCGAAACCGCTTACAATCCCGCCTGTGTTCAGGGCGCCCACAATCGCCGACGTGGCCCGTTCGGCCGGGGTGTCGGTGGCCACGGCATCGCGGACGCTGAGCGGTACGGTAAACGTCAGTCCTGCGTTTCGCGAGCAGGTCCTGGCTGCGGCAGCGCAGCTCGGCTACGAGGCGAATCCCCACGCTAGAGCGCTGGCGTCCGCGGGCGAGGCGACCGTCGGCGTTGTGCTGCACGACGTCGAGAACCCATTCTTCGCCGAGCTGGTTCGCGGGATGGACGAAGTGGCGGACGCCGCCAAACGAACGCTGATCTTCATCACCGCGCATCGTGACCTCCAGCGTGAGCTCTCTGCCATTGCCCACTTCCGGGCCCGCAGGGTGGAGGCCTTAGTGATCGCGAGCAGTGGTATCGAAACGCGCGAATTCGCGACCGCGATCACCAACCAGCTGATGGCATTCGAGGCGGGGGGCGGGCGGGCTGTCCTGGTCGGGCGCCATTATGGGCATGGCGATGCGGTCATGCCCGACAACCTCGGCGGCGGCCGCGAAGTTGCGGAGGAGCTGGTGCGACTTGGTCATCGCCGGTTTGGCGTCATCTGCGGGCCGCCGGCGGTGACGACCACGCGAGAGCGCCTGGCAGGCGTCAGGGAAGCTCTTCACCGTGCCGGCATCGAGCTCCCTGACGAGATGCTTGTCCACGGCGATTACACGCGAGACTCCGGCGTGGCTGCCGCGCGCGAGCTCCTGGAGCGTTCGGGACCAGCGCCGACCTCGCTGATCGCATTCAACGACCTGATGGCGATCGGCGCCATGGCCGAGGCGCGGAGGCGAGGCATGCGTGTGCCCGAGGACATTTCGATCACTGGCTTCGACGACGTTCCGATCGCGCGCGATGTCACCCCCGCGCTCACGACCGTGAGGGTTCCGGCGTCAGAGATGGGCGCCCTGGCTCTGAGGATGGCGCTGGAGCCACGACATGGGACCGTGCGAGTTGAGTTTGTGCCGACCCGGTTGGTCCGCCGGCAGAGCACTGGACCCGCCGCCGGGTGACGCGGTGACCCGGCTGGCTTTCAGCACGCTGGCGTGCCCAGGTTGGTCGCTCGAAGAGGCCGTTGATGCTGCCGTCAAGCTCGGATACGTGGGTCTCGAGCTGCGCCTTCTCGACGGCGCTCTTTTGTCCGCCGACCTCGACGCCACGGATCGCCTGCGCGTCGCGAAGGTGATGATCGAGGCGGGTGTGGCGGTGGCGGCGGTCGACACGTCCATCCGGCTCTCCGAGCCAATGAACTTCGCGGAGCTTCAGCAATATCTGGAGATGGCGGACAGCTGGGCGTCGCCGGTGGTTCGTGTCTTCCCGGGCCAGGGCACGCTGGACGGGCTGCGTGGCGGTCTCGAGCTTGCAGCCGAGGCCGCCGATAGGTTCCGCGCGGCGGTTGGAGTCGAGACCCACGACGGCTATACCGCCGCGGCAGTCCTCGGTCCGCTGGTCCGGGAGCTCGAGGGCGCGCACCTCGGGGTGGTCTGGGACATGTTGCACACCCACCGCGCCAGTGAAGCGCCGGCCGCTGTCCTCGACCAGCTTGGCGATCGCCTTCTCGGCGTCCATATAAAGGACGCGCGCCCGCATGGCGAGGGCGGATGGCAGCTCGTGCCGCTCGGTGAGGGCGAGGTGCCGGTGAGCGCCGGCATCGATGAGCTGGCGAGCCGGAACTACGCAGGGTGGCTGGTAGTCGAATGGGAGAAGTTATGGCACCCCGAGCTGGCTGAGCCCGCAGTCGCGCTGGCGCACGAGCTGACCGAGCTGCGCCGGCTCGTCGACGCAGTCAGGCCTGGAGCCCGCTGATGAAGCCGGTCGGCATGTACTTGATCCGGCCAGATGCGCTGGACGAGGTCTACGGACCCACTGAGCAGGCCGAGGCCGCGGCGCTCCTCGACCTGCCACATTCGCCGCAGTCGCCGGCGTCCATACGCAGCGACCCCTCACCGCTGCGCGATGTCGAGGTGCTGCTCGCGGGCTGGGGGCTCCCCCGCCTCGACGCCGAAATTCTCGATCACGCTCCTCGCTTGCGGCTGGTCCTCTACGGCGGAGGATCGACGCGGCCGTTCGTGACCCCGGAGCTCTGGAGCCGCGGAATCCGCGTCGTCACCGCCCGGGCCGCCAACTCGCTGCCGGTCGCCGACTACACGCTCGCCGTGATCCTGTTCTCGCTCAAGCACGGATGGCGCTTGATGGGCGCGACGCGAGTTCCGTGGGAGCCGTATCCGCCGGCCTCTCTGATGCCCGGCGGCTACGGCTCGACGGTCGGGCTGCTGTCTCTCGGCAGCGTGGGCAGGCTCGTGCGAGAGCGATTGCGCCCGTTCGACCTTACCGTGCTGGCTTCCGATCCGGCGCTGGGGCCGGGCGAAGCTCGGGGACTCGATGTCAGGCCGGTCGGGCTGAAAGAGCTCTTCGCGGAATCAGATGTCGTCTCCGTCCATACGCCCTTGCTGGATTCGACTATCGGATTGGTCACGGGCGAACTGATCACATCCATGCCGCAGGGCGGCACGTTTATCAACACCGCTCGCGGCGCCATCGTGCGTGAGCGGGAGCTGGTCGAGGCCCTCGAGGAACGGCCCGACCTTCATGCCGTGCTCGACGTC
>Ga0099828_10001321_pt1 | contig 16392 bp, 13 predicted proteins | sample CZO8metaG_2_FD_79338 | JGI IMG/M metagenome (GOLD analysis project Ga0099828, IMG submission 79338) | Vadose zone soil microbial communities from the Eel River Critical Zone Observatory, Northern California, USA - CZOApr15con2H1.8 metaG | ecosystem: Environmental > Terrestrial > Soil > Vadose... | reverse complement strand
TCGACGAAGCCCACGCGCTGGCCTTGGCGCGGTGCCTTGGCGAAGCAGGCTTGCACACACTCCAGCGCGCCGCGCGGCGTGCCCACATCTCCGAGCCGCAACCCACCGTGCCAGAAGTCGCGGGTCTGCGCTTCGAAGCACAGCAGCGGGTAGTAGGAGCGGCGCCCCGGTTTGATCGGGTTGTAGCCGACGCGGGCACGTTCTTGTTTGTCGTAGAGCACCAACACCGTCGATTCCAAATCGAAAATCAAACGCGCCGGCGTGCGCGGGCGGGCCATCATGCGGCACAAGAACCGAATAAAATGTAGGGTTCCGCGCAAGCCCCAAGGGTCCTCGAAAGCAGCCTTAGCAAAGGCAAAGGTGGCATAGTCAACAGCGATTCACGCAGGATTCAAGTTTAAAGGTTAAGCTGGAGGCGCGGGTGGGATTTGAACCCACGAATGGAGGTTTTGCAGACCTCTCCCTTAGGCCTCTTGGGTACCGCGCCGGACGAAATTCAGTATAGCGAAATCGGCAGGCCTTGTCAGTGTGGCCGCATCGGATCCATCGGATCGGGGAGCGTCAGGACTGGGCGGCCCCCACCTGGGCTTCGCGGAGGAAACGCGCGGCCTCCTCGGGCGGCGTAGGACAGATGTAGAACCCGGTGCCCCACTCGAAGCCGGCCACCTTGGTAAGCTTGGGCATAATTTCGATGTGCCAGTGGTAGTGCTCGTTGCTCTCCTCGCCGATCGGCGAGGTGTGGATCATCAAGTTGTAGGCGGGGCGGTCGAGCACGACATCCAGACGCATCAGGTTGTCTTTGAGCACGCGCGCCAGGCTGGAAAACACGGGACTCTGGTTGTTTTCGAAGGCAGAGCCGTGCTGCTTGGGCAGCAGCCAGACCTCAAACGGGAACCGCGGAGCGTAGGGCGCCAAGGCAATGAAGTAATCATTCTCGTTGATGACGCGTACGCCCGTATCCACCTCCTGCCGGATCATGTCGCAGAAGATGCAGCGCTCCTTTTCCACGTAGTAGCGCTTAGAACTGTCCACTTCCTCGCGCACGCGCTTGGGCACGATCGGCAGCGCAATCAATTGCGAATGGGTGTGCTCGAGCGACGCGCCTGCGGCGTCGCCGTGGTTCTTAAAAATCAGGATGTAGCGGAAGCGCTTGTCGTTCTTGAGGTCGAGCATGCGGTCGCGATAGGCCCACAGCACATCTTCGATGGCCTTCTCCGGCAACGTGGCCAGGGTGCTGGTGTGGTCCGGAGTCTCGATAATCACCTCGTGCGCGCCCACCCCGTTCATTTTGTCAAACAAGCCTTCGCCTTGCCGGTCGAGGTCGCCTTCGATGCCCAGCGCCGGAAACTTGTTCGGCACCACGCGCACCTTCCAGCCGGGGGTGTTGGGCCCTCCGCCGTTGCGGCCATAGGCAAGAATCTCCGGCGGAGTCTTTTCCTCATGGCCGTAACAGAACGGGCAGAACCCTTTCCCCTGGATCTGCACACTTTCGCGGACAAAGTCCGTCGGTCGCTTGGCGCGATCGGTCGAAATGATCACCCAACGGCCGGTAATCGGGTCCTTGCGAAGCTCGGGCAAAGCTACCTCCTGGGCCTGCCTCGGAAGTGTTGTAAGCTGGAACGGCGCCCTACATCATCTTAATGTTCGCACTCCCTTGCTGCAACTGTGGAACCTGCTGCCTGGCCCTATCAGTCAGCAACAAAGGCTCCTTTGTGCAGCCGCGCCACCGGCCGCCGGCCGGTGCGGCTTTCGAGGGCCAGCACATCGAAACGGCACATGACTTCCGGGATGCGCCGGTCGGCCAGGAAGTGCCGCGCCATGCGCGAAAGGATGCGGCGCTTTTCCGGTGTAACCGCGTCCTCGGGCTTGCCGAACTCCTCCGAAGCGCCGGCGCGCGTCTTCACTTCAACAAAGGCCAGTACGGGGCCGTCGTAACCGACCAGATCAATCTCGCCCTTGCTGCCCGGCACGGTGAAGTTGCGCGCAATCATCACGTAGCCCTGGCGGCGCAAGTACCAGTAAGCGTAAGTCTCCCCGCGGATGCCGGTGTGCCGCGCCTGCTGCTTGCTTTTGGCCGGGGAGCCGGACATTTCCGCCGACAGGCCGTTTCGCGCGGCCCAGCTTACCAGCCCAAACATCATTCGGGCAAACACAGGCATTGCGACCGCCGGAAAAGAGCGTCTTTAGCCGCTGAAGTTCTCCCACGTCAGGAGTCAAGCCCGTTCCGTTGGCCTCAGATTACAGCGCGACTACAGCCGTGCCCTGACGCCACGGCATTCTGCCGAGCAGCCTAGATTCCCCTTTCAACCTCGCTCAGGCACGCGTCCATTGTGCGCACAGCGAAGTCCGCCTGTTCCTCGTCAATCACCAGCGGCGGCGAAAAGCGCAGCGTATTTTCGCCGGCGCCGAGCACGAGCAAGCCTTTCGCAAACGCGAGTTGGACGAGGCGGTCGCGCAGGTCGCGGGCTTTCTCTTTGGTTTTTTGGTCGCGCACGATTTCGATGCCGATCATCAGGCCCTTGCCGCGGACGTCGCCGACGATCTTGTGTCGCTCGCGCCAGTCGGCCATGCCGCTGAAGAGAAACTCGCCCATGCGGCGCGCATTTTCCATGTAGGTTCGCTCGATCAAGTCGATGGTCGCCAGCGCTGCGGCGATGCACACCGGGTTGCCGCCGAACGTGGAGGCGTGCGCGCCTGGCGTCCAATCCATGACGTCGGCGCGGGCGATGATCGCCCCCAGGGGCATCCCCGAGGCGATGCCTTTGGCGGTGCAAAGGATGTCCGGCTCGAGCCCCGCATGATCGCCGGCCCACCACTTCCCCGTGCGGCCCATGCCGCACTGCACTTCGTCGGACACCAGCAGGATGCCGTATTTGCGGCAGATGCGCTGCAGTTCCTGCAAAAACTCCGGCGGGGCGGGAACGTAGCCGCCTTCGCCCTGGATGGGCTCGATGATGATCGCCGCCACTTCCTCGGGATCCACGATTTTTTTGAACAGCTCGCGCTCGAGCACGGCAGCACATTCGGTGCAGCAGGACTCCGGTCGGAGTCCGTAGGGGCAGCGGTAGCAGTCGGGGTAAGGGATGTGGAATACGCCGGCCAGCAGCGTGCCGAAGCCCTTGCGTTGCACCGCTTTCGATGCGGTCAGCGAAAGCGAGCCCATCGTGCGGCCGTGAAAGCAGCCGTAGAACGCGATCAGTTTCTCGCGCTTGGTGTGGTAGCGAGCAAGCTTGATGGCGGCCTCAATGGCCTCGGTGCCGGAGTTGCCGAAGTACACGCGTTTGGGCTGCTGGCCGGGGGTGATCGCGAAGAGCCTCTGCGCCAGCTCCACCAGGCTCGGATAGTAAAAGTCTGTGCCGGACATGTGGATCAGCTCGGCCGCCTGCTTTTGGATGGCCGCGACGACTTCCGGGTGGCAATGACCCGTGGAAACCACGGCGATGCCCGCGGCAAAATCAAGGAACACGTTGCCGTCCACATCTTCCACCAGCGCGCCGCGGCCGGTCTTGGCCACCAGCGGATAGCTGCGGGTGTAGGACGGCGAAATGTACTTCCCATCGAGCTGCAGCACCTCCTTCGCTGCCGGGCCCGGCAGCGGGGTCACCAGTCGGGGAAGCTTTGTATCCGTCGTCGTGATCATCTCTTCCTCCTGAAATGGATTCGAGCGCTTGGCGTCGCTCAAGAGCTTGCGGGATGCAGGGCTGCAAGGGCTCGCCGCGGGCGGAGGAAGCGGGCTAGTCGACGCCGAACAGACTGGGGCGATCCTGGGCCGGGAGGGTGTGCAGCGGGACAACATTGCGCCGAGTCACTTGCGTTTCCAGCGGACACGGCCGTCGCGGGTGTCCTCCAGAATGATACCACGGTCGGCAAGCTGCTGGCGGATGCGGTCGGCGGATTGGTAATCACGCCGCTTGCGCGCGGCTTGCCGCTCGGCCACCAGCGCTTCGATTTCGGCGTCGCGCAGCGCGGCCCCGGCGGCTTCGAAACCCAGCGCACGAAGCTTCTCCGCATCGTCGTCCTTGAGCAGGGCGAAGATGGAATCGAACTTCTCCATCACCGCGAGCACCGGCGCCACGTCGTCCCGGCGGAACTCGCCGCGGTCGATGGCCGTGTTGACGTCGCGCACCAGGTCAAACACCGCCGCCAGGGCGACCGCGACGTTCAAGTCGTCGGCGAGGCCGGCCTCAAACTGCTGCTCGGCTTGCTGCGCGCGAGCGGCGATCGCGGCATTCTGCCCCGCGGGAAACTTCTCCGATTTCAGCCGCGCGACGAAGTTGCGCAGCCGCTCGATGGAGCTCGCCGCCTGCTGCAAGCCATCCATCGTGAAGTTGAGCTGCCGGCGGTACGGCACTGAGGCCAGCAGGAAACGCAGCGCAGAGGGCTTGTGGCCCTGGGCAAAAAGCTCGCGCAGCGTATAGATGTTGCCCAGCGACTTTGACATCTTCTCGCTTTCGATGATCAAGTGCTCGGCGTGCAGCCAATAACGTACGAAGGGCTTCCCCGTGGCCGCTTCCGACTGCGCGATTTCATTTTCGTGGTGCGGGAAGGTCAGGTCCACGCCGCCGGTGTGGATGTCGAGCGTCTCGCCCAGATATTTCATGGCCATGGCCGAGCATTCGATGTGCCAGCCGGGGCGCCCCGGGCCGAGCCGCGTCTCCCAGAAATGCTCGCCGGGCTTGGGCGCTTTCCACAGCGCAAAGTCGCGCGCGTCAGCCTTGTCGTAGCGGTCCACATCCACTCGGGCTCCCGCCTGGATGCCGCTCAGGTCGATTTTGGAGAGCTTGCCGTAGCCGGGGAACTTCGCGATGCGGTAATAGATGGAGGCGTCGCTCGAGTAGGTGAGGCTTTTCGCCGAGAGCCGCTCGATCAGCTCCACCATGTCGTCAATGTGGTCGGTGGCGCGGACGAGGTTTTCGGGCCGCTCGATGTTCAACGCGCCCATGTCTTCGAGAAACGCCTGAATGTACTTCTCGGTGTACTCGCGGATGCCCACGCCCGCTGCGGCGGCGTTCTGGATGATGCGGTCGTCCACATCGGTCAGGTTCATCACCTGAACGACGCGATAGCCCTGCGTCCGCAAAAACCGCCGCAGGATGTCCTGGAAAACGAACGTGCGGAAGTTGCCGATGTGGGCGAACGCGTAGACCGTCGGGCCGCAGGTATAGATGCGGACCTCGCCCGGGTGGAGCGGCACAAACGGCTCCTTGCGCCCGGTCAGCGTGTTTTGCAGCAGAATTTCGCCCATAGGCGTCGCGCAGGGGGTCGGAGCCTTAGCTCCGACATCAAAGGGGTCCCTTTTCTGGGGCTTCAGCCCCTGAGGCCCGCCTGGCCCCTACTTCCTTGCTTCGCGGTCGTTCACTTCTCAGCGCGCTGCAACCACGAAAACACAAACGCGCCATTCTAGCCGACGCGTGCATGCGAGGCAAACGTCTGCCCAGGCTTCCTCATATCTGTTTCGAGAACGGGCTGGCTCCGATGCCGCCGAAGACGTCCTGGCCAGGCAGGCATACCTTGCGGGAGTTTTCTTCAGGCACAATTTGTGTCGCAAGGCTTTACAGCTCCGGTTGGCTATGCTATCGTCACGCACTGTACCGCCGATCCAAGCGCCAGGCGGCTGGGCTCACTACTGAGCGACCCACCGGAGTTTTTGTCGTCTGTCCCCTCCACCCGAGGAACTGGAATTCGTTTGCGCCCTGCTCCGCCGCGCGTGGCGGGTGCAGGGAGAGAGCTGCAAGAGGGGTAGCCTTGCTCAAGCTGCGCAAAGTCGAACTGGTGGGCTTCAAGTCGTTCTGTGAGCGGACGCACATCACCTTCAGCGGCAGCGGGATCACCTGCATCGTCGGGCCGAACGGCTGCGGCAAATCGAACATCGTGGATGCCATCTCCTGGGTGCTGGGCGAGCAAAGCCACAAGACGCTGCGCGCCGAGCGCATGGCCGACTGCATCTTCAACGGCACGGCCAAGCGCCCGCCGATGGGCTTGGCCGAGGTTGCGCTCACCCTGGTGGATCCCGAGCTGGCGGAAGCTGCTGCAAAGGTGCTGGAAGCACCCGCGGAAGCGGAGGAGGCAAACGAGGTAGAGGAGGTAGAGCAAGTAAAGGAGGCAGGGGAAACAGAGGAGCAACTCGATGCAATCCCTGGCTCGAAAAAGCGCGGCAGCGCGGCGAAACCCGCTCCACGCACCAAGCCCGGCGAAGTGGTGATCGGGCGCCGGCTCTACCGTTCCGGGCAGAGCGAATACCTGATCAACGGACGTATCGCCCGCCTGCGCGACATCCAGGAAATGTTCATGGGCATGGGTCTCGGGCCGGACTCCTACGCCATCATCGAGCAGGGGCGCATCGGGCAAATCCTGAGCTCCAAGCCGACGGACCGCCGCGCCATCATCGAAGAGGCTGCCGGCGTCACGAAGTACAAGACTAAGAAGCGCCTGGCGGAAGCGAAACTGGAATCCTCGAAGCTCAATCTGGCGCGCGTCCACGACATCCTGGTCGAGGTGGAAAAGCAGCTTGCCTCGCTCAAGCGGCAGGCTGCCAAGGCGCGGCGCTACGCCGAGCTGCGCGAGCAGATGCGCGGCCTGCTGCGGCAGTGGCTGGCGAGCAAGGCCAAAGAACTCGACACCGAGGCGGAACGCCTGGCGCAACTGCTCCGCGAAATCGCCACATCCGAAGCCCAGCAGGTCCAGGCGCTCGAGCAAATGGAAGTTGAACAGGAGCGCCTCGGCGCGCGCACCTACGAGCTGGACTCCGAGCTGCGCCGCAACCAGAACCTGCTCGGGCAGACGGCGCTGGAGCTGGACCGCGCCGAGAATCGCATCGGGTTCAACCGCCAGCGGATGGCGGAGCTCGAGGCCCGCGGGCAGCAACTGATCGGCGAGATGGAACAGGCGGCGAGCCAGGCGACGCTGCTCGAGGGCCGCGCGGCGGCCCACCAGCAAGCCGTGATGGCGCTGCGCGAGCAGGTTCAGCAACTCGAACGGCTGCTCGAGCAACTGAGCGAGCGCGCGCAACAGCTTGCCGGCTCGGCGCAGTCCACCGAGGCGCGCATTGCAGAGCTGCGGCTGGCCACCGGGCAGCTCGGCGAAGAGTTGACGCGCCTGCACGGTGAACATGCCCAGGCGGAGCAAACGTTGGCGCATCTTCTGGAAGCGCTCGGGCGCCAGGAGCAGGCCGAACAGCAGTTGCTGGAACAGGCGCTGCACCGCCGCGAGCGCTCGCAAGCGGCCGACCAGCACTGGCAGGCCGCCGGGGAACGCGCGCGGCGTCTCGAGCAGACCTTGCGCGATGCCCAGGCGCGCATCGCCGAACTGCGTCACGAACAGCAGGAGACCTCGGCGCGCTGCGAGAGCGCCCGCGACGCGCTGGCCGGGACTCGCGCCCGCCGCGCTTCGCTCGAGCAGATCCTGAACGATCGCTCCTACACCGCCGACGCGGTCCAGAAGCTGTTTGCCTCAAACGGCGAGGGAACCGACCGCGGCTTCCGCGCCGTCGGCGTGCTGGCCGACTACGCCGAGGTGGAAGAGCAGTACGAAAGCGCCATCGAACAGTTCCTGCGCGAGGAGCTCGAATACGTCGTGGTGGAAACGTTCGACCACGCCCGCGCCGGCATCGCGCTGCTGCGGGAAGAGGTCGGCGGCCGCGCCACCTTCTTCGTGAATTCCCTGCGGCATCTGAAGCTGCCCGCCAACGAGCCGGTGGTCACGTTTCAAGTCGCCGCGGGAGTGGTGTCGCGCCTGGACCGCCTGGTCGAGTTCCGCGACCCGCTCGGCCCGGCCGCCAAACAGTGCCTGCCTCGGCTGCAATCGGCCTTTCTGGTGGAGACCGCGGCGGTGGCCGAACAATTGGCGCGCGAAAACCCGCAGGGCCACTTCGTGACGCTAGATGGCACCTGCTACCAGGGAAGAATGGTGAGCGGCGGGCGTCCTGATGAAGCAGGCCCGCTGGTGATGAAGCGGGAATTGCGCAAGCTGGCTGGCGAGATCCTGCAGCTCGAACGCGCCGCCTCCGAGGCTCAGACCGCTCTCGAGCGCATCGAAGAAGACCTCCATGGGCGCGAGCGCATGCTCGAAGAGACCACTGCGAAGCACGTGGAGGCGGAAAAGACGTTCGTCGCCGCCACGCACCTGCGCGAGCAAGCCTGCGCCGAGCTCGTGCGAGTGGGCCTGGAGCTCTCTGCCTGCCAGAACGAAATCGCTCGCCTGCGGAACGACGCCCAAGCGGCCCAGCGCCGCGCCGAACTGACCCGCGAGCAACACACCCGCGCTGCGGAATCGCGCAGCGCCGCGGAAAACGAGTTGATCCAGGCCAGCGAACGCCAGACCCAACTGCGTCAGCAGATCGCGGCGCATCAGGAGGAAATATCCGCGCGGCGTGCGGAGATGGCCGCGCTCGCCGAGCGACGCGCCAGCGCCGAATCCCTGGCGGCGCGGCTGGCGGGAGACCAGCGCGAGCTGCGCGAGCGCGAAGCGTCGCTGCGCGAGCAGCAGGCTGCGCTGGCGCGCGAACAGCAGCAGTTCGAGTCCCAAACCGTCGAGCAGCAGCGCCAGGCGGAAGCGCTGCGCGCCGAAAAGGCGCGCCTGGAAACGCGCAAGACGGAGCTCGAGGGCGAGTGGGAACAGGCGCGGGTGCGCGCGCTGGCAGTGGACGACGCACTGCGGACCGCGCGGCAGAAGCTCGGCGACCTGCGCGAGGAGCGCGGCCGGCACGAAGTCGAGCGCGCGCGCAACGATGCCGACCGCGACCACCTCCGCGAGACCTGCCTTGCGGAGCTGAACGCGCATCCGGAAGACCTGATCGCAGAGGAGCCGGTGTTGCTCGGGGGCGATGCGCTGGTCGCTGCGGAGACGAATTACCGCGAAATGAAGGCGCGGATCGAAGCCATGGGGCCCGTCAACATGATGGCGCTCGAGGAATACAACGAATGCGAGCAGCGCCACTCGTTCCTGGCCCGCGAACGCGACGACCTGCTGCAATCCATCGCCGACACCCAGCAGGCCATCGGCGAGCTCGACCAGGTCTCGCGGCAGAGGTTTGAGGAGGCCTTCGCCGCCATCAATGCGAATTTCGCCGAGGCCTTCCGCACGCTGTTTGGCGGCGGTACCGGCGAGATGCGCCTGACCGAACCCGACAGCTCCGGTGATGCCGGCATCGACATCGCCGCTCAGCCGCCGGGCAAACGCCTGCAAAACGTCCTCCTGCTTTCCGGCGGCGAGAAAGCTCTGACGGCTCTGGCGCTGTTGATCGCCATTTTCCGCTATCAGCCCAGCCCGTTCTGCATCCTGGACGAAGTGGACGCGCCGCTCGACGAGGCCAACATCGGGCGGTTCGCGCAGATGGTGACGCAGATGAGCGCGCAGACGCAGTTCATCATCGTCACGCACAACCGGCGCACACTGGAGATCTCGCCGGTGCTCTACGGCGTGACGATGCAGGAGCCCGGCGTCTCCAAACTCGTCTCCGTCCGCTGGGACGAGCCTGCGATGCAAGCTGCCACCGCTGTGGCCTAGCGAAACAGTTCTCCTCCCGGAGCTTCGCTGCGGAATCCCGGGCACGAGCGCGCCGCATGCATGCCCGGCTTTTCCTCATTTTTATTTTTCTTCCCCGTTGACAACGGGGCGGTCTGCGCTAGAATACCCGCCTCTTCTGAAGGAATTGAGCCGCCTGTGGCCTCTCCTCAAATCAACGCGGTCGTTTGGGAGACCCATTTTGTGGGGATGCCGCTGCTTTCTCGCGGCAAGGTGCGCGATATTTACGACCTGGGCGACCAACTGCTGATCGTGGCCACCGATCGCCTTTCCGCATTCGATGTCGTCCTGCCCACGCCGATTCCCGCTAAGGGACGCGTGCTGACCCAACTCTCGCTGTTCTGGTTCGAGACCTTGCGCGACGTCGTGCCGAACCACGTCCTCAGCGCCGCCGAGTTTCCCGATGAGCTGGCCCCCTATCGCGACGAGCTGAGCGGCCGGGCCATGCTCGTCCGCCGCACCCGGCCCATCCCCATTGAATGCGTGGTGCGCGGGTTTCTTTCCGGTTCTGGTTGGAAAGACTACTGCGCTACCGGGGAAGTTTGCGGGATCGCCCTGCCCGCGGGCCTGCGCGAGTCAGAGCGGCTGCCCGAGCCGATTTTCACCCCGGCGACAAAAGCCGCGACCGGGCATGACGAAAACATTTCCTTGGATCAGGCTGCGGCGCGGGTCGGTCGGCCACTCGCCGAGCGGCTGCGCGCCATCAGCCTGGAGCTTTATCGCCGCGCGGCGGCATATGCGGAGCCGCGCGGCATTCTCGTGGCGGACACCAAGTTCGAATTCGGCCTGCTGAAGGACGAGCTCATCTGGATTGACGAAGCGCTGACACCGGACTCTTCGCGTTTCTGGCCGGCGGCAGGCTACCGGCCCGGCCGGACACAACCTTCCTTCGATAAGCAGTACGTTCGCGACTATCTGGAACGCATCGGCTGGTCCAAGCAACCGCCTGCGCCAGAGCTGCCACCAGAGGTCGTTGCGGCCACGCAGTCCAAGTACCGGGAAGCCTACCGGCGGTTAACGGGCCACGAACTCTCCTAACAGGACCCATCCGGAGAGCCAGGAGCGTTGCGGAGGAGCGTGCGACCGTGAGAGATCAACTCGAAGCGCTAATTGGACAGATGGTAGAACGCGGGATCCTCTTCGAAGAGGCGGTCACCGAGTTTGAAAAAAAGTTCATCAAGCGCGTGCTCGAGCGCTCGAACGGCAATCAGTCGCGCGCCGCGCGGGTGCTGGGCATCCACCGCAACACGCTCAGCCGCAAAATCGGTCTGTACAAGCTCGAAAACCGGCCCCGGCACCACAGCTAGCTCTCGGCGGAGCTCGCTGAACGCTGCTCTCGCCGGATAAGCCGTTCGACCTTTCTGTCAGTTAGTTCCCGGGTTTCTTCGCTGGCCGCTTGGTGGGAGGCCGCTTCTTGACGGGTTGCCCCTTCGCCGGTGGGATGTCCTCCGGATTCACCTTGGCCTTGGCCCAGCGCAGCAGGAAGGGCGCAGGGTCATAGGCCACCAGCGTGCCCGAGAAACGCGCGCCCTCGCCAGGTTGAAGCCGCTTGGCCTCGGGCTGCCCTTCGACCTTCACTTCCAAGTTAGGTGTCTTGCCGGCCTCCATCTCCTCTGGCGTGGGTGCGAAGAAGAGCTTCAGCACCACCGCGTCGCTTGCGCTCGAGACTTCGATCACTTTGCCCCCCACCTCGGGGAACTCCAGGCCGCAGACCGCCAGCCAGAGCAGCTTTGCTTTGTCGCCCCCCGCTTTCAGGTCCATGATGAAGTTGGTAGTTTCTTCACGGGCCTTCTGTAGGTCCGCCGCGCTGGGGATCTTGTACGTGGCGGGGCGCTCGGCGGAGGTGGCCGCAAGACGAAGGAGTTCGTTCATCTGGTCATCCAGCAGCTTGTCGCAACCGGTCTGCTGGTAGCGCAGCATTTGCTTGCGCAGGTAGTCGCGCACCTGCGCCTCGCCCGGCACCTTCAGGGCCAGGGAGCGCGCGAGCGCCCAGAACCCGTCCATGTACTGCGGCGGCTCCTGCTGAAGATAGGCCACACCCAGCCGGTAGTGATTGAGCGCTTCGGTGGGGTCGGCGGCTAGGGCACCCTTGAAGGAATCTACGGCTGCCTTGTAGTCTTTCAACTGCGTGGACGCTATCCCGGCGATGGAATTAAACAGGACGGTAAGGCTTTTCTTCTGCTGGGCGTACTGTTCAGGCGTCATGTTGTCGGGCTTGGTCCACTGCTCCAGGACCTTCAACCCCTCGGCCGAGGCCGCTCGGCTCTTGGTCAACTGCTCCGGCGTGTTCAAAGCCTTTTGATTGGAGGCCAGAAAAAACGCTTGCGCCCGCGCAGTCAGCGCCTCCAGGTGCGAGAGTGTGTCGAGCTTGTCGCCAAGTGCCAGCAGCTTGTCCACGTACTCGATGGTCTTCGGATAGTTCTTCAACTCATAGTAGGTCAGATAGTAGGTCCGATAGACATAGGGGAGCAATGTGGACTTCGGATACTTGACCTCAAAATCGTCCAGCAGCGCCACGCGTTGCTGCGGGTTCTTCTCATTGGCCGCGGTCTGATAGGCGTTGTACTCCGCCATGGTATAGCCGGGCCCTTGCTGTGGCTGTTGCGGGGCGGCCGAGGCGGCCGGTCCCCGCGCGGAAACCACCAGCGTCAGCAGCAGCAACCCCGCGTTCGCTACGATGCACTTTCGCGTCATCTTCTTCTCGCCTCCTCGGCGATACCCCTTCTCTACAATACAACCCCGTTGGCGCGAATACCAGTGGGCAACGCCGACCGTGCTTAAAACTCGGGGATTATAGGGAATCCCTACCTGTCGTGCAAGCGCGTTTCACCGTTCGGGTGGGCGGCTGGCGCTGCTTTTACGTGCGTCTCCTGGCCCCTCGCGGCTCCGATGATATGATGGGATCCCGGGCCGAAAGGTCGCCCGGCGGGAGGCTGGTTGTGTTCGGCGAACCACCCATTGCCGGACAGGTGGCTCTGGTCACCGGCGCAAGCCGGGGCATCGGCCTGGCCATCGCCGGCCGGCTCGCCCGGATGGGAGCGCGGGTGGCCATTTGTGGCCGGAACGCAAAGGCATTGGAGCGCGCCGCCAAGGATCTGCGCCAAAGCGGAAGTGAGGCCCTGGGCGTGCCGGCCGATGTCACCCGCGCCAGCGAGGTCGCCGGGCTCGTCCAACGCACGCGTGAATCGCTCGGTCCGATCGACATCTTGGTGAACAACGCCGGCGTGGGGGCGTTCGGGCCCGCTCACGAAATGAGTGAGACGGATTGGGACCGCGTGTTGGACACCAACCTGAAAGCGGTATTCCTGGTCAGCAAGGCGGTGGCGCTGGAGATGATCCGCCGCCGCAGCGGACACATCATCAACATCAGCTCGCTGGCGGGCAAGAACGCCTTTGCCGGCGGCGGCATCTACTGTGCCTCGAAGTGGGGTCTGCTCGGGCTCACCTACTGTATGGCCGAAGACCTGCGCGCCCACGGCATCCGCGTGAGCGCCATCTGCCCGGGCACGGTGGCCACCGAGTTTTCGCCGCACGCCGGCAAGGATCCCGCGAAGATGCTCCAGCCGGACGACGTGGCCCACGCCGTGGCGGCGCTGGTGACGCAGGCCCCGCAGAGCTTCATCAGCGAGGTGCTGCTGCGGCCGACGCAGAAGCCCTAAGCGACGAAAACCCCTCTTGACAATATTCGTTTGAACGAATATATTGTGGGTGTGCCCCGTCCACCCCGCATTGCCGGAAGGGCCCGGCGGGCCCCGCGGCCGCTGGAAGAAGCCGTCTTCCTCGGCCTGCTGCGCACCGCCGATGCTCTCCTCCGCGAGGTCGATCAGCTCCTCGAGGCGGCCGAGCTGTCCCCGACGCAGTACAACGTCCTGCGCATCCTGCGCGGCGCCGCCCCTGCGGGCCTCGCCTGCCGGGAGATTGGCGCGCGCATGCTGACGCGCGATCCGGACATCACTCGGCTGCTCGACCGCCTGGAGGCGCGCGGCCTGGTGACGCGCGCGCGCCAGCGCGACGACCGGCGGGTGGTGAAAACGCGCATCACCAGCAAGGGCCTGCGCCTCCTAAAGGCGCTGGATAAGCCCATGAGCGAACTGCACCATCGTCAGTTGAAGCACCTCCCGGCGCCACGCCTGCGGCAACTGGCGCGACTGCTCGAGCGGGCGCGGGAAAGAATGCCCGGCTAGCGCCGCGGCCGCTTTTGTTTTGGGCCTGTAGTCGTTGCAACGAATATAGTGCTCACGACATCTAAGCTGGTGGAGCCCTACACAGGGCCACGAACAGCGGCCCGCCAGACTCGGAGGGAAGACGATGGAGAAACCGGCGCAAACAGGCTTTCCCATTCATGAATTGCTTCGGCGCCGCTGGAGCCCGCGGGCTTTTTCCGATCGGCCCGTCGAGCCGCAAAAGTTGCGCAGCTTGCTGGAAGCGGCGCGCTGGGCGCCGTCGTCCTACAACGAGCAGCCGTGGGCGTATCTGGTCGCCACGCGGGAGGACCCCGAAGAACATGCGCGCATGCTCAGCGTTCTGGTAGAGGGAAACATGGCCTGGGCGCAACGCGCCCCGGTGCTGATGCTCTCCCTGGCACGGCTCCATTTCGAGCGCAACGGCAAGCCCAACCGGCACGCCTTCCACGACGTGGGGCTGGCAACGGCGCAGTTGGTCACCCAGGCCACCGCGCTGGGGCTGGTCGTTCACCAGATGGCCGGCTTTCACGCCGAGAAGGCGCGCGAGCTATTCGGCATTCCCGAGGACTGGGAGCCCGTGGCCGCCATCGCGCTCGGCTATCCGGGCGAACCGGAATCGCTGCCTGAGTCCCTCCGCCAGCGCGAGTTTGCGCCGCGCACGCGCAAGCCCCTCGAGCAGTTCATCTTCACCGGCCGCTGGGGCCAAACCTCGGAATTGGTTGCGCGTGCCAGCGTAACCTGAGCCGGGCAGATGGGCATCAAATCCTATGGCGAAGGAGAAGTCATGACCGCCAGCTTGAGTCGCTACACTCACTTGCTGGGCAGAATCCTGCTCAGCGTGATTTTCCTTTTCTCCGGCTACTCAAAGCTGACCCACTGGTCGTCCACAGCCGCCGCGATGGCCTCGGCTCGAATCCCCGCGGCTTCTCTCAGCCTGTCTGTGGCGATCTTGCTGGAGATCGCCGGTGGCTTGGCCATCCTGGCAGGATACCGGACACGGCTGGCCGGCCTGCTGCTGTTTCTCTATCTCGCCGTTGTCACGCTCGTGTTTCACAATTTCTGGAGCTACCACGGCGCGGCCGAGCAGGCACAAGCGATCCAGTTCCTGAAGAACCTCGCCATTCTGGGCGGCCTGATGGGGATTGTCGCCGAGGACGATGCCGGTGTGCCCTCGCGCGATCCAAAGAGGCTGCACCCGTCGGCCGACCTGCGGTAACATGCCAGCGGGGGAACAGCCTCCCCCGGAACCAGTCACCCCGCGATGAGTGAAACCATCGGCTTCCTGGTGCGGCACGGCTACACCGTACTGTTCGCCTGGGTGTTTGCCGAGCAGATCGGCCTGCCGCTGCCGTCAGCCCCTCTTCTACTGGCCGCCGGCGCGCTCTCCGGAACCGGGCGGCTCAACCTGGCCGCAGCCGCCGGACTGGCCGTGCTCGCCGCGCTGATCAGCGACGTGATCTGGTACGAGATGGGCCGCCGCCGCGGCGCTAAAGTGTTGCAATTCCTTTGCCGCATTTCTCTCGAGCCCGATTCGTGCGTCCGCCGCACGGAAAATGTTTTTGCGCGGCATGGCGCGCGTTCCCTGCTCCTGGCGAAATTCATCCCCGGGCTCAACACCGCTGCGCCCCCGCTGGCGGGGATCTTCCGCATGCGCTTGATTCGTTTTCTCTGCTTCGATTTCCTGGGGGCAGCGCTGTGGGTGGGCGCTTTCGTAGGGCTGGGCTACGCGTTCAGCGATCAGCTCGAGCGCGTCGCCGACCGCGCCCTCGCCCTGGGCACCTGGCTGCTGGCACTCCTGCTCGCCTCCCTGGCCGCTTACATCGCCTGGAAATACTACAAGCGCCACCGCTTCCTGCGGGAATTGCGCATCGCGCGGATCACCCCGGACGAGCTCAAGCGAAAACTTGAAGCGGGCGAAAGCGTTGTGGTCGTCGACCTGCGCCACTCGCTTGACTTCGAGGCGGAACCACAGACCATTCCCGGCGCATTTCGCCTGGAAGCGTCGGAGCTGGAGCAGATGCACGCGCAGATCCCACGGGACCGCGAGGTGGTGCTCTACTGCACTTGACCCAACGAGGCCACCAGCGCCCGTGTGGCGCTGCTGCTCCGCCGACGAGGCATTACCCGCATCCGGCCGCTGGCTGGCGGGCTCGACGGCTGGCGCCGGCGCGGCTATCCGCTGGTGGCCCCGCAAAGCCCGGCGCGGCCGGACCCGGCACGGCCCACGAAGGCGCCGTAGGCGCGCCACGATCCTACAGACGGGGCAGGACGATGCCTTTCTGCGCCTGGTACTTTCCTTTCTTGTCCTTGTAGGAGACTTCGCAGTCCTCGTCGGAAACGAAGAAGATCACCTGGCAGAGCCCTTCGTTGGCGTAAATCTTGGCCGGCAGAGGCGTCGTGTTGCTGATCTCGAGCGTGACGTGGCCTTCCCACTCGGGCTCGAACGGCGTCACGTTGACGATGATCCCACAGCGGGCGTAGGTGGACTTGCCCACGCAGATCGTCAGGACGTTGCGCGGGATGCGGAAATATTCAACCGAGCGGCCCAGCGCAAACGAGTTCGGCGGGATGATGCACACCGGGCCCCTGAATTCCACAAACGAGCGCGCGTCGAAGTGCTTCGGGTCCACGATAGTCGAATTGACGTTGGTGAAGATGCGGAACTCGTCGGCCACGCGGATGTCGT
>Ga0099828_10001319_pt1 | contig 16399 bp, 17 predicted proteins | sample CZO8metaG_2_FD_79338 | JGI IMG/M metagenome (GOLD analysis project Ga0099828, IMG submission 79338) | Vadose zone soil microbial communities from the Eel River Critical Zone Observatory, Northern California, USA - CZOApr15con2H1.8 metaG | ecosystem: Environmental > Terrestrial > Soil > Vadose... | reverse complement strand
CAAGGCGATGCTCTGTTCGACTTCGACAAATCTAATATCAAGCCGGAGGCGGACCGGGCGCTCAAACAAGCGGGGGCTATCATCCGGTCGTATCGGGTACGTCGCGTCGATATCGATGGGCATACGGATAGCGTAGGAGATGACGGGTACAACCTGGAGCTATCCGACCGGCGCGCCGGGGCCGTGGCTCAATGGTTCATCTCGAACCGGTATCTGAAGGGCGGCTCGGACGTGCAAACGAAGGGTTGGGGCAAATCGAAGCCCGTGGCGCCGAACACCGACGCTGCCGGGCGGGCGAAGAACCGCAGAGTGGAACTATTCCTTATTAAGCGGTGACATTCCACGCCGATTGACCTCTGGCAGGAATGCCAAAGTTGTGGCGAAGTTTGAAGAAATCGTCGAGTGTGACCAGGCACTCCGGCCCCTGGGTCATGTTCCTAGCCCTTCGCCGGTCTCGGATTTTTCTGAGGGCCGCTTTTGATATGGTCGCGGGAGTAATCACCGTCGTTACCCTGAGACTGCGGGAGATTTGGACGGTTGATTTGTTTGGCTGACGGATTTTGTTTTGTCTGCGGCTTGTGATGCTGCGGGAGCCTTGCTCATGGAATCTCCTGACTGGGGGAAAAAAACCCTGCGATGTATCTGGTAGTGACGCAGTTTGGATTTTCATGGGTATTGCGTTCTCTACTCGCTGTGGCATTATGAGCGTATGGACGCGAACCAGATAGCCGCCTCTGTGGTTTCTCAGGCCACGCAAGAGAAGAATCCCAATGCCGTAGCCCTCGGTCGGCTTGGCGGGCTAAAGGGCGGCAAGGCGCGTGCCGCAAAACTCTCCCCCTCAAGGCGTAAATCCATAGCGCGCAAGGCTGCCAAGAAACGCTGGAATCCCCGAAAAAAATAATCGTTGCCATCGTACGTTTCGGTCACTCAAGATTTTTATGTTAGGAGAGTCCCGCCTTGCGGCGGGAGTCAGCTATATCCAGATGAGCAGTAGAAAGAACCCACTGCTTGGCCGGATTACAGCCAGTACCACGAGATAGCACCTCATGGTTTGCTCTCCTCTCTGTCGAGCGTAATTTCTCGCATCTCAAAATGCGAGAGGCTCGCCAAAACTTTGGACGGGGCCGACCCGACTTGAACGGGCATCCCGAGCTTAGTAGGCAGGTGCTCTATCCAGTTGAGCTGGCCCCTTTAGACTTCAATCTCAATCCCTTTTCCTTTTGCAGCCTCTTTCAATTTGTCCGCATAGTCCAAAAGCAGCTTGCCAGGCTTGAAGAATCTGTATCTCTCAGAGCCTTTAATAATCTGCTGGGATACAACGAATTGCTGTATTTTGAGATTGTAATTCTTGGCAATCTTTGAAGCGCCGCCAAAAATCCCGCCTAGTTTCTCCGCTGGGAATCCTGATTCTTGAGAAAATTCTTCTCCGCGAATGCCATTCTTGTGTTTGAGGAGAGCGAGGAAAAGCTTGCGAGCGTTGTCATTGATGTCCATAAAAAAGGTCCACACATCCAAATCTCGCACAGGAATTTTGTCCAATGCCTTTCCCAAATCAACCGTACGTGGAGAATGTCCGTTGGAACACAGTTTCATCAATTCGAATGCGGCCTGGGCATCTTCTGTCTCCGTATAGGCGCCGCCTTCTTTTAGGAAAACCTTGTATTTCATGCGCCACCTCCAAGGGCCCAAGCCTAGCATGCAATGAGGCGAATGTATATAGAAAACACCGCAATAAAGCCATTGCCCCAAAATAATGCTTGACAGCTTGACCGCTCAAGCATACAATGAAGTCACTATGAACCGCCTACCAAAAGAACAACGAACCCGCGTAGTAGCCGCTCTAGTAGAGGGCAATTCGATTCGCGCCACGGCTCGCATGACTGGCGTGGCCTTCAATACAGTCCTGAAGCTCCTGCCTGAAATCGGGCAAGCATGCGACGAATACCAGCGCCGCGTGTTTCGCAATCTTCCGTGCAAGCGGATTCAATGCGATGAAATCTGGTCGTTCTGCTATGCCAAGAGCAAGAACGTTCCACCCGACAAGCGCGGACAATTCGGCTATGGCGACGTTTGGACATGGACTGCTCTGTGCGCCGATACCAAACTGGTCCCTTCTTGGATGATTGGCGGACGCGATGGCGAGAAATTTGTAGAACATGTCGCGTAGACACCTTTCCCTTCATACTTAAAGGAAAGCGTACCGCTATGCTTGAGCGGTAGCAACACGTCAGGCTCCGCCCCAAACTGCGTCACTACCATGTATCTGCTGACCTTGACAACGTTCTCTTGCCGGGTCTAAGCTTTGCCGCAAGTTTCCGTATTTCTCTCGCCTATCATCGCAGCCAGTGTTATGGACAGTTCGAAGCAAAAACGGCTAACAGAGCAAGAACGGCTAGAAAAGAAGCAAGAGCGGTATCCGAAGTGGCAAAAGGCTGCCGGAATACTTGCGGTGATAGGCCTACTTGGGAGTTTAGGTCTAGCGCGCTTCGGTTGGGGCCAGAAGGTCGATTCTGGAGGCGTCAAAAAGCTGCAAGTATATGTACTTGTCGCATGGACGCTGGTGCCGCCAATCTGGTTTTGGTTTGAATACATCTTTCTATTTCGTGGTGCCTTTCCAAATGCAGATAAGGACAAGCTGGACTCGTTGAAGACCCAGCAGGATTTATCCTCTAAAATCTGGATTGCGGCAGCTTCGATACTGCTGATTCTGTATTTCTGGAAAGACATTGGAGGAGGGAAATAGAATCTCCAGGCCGGGCATCGTGCTCGGCGTCTTCCAGCAGCTACCCCCCACTTTGGAGTCAAAGCAGTGACGATTCGGAGAGCCTAGCATTCAGAATACTTGCGTGGCAATCCACCCCGGCAGCGTTAATCAGGCACAAGGGAAAGTCGTTCACAATTCGCTTGCGGCCCTATTGTTGACTTTGGTCACGCGTTCCGTTAAAGTCCGCGCACGCTCAACCAGGTTCACGCAGTCAGGCTCGCGCATTTCATTCAGCGAAAGGAAAAATCCATGCGAAAACAGCGCATCCTCGGAATTTGTCTCGGTGTGTGTCTTTTGCTCTTGGGAGCCTCGGTCTACGCGCAGATGGTCCGTCCGACCCATGCCGGAACGGTTTGGGAACTATCCTTCATCCACGTGAAGCCGGGAATGGGTTCTGCCTATGATAAGTATCTCGCGAGCGATTGGAAAAAAGAACAGGAAGCCCTGAAAGCGGCGGGGATAGTGCTGTCCTATAAGGTCATCGGGACGGAAGCCCATAGCTCAAACGACTGGAACCTGATGCTGATGGTCGAGTACAAGGACCTGGCCAGCGTCGAAGCGAATGAGGACAAGGCCGACGCACTGCTACAAAAGATGTTCGGCGGCGACGAAAAAGTCATGCAGGGATACAAAGAGAGGTCCGACATACGCGAAGTGATGGGCACCCGGCTAGCGCGAGAAGTCATCCTCGAACCGAAGAAGTAGATGAACGCGCCGGGAAGAACTTAATTAAGGTGGTCCACCCGCAAACGTCACATTCCCGCACTTCACAACGGGTCCGACCCCCTCGCATAAACGGGCCTTTATCTCATTGGCGTCCGGAGTTTTCACAAACAGGCTCTTGCCGGAAATTCGGTATGAAACGTCTGTGTCAGGCTTCAGAAGCTTGCTTTTGTCATGGCCAAAATAAGTCACGCTGTAGAGCGCGACGTATTCATCGGAGCCTTCCCGAATATAAAGCAGGTGGTCAGCTTTGTGAGCAGTCTTTTCGAATTCGGCTGGGATGGCCACATCTTCAACCTTCAGAAGGTGTCCCGTGCGATGTTCCGATTTCTTCTGCGCCCAGATGGTCGAACAGAAAAGCAGGAAACACAAGAGCGCGACACTCAGCTTCCTGCTCATACCCCGCAAGCTACTACTCCTTCCGGCGAGGGTCAAGGGACGCGTGAATTGGAAGGATATGCACCGTCTGCAAACAGCTTTACATTGAAGAACCCCGAAAAGAACCGCTCACTATTAAACCTCACAGCCAATGGTCCTAATCTCCCGCATCGTACAATCTGATTGAGCCGCGTCGTCTGTGGGAGTTATGGGACAGGGGGCGGTGAAGGCAGGGAAGCGAAAGTGTCGCTACTAGACGCCCGCAATCTTTCCTGTTCTTCCCGGTCCACCCGCTCTCGCAATCGCTGAATCGTTTCATTGGCTACCGCTCGGAGCGACTCCAGGTCTTTGCCAGAACGAATCGCTCGAATCAAGCCTTTGATTTGAGTTTCCAGAAACACGATTTCCTGAGTATGACGCGATGCATCTTTGCCCGTTACGTCGATTACCTTATCGCAAAACTCTTCAGTCGATTCGGCTCGGTCTACAATCAAGAGCATTCGTTCTTGAACCTCGGCGGGGATTTTCTCAGCACTGTGAATGTAGTTGCGATTGTCTTCCGCTTTTTCGCGGTCGCGGGTTATCCAACTGCCTCGAAGCGTTTCAAAGATTTTGTTCATTTTTCTACCCTCGGCGGGAAGTGATTTAGGTAGAGGATGCGGGAAACAAAGAAAAATCGTGACTAGCGGCGAGCCATTTTCTGGGTCATATACAGAATGAGTTTCCGGTCTTGCTCGCCCGACTTGCCCAACAGACGGCGAAGCTTGCTCACATACCGCGCATCCCTGCCGGAACTGCCCCAAGCGCCTTCATCAGAGGATTTCCGCTTCAGAAGATGTGGTACCTGGGGAGGTTCTTCGCCATCGTAGAAGAGTTGATAAAGAGGGACCTCGAAAGCACGCGCCAGCTTTTCCAACGTTTCCACGGCGGGAACGGTATGACCGTTTTCCACGCGAGAGACGTAGGCCCGGAGCAGGCCCGTGCGTTTTTCAACGTCACCTTGGGAGAGCTTCTTTTCTTCACGTATTGCGCGGAGGCGGTCACCTATAATCATGCCGGGATTATTCCATTGATAGATATTTGAAAGCAAGTAGCGCGTCCGCTTTGCGGAATTTTCGACAGGATTTCGGTTCCTTGTTGCGCTCGGATACTTCTAAGTGCCGCCAGTCCAATCGGCGGGCGGATACGCGATGCGCCAAAAGCTCGGTGCGGGCCGTGTGAACTCCACTGCAACCTTAGGCGGTCCCTTCAGCTCCTTCTCCACGTAGACCACACGGCACTCTTTCTGTTCCCGGCTGTCTATATTTTGCATGAGGAGCCTTTGCTTAGGCGTTACTTTTTCCGCCAAGGTCATCAACGCACCGTGCGCGTTGACAACCAGCGTTTGCGTCCTTTCATAGAACTGCGGGCCTTCCTTTGGGGGTCTGTGAAGAACAACTGGAACGTTCAACTCAATCCGCTGGCTGCGCCGCTTCCTTAACAATCGTTTTGTGTTAGTGAGCTGCTGGTCGCTCATAGAACCTGGATTGCACCCATATTTTACACTCTGCGAAGTAGTCTTTGATGGATTCATTTCCCGGCCCGCGCTCTAGGTGAAGCCTCGCGACATCGTGATTGTCGCTAGCATGGCGCGTCACTTGAGCGGCCCTTCTCGCGGGGCGTCTCAAAGATTGATTCTAGGGTTCTTTAATGCACAAAATCTGAAAGGTGCGGCGGATGCGCAAATGATTCTGGTCGTAAGACGTAGCCTGCACAATAATCCGCATCCGCTTCTTTCGGCCCACAAAGAATATGCCCGTACTCATGGGCCAACGTTCCGGCCTTCGCAGCTTGGCTAAATTCCCGCACCCACGGTCCCATGCATTCTGTAACCCGCAACTTAGCGTACGTGTGGCATCTCGGGGGAAACATGTGCTTACCACCGACATATTCATGCGCTGCAGCGTCACCTTCTCTCAGAAATGTCGTACGGTCCTCGATGATGATTTTCCATTTGTCATCATCGCGTGCTTCCGGCAAATAGGTTTTGATTACTGCTTCCAAAGCATGTGCTAAGGATTCTCCGTCTGAGACTGTATGCATCCAGGAGACATGTCCGAATTGACCATCTGTCGTCGGAAAATGTTGCCCATACGCGGGACTAGCGAGCAATGCCAGCAGCACCAGAGTTATCGCCTTCATAATTCCCTCCAGCCATCTGGCGGAATGTCAATAGGGCCAGATGGAAAGATTATGAACCGAGCGTCACGACACTGTTGTATTATCCCACCCATTAAGGGGTGACAAATGCGACAGACCCGAACAGTGCTTTTGGTCGTGTTAGTAGTTTCCTCGACAGTGGTTGCCATAGGACAACAGACCCCGCAACTTACAGTTGTGCCGCCGAAACCAACCTGCACTCTGCTTTTCAATACTGGCGCATGCGCCGACCTATGGAGGAATTACAACCAAGCGGTCACACAACGCCAACAGGAAGAATTGCAACTGTACGTCAATCGACAGAAACAACTGGCCTCAGAAGCAGCTACCGCACCTTTGCAACAACAGATTGCCGACCTGACGAAACTAACAGCGGACCAACAGGCCCAAATCAGCAAGCAACAAAAGCAGATGCAGTTCGACGCCTCGGCTGCTATCGAAGCGAGACAGAACGCCCATCAACAAGGTTTATGGGAGGGCGTAGCACTAGGCGGGGCCGGAGTATTGATTCTGATAGCCGTGGTCTTGGGTGTCAGGCGGATTTCGCGGAGTTTCACCATCACCAAGAAATCGGAGCCTGCATAAAGAAGGCAAAAGCCATGATTCTCAAAGTCACTGTCGCTGTATTCTTGGGTATCATGGCTGTGCTTGTCTTTCTGAAACTTCCCGATTGGATACACGAATACGGCGAATCAAAAGCGTCCTCTGAACTCTTTGGGCTTACTCCCGATACCGTGATTACACGATGCGGTAAACCACTCAAGGATAAGACTGAGAAATTTCCCACGGGAAAGCCAAAGGAACCTTTGGTTATGCGTCGTATGTACTACAGAGGTCAAATCGGCACGGTCCTTGTTAGTTTTGTTGAGTTTTCTAAAGATGACGGACAAAGAGCGTGGGGTCTGGCCGGAATGATGGGCGTTAGCGGATTGGACGATTACTCGGGAGATAACTATAAGAAGGACGGGCAAAAGATATTTGCTCTTCCATGCCTAGCAACTAAGTGACAGCCGCAAGGAGAACTCCTTCTCGATAGCGATTGAATAACACGCTTTCTAAGAAGAGACCACAAGGAAACACGGCGGGACCGGGCGGACTTGAACCGCCAACCTAGCATCAGCGTGCGCGTGGTAGAATCCGCGCCAGAGGCGCTACGGGAACGCGCCGCGTAATTGAGGGGGATAGATGCACACTGGAATCATCAGCTTTTTGGCAGTGCACATGGCAACCTGCTTGGCGTTGAAGTTCCTCCACAAACTTGCACAGAATCTATTCTATAAACTGATGGACACAATGATGGACGCGTTGGGCATCACTGCCCTGTTATATTGGGTAGAAGGTGCACTTAAACTGCTAGCAGCAACTTTGATTTTTCTCGCGGGTACAAGGTTTGGCGTGCACCTTTGTGGGTGTGGGAATGGTGGGGCCGGGCGGACTTGAAGGGAATTTCAGGCCGGGGCTGAAAGGCTTCCGGCCCTTTGGCTTTTTCAGGGCGTGGTAGAATCCCCGCCGTTTCGCCTGTTGATTCAAAATCTGAGGGCCTTACTGATTTACAAAGGTTCTGGGACTCCGCCAAGCGGCCCTTCCGCTGTTGACGATGGCGAGGGGAGGTGATATACCGCAGCAATATAAAGGAGGTGTTCATAATCGTTGTCGGTACTTCAATCGTTGGTCCGATGGGCTGGTTCTCGACTCCAACCCCCGCTGAATTGTGGAGCGCAATTGTAGCTGCAATTCTGCTGGGAATTATTTTCGAAGGGGTGAAATACCTTCGTAAGCATTCCGAGCGGTTTGCAGGCTTCTTTAACAATCCAGCGGTCAAGCTCGGCGGTCGCGTAGGAACGCTTGTTTTCGTAACTCTTGTGGGCGGCGCGATTGGTTTTTTCGTCGCTCAGTCCTTTCAATCGCGGCCCCCACCGCGAAGTATCTTATACATTTCACCTGTGCGGTCTCTCTCTGACCAACCCTTCTATGGCGAATTCTTGGATAGGCTCATACAAGCCAGTGCTGGCAAGAATTTCGATGTGGTCGTGCAGGTGACCGATGATGACTGGAATCCAAGCAGTCAGCAACGTCTCCTGAAAGAAGTCGTGAAACGACAGAAGGAATATGCTGCCGTTGTCTTTTCGCCGTTCGTTGAGAGCAAAGACTCAAAACCGGAAGGGGACGAACTTTTTAAGTCCTTTTCCGGTACAAAGGACTTCAACACGATTATCTTTGACACCGAACTGTCGGAGTCTTTGCGGGGCAGGTTGATTGCAGACCGTCTTGCTATTCCTCCTTGCGTACAAGGGCAAGAATGGGAAGCAGGCAAACTAGCTGCCTTAGCCTTAGTTCAATACCTTTACGAAAACCAAATTTGGAGGCCAAACATCGCCGTGTTCGATAAACTGGTACCGATGCAAAGGAGCATGGCTTTTCGACGCTTCTTCGAGCTAGGTGCCGAGGAAAAACATATCAGGCCAAACCCACTTATTCCTTGGTACTGGTCGGCGAAACGTGGGATAAATGCTAGGGACATCGCAAGAGAGGTTGCGTCGACTAATCTTAACAGCACCATCGATGGTGTGTTTGCAGGCAACGATGTCACGGCCTTGGGAGTGCGAGATGTGATTTTGGACCTACAGGGGAAAGGGACTCTCCCTCTCAAAAAGAAGATTGCGGTCGTCGGATATGACGGTGTTGCTGAAGTGCGCGAACTGCTGAAAGCCCGGAATGAATCCATCATCATCAATTCCGTCGATGTAAATCTTGTTGAGCAGGCAAACAGCATCGTATCTTTCGTAAGTCGATTGAATTCATCAGACCGAGAACAGGCCCTTCGCCACAAGCTAGATGATAAGTGCGAAGCCAAGACACCGCACCTCATTAAGAGCGTGCCAGGGGAATAGTCTGAGTGAATCTACTAGATTGGGACGTTGGTGCCCGAGAATGGGGTCGAACGGTCACGGCCTTGCGGCCACCGGATTTTTGAGTCCGGCGCTTCTGCCGTGAGCACACTGGATTTTGAACAGTGTGTGTGTCGAAGAACTTGACAGCGCTGCAAGCTTTTATTTTCCACAACCTTCCGAGATTTCCACAAGGCATTCACTCGTCCGCGACAAGTCGTGCCCAAAGCGCATGGTATAATATACGTGGTCGTGAATCCCGGGAGGGAGCGCAACGCTCAAGCCCCGGGAACACGCTAGCCAGCAGCCGAAGGCTCTGTGGCTCCTTTCTGCTTGACTTCCTTACACGACCAAAGATGACGGGATTGGCTTTTTGCTGTTACATAAAAAGCAAAAGAGCCGGGTGATGACCGGCTCTGCGCTTTGAAGCTAAGAACTGATTTTGCAGGTGAAGCCTCGAACGACTCCATCCTAAAACATCAGTTCATCCGTTGTCAACAAGCAGTTGAAGTGTCTCCGAATTCTCCCTCGGCGTGGTACGAGGGTTTGAGGTGGAATATATGCCGCCGCTCAGGAGTTTCCCACTCGACGTGGTGGAGAAAGTTTTTCTCGGGTTTGGTATTCATCGTTTGCAGACGTTCCCCGACGGACAAACTCGATGGGGGAATCAAGCGATGAGCAAACCGTACAAAGGAAAATCTTGCATGGCTAATCGATATTACGAGTTTTCATCAGCCGAGAGGGACTTCTACGACATCTTTACCATCAGAACGGTCATTGACCGACTCGGCTACGGCGAGAAGATGAAAGAGATTGAAGCAGCCCTCGAAAAAGGCGATATGGAGACAGGCGAAAAGGAGTGAGTTTTTCCACCAGAGAAGTGTGAAAGGCTTCTGCTACTGAGCGCATGCAGCGTATGAAATTTGATTGAACATCAACGTCGGCCATCCGCCCACTTGAACAGGCTTTTGTAGTCGCTGAGGCGGAAGCTCCTGCTTCGCTACCCTCGTGCGAAATCGTTCCCACACTTCAGCCGGAGCACTGTGATAGATGTCGGCTGGATTCTCGTTTTCCAGCGCGAACTGAAGTTGGCGGATGATGAGTTTGCTCATTATCGAAAAAAGTTCATCCTGGTCACAGTGAACTGCAACGAGTCCCATCTCCAAGCAGTGAGCCACTAGATTCCCCTCATGCTGGTCGACGACAACGTGGAATGTAAAATTTGCCTCTTTCATTTTGGAACCTCTTCCTAAAGCCGAGCTTTCATCAAACGCAGACACCATTCCCTTCATTCTCTAAGTGCAATCTGGCGTCCACACGGTCACCTGAAAATACCGACAAGAATCTAAAGAACTTATCTGCCATTACACTTGCGCACCCATCCCGTCTTGACACTTTGCCCGAGACGGTCTCATCTCTAAATGAGAAAAAGTTTGCCCGCAGCCTTACATGCGGGCCAGAAAAAAAGACCGTAGGATTGATGGAGGGAGTTCGTCCAGGCAGTCAGATGCGCTCGAATTACAGCGTAGGCACGTAACATCTGCGCTCCCCCCACTTTGGCGGCGGCCCGAATCAACCGCTCGCGCTTAGTGCGACAAGAAAATAGTAGCACAGGTAGCTTGTCAAGAGAAATTTGAGTAAAACGCGGAAGACGTGCCTCAAACGGATAACTCAGCCAGGCAACCCGGCTTTTTGCTACTATTCTTGCTACTAGTTCAGGCGGATTTGGAGGCTTCTCGTAACCGCATAAAACCTGGGGATTCCGCCAAATCGAAAAGGCGTGTTGGAAACAAGAGACATGCCAACGGCAGTCAACGGGAGTCCCCGGGCAAACAAATGGGATGAAAATCCCTCCTCCTCCGCCATTTTCAGCGCAATGGGCAAGCCCAGCCCGGATCTCGAATTCAGGGTTCGTTATAGTTAGGCCATTCGTAGGACAATACGAAAGCAACAGCTTGCCCTCGCAGTCCTACAATGGAAGCCTGTCTTTATGTCTTCCTCCCGAACAATCATCTGGCTGGCGGGAATTTGGCTGGTAGTCCTAGCGGTCTACACGGCTATCTCTCTGGCTCTCCCGCGGGGCAGTGATTTTCTGAATGCTTTCGGCAATGTGGTTCAGTGCGTCGTGCCGCTCTTTGCCAATGCGGGTCTGCTCCTGAACGCCGGCACGCCGCACTGGCGTAGAAACTTTTTCTGGATGTTTCTGGCGATGGGATGCACGCTCTGGATGGCGGGGCAATTTCAATGGACTTATTACGAAGTCTATTTGCACAAGAAAATGCCGGACCTCTATGCAGGCGACATCGTTTTCTTTTTGCGCGGAATCCCGATGATGGCGGCGCTGGCGCTGCGCCCGCACCGCATGCACCGCGAAGTGCCGCTACGGTTCGGCTATCTTGATTTTGTGCTGTTGCTGACGTGGTGGACGTTTCTCTACATCTTCATTGTGTTGCCGTGGATTTATGCATCCCCCTCGCTAGGTGATTACAACCACAACTTCAACCTGCTGGAGAACGCGCAAAACTTGATCATCGTCGGAGGTTTGGGCTATCTCTGGCTGAGGTCAGCGGGAGCCTGGCGCGTTGTTTACGCTCATCTATTCGGCGGAGCGACGCTGTACATGCTCGCGGTGCTCACTGTCAATGTTGCGATCGACACCGGCCGGTATTACACCGGGAGCCTCTACGATCTCCCCCTGATCGCGTCCTTTCTGTGGCTTGCGCTGGCCGGCGCGGTAGCCTACAAGAACCGGGCGGCGCTGGAGTCGCCGTCGGACAGTGCCGTCGATTCCGGTGCTGAAGGTCTTCATGCAGAAAGCATCGTCGCTTCTCGTCTAGCGATGGCTGCGGTGTTTTCGTTGCCGTTCTTTGCAATCTACACGCTGAAATTCGCTCATGATAGCCCCGCGGTGCGGGATTTCCGCTTGATGACCGTGGCGATTGCGGCGTTGCCGCTGACCGTCTGTATCTTCCTTCGAAGTCACGTCGCGGATGCGGAGCGCGTGCGATTGCTCTCGCAGTCTGAGCGATCGATCGAGAACCTGCAGCGGCTGCAAGCACAAATCGTGCAATCAGAAAAACTGGTGTCGCTCGGCCAGCTCGCCGCCGGCGCGGCGCACGAAATCAACAACCCCCTGACGGCGATTCTGGGCTTCTCCGACCTCCTCGCCGACGACCCGTCGCTCGCCGACAAGGCGCGAGCGACCGCCGGAAAGATTCGAGACCAGGCGCGCCGCACGAAGACTCTCGTGGGCAATCTGCTTAGCTTCGCGCGGCAGGTCCCTACCGAGCGCATACTGTTGGACATCAATACCGTGGTGACCAACGCGGTGCAGCTCCGCACTCTGGATCTGCGCTCCGGGAGCACGCGCATTGAGCTCCAGCTTGAATCGGTGCTCCCTGGGGTTCGCGGCGATGGGAATCAGCTGATGCAGGTTTTCTTCAACCTCATCAGCAATGCCGTGGATGCCATGGACTCGATGCAGGGGGGCGTGTTGGCAATCAAGACGATGCGCGACCGCGGCAACGTGGTGATCCTTTTCTCCGACACCGGCCCCGGTCTCAAGGAGCCTCATCGCGTTTTCGATCCTTTCTATACCACCAAACCGGTCGGAAAAGGTACGGGCCTGGGTCTCAGCATTTGCTTCGGAATTGTGCAGGAACACGCCGGCCGGATCCTCTGTTACAACAGCCAAGAAGGCGGCGCGGTGTTCCGCATAGAGTTGCCGGCGGTTCTTGCGGCCTTTCCTACGAAAGATTTCCATCTGACCGGCGCTTCCTCCGATCCGCATAAGTCAGCCTGACATCTCCCGGCTTTTCTATTCCTGAAATCCATTCTGTTCACGTCTCTCGAAGGACGGTGGACTCGTGCTAGAGTCTTGCTTCGGATTTTGTGCGGATGGCAGGAGACCCGATGACCGACACAGCCATCGTAACCGAAAAACTGACCCGGCGATTCGGCAACCTGACGGCCGTGGACAGCATGGACCTGAAGGTTGCTGCCGGGCAGTTCTTCGGTTTTCTGGGACCCAATGGCGCCGGAAAATCGACCACGATCAAGATGTTGACGGGACTGTTGGCTCCCAGTTCGGGCCGCATGGAGCTGCTCGGGTTGGACTTCGCCGCCCATCCCGTTGAAGTCAAGCGTCAGATCGGCGTTGTACCGGAAGGCATGGGCCTTTTCGAGCGCCTCACCGGCAGGGAGTATTTGCATTTCGTCGGGCGGATGTACGGGCTGGACCGCGCTACGACTCTGCGCCGTTCCGAAGAGCTTCTTGATTTCATGCAGCTCGCTGACCGGCCCAAGACGCTGATCGCCGATTATTCGCACGGCATGCAGAAAAAGCTCGCGCTGGCCGCGGCGGTGATCCACGGGCCACGTATTCTTTTTCTCGACGAACCCTTTGAAGGCGTGGACGCCCTCGCCGCAGGCGCGCTCAAGGCCTTGCTCGGACGAATGACGGAACGCGGCGTCACCATTTTTCTCACTTCTCATGTGTTGGAAATCGTCGAACGCCTCTGCAGTCACGTGGCCATCATTCACAAAGGGCGGCTCGTCGCCCAAGGCTCGCTCGAAGAGCTGCGCGCGGGAATCGCCGGCGAGGAGGGCAGCAAGACAACCCTTGAGCAGGTTTTCCTCTCCATCGTTGGACAAGGTGGCGCCGAAAGACCCCAACTCGAGGAACTTTCGTGGCTGATGTAGCGCAAGTTCCCGGTCTGTGGGAACAAATCCGCCTTGTCGCAGGACTCCGCTGGCGAATTTTGCGCAACGGCCTGCGCAGAAAAAATAATCGCTGGGACTTGATCGGTTTGATCATCACCGGGTTCTTAGGCGCTCTGTTCGCTCTTGGTCTCAGCTTCGCCTTTTATTTTGGCGCATACACGTTTCTTTCGACGTCTCATGAAGCCTGGCTCGCCTTGCTTTTTTGGGGGATTTTTCTCTTCTGGCAGGCTTTTCCGCTTTTTACGGCGGGCTTTGGCGCGGGTTTCGAGTTTCGCACCTTGCTCCGGTTCCCCTTGAGCCTTCGCGCGTTTTATATCATCGGTCTAGCCTACGGCCTCGCCGATTTCGCGGCCATCGCTTCCGTCTGCTGGCTTTTCGCCATGACCCTGGGCGCCGGCGTCGCAAATCCATGTGTGCTGCCCGCGATGCTAGTCATCGCCGCGCTCTTTTTGCTGATGAATGTGACTCTCGAGCGCATGATTGGCTCCTGGCTCGAGAGGCTACTGGCGCGGCGCCGCACTCGTGAACTCTTTTTCGCCCTGTTCATATTTTTCATAGTCTCGATCCAATTCATCTCGCCGCTGCTCCAACGATACGGCCGCTCCGCGCAGCCTTGGGCGCTGCGGCTACTTCCGTACTTCGCCGTTTTTCCTGCGTCGCTGGCCGGCCGCGCCATAGCGGGAGCCGCCACGAATCACTCTCGTGATGTGATCCTTGGAGCGGCTGGTGTTTTTTCCTATCTATTACTTTTCAGCGCCTTCCTCTGGTGGCGGTTTTCTGCGCAATACCGCGGGGAAGAATTAAGCGAAACCGCCGCTCCTTCGCGCGTTTCGGCGCGACCCGCCTCCCAGAGAGACGATCAAGAGGATGCACTCCGCTTGCTCTCCCCGCAGGTTGCCGCCGTCCTGCGCAAAGAGTTCCGTTATCTCACGCGAAACGGTTTTGCTTTCTTCCTCCTGATCATGCCCCCGGTCTTCGTCTTGCTGTTCGGTACGCAATTCGCCGGCCGGCACCCTACGGCCACGAAACACCCCCTTTCGCCGGATCTTTTTTTCCCCGGCATGATGGCTTATCTCATCCTCCTTCTGATGTCACCTGCGTATAACTCCTTCGCTTATGAAGGAAAGGGAGTTCAGGCCTATTTCACCGCGCCGGTGCGTTTTCGCGAGGTTTTTCTCGGAAAGAACCTTATGCAGCTTGCGGTGCTCTTTCTTGAATTGACCCTCTCCATCGCCGCTTTTTCCTACCTCGTCGGATTGCCCTCCATGCCGGTCTTTGTTGCCACGCTCGCCGCCATTGCTTTCAACAGTGTGGGGCAATTGTCCATCGCCAACTGGTCTTCGTTGAACTTTCCCCGCAAGCTCGAATTCGGCCAGATGCGCGGCCAACGTCAATCCGGCATGGCCGTGCTCGTCGCCTTCGGCACGCAGATTCTCCTTGGCGGGATCAGCGCGCTTATTCTTTTTGCCGGCCGCTGGACGGACAATCGCTGGCTTCCGGTCGAAGCATTTGCGTTTTTGACGGCGGCGGTGGTGGCCGGATACTTCGCCTCACTCGACGCGCTGACCGATCTCGCCGAGAAAAAGAAAGAGACTTTGATCGAGGCGCTGTGCCGGTAAACCCGCACGCAGGTTCGACCGGCGGAAATTCCTAAACACAATCTGGAGGGCGCAATGATGTTCATGCGAAAGTTGTTCCGAAGGGCAACTTGCCTTGCTTTGCTGCTCATAGGGCTCTCCGCTTCGAGCGTTTGTGCGCAACGATCGTTTTCTGAGATGGATTGGGAAGGCCTCGTTCGAATTCCCGCTGTCAGCGGTTATGAACAGGAGCTGGCCGCAAAGATTCGAGAGAAATTGAAAGGCCTCTCTCCAAAGACAGACAATCTCGGCAATATCTACGTAACGCTAGGGAATGGTGTGCCGCATCGGCTCATCGTCACGCCCATGGATGAGCCCGGATACATCGTCAGCGGTATTACACCGGATGGATACTTGCGCGTTCAGCGTTCGCCGCAGGCTCCGCCCAACTCCGTATTTGATCTGCTGCACGCCGCGCAGCCGGCTTGGGTGCTCACTCGCGGTGGAAAGAAAGTGAACGGCGTCTTTGCCGGGTTGTCAATGCATCTGCAGCCGCTGCGCCAGAACGCACCGAAGATGGCTCACCCGGACGAAATGTACGTGGACATCGGAGCATCGAGCGCCGAAGAGGTCCGCGCTGCGGGCGTCGATCTGCTCGATCCGGTTGTTTTGAACCGATCTGACTACAAACTTGACGTTGAGGAATACGCCGCGTTTGCGATTGGGGATCGCTTCGGCTGCGTGGCGCTCACGAATCTCTTTGCGACCCTTCGGCTTGGAGACGCGAGAATTCAAGGCACCCTAACCGTCGCTTTTGTAACACAACAATGGACCGGCGGCCGCGGCATAGATCGCCTGCTTAACGCACTGCATCCCGACGAGGTAATCTATGTCGGCCGCCTGACTCCGCCGCGGCCTGTCCCCGGAGCCGCGGCCGTGGTGAATCGCACGGTCCTCGGAAAAGGAATTCTGATGGGAGTCGCTGATGCTTCAGCGCCTCTGTCAGGCTTGGCGACAGAGTTGAAGAAGATCGCGGATGAAGCGCATTTGCCGCTTACACCTCAGCTCACTGCTCCTCCTCGAACCACTGGGAACGTGAAGCCAACTGCTTTTCCTCAGCGATTTGCCCAACTCGGCGTGGCCACGCT